>Ga0066256_1000092_pt1 | contig 176640 bp, 163 predicted proteins | sample ThiBio_1000_biof_FD_87107 | JGI IMG/M metagenome (GOLD analysis project Ga0066256, IMG submission 87107) | Wastewater bioreactor microbial communities from Cape Town, South Africa - Thiocy_expt_1000_biof (version 2) | ecosystem: Engineered > Bioreactor > Thiocyanate-remediating >...
CCGGGGCCTTCCCCGCGCTCCAGCTCGCCGAGATCGACGCGCTCGCCAAGGAGCGCGGCGTCGAATGGAGCAGCCGCGCCGCCTTCCTCGACCGGGTCATGCCCGAGCACGTCCGCCGCGGCGATGCCGAGGGGGTCTCGCTGATCGACGGCTCGGTCCTGGTCAATGCGCCCTTCGCCGAGGCCATGGGCGTCCTGCGCGGCCGCCCGGCGCAGCGCGAGGTCGACCGGCGGTTCGTCTATATCGATCCCCGGCCGGACCGCGTCGGCGGCCTCGACCGGCGCGATCCCAATCCGCCGGGCTGGTTCTCGGTGATCTTCGGCTCGCTCTCCTCGATCCCGCGCGAGCAGCCCATCCGCGACAACCTCGACGTGCTGGCGGCGCAATCGCGCGAGATGGGGCGCCTGCGGACCATCGTCGATGCGCTCCAGCCCGAGGTGAACGAGGCGGTCGAGAAGCTGTTCGGCAACACCTTCTTCCTCGACCGCCCGACGGTGAAGCGCCTCACCGCCTGGCGCGGCAAGGCCCAGCAGGCGGCGGCCGAGCGCGCGGGCTACGCCTACAACGGCTATGCCCAGCTCAAGTACGCGGGGATCGTCGATTCGCTGGCCGCCGTGATCCACGACGCGGCGCCCGGCCTCGCGCTCGCGTCGCCCGATCCGATCGCCCAGCACCTGATGGCCTATCTCGCCGCCGAAGGGATGGAGCGCATCTCCGCGACCAAGGGCTTCGGCGTGTCCGACATGGCGGTCGAGTTCTTCCGGACCCACGACCTGCCCCACCGCATCCGCCGCCTGCGCCTGCTCGCCCGGCGGCTCAGCGAGGACTGGGACAACGATCCGGAGATCACCGACCAGGCCCGTCAGGCGGCGCGCGACGCGGTCTATCGGGCGATGGCGCTCTACTTCGACCGCGAGAACCCGATCTCGCTGGGCGATGATTTCCCCGCCGTCGCCCAGGGCGTGTTCGAGCATCCCGACATGGTGCTCCAGCACATCGCCGAGCGGCGGCAACTGCCCGCGACGGACCTGGTGGTCGACGCCCTGCTGGCGACGGCGCTGGCCGAGATGCCGCAATCGTTGCGGCGCAAGGTGCTGCTGACCTACCTCGGCTTTCCGTTCTACGATACCGTCACCCTGCCCCTGCTGCGCGGCGAGGGGCTGACCGAGTTCGACCCCGTGAAGGTCGACCGGATCTCGCCCGACGATGCCCGGTCGATCCGCTCGGGCGGCGCCCAGGCGACCCTGCGCGGGGTGGAGTTCTACAACTTCGGAGCCTTCTTCAGCCGGGCCTACCGCGAGAACGACTATCTCTGGGGCCGGCTCCACGGGGCCGAGCGGATGATCGACCTGGTCGCCTCGGCCCTGCCCGAGGGGGCGATGCTGGCCCCGGAGGAGCTGGCCGCGTTCAAGCGCGAGGCCTTCCTGGCGATCCTCGCCGAGGAGGAGGAGCGGCTGAAGGTCGATCCCAAGCTGGTGCCGGGGATTCGCGAGGAAGTGCTGAGCATGGATTCGTCGTCCCCGGCTTGACCGGGACGGCGCGTCATTCCGTCAGGTCGTTCCAGGCGTCCTTGAGCCGCTCGAAGAAGCCTTTGGAGCCGGGGCACTCGTCCCCGGTCTCGGTCTCCTGCAACTCGCGCAGCAGTTCCTTCTGCCGCGCGGTGAGCCGGGTCGGGGTCTCGACCCCGATCTCGATCACCATGTCGCCGCGGCCGCGGCCCTGAAGCACGGGCATTCCCGCGCCGCGCTGGCGGAGCTGCTTGCCCGATTGGATGCCGGCCGGGATCACCACCTTGACCCGCTCGCCGTCGAGGCCGGGAATCTCGATCTCGCCGCCCAACGCCGCCGTGGTGAAGGTGATCGGCACGTGGGTGATCAGCGTGGTCCCGTCGCGCTCGAACACCTTGTGCCGGCGGACGTGGAAGAAGATGTAGAGGTCGCCCGGCGGGGCGCCGAAGGGGCCGGCCTCGCCCTTGCCCGGAACGCGCAGCCGGGTGCCGGTGTCGACGCCCGGCGGAACCTGGATCTCCAGCGTCTGGGGCTTGTCGACGCGGCCCTCGCCGCGACAGGCGCGGCAAGGCTTTTCCAGCACCTCGCCGCGGCCGTGGCAGGTCGGGCAGGTCCGCTCGACCATGAAGAAGCCCTGCTGGGCGCGGACCTTGCCGTGGCCGCCGCACAGGTTGCAGCGGCGCTTGCCGGTGCCGGGCTCGGCCCCGGTTGCGCCGCAGGGCTCGCAGGCCTGCGACACCTCGATCTCGATCTCGGTGGCCTTGCCATGGAACGCCTCGTCGAGGCTGATCTCCATGTCGTAGCGCAGGTCGGCGCCGCGCCGCGCCTGTTGCTGGCCGCCGCCGAAGGCGCTGCCGAAGATCGATTCGAAGATGTCGCCGATGTCGGAGAAGCCCTGTCCGCCGAACCCGCCCGCGCCCGGCCCGCCGTTCTGGAACGCGGCATGGCCGAACTGGTCGTAGGCTGCGCGCTTCTGCGGGTCCTTGAGGCAGTCGTAGGCCTGGCTGATCGCCTTGAAGCGCGCCTCGGAATCGGAGCAGCCCGGATTCTTGTCCGGGTGGAATTTCATCGCGAGCTTGCGGTACGACGACTTGATCGTCGCATCGTCCGCGGTGCGCTCCACCTCCAGCAATTCGTAGAAATCGACCTCAGCCGCCGCCATCTCGATCAGACCCCTCTAAACCGCCCCCGTCACCCCCGCTAAAGCGGGGGTCCATCTCCTGGCCTCGCGTCCAGACGAAGCGTCCGGAGATGGAATCCCGCGGGAATGACGAGGGGGTCTTGTCAGCGTAGCTTAGCCCTTGTTCTCGTCGACTTCCGAGAACTCGGCGTCGACCACGTCCTCGCCGCCGGCCGGCGGCTCGGCGCCCGGCGAAGCGGCCGCGGCCTGCTCCTTCTCGTAGATCGCCTGGCCCATCTTCATCGCGACATCGGTCAGCGCCTGGGTCTTGGCGGTCATCTCGGCGGCATCGCCGCTCTCGATCGCGGTCTTGGCCGCGGCGATCGCGGCTTCGACCTCGCCCTTGAGCGAAGCGTCGATCTTGTCGCCGTTCTCCTCGAGCTGGCGCTCGGTGGCGTGGACCAGGCTGTCGGCGTTGTTCTTGGCCTCGGCGGCCTCACGACGCTTCTTGTCCTCCTCGGCGAACTTCTCGGCGTCCCTGACCATCTGGTCGATGTCGGAATCCGAAAGACCGCCAGAGGCCTGGATCTTGATCTGCTGCTCCTTGCCCGTGCCCTTGTCCTTGGCATGGACGTTGACGATGCCGTTGGCGTCGATGTCGAACGTGACCTCGATCTGCGGCACGCCGCGCCGCGCCGGCGGGATGCCGACGAGGTCGAACTGGCCGAGCAGCTTGTTGTCCGCGGCCATCTCGCGCTCGCCCTGGAAGACCCGGATCGTCACCGCCTGCTGGTTGTCCTCGGCGGTGGAATAGACCTGGCTCTTCTTGGTCGGGATCGTGGTGTTGCGGTCGATCATCCGGGTGAACACGCCGCCCAGGGTCTCGATGCCGAGGCTCAGCGGGGTCACGTCGAGCAGCAGCACGTCCTTGACGTCGCCCTGGAGCACGCCGGCCTGGATAGCCGCGCCGAGCGCCACGACTTCGTCCGGGTTCACGCCCTTGTGCGGCTCCTTGCCGAAGAAGGCCTTCACCGTCTCGATGACCTTGGGCATGCGCGACATGCCACCGACGAGGACGACCTCATCGATCTGGCTGGCACTCACGCCGGCATCCTTGAGCGCCTGCTTGCAGGGCTCGATGGTGCGGGCGATCAGGTCCTCGACCAGCGACTCGAGGTCGGCGCGGGTCACGGTCTCGACCAGGTGCAGCGGGGTGGTGCTGCCGCCTTCCATGCGCGCGGTGATGAAGGGCAGGTTGATCTCGGTCGTCGCGGTGGACGACAGCTCGATCTTGGCCTTCTCGGCCGCTTCCTTCAGGCGCTGGAGGGCGAGCTTGTCGGTGCGGAGATCCATGTTCTCCTTGGCCTTGAACTTGTCGGCCAGCCACTCGACCAGCTTGGAGTCGAAGTCCTCGCCGCCCAGGAAGGTGTCGCCGTTGGTCGACTTCACCTCGAACACGCCGTCGCCGATCTCAAGGATCGAGACGTCGAAGGTGCCGCCGCCGAGGTCATAGACCGCGATGGTCTTGCCGTCGTTCTTCTCCAGGCCATAGGCGAGCGCGGCCGCGGTCGGCTCGTTGATGATCCGCAGCACTTCGAGGCCGGCGATCTGGCCGGCGTCCTTGGTCGCCTGGCGCTGGGCGTCGTTGAAGTAGGCGGGCACGGTGATGACCGCCTGGGTGACGGGCTCGCCGAGGTACGATTCGGCGGTTTCCTTCATCTTCTGGAGGATGAAGGCCGAGATCTGGCTGGGCGAATAGTCCTCGCCGCCGGCCTGGACCCAGGCGTCGCCGTTCTTGCCCTTGACGATCGTGTAGGGGACGAGCTCGGTGTCCTTCTTCGTCACCGGATCGTCGAAGCGGCGGCCGATCAGGCGCTTCACCGCGAAGATCGTGTTGTCGCCGTTGGTCACGGCCTGGCGCTTGGCCGGCTGACCGATCAGGCGCTCGCCGTCCTTGGTGAAGGCGACGATCGAAGGCGTCGTGCGAGCGCCTTCCGCGTTTTCGATGACCTTGGGCTTGCCGCCGTCCATGACGGAGACGCAGCTGTTGGTGGTGCCAAGGTCGATACCGATGACTTTAGCCATACTACCCCATTTCCTTCGATGTGACACCGCACGGCTCGCTTCCCGGCTATCCGGCAAAGCGCATCGGCGGCTCGTTGACCGGCGCGATATAGGGGCGGTTTCACATTTCGCTAGGGCGCGGGCGCACTAGCCGGGCATCGGAGTTCCAGAATAAAGCACAGGGGGTCGCCCGACATGAAAAACCGACCCCTGGCCGCCCCCGCCCCCCCCCCTGCCCCCCCCCTCCCCCACGCCGCCCGCCACCGGCAGGCGGCGCAGTCGCCGACGCCGAACGGAGAGCCCGCGGTATCCGGCGGCAAGCTGGTGCTGCCCGCGGTCGCGGGCAATCCGGGCGTCGCCTATTTCACGGTGAAGAACGAGGGGACGCAGCCCGCCTCGCTCGCCGGAGTCAGCGTCCAGGGCGCGGCCAAGGCCGAAATGCACGAGACCGAGGGCAATTCGATGAGCCCGCTGACGATCGTCACCCTCGGCCCCGGCGCGACGGCGAGCTTCGCGCCGGGCGGCAAGCACGTCATGCTGTTCGGCGTCTCCAAGTCGCTGAAACCCGGCGACACGGCCGAGCTGACGCTGTTCTTCTCCGGCGGCCGGACGATCACCGGACCCTTGCAGGTCGAGGCGCCGGGGACTGCGCCCTGAACCCTTCTGCCGAGGTTTGCCCGGCCGGCGGCGAGCGGCCACTGACCGCGGGCGAGGTGGCGCTGGTGCGCTCGGTCTTCGGCACGGCGATCGATCCCGCCCCGGTGCGCGTCCGCCGGCGCAAGTGGTTCCCCTTCCAGTCGGCACGGGTGACGATGGCACCCTGCGGGCACCTCCATTTCCATCCGCGATCGCCCGACTATGCCGACGACTTCGCCTTGGCCGACCCGCTGCTCCAGGGGCATTTCCTTCATGAAATGACCCATGTCTGGCAGGCCCAGAGCCGCGGGCGCTGGTACCTGCCGCTGATGCGCCATCCGTTCTGCCGCTACGATTACGCGCTGCGGCCAGGCTGGCCCCTCGCCCGCTACGGGATCGAGCAGCAGGCGGAGATCGTCCGCCACGCCTTCCTGCTGCGGCAGGGCATCGCCGTCGAGGGTGCCCCCGGCCCCGCCGCCTACGATAGGCTGGTGGCCTTCCCCGGCGCCGGCCGCTAGGGCCTCACTCCACGGCGAAGGACCCGCCCGCGAAGCCGGGCTGCGCCGGCTCGCCATGAGCGGCGTAGAGCGCCTCCATCCGCGCCTCGATTGCCGCCCTGTGCTCCGGGTGCGTCACGACATGCTGCGCGTCGGTCTCCACCGCCCGGACCACCGCGCGGCCGAGCCAGACCGGTTCCATCATCCGCTCGCGCAGCGCCGCCTGAGCTTCCGGCGACAGGCCGGGAACCTGCCCCTCCGACATGCGGCTGCGGGTCAGCCCCGGATAGAGAATCGAAACCCCGACGCCGTGCGGCGCAAGCTCCATCCGCAGCGCCTCCGACAGCCCCGTGACCGCGAACTTGCTCGCCGTATAGGCGGCGAAGGTGGCATGCGGGACGAGGCCGTTGACCGACGAGGTGTTGACGACATGCCCCGATCCCCGCGCCTTCATCGCCGGGACGAAGGTACGAATGCCGTTGTAGACCCCGATGACGTTGATCGCGAGGATGCGGGCGAACACGTCGGGCTCAACCTCGTCGAGCGGCTTGAACGGCTGCGAGATGCCCGCGTTGTTGCACAGCACGTCGACTGGGCCGAAAGCCTCCTCCACCGCGTGGCGAACCGCCGCCCAGCTATCGAGCGAGGTGACGTCATGCTCCAGCGCGATTACGCCGCGGCCGATTCGCTCGGCCTCGGCCTCGGCATAGCGGCGGTTGATGTCGGGGGCGGCGACCCCCGCGCCCCTCTCCCCGAAGGCCTCGGCCCGGCCCCCGCCCGTGCCGCCCCCCCCCCCCCTGACGAGAACGGGCTTCCCCTTTATCTGCATGACGAGAACCTCCCGAATTTTTTCCACACCAATGTTGCAAAAAATCAGGAGGATGGAAACCCGCCGATGGGCAAACAGCGACCGACGGCCAAGCCCCCGGCCGTCCCTGGCGGAGGCCCGGGATCGACCTAAGCAATCGTAGTGCCGGGGGCGGTGAGGGCCGGGGTGGAAACGGCGGCCTTCCTTGTCGATCAGCGAGCCGCCGCCCGCGCCGGCGGCGGCGCCGACCGCCGCGCCGCCGAGGCCGCTGCCGCCCGTGGCCCCGCCGATCACCGCGCCGCCGACCGCGCCCAATGCCGCACCTTCGCCGGCATAGTTGCGGGCACAGCCCGAAAGCGCGAGGGCGCTGCCGAGCATGACGATCGGAATGAACTTGTTGACCATGGCGAAGCTCCTTGGGTTCGTGTTCCTACCCAAGAAAACGTCGCTGCTTCCGTACCGTTCCGCACCGTTCACCGCCCGGACGGCTCGTTACGGGGTCTTTCAGTCCGGCTTCTTGGCCACGGCCACCATCGCGGGCCGCAGCAGGCGGTCCTTGATCATGTAGCCGGCCTGAAGCTCCTGCACGATCGTTCCGGCCTCGGCCTCGGCTGAGGGGACTTCCAGCATCGCCTGGTGCTGGTTGGGATCGAGCGGCAGGCCCTTGGCCGCGATACGGCTGATGCCGTGGGCGGAGAAGACCTTGTCGATCTCGCGGCTCGTCGCCTCGATGCCGGCGACCAGGCCCTTGATCTTGTCGTCCTCGCGCCACTCGGCGGGGGCCGAGTCCAGCGCCGCGGCGGGGGTGTCCCCGGCCCGGAGGGGATCCCGAGCCGAACCCCCCGCCCCGCACGCGCGGGGGGCGGGCCGCGCCCTCCCCCCCCCGCCGCGCACGTTCTGCGTCTCGGCCTTGGCGTAGAGCACCTCCTGCTTGGCGGCCTCGAGCTCGTCGCGCAGGCGCGCGGCCTCGTCACCGCCCTTCTCCAGCAGCTCCTCCGGAACGCCCTTCAATTCTTCGGCAATCGCCGCATCGTCCTGCGGCTTGCTGTCTTCGTTCATGTCGATGGAAACCCAATCTATCCGATCAGTTTGCCCAGGCTCTGGGCGGTGAAGTCCACCATGGGGACTAGGCGCGCATAATTCAACCGCGTCGGGCCGATAACCCCCACCACGCCGACCCCCTTGCCCTCGCGGTCGCGATGGGGCGGGGCGATCCCCGAGGAGCCGGACGGCGCGAACAGCCGGTTCTCCGAGCCGATGAAGATTCGCGTCGCTTCGGCCTCGCGCGCTGATTCGAGCAGTTCGGCCACCGATTGCTTGTTCTCCAGGTCGTCGAGCAGCGAGCGGACCCGCTCGATGTCGCCCAGCGCCACGTCGTCGAGCAGGTTCGCCTGGCCGCGCACGATCAGCACCGGGCGGCGTCCCGCGTCCTCGCTCCAGACGACAAGACCCCGTTCCACGAGGTCCCGGCTCGCCGCGTCGAGCGCCGTGCGGCCGGAAGCGATCTCCGCCCGCAGCGCGCGCAGCGCGTCGCCCAGCGTCCGCCCGCAAAGCCGCGCGGTAATGTAGTTCGACGCCTGCTCCAGCGCCGCCGCGGGCGTGCCGTCGGCCAGGTCGACGACGCGGTTCTCGATCCCGCCGTCCTCGCCGACCAGCACGGCCAGCGCCCGCCCCGGCGAGAGCGGGACGAGGCTCAACTGCGCGATTCGCGGCTCGCGGCGCGGCACCCGGACGAGCCCGGCCCAGGCCGACAGGGCCGACAGCACCCCGCTCGTCGCCGCCAGCGCCGCCTCGATCGGGCCCGGCGCGGCGACCGAGCGCCCGACCCCACCGCGGCCCGGCATCCGCCCCGCGCTGGTATGCGGCGCGGCGAGCAGGCCGAGCCCTTCGAGATCGGCCAGGACCGAACGGATCGAGGCCGGCGACAGGTTCAACCCGCCCGCGCTCGCCAATGCCTTCGAGCCCACCGGCAGCCCGGAGGCGAGATAGCCCTCGACCACGAGGCGGAAGATCTCGCGGGTCCGGGCGGTCAGTTCGGTGATCGGCGGTGCGGACATCGTCACATTACTTAAGCACTGCACTTGCAGCCTCAAGCCCGTTGGGCCAGAGGCGCGGCAATTCAGCAAAGGAAACACCATGCGACCTTCCGGCCGTGCGCCCGACGAAATGCGCGCCCTCTCGTTCGAGACCAACTTCACCATCCACGCCGAGGGCTCGGTGTTGGTCGCCTTCGGCAATACCAAGGTGCTCGTCACCGCCTCGGTCGAGGAGAAGGTGCCGCCCTTCATGCGCGGCAAGGGCGAGGGTTGGGTCACGGCCGAATATTCGATGCTCCCCCGCGCCACCCACACGCGCGGCAGCCGCGAGGCGGCCAAGGGCAAGCAGTCGGGCCGCACCCAGGAGATCCAGCGGCTGATCGGCCGCTCCCTGCGCGCCGTGACCGATTTCAAGAAGCTCGGCGAGCGGCAGGTGATCCTCGACTGCGACGTGATCCAGGCCGACGGCGGCACCCGCACCGCGGCAATCTCGGGCGCCTGGGTCGCGCTGCGGCTCGCGGTCGACGGGCTGATGGCCAAGGGCCTCGTCACCGAGGACCCGCTGACTCGCAAGGTAGCCGCGGTCTCCTGCGGCATCTGCCAGGGCGTCCCGGTCCTCGACCTCGACTATGTCGAGGACAGTTCGGCCGACGCCGACGCCAACTTCGTGCTGATCGAGGGCGGCCACATCGCCGAGGTCCAGGCTACCGCCGAGGGGGCAACCTACGACGAGGAGGGCCTGCTGCGCCTGCTGCGCCTGGCCCGCATCGGCTGCGACCGCATCTTCGCGGCGCAGGACAAGGCGGTGCGCGGCTGATGGCCAAGCTCGGCGGCCAGTCCCTCGTCATCGCCACGCACAACGCGGGCAAGCTCAAGGAGATTGCCGCCCTGCTCGCCCCCTATGGGATCGAGTGCCTCTCCGCCGGCGCGCTCGGCCTGCCGGAGCCGGAGGAGACGGGCACGACCTTCGTCGAGAACGCCCTAATCAAGGCCCGCGCCGCCGCCACGGCCGCGCAGCTTCCGGCCCTGGCCGACGATTCCGGGCTGTCGGTAGCGGCGCTCGGCGGCCGGCCCGGAGTCTATACCGCCGACTGGGCCGAGCGGCAGCGCTTCGAGGGGCCTCCGGGCCGCGACTGGTACATGGCCATGGGCAAGGTCGAGGGCCTGCTCGCCGAGCAGGGCGACGACGTCGACCGCAGCGCCTGGTTCTCCTGCGTCCTCGCCCTTGCCTGGCCGGACGACGAGACGGCGACCTACGAGGGCCGCGTCGACGGCACCCTGACCTGGCCGCCGCGCGGGACACTGGGCTTCGGCTACGATCCGGTCTTCGTGCCGCGCGGCCGCACCCGGACCTTCGCCGAGATTGACCCCGAGGAAAAGCACCGCATCAGCCACCGCGCGGACGCCTTCGCCAAGCTGGTCTCGGACCAGTTCGGCGGATAGGATAGGGCGCGATGGCCCGCGCGCTCTACATCCATTGGCCGTTCTGCCTGGCCAAGTGCCCCTACTGCGACTTCAACAGCCATGTTCGCGAGGGCGTCGACCATGCGCTGTGGGAACGCGCCCTGCTGGCCGACATGGCGATCGAAGCCGAGCTTGCCGGCGGCGAGCCGCTGACCTCGATCTTCTTCGGCGGCGGCACCCCCTCGCTGATGCCGCCCGCTCTGGTGGCGCGGCTGCTGGCCGAAGCCGAGTACCTGTGGGGCTTCGCGCCGGGCATCGAGATCACGCTGGAGGCGAACCCCTCCTCGGTCGAGGCCGCCAGGTTCGCCGCCCTGGCCGATGCCGGGGTCAACCGCGTCTCGCTCGGCCTCCAGGCGCTCGACGACGCGGCTTTGCGCTTTCTCGGCAGGCTGCATGACGCCGCCGAAGGGCTGGCCGCGCTGGACGTGGCGCAGCGGCATTTCGGGCGGGTCAGCTTCGACCTGATCTACGCCCGCCCCGATCACACCGCCGAGGCCTGGGCGACCGAGTTGTCCCGCGCGCTGGCCTTCGGCACCAGGCATCTGTCGCTCTACCAGCTCACGATCGAACCCGGGACGCGCTTCGCAACTATGGTGCGGCGGGTGACCTCTTCGTCCTGACGCGGGAGATGACGGCCGCCGCCGGGCTCCCCGCCTACGAGATCAGCAACCACGCCCGGCTCGGCGAGGAGAGCCGCCACAACCTGACCTACTAGCGCTACCAGGACTATTGCGGGATCGGCCCCGGCGCCCACGGCCGGCGCGGCGGGCTGGCGACGGTGCGGCATCGCAAGCCCGAGAACTGGCTCGCCGCGATCGGGAAGCAGGGCGACGGCATCGCCGAATCCCGCCCGCTCGCCCCCGGCGAGCAGGCGGCGGAGGCGCTGCTGATGGGGCTGCGGCTTGGCGAGGGCGTCGATCTGACGGCGCTGGCGGGGCGGTTCGGGATAGCCCGCGATGCGCTGTGCGATCCGGCCAAGGCGGCATTGTACGAGGGCCAGGGCCTGCTGCGCCGCGACGGCAGCCGCCTGATCGTGACCGACGCCGGGATGCCCCTGCTCGACGCCCTGCTGGGAGAGCTGGTCCCGGCGGACCTCGTTGCGGCATGACGCGGGGCGACATCCTCGAGGCCTGGCATGTCCACCTGACGCAGGGCCGCCGCCGCTCGCCCCATACCGCCCGCGCCTATTCCGCCACGGCGGCCCGGCTGCTCGACGCGCTGGGCGAGACCGACTGGACCGCCCTCGCCCGGCTCGACGCCGGCGCCCTGCGCGGCCAGCTCGCCCGGCGGCGCAGCGAGGGGATCGGCAATGCCTCGGCAGCGCGCGAGCTTTCGGCGCTCAAGGCCTTCCTCGCCTTCGCGCGCGAGCGGGCGGGCCTGCCCGATGCCGCCCCGCTGCGGATGCGCGGGCCGCGGGTCAAGAAGGGCATTCCCCGCCCGGTCACGCCTGACGAGGCGGTCGACCTCGCCGTGACGGTCGCCGAGGACGCATCGGAGGAATGGATCGGCGCGCGCGACCGCGCCGTCCTGCTGCTGCTCTATGGCGCGGGCCTGCGGATCGCCGAGGCGCTGTCGCTGACCGGCGCGCACCTGCCGCTGGGCGAGACGATCACCGTCACCGGCAAGGGCGCCAAGCAGCGGGTCGTGCCCCTGCTGCCGATCGTGCGCGAGGCCGTGGCCGACTATCTCGCCAGGAGTCCCTGGCCCATGGCTCGCGACACGCCCCTGTTCCGCGGCGCCAAGGGCGGGCCGCTGTCGCAGGGGATGGTCCAGAAGGCCATGGCCCGCGCCCGGATCGCGCTCGGCCTGCCGGCCAGCGCTACGCCCCATGCCCTGCGCCACAGCTTCGCGACCCATCTGCTCGGCGCGGGAGCGGACCTCAGGAGCTTGCAGGAGCTGCTCGGCCACGCCAGCCTCGGCTCGACCCAGATCTACACCAAGGTCGACGCCGCGACCCTGCTCGATGTGTACCGCAACGCCCACCCGCGCGAGCAGGCCTGATATTGCTCAGCGCCGGACGGCGGTGAACGAGCCGCTCCGCCCGGCGGCGCGGACGGTGCCGCTCATGCGGTCGCCGGTGGCCCGGCCGGTGAAGGTCATCGCGATGTTCATCAGCATGACCTTGGTCGCGAAGCTCCAGGCCACCTGATCGCCCGAGGCCGAGAGGCTGGTCAGGCGATGGACGCGCTTGCCGCCGGAGGCCGCATCGACGCAGACCCCGCCCGCACCCTCGAAACGGCAGTCGAGCTGGAAGGTGCGCCCCGAAATGGCGCCGTCGACCCGCCAGCTTCCGGTTGCCTCGGCCTGCGCTGGAACGCTCGCGCCGAGGGCGGCCAGCGCGCCCAGAATTGCCAGAAACCGCATGGGAACTCCCGATAATTGCGATACATCCTGTATCGTATCATTGACCGATGTAAAGCTCAGCCGCGCGGCTTCCAGGTGATGACACGCCAGGCATAGGCGGCGAGGACCAGCACCAGCGAGCCGGCGATGATCCAGCCCAACCACTGCCGCGTCTCGGCGAGGTAGGCGTTGAGCCAGTGCCCTCCGGCGATCAGCAGCGCGTTCCACACCGCCGCCCCGGCGAAGGTGAAGGCGAGGAACTTGCCGTGCTTCATATGGGCGAGGCCGGCGGGCAGCGAGATCATCGTGCGCAGGAACGGCGAGAAGCGCATGGCGAAGACGATCCATTGCCCGTGGCTGCGGAAGAACCGGGTCGCCCGCTCGACGTCCTCCCACTCCATCGTCAGCCAGCGCCCCCAGCGGTCGACCAGCGGTTGCAGGCGGCGGTAGCCGAGCCTGTCCCCGGCAAGGAACCACACGTAGTTGCCCAGGGTTGAACCGACCGTCCCGACGAGCAGCAGCGGCCAGAACGCCATCGACCCGCGGGCCACGGCGATCCCGCCCAGCCCCATGATCAGCTCGGAGGGGATCGGCGGGAAGACGTTCTCCAGGAACATCAGGAAGGCGATGCCCCAATAGCCGCCCTGCTCGATCAGGGTGATGATCCATTCGTCCATGGCGGGATAACGCTCCGGGCCGGTCGGGGTTCTGGAGGCCGCGGCGAGCCGCGCGCCGCTTCAGCCGAGCATCGCCGCGTAGCGCGCCTCGATCGCGTCCCAGATCATCGCGCCGCAGTCCACCCCGTCGAACGCGTCGATGGCGACGATCCCGGTGGGCGAGGTCACGTTGATCTCGGTCAGCCACTTGCCGCCGATCACGTCGATCCCGACGAATAGCAGCCCCCGCGCCTTGAGGTCGGGGCCGAGCGCCGCGCAGATATCCTCCTCGCGCGCGGTCAGCGTCGTCGCCTCGGCATAGCCGCCGACCGCCAGGTTGGAGCGGAACTCGCCCTCGCCCGGCTTGCGGTTGATCGCGCCCGCCACCTCGCCGTCGACCAGGACGATGCGCTTGTCGCCCTCGGACACCTCGGGGATGAAGGCCTGGACCATGAACGGCTCGGGCCAGACCTGGCCGAACAGCTCGGTCAAGGCGCCGAGGTTGCTGCCGTCCGCCGGAACCCGGAACACCGCCTTGCCGCCATTGCCGTGGAGCGGCTTGACCACGATGTCGCCGGCCAATCCTTTTGCAACCAACCGCTGCTGGAAGGCGCGGACGTCCTCGATCCGCCGGGCGACCAGCGTCGGCGGCATGAACCGCGCGTAGTCGAGCACCATGACCTTTTCCGGCGCGTTACGGACGGCGGCCGGATCGTTGACCACCAGGGTCCGGCCCTTGAGCCGTTCGAGCAGGTGGGTGCCGGTGATGTAGCCGAGGTCGAAGGGCGGGTCCTGCCGCATCAGCACGACGTCGATGTCGTGCGCGAGGTCGAGCAGGCGGTAGTCCCCGCGCCGGAAATGGTCGCCAGCCACGCGCTGCACGGTGACGGGCGCGGCCCAGCAGGTGAGTTTCTCTCCCGCTCCGCTGTCGGTCTCCAGCGCCAGGGTGCGGACGTCGTAGTGCCACAGCTCGTGCCCGCGCGCCTGGGCCGTCAGCATCAGGTGGAAGCTCGAATCGCCATTGATGTTGATGGTCTCGATCGGGTCCATCTGGACGGCTACGCGCAGGGTCATTCGTCTTCCTTAGGGCTGCCAGGCGTTGACGATGTGGCGCGGCCAGTGGCCCGGCGCAAGCAGCAGCACGTCGATGCGGATGGAATCCCCTGGCCCGGCGTAACGGTGCGCCACCGCCTCGGCCGCCGCCGCGACTCGCCGCAGCCGATGCGCATCGATAGCTCCATCGCGGCCTTCGGCGGTGGAACGCCACTTCACCTCGATGAACGCCAGTTGCCGCCCGCGCTTCGCGACAAGATCGATTTCGCCCCGCGCGGTCTTCACGCGCCGATCGAGGATCCGCCAGCCCAGCAGCCGCAGCCACACCGCCGCGAAGCTCTCCCCCCTTCGCCCGCGCCGCTCGGCAATCCGCCGGGTCATCCGCCGCGCAGTTCCAGCGCCCGGGCATAGAGCAGCTTGCGATCCAGGCCCGTGGCCCTGGCCACGCGCGCCGCGGCCTGCGAGGGCTTTTCGCTGGCGAGCGCTTCACGCAGCAGCGCGTCGGCATCCACCTGATCCGGCGCTCGCTCTGTCGGCGGGCCGATCAGCAGCACGATTTCCCCGCGCGGCGGATGGGCCTCGTAATGCGCGATCAGTTCCGCCGCCGTGCCGGTGCGGCATTCCTCGTGCAGCTTGGTCAATTCGCGAGCCACGGCGATCTCTCGCCCCGGCAAGGTTTCGCCGATCGCTTCCAGCGACCGTGCCAGGCGGGGGGCCGTCTCGAAGAATACCAGTGTCGCGCGCAGGCCGGCCAATTCCTCCAGCACCTCACGCCGCGCCTTGTCCTTCGGCGGCAGGAAGCCGGCGAACAGGAAGCGGTCGCTCGGCAGGCCAGCCAGGGTCAGCGCCACGATGGGCGCGCTGGGGCCGGGCACGCTGCCGATGGGGATGCAGGCCGCCTTCGCCTCGCGCACCAGGCGATAGCCCGGGTCCGATACCAGCGGCGTGCCCGCATCGCTGACCAAGGCCACCGCCTGCGTGCGCATCGCTTCGATCAGGCGCGCCCGATCTTTTTCACCGCTGTGGTCGTCATAGCGCCACAGGGGCTTGGAAATGCCTAGGTGTTTCAGTAGCTTGCCGGTCACGCGGGTATCTTCGCAGGCTACCGCATCGCATCGCGCCAGCGTGTCGGCCGCTCGCCGGCTCACGTCGCCGAGATTGCCAATCGGAGTCGCGACTATATACAATCCCGCGGGCAGGGGTTCGGGTCGGTTGTCGCTCACGCGGCGCCTTGTGGCCCACATTCGGAGGAAGCCGCAAGCATGTTGGCGATTACCCGGCGCGGCCTTGCCGTTGTCATGATCACGATACTCCTGGCCGCCTGTAAGGTCATTCCCGAAAGCGGCCGGCCGGGCCCGCCCCCGCCGCCCGTCGCCACGCCGGGGCCGAGCGAGGAATTGCCGACCGATACCGATCGCCACCGCGTTGCGCTGCTGGTGCCGATTTCGGGCGAGAACGCCGCCGTCGGCCGCTCGCTGGCCAATGCCACCACGATGGCCTTGCTGGATACCAATGCCGAAAACCTGCGGATCACCACTTATGATACCGCCACGGGCGCCGGCTCCGCCGCCGCGCGCGCCATCGCGGACGGCAACAAGCTGATTCTCGGCCCGCTCCTGCGGGAAGACGTCGCCCCCGTGCTGGCCCGCGCCCGCCCGGCCGATGTGCCCCTGATCACCTTCTCCAACGACACCTCGGTCGCCCAGCCGGATGTCTTCGTTATGGGCCACGTGCCCGAGCAGTCGGTGACCCGCACCGTCGATTATCTCGCCCGCCAGGGCACGCGGCGCTTTGCCGCGCTGGTCCCCAACGGCGAATATGGCCGCCGGACCGAAGATGCGCTGAAGCAGGCCGTTGGCCGCCTCGGCGGCACGGTGGTGGGGATCGAGCATTATGACCGGGGCAACACCTCGATCGTCAGCGCCGCCGAACGGCTGAAGGCCAAGGGCGGCTATGAGGCGGTGCTGATCGCCGAAGGGCCGCGCCTTTCCGCCTCCGCCGCCACCGCGCTCAAGGCAGGGGGCGCGCAAGTCGTAATTCTCGGCACCGAGCTGTGGAGCGGCGAATCCAGCATCGCCAGCTCCGCCTCGTTGCGCGGCGCGCTGTTCTCGGCGGTGTCGGACGATCGCTATCGGCAGTTCGTCACCAGCTATCAAAGCCGCTTCGGAGAGCAGCCCTATCGCATCGCCACGCTGGGCTACGATGCCGTGCTGCTGACACTGCGCGTCGCGCGCGATTGGCAGCCGGGCCGCAAGTTCCCGACGGGCCGGATGCTGGGCGATGACGGCTTCCTGGGGCTGGATGGCCCGTTCCGCTTCCGCAGCAACGGTGTGGGCGAACGGGCGATGGAAGTGCGCCGCGTGGGCAACAGCACGGTGACGGTGGCCGACCCCGCGCCGACGCGATTCTAGAGGCGTTGCGGCGGATAACCTGTGGCTTTCGCTTGAATGCCCGGGAATCCGCCGCCTAAAGCCGACGCCATGTCCAATGACCTGTTCGACAAGCTGCCGGCCGGCGGCGGCGATTACGACGCATCCGCGATCGAAGTGCTGGAAGGGCTCGAACCCGTCCGGCGCCGCCCGGGCATGTACATCGGCGGCACGGACGAACGCGCGCTGCATCATCTCGCCGCCGAAGTGCTGGACAACGCGATGGACGAGGCCGTGGCCGGCCACGCCTCGCGCATCGAGGTCACGCTGGAGCCGGGGCCGCCGGGCACCGCCGGCTTGCTGTCGATCTCCGACAACGGGCGCGGCATTCCGGTGGACGAGCATCCGAAGTTCCCCGGCAAATCGTCGCTGGAAGTGATTCTCACCACGCTCCATTCGGGGGGCAAGTTCTCGGGCAAGGCCTATGCCACCAGCGGCGGCCTGCACGGCGTGGGCGTCAGCGTGGTGAACGCCCTGTCGCAGCATGTCCGCATCGAAGTGGCGCGCAACAAGGAAGTCTTCGCCCAGGAATTCGCGCGGGGGCTGCCCACGGGGCCGCTCCAGCGAGTCGGCTCCACCCCCAATCGGCGCGGCACCACGGTGTCCTTCGTGCCCGATCCCGAAATCTTCGGTGACCGCCAGTTCAAGCCGCAGCGGCTGTTCAAGCTCACCCGTTCGAAGGCCTATCTCTTCGCCGGGGTGGAGATTCGCTGGAAGTGCGCCCCCTCCCTCGCGTCCGACGAGGTGCCCGAGGAGGCGGTGTTCCAGTTCCCCGGCGGCCTGGCCGATCATCTGGCGGAACAGATCGGCGGGCGCGAATGCGTGACCAGCCAGTTCTTCTCCGGCAGGCAGGATTTCCCGGACGAGCAAGGCCGGGTGGAATGGGCGGTGGCCTGGCCGCTGTGGTCCGACGGGGTCTATAATTACTACTGCAACACCGTGCCCACGCCCGATGGCGGAACGCACGAGCAGGGCCTGCGCACGGCGCTGGCCAAGGGCATCCGCGCCTTCGGCGAGCTGATCGGGCAGAAGAAGGCCAAGGACATCTCCGCCGATGACATCGCCACCGGCAGCGAGATCGTGCTTTCGGTGTTCATCCGCGATCCGCAGTTCCAGAGCCAGACCAAGGACCGGCTGACCTCGCCCGAGGCGGCGCGCCTGGTCGAGAACGCGGTGCGCGATCATTTCGACCATTTCCTCACCCACAACATGGATCGCGGGCGCGCCTTGCTGGGCGCGGTCATGGAACGGATGGACGAACGCCTGCGCCGCAAGGCGGAGCGGGAGATCAAGCGCAAGACCGCCACCAACGCCCGCAAGCTGCGCCTGCCCGGCAAGCTGACCGATTGTTCGGGCGAAGGCCAGGGCGAGACCGAGCTGTTCATCGTCGAAGGCGACAGCGCCGGCGGCAGCGCCAAGCAGGCGCGCGACCGCAAGACCCAGGCGATCCTGCCGATCCGCGGCAAGATACTCAACGTCGCCTCGGCCACGGCCGACAAGATCCGCGCCAACAGCGAGATCGCCGATCTCGCGCTGGCGCTGGGCTGCGGCACCCGCAAGGACTGCGATCCCGACCAGCTGCGCTATGACCGCGTGGTCATCATGACCGATGCCGATGTGGACGGGGCGCATATCGCCACCCTGCTGATGACGTTCTTCTTCCAGGAAATGCCCGAACTGGTCCGGCGTGGGCACTTGTTCCTGGCCCAGCCCCCGCTCTACCGCCTGACCGCCGGCAAGGAGAGCCACTATGCCCGCGACGACGAGCATCGGGCGGAACTGGAAGCGACGGTGCTCAAGGGCAAGAAGGTCGAAGTCAGCCGCTTCAAGGGCCTCGGCGAAATGAACCCGCAGCAATTGCGGGAAACGACGATGAACCCCGAGACCCGCTCGATGATCCGCATCACCCTGCCGCCGGAGCATGAGCAACGGCACGCGGTGAAGGAACTGGTGGACCAGCTCATGGGCCGCAACCCGGAACACCGCTTCAACTTCATCCAGAACCGCGCGGGCGAACTGGACCGCGATCTGATCGACGCGTGACGATTGGCGGCGGCTCCGCCTGACGAGGTGGCTTGGGGGGAAGCGCGCTTTGGCCGATAATCACCGTGCAGCCGCTCATACCCGCTTCGCCCGCATTCGCGCGCGGCTGGAAGCCTATGCTCCCCCGTCCGGCTGGCGCGCGTGGACTTATGAATTCGCGCTGTTCGTGTTCAAGCAAGGCTGGGCCTGCCTGTTCGGCGGCCTGATGCTGGCGCTGCTGCTGGGCACGCACCTGTTCTATCCCGAGGGCGCGCGGCTTGCCCGTTACGACTTCCTGACGCTCGCCGCGCTGGCGATCCAGGTCGGGATGCTCGCCTTTCGACTCGAGACGATGGAAGAAGCGAAAGTGATCCTGGCCTTCCACATGGTCGGCACGGTGATGGAACTGTTCAAGACCAGCGCAGGCTCATGGCTCTATCCTGAACCCTCCCTATTGCGGATCGGCGGGGTGCCGCTGTTCTCCGGGTTCATGTATGCGGCCGTCGGCAGCTATCTGGCGCGTGTCTGGCGCATCTTCGCGTTCCGCTTCACTCAATTCCCGCGCCTGCCGTGGGCGCAGCTTCTGGCGGCGGCGATCTACGTCAATTTCTTCGCGCATCATTGGCTGCCGGACATGCGTCTCGCCCTGTTCGCGGCGATGGTGCTGCTGTTCTGGCGCACGCGCGTCTATTTCACCGTGTGGAAAGAGCCGCGCTGGATGCCGCTGATCCTGGGCTGGTTCCTGGTGGCGCTGTTCATCTGGTTCGCGGAGAACATCGGCACCTTCGCCCGCGCCTTGACTTATCCCAGCCAGAACCATGGCTGGGAGCCCGTCTCACCCGCCAAGCTCGGCGCCTGGTATCTGCTGATGTATATCTCGTTCATCCTCGTCGCGACGGTTCACCGCCGGGACGGGCACGCGCAGCCGTAGGGCGCTACCGGGGCGGGCCGAGCTGTTCGCGCGGGACGCTGGCGAACATCTGCTGCACCTTCGGCCGGGCGTTGATCTGTTCGATCCAGCGGACCAGATGCGGTGTGTCCGAGGTGTTGACCAGTTCCGCGAAGCCGTTCTGCATCCCGTTGGCGATGGCGAAGTTGCAGATGTCAGCGAGCGAATACATGCCGCCGGCCAGCCATTCGTTATCGGCCAGGTGATCGTCGAGCTTGCGCACCGACACGGCGATCTTGCGCATTTCCTCGTCCAGCAAGTCCTGCGGGAAACCCTCGCGCGCCCGGCGCCATTTCACCTGCTGTTCGGGAATCGGGATCTTCTTCAGGTGCTCTTCGAATTCCTGGTCCGAAAGCGCCTTGGCCATGTGGCTGACGCCGCGATGCCAGCCGATCGTGGAGACGCACCAGCAGAAGTATTCATCCACCCACTTGGTCCACACCCGCATCTGCGCCCGGTCGTAAGGATCGTCGGGCCGCAGCTTCACGGCCGTGGGATGCGCGTCTTCCAGATATTCGCAGATCACTGTGCTTTCGGTGACGATCCTGTCCCCGTCCTTCAGCGCCGGCACCTGCCCGCGCGGGTTGATCGCCTTGAACCAGTCGGTGTGATGTTCGAACTTCGACGGATCGAGCCGGTGGACGGTGAAATCGCGCCCGAACTCGAACTTCTCGAACAGCGTGAGCATCGGCTTGAGCGAATTGGCCATCGGACCGAAGCTGTAGAGCGTGAGCATGCGTTTCTCCCGGGCGTTTTCCAGCGGCTTAGCGAGCGTTCTCCACGGGGCAAGTACCGTCTTGACTCGTTAATCTGAGGTTTTGCTTCGGCGAGCGATGATGTCGGTCAAATGAGGAGAGGCCCGATGCGCATCGTTCTTCCGTCCATAGCCCTTGTCCTCACGGCCTCCGCCACGGCCGCCCAGCCCACAGCATCGCCATTCGATCGCGGCCCGCTCATGACGGCGGAAGATGCCCCCCGGGGTGCGCCGATGGTCAAGCGCATGCCGGCCCCCGCGCCCCGAGCCACGCCGACGATGCGAGAGATTCAGGCTCCCCCCGGCCCGGGAGAGGCCGTCTGCCGCGACCGGATCGAAGAAGTACGCAATGGTCGCGGGTTGCCCAAGCTTGACCGCAAAGCCGCATCGCCTGACGATGGCCTGCTGATCGCCGCAGTGGACAAGCGGATCGACGGCTGTTCGGTCATGGTCATGCGCAACGATACCAGCGACATCCGCCCTCTGCCGACCGCTCCGGATGGCGCGCCGAGCGTGCAGCGTATCCCCAGTCAGTAAAGCAGCAGGTCGGCCACTTCCTCGCGCCAGTGCGCTTCGTCCGGTGACGCGAGCGCTTCGAGATCGCCCGGCTCGCCGGCCCTATCGTCCACCCATTCACGCAAGCCCGGCCCGCCGTTGATGACGTCGATCGCCAGCCGGTCGAACTCGTACTCGTAGGGAAAGTCCCGCCAGATCGGGTAGTCCGGATAGAGCCGCCGAATGGCCTTGAAGGCCAGCGCCTGCAACCGCCAGGGGCGGAACGCGGCGTGGTCGTAGAATGCGCCTTCCGCATGGATCATCAGCGCGTTGCACAATTCGCCCGCGTGCTTGTGGAACGTGGGGGTGAACCAGCACTCGCGCACGGCGCTTCCGCCCAGCCATTCGGGCGCGACACGGTGCGTTTCCGCCAGGACCGCCCCGGCATCCACATCCGGCGCGCCGAACAGCACTTCCAGCGGGCGCGTGGTGCCCCTGCCCTCGCTCAGCGTCGTACCTTCGAGCATGACCGTGCCGGCATAGGCCCGCGCCATATTGAGATTGGCGGCATTGGGGCTGGGGTTGATCCAGATGCGATCGTCCGGCCAGCCGAAGCCGGGCCCGGCTTCGGGCAGCCAGTCGTGCATCTCGATCACCCGGTAATCTACGTCGAGCCCGAAATGGCGCACGAACCAGTGGCCCATCTCTCCCATCGTCAGGCCGTGGCGCATCGGCATCGGCCCGGCCCCTACGAAGCTTTCCTGCCCCGGCAGCAGCAGCGTGCCTTCCACCGGGCGCCCCGCCGGATTGGGCCGGTCGAGCACCCACACGCTCTTGCCATGGCGCGCGGCCTCTTCCAGCAGATAGAGCAGCGTGGTGCAGAAGGTGTAGATGCGGCAGCCGAGATCCTGGAGATCGAACAGGAACACGTCGGCCGCGCTCATCATCTGGCCGGTGGGGCGGCGCACCTCTCCATAGAGGCTGAACACGGGGATGCCGTAACGCGGATCGGTTTCATCCGCGGTTTCCACCATGTTGTCCTGCTTGTCGCCCTTGATGCCGTGCTGCGGGCCGAAGGCGGCGGTCACCTGGATGCCGGCGGCGATCAGCGCGTCGAGCGAATGAGTCAGGTCCAGCGTTACCGACGCGGGATGCGCAACCAGCGCCACTCGCCGCCCCTCGAGCGGCTTTCTCAGCGCCGGCTCGGCCAGCAGGCGGTCGATCCCGAACTTCATGCAGCGCCCGGTGCCGGAAGCACGGCGGTGAAGCAAGCGGGGGCGTGAAAATCGGGCTGGCCTTCGCCATGCGCCAGCGCCCAGTAGGATTTCACGCCTTGTCCCTCCTCGATCACCGCGCACAGGCCCATTGCGCAGGCACTGTCGGGAATGCCCGCCGCCGGAATGGCGGCGTCGAAGATCGCGAAGCTGCTGCCCTGACGCAGCGTGCATTCCGGCTCTCGCGGGAACGGCCGCTCGCGCATCCCTGCGCGATAGGCGTCGAAATCGTAAGCGTTCCATCGTTCGGAAGGCGAAAGGTTGAATTCGCCATAAGCCTCACCGCCATGCGGTTTCAGGAACAGCTCGAAGCAAGTCGTCTTCCACAGCTCGTCCGCCCTGCCTCTGCCGGCGAAGGCGGGCACGACCAGTTGCTGCGCACCCTCGATGCGCCAGCGGACGCGCAGCCAGTTCTCGTCGCGCCCGATTATCCGCGCTTCGATGGCGCTCACCGCTGTCGGCGGGAAGTCCGGATGGGCCGCCAGGCAATACGTTTGCATGAAGTTCCTTGCGTGCTAGGCGCCCCCGGCCCGAGAGCGAGAAAGCCATGAGCGAATTCAAGTCCAGTCTGCTGCGCTTACTCGACGAGCGCGGTTACATCCACCAGCTTACCGATGCCGAGGGGTTGGATGCCCTGGCGCAGCGGCAGGTCGTGCCCGGCTATATCGGTTTCGACGCCACCGCGCCTTCGCTTCATGTCGGCAGCCTGGTGCAGATCATGATGCTGCGCCGCCTGCAGCAGACGGGCCACAAGCCGGTGGTGGTGATGGGCGGCGGGACGACGCGGATCGGCGATCCCACCGGGCGCGACGAAAGCCGCAAGATGCTGAGCGACGAGACGATCGAGGCCAACATCGCTTCGATCCGCGCCGTGTTCGCCCGGCTGCTCGATTTCGGCGAGGGGCCGACGGGCGCGATCATGGTCAACAACCAGGATTGGCTCGGCAAACTGGGCTATATCGAACTGCTGCAGGAAGTCGGCACTCACTTCACGATCAACCGGATGCTGACGTTCGATTCGGTCCGCCTGCGCCTTGAGCGCGAGCAGCCGATGACTTTCCTCGAATTCAACTACATGATCCTGCAAGGCTACGATTTCCGGCACTTGTGCCGGGAGAACGGCGTGCGCCTGCAGATGGGCGGCAGCGATCAGTGGGGCAATATCGTCAACGGCGTGGAGCTGACCCGCCGCATGGACGGCATGGAGGTGTTCGGCCTGACGACTCCGCTGCTGACCAAGGCGGATGGCTCGAAGATGGGCAAGACCGCCTCTGGCGCCGTGTGGCTCAATGAAAGCCAGCTACCGGCCTATGACTTCTGGCAATACTGGCGCAACACCGACGATCGCGACGTCGGCCGTTTCCTGCGCCTGTTCACCGACCTGCCGCTGGAAGAGATCGCCCGGCTCGAAGCGCTGGAAGGCGCGGAGATCAACCAGGCAAAGATCGTCCTCGCCAACGAGGTGACGCGGCTCGTCCGGGGCGAGGAGGCCGCGCGCTCGGCCGAAGCCACCGCCGCGCAGACTTTCGCCGGCGGCGGATTGGGAGAGGACTTGCCGGTGCTTGCCGTGCCGGCGGAGGGCATTCGCCTTGGCGCCGCCTGCACTGCCGTGGGCTTCACTGCGTCCAACGGAGAAGCCAAGCGCAAGATCGCCGAAGGCGCGGTGCGGATCGATGATGAGCCGGTGACCGATCCCACAGCGCTCATCTCCCTTGCCGCCGGGGAGGAACGCAAGCTCAGCCTGGGCCGTAAGCGCCACGCCATTCTGAGAGGGTCCTGACCCCTGCCTTTACCCTTTTTCCAATAATTGCTGCCATTGAACCGCGCCTGGGTTCGCAAAAAGGAGCAAAGGGATGGCAAACGGCGCTCAACTGTCGGTAACCGACTTGCGCCGTTCGGCGCGCCATCCCGTCGATTGCCCGGTAATTGCCGAGCACCGTACCCGCGGCGATATCAAGCTGCACATCTGCAATCTGTCCGCCCATGGCTTCATGGTTGACGGCAGCCGCGAGGCGCCTCTGCCTGAACTCGCGCGCGGCGACCGCACCATCGTGCGCCTTCCGGTCATCGGCCGGATCGAGGCCTATTGCATCTGGACCACGCGCGATCGCGCCGGCTTCCAGTTCGAACGGATCATCCGCGTGGACGATTTCGTGGCGATGATCGAAAAGCTACAGCCCAATCCGCGCCTGCGCCGGCGGGGATAACCGCGCCGTACAGGCCCGCGCCCTGCTGCGGCGCACTGACGGTCTGAAACGCTGCCACCACGCTCAAGCCGCTTGGCACGGCCCCGCCCACCTGCCATGGCGCCCGCGTGACAGTCGCAAGCGAGCCCGATCACGAGCCATCTTCCCCGCTCCGGATAGCTGATTTTCGCGCTGTCTGGCTGTCGCGCCTGCTGGCGGTATCCGCGACCATCGCGATGGTCGTGCTGATCGGCTATCAGACCTATGACGTCGCCCGTGCCGACTATGGCATGGATCGCCCCACGGCGGCGGTCATGCTGGGTCTTCTCGGCCTGGCGCAGTTCGTCCCGCTGTTCCTGCTGACGCCGGTGGCCGGCGCCGCCGCCGACCACTTCGACCGGCGGCGCGTGGTGCTTTTCGCCAATCTGATCGATTGCACGATCGCGACTCTGCTGGGGGCCCTGACGCTGATCGGGGCTTTGACCCTGCCGATCCTGTTCGCGCTCGCCGCCGCCCATGGCGCGGCGCGGGCGTTCAACGGCCCGGCCTTGAGCGCGATCGCCCCCAATGTCGTGCCGCCGCGGCTCCTGCCCAAAGCGATCGCGCTCAGTTCCATCGCCTGGCAGGTCGGCACGGTCGTCGGGCCGGCGGCGGGCGGGCTGCTGTTCGGCGCCTCGCCGCCGCTGCCCTATTTCTGCTCGGCCGCGCTGCTGCTGCTCTCGGGCCTGCTGATCTCGTCCATCCGCCCGGTGCGCCCGGTGCAGGAAGGCCCGCCGGCACACCCGATGCGGCAGATCGTCCAGGGCTTCAGCTTCGTGTGGACCCGGCGCTTCCTGCTCGGCTGCATCTCGCTCGATCTCTTCGCCGTCCTGCTCGGCAGCGCCACCGCCATGCTCCCGGTCTTTGCCCGCGATATCCTCCAGGTGGGACCGGAAGGCCTGGGGATCATGCGCGGCGCACCGGCCGCCGGCGCGGCGCTGGTCGCGCTGTGGCTCTCGTTCCGGCCGTTCGATCGCAATGTCGGGGTGAAGATGCTGTGGGCGGTGGTGGTCTTCGGCGCGGCGACATTCGCTTTCGCCCTGTCCCGCAACTTCCTGCTCTCGCTGGCCCTGCTGGCGCTGCTCGGCGCGGCCGACATGTTCTCGGTCTTCGTGCGCAGTTCGCTGATCCAGCTGAACACGCCCGACAATATGCGGGGCCGGGTCTCCGCCATCTCCGGCGTGGCCGTATCGGCGTCGAATGAACTCGGTGAACTGCGCGCGGGGCTGTTCGCCGGGATCATGGGCGTTACCGCATCGGTTGCCATTGGCGGCATCGGTGCGATAATCATCACCGCGATCTGGGCCTGGATATTTCCTGAGCTGCGTCAAGCAAGGACATTCGCCCCGACATTCCTCCACGAAAGCGAGCAAGAGGAGCCCGCGAAATGAAGGCCGACACCGTTCTTGCCACCATCGGCAACACGCCGCACATCCGCCTCGCCCGCGTGTTCCCCGATCACGAGGTCTGGGTGAAGAGCGAGCGCGCCAACCCTGGAGGGTCGATCAAGGACCGCATCGCGCTGGCCATGGTCGAAGATGCCGAGCGCAAGGGCCTGCTGAAGCCCGGCGGCACGATCATCGAGCCGACCAGCGGCAACACCGGCATCGGCCTGGCCATGGTCGCAGCGGTGAAGGGTTACAGCCTGATCCTGGTCATGCCCGAAACGATGTCGCTGGAACGGCGACGGCTGATGCTGGCCTATGGCGCCAGCTTCGATCTCACGCCGAAGGAAGGCGGCATGAAAGCCGCGATCGCCCGCGCCCGGGAACTGGTCGAGCAGACCGACGGCGCCTGGATGCCGCAGCAGTTCGACAATCCGGCGAACGTGGACGCCCATGCCCGCACCACGGCGCAGGAAATCCTGGCCGATTTCGCCGATGCGCCGTTCGATTACCTAATCACCGGCGTCGGCACCGGCGGCCACCTGACCGCCTGCGCCGAAGTGCTGAAGAAGCAGTGGCCCGGCCTGAAGGCCTATGCGGTGGAGCCGACGCTTTCGCCGGTGATCTCCGGCGGCCAGCCCGGCCCACATCCGATCCAGGGCATCGGCGCGGGTTTCATCCCGACCAACCTGCACACCCAGTCGATCGACGGAGCGATCACCGTGGATGCGGAGGATGCGAAGGAAATGGCCCTGCGCTGCGCGCGCGAGGAAGGCCTGCTGATCGGCATCAGTTCAGGCGCCACCCTGGCGGCCATCCGGCAGAAGCTGGCGGACGTGGAACTCGGCGCGCGCGTGCTGGGCTTCAACTACGACACCGGCGAACGCTATCTTTCGGTGCCCGAGTTCCTGCCGGCGGGATAAGCTCTCTCCCGCCCGGCGGGCCCTTATTCCCCCACCACGTTCCCGGCAGTGGCCTCGATCGCGATCGGCCCGATCAGCGAGGATACGATCGGCGCCCCGCCGGGCACGTCCCCCCGCCGCGCGTCGATGCGCATCTCGTTCATGGCGATATGCGCGGTGACGTGGCGGGTGAACGGCAGAACCGTCCCCTCGCCCCAATCCTGGTGGACGATGTCGAATTCCAGCGTATCGCCGTCGATGCGGAAGTTCTCCAGCGCGCCGAAGGTATAGGGATTGTCGCATCGCCCGCAGGCCATCCCGAACAAGGCGCCCTCCGCCTTGCGGATGACGAAAAACTGCTTGTTCATGCCCACGCCGAAACCGATCCACACGCCTGCCACGTCGTCGGCGCTCAAGGGCCGCCAGGGCGCGGGCTGGACATAAGGCGCCGGCGGCCCGCCGCCTCCGCCCCCGCCGGCAGGCCTGACGATCGGCACGGGTGGAGCGCCCGGCGGAAGAATCGCCACCGGATAAGGCGCCGGATCGGGCCCGCGCGGGTCCTTGATCAGCACCTGCTCCACAGGCTTGCCGTCGAACGAGCCGGTAAGCATGAGCTTGCCGCCGGCCAACCGCCCTTCCGCCTTGTCGATCCGCGCAAGCGAACCGTCAGGGCGATAATGCCGGATCGAGAAGCTGAGCCCCGTGTCCTCGGCAAAACGGCCTTCGATCAGCGCCAGGGTCGTCCCGTCCGCGCAGTGCGTGCAATAGACCCCCCTCACCCGATCGCCGCGTATCACGAATTGATAGACGTGCGGATCGCCCGCGTCGGTCCGCCATCCGCCGCGATAGTGATCGGCATCCTCGGCCGAGGCGGGACAGGCCAGCAGAACGGCGCCTGCCGCCAAGGCGAATACTGCGGGCGTTCGAATGGTCATCCCTTCTCTCCCGCGATCCCTTGGTGAAGCGGCTCAGCGCGCCGGCAGGGCGAACGTGACATAGCGGTTCGGCCCCGGCTTGGGCGCCCCGGCCTGCGGGTGCAGTCCCTCGCCACCGACCGGGATGGTGACGAACTGGCGCCCGTTCACCTGATAGACCGCCGGCACGCCTTCGGTCGCCGCGTCGAGCTGGTGTTCCCACAGGACCTTGCCCGTATCGGCATCGCGGGCACGGAACATCCGGTCACCCGCGGTGCCGATGAACAGCAGGCCCGTTCGGGTCGCCACCGGGCCGCCGCGCGGCGCCTGGCTGCCCACGTCGCCCACGCCTTGCTCCCTCAGTCCCCAGCTCGTGCCGTCGGGTATCCGCCACAGGATATTGCCGGTGTTCATGTCATAGGCGGTGAGGAACGAGAACGGCGGCTTGATCGCCACCATGCCGTTGGACTGGCGCAGGAAATCGTATGGCGCGCCATAGGCGAGATCCTGCGGCCCCCGGTTGGGGATCACTGTCTTGTCATCCGCCTTGGGCGGGACGAGCTTGATCAGCACCGGCGTTTCGCGGCTGACCACGAAGAAGCGCTGCCGCGCCGGATCGACTGCGGTGTTGCCCCAGCTTGTGCCGCCGTTATGCCCGGGAATGGAAATCGAACCGCGCAGGCTCGGCGGGGTGAACAGCCCTTCGTTACGGCTTTCGCGCAGGATCTGGCGGACCTTCTCGTGATCTTCCGGCGTGAGGTACGGATTGATGTCCGCCTCGCTGATGCTCATCCGCGAGAAGGGTTCCGGCCAAGTGGGGAACGGCTGCGTGGGCGAGGTATGCTCTCCCGGCACGTCGCTCTGCGGCACCGGCCGTTCCTCGATCGGCCACACCGGCTCACCCGTGCGGCGATCAAAGACGAACACGAAGCCATGCTTGGCGGCCACGATCACCACCGGGATCTTTTTGCCGTCCCTGGTGATCGTCATCAGCTTGGGAGCGTTGGGCAGATCGAAATCCCACAAGTCGTGGTGCACCAGCTGGAAGTGCCACAACCGCTTGCCGGTGTGCGCGTCGAGCGCCAGGATCGAGTTGGCGAACAGGTTGTCGCCCGGCCGGTTGCCGCCATAGAAATCCCCTCGCGCGGTGCCGGTGGGGACGAAGACGATGCCCAGTTCCGGATCGACGGTGAATTCGGACCAGTTGTGAACGCCGCCGAACAGCTCGCGATCTTTTTCCGGCCAGGTTTCCGAACCGAATTCGCCGACTCGCGGCACGACGTTGAAAGTCCATTTCAACGCGCCGGTGCGGATATCGTAAGCCTGGATATCGGCCGGATGGGACGCATAGCCACTGCCTGCCGGCAGCGCGACGATGAAAGTATCCTGATAGATGCGCCCCGGATTGCTGGTCATCAGCGGGCGCGGCGTGGGCGCGTGGCCTTCGGGCAGCGCATCGCGCAGGTCCACGCTGAAACCGGGGATGTACTTGCCGGTGCGCGCATCGATCGCGCGCAGCAGGCCATCGTTGAGGAACACCAGGCGGCGATCGCTGCCATCGGCGCTCTGCCAATAGTTGATCCCCCGGGTGCTGATGCGGCCCTTGGCCTCGCTCTTCCATATCTCGCGCCCGGTGGCGGGATCGAGCGCAGCGATGCCGGCGTCGCCGCGCTGCACGTACATCATGCCGTTGACGACGATCGGGTTGAACTGCGGCGCCGCGCCATTGCCGGCGTCATATTCCCACGCCACCTGAAGCTGGCCGACATTGCCTTTGTCGATCTGATCGAGGGCGGAATACTGCGCGCTTTCCGGCCCGCCGAGATACTGGCCCCACCCCGCGTAATCGAACGCTTCGCGCGGCAGGGCCGATGCGCTTTGCGGCGATCCGACTTGCGCGCAGGCCACCGCGAGCACCGCCAGTGCGCAAGCGGCGCCTGCCCGCATCATCCAGCGCGCACGCCCCTGCCGCCGATCGCTCGCCGCAACCCTCATCGCTCTCTCCCTGATATTCACCGTCTTGTTCCACGTTGATAGCGCGCGGCAGAAGGGAGACAAGGCGTCATGGCATGTCCCTTGCGGTCGGGCGGCGGGCGCGCCAAGCACGGCCGGACAGTCCCCAGCCACCGAGGCCCCCATGCAGCTTGAACCGCTTCCCTATGCCGATGGCGACACAGCCCTCACCGGCCTTCTTGCGCGGCCTTCCGGCCCGGCGCGCGCCGCCGTCCTCGTCATGCCGACGATCATGAACGCGACCGCGTCGGTCGAAGCCAAGGCCCGCTCCCTGGCGGAGCATGGCTATCTGGCGCTGATCGCGGATTTCTATGGCCGGCAACCGGCGAATTTCGACGAGGCCCGCACGCTCGCCGCCGCGATCCGGCCCGATCCGCTGGTCTATCGCCGCCGCCTGCGCGCCGGGCTGAAGGCGTTGGCCTCATTGCCCGAGGCGGAAGACCTTTCATTCGGCGCGATCGGTTTCTGCATGGGCGGGCAGGCTGCGCTCGAACTCGCGCGTGACGGTGCGCCGCTGTTCGCCGTGGCCAGCTTCCACGGCTTGCTCGACACCGGCCTTCCCGCCGAGCCCGGTGGAATCCGCGCCCGCATCCTCGTCTGCCACGGGGATGCCGATCCGATAGTCCCGCGCAGTCAGGTGCTGGCCTTCTGGGAGGAGATGGATGCGGCCGGGGCCAACTGGCATTTCCATTCCTATAGCGGCGTGAAGCACGGCTTCACCAACCCCGCTCCCACGGAAAATCCTGCCACGGCCTATGACGCCAGCGCCGACCGCCAGAGCTGGGCGGCGATGCTGGAACTGTTCGACGAGGTGCTGGGTTAGGCTGGGGTATGCCCGCCCCGCCCCTTGCCGATCTCGCACGCCATGTCTCCGCCCTCCACGCCCACGCGGCCGCCGGTTATGACAGGGCGCGCGAGCGGGTTATCTGGAACAAGCGGCTCGACAAGGCGCGGGCTCCCGATGCCGTGGTGGAGTGCCGGTCGGCGGAGGAAGTGGCGGCCGTCGTGCGCTTTGCCGCCGCTAACGGCCTGAAGGTTTCGCCGCGCGGCACCGGCCATCATTACGAGGCAGCGGCGCTGCGCGAGGGCGGCCTGCTGCTCGATCTGGGCGGGATCGACTTCATCGAAATCGACGAGGCGGCCGGTACGGCGCGCGTGGGCGCGGCTGTGATCGGCGGCCCCCTGAGCGAGCGTCTCGCGCGGCAAGGCTTGGCGTTTCCGGTCGGCCATTGCGTGGATGTCGGGCTGAGCGGCTATGTCCTCGCCGGCGGCTTTGGTTGGAATGCCGGGGAATGGGGTGCAGCCTGCACCAATGTCACGGCGGTGGAAATGGTCACGGCCGCGGGCGAGATCGTCGTGGCGAGCGAGAGCGATCGTCCCGATCTTTTCTGGGCTGCCCGGGGCGCCGGGCCCGGCTTCTTCGCGGCGATCACGGCTTATCACCTGCGGCTGCATCCGCTTCCACCCGCGACGTTCGCCTGGCGCGCCTCCTTCGCGGTCAAGGACGTGCCGGCGATCGCCGACTGGCTTTCCACCGCCACCGAGGCCACGCATCCGACAGCGGAAGTGGGGTGCTTCCTGCTCAATCATTGGGACACGCACGAGCCGGCGGCCGTCATCCGCGTATCCTGCTGCGCGGAGAGTGAAGAGGAGGCGCGCGAGCGGATATCGCCGTTTTTCGCTCTGCCCACCACGGCCCTGTCTCTCGACGAGGCGAAAAGCGAACCCGTCGCTTTCACCGAGCTGTTCAAGATGTCCCCCATGCCAAGCGGCGAGCGCGTCGCCGCCGATCACGCGTGGAGCGATGCGACGCTGGGCGAACTGCTGCTGGCGATCCACGACCTGCCATCGCCGAGTACCCATTCCACGGTCGACCTTGTCGGCTTCGGCGGGCACTCGCGCGTGGCCCTGCCCGCCGATGCGGCGCTGTCGCTGGGCGGCGGCACGGGTGCAGGGATCTATGCGCTGTGGGACGATCCGGCGGACGACGAAGCCAACCGCGCCTGGGTGCGCCGCATGGACGAGGCGCTCGCCCCGCTTCGCAGCGGCCGCTATGTCGGCGAGGCGGATCTGACGGCCGGGCCCGATCGGCTTGCCGAATGCTTTACGCCGCAAGCGCTGGAGCGCCTGCGCAAGCTGCGGGCCCGCCACGATCCCAACGGCCTGTTCTTCGCCTGGCCGTGAGCCCGGCCTAATCGCGCAGAAACGCCTCCGGCGGCAAGGCCATCAAGGCTTCCGCCCCCGCTTCCACCTTGCGACGCAAGGCGGAAACCTGCGGCAGGGCATGAAGCGCATAATGCCGCGCGGTCGCCAGCTTCGCGGTGCAGAACGGATCGCTCCCGGCATCCGGCAAGGCGGCCTTCGCGAGGTTCAGCCACATCCACCCGGTGGTGAGGACGCCGATGAGCTGGAGGAAGGCATAGGACCCTGCGCCAAGCGCGTCAGGATCGGCCTTCCCCTGGGAGAGCAGCCACAGGGCCGCCTCGCGCGCTTCGTGGGCCGCTTCGAGCAGCGGCGTGGCGAGGAAGCCGAGCGTTTCGTCCGCGTCTTCGCATTGGCCTTCGACCAGGGCGATGAAACGCTCGACCGTCTGCCCGCCGTCGCGCAGCAGCTTGCGGCCGACCAGATCGAGCGCCTGCACGCCGTTCGCGCCTTCATACAGCATGGGCGCGCGCGCATCGCGGACGATCTGTTCCACGCCGGTTTCGGTAATGTAACCGTGGCCGCCGAAAATCTGCTGCATCGCCACCGCAGTCTCGAACCCGCGATCGGTGCCGTAAGCCTTGATCACGGGGGTGAGCAGGGCAACCAGGTCGTCGTTCCCCTGGTCGATCTGCCATGCGGTCCACAGCACCAGCGCGCGGAAGCCTTCGGTGAAGGCGCGCGCATCCATCAGCAGGCGCCGCACGTCGGGATGGACGATCAGGGGGTCCGCCTCTTCAGCGCTGCCGGCGGCCCTGCCCTGCCGGCGCTCCAGCGCATAGGCAGCCGCCTTCTGGTAAGCGAGTTCGGCCTGGGCCACGCCCTGCACGCCGCACGAGAGCCGGGCGGCGTTCATCATGATGAACATGGCCGCCAGCCCCGCATTGAGCTCTCCCACCAGCCATCCGGTGGCGCCTTCGAAATGCATCGCGCACGTGGCGCTGCCGCTGAGCCCCATCTTATGTTCGATCGCACCGCAGGAAACGGCGTTGCGGGTGCCGTCCGGCAGGATCTTGGGCACCAGAAACAGCGAGATGCCGCGCGAACCTGCCGGCGCATCGGGCAAGCGGGCAAGCGCCAGATGGACGATATTGTCGGTGAGATCGTGTTCTCCGCCGGAGCAGAAGATCTTCTCTCCCGTCACCGCGAAGCTGCCGTCGGCGTTCGGCGCGGCCCGGGTGCGGACAAGCCCGAGGTCGGTCCCCGCCTGCGGCTCCGTCAGCGCCATGGTGCCGAGCCATTCGCCCGACACAAGCCGAGGCAGGTATGCCGCCTTCAGCTCCTCGCTGCCTCTCGCCTCCAGCACGGCCACCGCGCCATGAGTGAGGCCCGGATACATGTTGAAGGCATGGCAGGCGGAGTTGAGAAATTCCTCCACCGCTGTCGCCATGACATGCGGCAGGCCCTGGCCGCCGTATTCCTCAGGCAGCGCCAGCGTGCCCCAACCGGCTTCGCGATACTGGCGGTAAGCCTCCTGGAAGCCCGGCGGCGTGGTGACCGAACCGTCCTGATGGCGCGTGCAGCCGGCCTTGTTGGCCGCAGCGTTGAGCGGCGCGATCGCCTCGGCCGCGAACCGGCCGGCTTCGCCCAGCACGGCATCGAGCAGATCGTCGTCCACCCCGGCCCCATCGAGCAGCCGGGAGAACACGAAGCGCATGTCGCGCAGCGGAGGGACATAATCGGCCATGGTGTCGGTCAGCTTTCGATGCGGATGAGGGATTCGCCGTCCAGCGCGCGGTAGAAGCAACTGCGCGCCCCGGTGTGGCAGGCGGGCCCTGCCGGCCGCACCTTGAGCACGAGCGCATCCTGATCGCAATCGACCAGAATGGCTTCCACCGCCAGGACATGGCCCGAGCTTTCGCCCTTCTTCCACAGGCGCCCGCGGCTGCGGGAATGGAAATGGGCGAAGCCGGTGCGGCGAGTCGCCTCCAGCGCTTCCTGATCCATGAAGGCGATCATCAGCACTTCGCCGCTATCGGCGTCCTGCGCGACAGCCACCAGCAGCCCGGCGGAGTCGAATTTCGGCAGGAAGGCACGGCCTGCCTCCCGCTCCGCATCGTGTTCAACCATTGTCGAAAGGGCCCTTCATTCCTGGCTTTGGAGGGAATCGCGCCGAGGGGCGCGGCTTTGTTGCACGATAACCACAGGATTCCGCCAAAATCCATGCTGCGCCGCGAAGGCGCTTTGTGGGATAGCCTTTCAATGGGATGAACGACACGCGGCTTTGACGGGCCGTGACCTACCGGCAGCGCCGGATAAGCGCCAAGGATGGGGGGTCTCGGCACTAGTCCGCCAGGGCGGGCCGGGAAATGAGGGTTTGGATCGACGCGCTTACTGGGGGGTAGTGCGATGGCGATCCAGCGATATCGTCACGCGAACGCCCGGGGCCACACCCCGGGCGTTTTGCTTTGCTGAAGCGCCTCGTCCAGCACCCTGGCGAAACAGGCGATCACGACACGCTCCGCCCCGGCACGCTTAAGCGCCCCGACGCAGGCATCGGTGGTGGCACCGCTGGTCATGACATCGTCCACCAGCACGATCCGCGCGCCGCGCAGCCGCGCCTGGCGCCGTGAAGGAACGGCGACGGCGCCGGCCAGGACCCGCGCCCGCGCCGAGCGGCCCAGTCCACCGAGCGCCGGCGTCTGCCTGCGCCGCACGAGCGCGTCGAGCAGCAGGCTCTGCCCGCGCAGCCGCGCGATCTCCCGCGCCAGCAAGGCCGATTGGTTGAAGCCCCGCCGCCAGAGCCGCCAGCGGTGCAAGGGCACCGGAACGACCAGCCATTCGCCCTCCAGCTCCGGCAGGCGCGCGGCCGCCATGCGGGCGAGCATCGGCGCCAGCGCGATGCGGCGGCCATGCTTGAACGCCAGCACGAGCTTGCGCGAAGCATCGTTGTAGACCGTGCCTGCGGCGATACCGTCATGCCGCGGCGGGCTGGCGAGGCAGGGGGCGCAGACGGTGCCCGGACCCGCGTTCTCGCCGAAAGGGCGCTGGCACAGCGCGCAGGCGGGCTGGCCGGGGACCACCAGTTCATCCCAGCACGGGGCGCAAAGCCCTTCCTGCACCGCGATCCCCTCGCCGCACGAAGGGCAGCGCGGCGGATAGATCAGGTCCACCAGTGGGGCCAGCGCCTGAGCCAGCGCCATTACCTGCCCACCTTGCGCAAGCGGGCCGGCGGGAGCAGGAGCGCGCCATGGCCGACACTCCCCCGACGATCTTCTCGCGCCCTCGGCGGATCGCGGCGCGCAACCGCGCCCGCGTGCTTCAGCAGCGGCCGGATCCCGCACGCTTCATCAGCGACGACATTGTCGAGGACATGATTGAACGGCTCGCCTTCCTGCGCCACGCGCCCAAGCGGGCGCTGGTGATCGGCGAGTGGACGGGCAAGCTGGCTGAGGTTCTTCGAGATCAGGGGGCGGAAGTGATCCGCGCCGAACCCAGCGAGGGTTTCGACGAGGAGCAGCCGTTTCCCGTTGGCGGGTTCGACTTCATCGCCAGCGCGGCCACGCTCGACACGGTCAACGACCTGCCGGGCGCGCTGATCCACATCCGCCGGGCGCTGGCGCCGGGCGGCCGGGCGATCGCCAGTTTCGCCGGGGCCGGCAGCTTGCCCGTGCTGCGCCAGATCATGCTGGAGGCGGACGGCGAACGGCCGGCGGCGCGGGTCCATCCGCTGGTCGACGCCCGCGCGGGCGCGCAACTGCTGCAACGCGCCGGCTGGGCCGAGCCGGTGGCCGACAGCCGCGCTCTGACAGTGGCTTACCGCTCGCTCCGCCAGCTCGCGGCGGACCTTAGGACACAGGGCCTGGGAAACGTCCTCGCCTGGCGCGGCCCGTCGCTGGACAAGGCCGCGCTGGAGCGCGCCCTGGCCGCCTTCGCGAAGGAAGCGGACGAGCGGGGCCGCGTGGTCGAGACCTTCGAGATCCTGACGCTGAGCGGCCGGCATCCTTAGCCCGCGCGCAACGCCGCCTGCGCCGCCGCCAGGCGCGCAATAGGCACGCGATAAGGCGAGGCGCTGACGTAATCGAGCCCGGTGGCTTCGCAAAAGGCGATGCTGGCGGGATCGCCGCCATGTTCGCCGCAAATGCCCAGCTTGATGCCCGGCCGCGCCGCCCGGCCGCGTTCCGCCGCCATGGTAATGAGCTGGCCTACCCCCTCGACGTCCAGGCTGACGAAGGGATCGCGCGGATAGATGCCCTGTTCGACATAGGCGGCCAGGAAGCGGCCCGCATCGTCCCTCGAAACGCCCAGGCATGTCTGCGTCAGGTCATTGGTTCCGAACGAGAAGAACGCCGCCTCCTGGGCGATCTCCCCGGCCATGAGGGCGGCGCGGGGAAGCTCGATCATCGTGCCGACGAAGTAATCGAGCGTGCGGCCCTTCTCGGCGAAGACGCGGGCGGCGGTATCTTCCACCAGCGCCTTGAGGATCGCCAGTTCCTTGCGCGTCGCCACGAGCGGGATCATGACTTCCGGCACCACGGCTTCGCCGCTTTCCGCGACCACGTCGCAAGCGGCTTCGAAGATCGCCCGGGCCTGCATCTCGTAGATTTCGGGGAAGGTGATCCCCAGGCGGCAGCCACGATGGCCGAGCATCGGATTGAACTCGTGCAGTTCGGCGGCGCGGCGCTTCAGCTTGCCGATGTCCACGCCGGTCGCCTCGGCCAGCTCGGCGAAATCGCCTTCCTCGTGCGGCAGGAACTCGTGCAGCGGTGGATCGAGCAGGCGAATGGTGCACGGCAGGCCGGCCATCGTGCGGAAGATCTCGGTGAAGTCCGCGCGCTGTTCCGGCAGAAGCTTGGCCAGCGCCCGGCGGCGGCCGGCTTCGTCATCGGCCAGGATCATCTCGCGCACGGCGCTGATCCGCCCGGCGTCGAAGAACATGTGCTCCGTGCGGCACAGGCCGATGCCCTCGGCGCCGAACTGGCGCGCCATGCGGCAATCGGTGGGGGTTTCCGCATTGGTGCGGACCTTCATGCGCCGATGGCGGTCAGCCCATTGCATCAGCGTGCCGAAATCCCCGGCCAGTTCAGGCTCGATCGTGGAGACTTCGCCGGCCATGACTTCGCCGGTGGCGCCGTCGATGGTGAGCGTATCGCCTTCGGCCAGCTCTCGCGCGCCGATCCGCAAGGTGCGGCTCGGCAGGTCGATCGAGACGGCCGACGCGCCGGAGACGCAGGGGCGGCCCATGCCCCGTGCGACGACGGCGGCGTGGCTGGTCATGCCGCCGCGCGCGGTGAGCACGCCCCGCGCGGCATGCATGCCGTGGATATCCTCAGGGCTGGTCTCCACGCGCACGAGGATCACCTTCTCGCCCCGTCCGGCCCATTGCTCGGCGGTATCGGCGTCAAGCACGATCCGGCCGCTGGCCGCGCCCGGCGAGGCGGGCAGGCCCTTGGTCAGCACGTCACGCGGCGCGTCGGGATCGAGCATCGGGTGAAGAAGCTGGTCCAGCGCCATCGGATCGACGCGCAGCACGGCCGTCTTCTCGTCGATCAGCGCTTCGCCGACCATGTCCACCGCCATCTTGAGCGCGGCCTTGGCCGTGCGCTTGCCGCTGCGGGTCTGGAGCATCCACAGCTTGCCGCGTTCCACCGTGAATTCGATGTCCTGCATGTCGCGGTAATGCGTCTCGAGCAGTTCGAACACCTGGGCCAGCTCGGCATAAGCCTGGGGCATCGCCTCTTCCATCGACGGCGCGGTGGCCCCGGCCTTCTCGCGAGCGGCGCGGGTGAGGTATTGCGGCGTGCGGATGCCGGCGACGACATCCTCGCCCTGGGCGTTGACCAGCCATTCGCCGTAGTAGGCGCGTTCCCCCGTGGCGGGATCGCGGGTGAAGGCGACGCCGGTGGCGCTGGTATCGCCCATGTTGCCGAAGACCATCGCCTGGACATTGACCGCGGTGCCCCAGTCACCGGGAATATCGTTGAGCCGGCGATAGACCTTGGCGCGATCCGAATCCCAGGAATCGAACACCGCGGCGATTGCGCCCCAGAGCTGGGCCTGCACATCCTGCGGGAACGGCGCGCCCTGCTGTTCTTCCACGATTCGCTCGTATTCGCCGACCAGCGCCCGCCAGTCGGCGGCCTTCATCTCCGTATCGGCGGAATAGCCCTGGCTTTCCTTGGCGATATCGAGCGCTTCCTCGAACAGCCCGTGATCGAGGCCGAGGACGACATCGGAATACATCTGGATGAAGCGGCGGTAGCTGTCCCAGGCGAAGCGTTCGTCACCCGAAGTGGCGGCCAGGCCATTCACCGTCTCGTCATTGAGGCCGAGGTTGAGCACGGTGTCCATCATGCCCGGCATGGAGACGCGCGCGCCCGAACGGACCGAGACCAGCAGCGGATCGGCCGCATCGCCGAACCGCTTGCCCACGGCCTGCTCGATATGAGCCAGCGCCTGAGCCACATCGGCGCGCAGGGCGTCGGAGAAGCCTGTCCTGAGCGAAGACGAAGGGTCCGCCCCTTCCTTGAGATAGCGGATGCATTCGTCGGTGGTGATGGTGAAGCCCGGCGGCACCGGCAGGCCGATCCCCGCCATTTCGGCCAGGTTGGCGCCCTTGCCGCCGGTAACAGTCTTGTCCCGCGCGCGGGGATCTTCGTGCCGAACGCCGCCACCGAACGTGTAAACCGTCTTCGTCATCGAGCTTCCTATGCTGCTGGGGGCAGGAGGCGTTGACAGGTGTGACACTGTCCTGGCGGACGTGTCAGCTTGCCTCCCGATCTGTCACCTTATCCCTCGATCCTGCTGAAATCCGCCACTGTGTGCACGGCCGCCCGGAACCGGGCGAGAAGGTCGAGCCGGGCAGCGCGCTTGTCCTGATCCGTATCGTTCACCGTGACTTCGTCGAAAAAGCGATCGATCGGCGCCCGCAACGAAGCGAGCGCCGCCATCGCAGCTTCGAAATCCTCCGCCTCAACGGCCCGCGCGGCGCGGGGCTCCGCAGCGTCGAGCGCCTCGATCAGCGCCTTCTCCGCCGGCTCCGGCGTGTAGGAAAGCCGTTTCGCGTGCCGCCCAGCCATCTTGGCGGCGATGATAGGGGCCAGATCCGGATCGTCCACCAGGGCCAGCGGGTCTTCCTCCCCGGTGCGGGCGATCTCCCCCTCCGGCCCGCGCCAATCCTCTTTCTTGAGGATATTCGCGGCGCGTTTGTAGCCGGCGTGGAGGTTGGCCCCGTCTTCGGTGGTGATGAAATTCTGGAGAGCGTTTACGCGGCGGATCATGCGCACGATGTCGCCGTCGATTTCAACGACCATCACCGCATCAATCATATCGTGCCGAATACCGGCATCGCGCTGCTGGACTTTCAGCCGCTCGATCAGGAACGCGGCGATATCCCGGCCCGCACTCGCGGATCCCCCTCGATGGGCGGCGGCCGTGATAAGCTGGCGCATCGAGCCTCGCAGGCCATTTTCCAGCATCAGCCGGAGTATTCCCAAAGCGGCCCGTCGCAGCGCGTAAGGGTCCTTCGATCCGGTAGGCTTTTCGTCGATCTGAAAGAACCCGACCAGCGTATCCAGCTTGTCCGCCAAACTCACCGCCACGGTCACCGGCGCAGTAGGGACTTCGTCGCCCTGGCCGACCGGCTTGTAGTGATCGCGGATGGCGTCGGCGACGGCGTCGGGCATGCCCTCGGCGCGGGCGTAGTAGCCGCCCATCAGGCCTTGCAACTCGGGGAATTCGCCGACCATTTCGGTGACGAGATCGGCCTTGCACAAGCGGGCGGCCTGTTCGGCCATGTCCACGAGCGTCTCTCTTTCCCCACTCGCCTCGAGCGAAGTCGAGAGGCCTTGCGCGGACGTGTCTCGACTTCGCTCGACACGAGTGGCTGTCGGGTTGGTAGCGGATGAGGGGCTCGAACCCCCAACGATCCCCTCTTCCACCAGCCAGCGCGCCAGCCTGGCCACGCGTTCGACCTTGTCGGCGACGGTGCCGAGCTTTTCGTGGAAGGTAATCCGCTCCAGCTTGCTGGCCTGCTCGGCCAGCGGCACCTTGCGGTCCTGCTCCCAGAAGAAGCGGGCGTCGGACAGGCGGGCGGCGAGGACCTTGCGGTTGCCGTCGACGATCGCGGCGCCATGATCCTTTGCGTCGATGTTGGCGGTGCAGACGAAGGCGTTGGCCAGCGCTGAGCCTGCCGAAGCGCCGCCCTGCTCGCAGACGAAGTATTTCTGGTTGATGCGGGCGGTTAGCTGGATGACTTCAGGTGGAACTTCAAGAAAGGCCTGGTCGAAGCGGCCCAGCAGCGGCACCGGCCATTCGGTGAGGCCGGCGTTCTCGATCACCAGCCCTTCGTCCTCCACCAGCGCAAACCCGGCTTCGGCGGCGGCCCTGGCGGCGCCGGCGCGGATCAGGTCCTGCCGCTCGGCATGATCGACGATCACGTGGCAGGCGCGCAGCTTTTCCCGGTAATCCTCGGCGCTGCCGATGGTGATCGGGCCAGGGCAATGGAAGCGGTGGCCAAGCGTGGCGAAGCCGCTTTCGATGCCGTCCACCGCGCAAGGCACCAGTTCCTCGCCGAACAGGGCGACGATGCCTGAAAGCGGGCGCACCCAGCGGAGGCTTTCGGTACTGATCGACGCCGCGCCCCAGCGCATCGACTTCGGCCAGGGAAACTCGCGGATGATCGCGGGAATGGCTTCGGCCAGCACGGCCTTCACCGCCCTGCCCGGCCTTTCGACCACCGCGAAGAACACGCCGTCGCGTTCCTCCAGCTGGTCTTGCGCGAGGCCGGTCTTGCGCAGGAAGCCTTCGAGCGCCTGCGGCGGCGCGCCCACACGCGGGCCCTTGGTTTCCTCACGCACGGGCTCGGTCGCTTGCGGCAGGTCGCGGGCGATCAGCGCGAGGCGGCGCGGCGTGGACCAGACGACAACCTCGCCCACGGAAACGCCGGCCGCTTGCAGCTCGCGGCGGAACAGCTTCTCCAGATCGGCCCGCGCGCCGGCCTGCATCCGCGCGGGGATTTCCTCGGAGCGCAGTTCGAGGAGGAAATCGGTCATCACGCCGTCCACCCTGCGTATTCGGCCGCCCATCTGTCGGCGTTCTTGGCGATCCAGGCTTCGCAGCTTCCCTTGGCCAGATCGCGGACGCGGCCGATGTAGCTGGCGCGTTCCTGCACGCTGATCACGCCGCGCGCCTGGAGGAGGTTGAACAGGTGACTGGCTTCGATCGCCTGGTCATAGGCGGCGAGCGGGATGCCGGCGGCGATGCAGCGCTGACACTCCGCCTCGGCATGGCGGAAGCCGGTGAAGAGCTGTTCGGTATCGGCGATCTCGAAATTGTACTTCGACAGTTCACGCTCGTTCTCGAGGAATACCTGCCCGTATGTGACGCCTTCCTTGTTGAAGGCCAGATCGTAAACCCGGTCCTTGCCCTGCAGATACATGGCGAGACGTTCGAGGCCGTAAGTCAGCTCTCCCGCGACCGGCTTGCAGTCATAGCCGCCGATCTGCTGGAAGTAGGTGAACTGCGTCACCTCCATGCCGTCGCACCAGACTTCCCAGCCCAGCCCCCAGGCGCCGAGCGTGGGGCTTTCCCAATCGTCTTCCACGAAGCGAATGTCGTGGGCCAGCGGATCGATGCCGATGGCTTCCAGGCTCTTGAGATAAAGCTCCTGCAAGTTCGGCGGGTTGGGCTTCAGGATCACCTGGTACTGGTAATAGTGCTGAAGCCGGTTGGGGTTTTCGCCATAGCGGCCATCGGTCGGCCGGCGGCTGGGCTGGACGTAGGCGGCGTTCCACGGCTCCGGCCCCAGCGCGCGCAAGGTGGTCGCGGGGTGGAACGTGCCGGCACCCATGCGCATGTCGTAAGGCTGAAGGATCAGGCAGCTCTGCGCGCTCCAGTAATCGTGGAGGGCGAGGATCATGTCCTGGAAGCTGTTGGACGGGTCCCTGTTCATCGCGGCGGCCATGGCGGATGGCCTGAAAACCGTCAATGCCGCGCCGGCATTTGAACGGGCGGCCGACCAAATACGGGGCAATCGGTTTAGTAGCGCCAATATCACACTGTTTGCTAAGAATGCGCGTTATAGTGGCGCCGCACAGCGCCAGGCCTTAAATGGCCGGTCGAGTTCCGAGGGGCATTTACCACCATGCTGTTCAAGCGCCTGATCGCTTCCGCCGCTGCGCTGTCGCTGAGCCTTGGTGGCTGCGTCGCGGGATCGCGCGTGGAGACGCCGCCGCGCGGCGCGGTACCGGGGCCGGCGCTGTGGCAGGTGTCCGACAAGGATACGACCATCTACCTGTTTGGTACGGTCCACGCCCTGCCGAAGGACAAGAACTGGTTTGACAGCCGCATCCAGCGCGCGTTCGACGCTTCAACCGAGCTGGTGACCGAAGTCGACATTTCCGACGTGGGCAGTTCCACCCAGGCGTTGCAGGCGCAGGGGATGCTGCCCGAAGGCCAGTCCTTGCGCGACATGATGACGCCCATGGACCGCGAGGAATACGAGATGGCGCTCGTTTCGCTGGGCATCCCGGTCGAAACGCTCGACCGCTACGAGCCGTGGCTCGCGGCGATGACGCTGTCGCTGCTGCCGCTGCTGCGGGCGGGCTATGACACGCAGAGCGGCGTGGAGATGGCGCTGGGCGAGAAAGCGGGCGCCGACAAGAAGCGCGGCGCGCTGGAGACCATCGAGCAGCAGATCGAGCTGTTCGACGGCATGCCGGTGGATGCCCAGCTTTCGTTCTTGGATCAGACGGTCGAGCAGATTCCCAAGGCGAGCAACACGCTGGACGCGATGGTCGCCGAATGGATCGAAGGCGATGCCACCGAACTGGCGCGGCTGATGAATTCCGAACTGACCGACCCGGTGCTGAGGGACCGCCTGCTGATCCAGCGCAACGCCAACTGGGCGGACTGGATCAAGCGCCGGCTCGACACCCCCGGCACGGTGTTCATCGCCGTGGGCGCGGGGCACCTGGCCGGCAAGGGCAGCGTGCAGGACCAGTTGCGCCAACGCCATGTGAAAGTGAAGCGCGTCTGGCAGTGATCGCGCGCCTCCTCGCGCTGGCGCTGGCCGCGATACTGGCGGCCTGCGGCGGACCGGCGCGGGACTGGCCGCCGCCCTCCCCCGCCTTGTGGGAGATTTCCGGCCCCAATGGGCAGGCCGGCTGGCTGTTCGGCACCATCCATGCGCTGCCCAAAGGGGTGCAATGGCGCACCCCCGCGCTGGATGCGGCGCTGGACCGGGCCGATCTGCTCGTGGTCGAAGTGGCGAATCTGGGTGACGGCAAGAGCGGTAAGGGCGCCTTCGCCGCCGTTTCGACGAGCCCCGGCCTGCCGCCCCTGCTCCAGCGGGTGGCGCCCGGGGACCGTGCCATGCTGTCGCAGGCCCTGCGGCGCGCGGGGATGGACGAGGCCGATTTCGGCACGATCGAAAGCTGGGCGGCCGCGCTGATCATCGCCAATCGCACGAGATCGGGCGACAGCGCCAATGGCGTGGACCGGGCCTTGCTGGCGCGCGGGCTTCCGGTGATGGGGCTGGAAGGCTTTGCCGAACAGTTCGCGATCTTCGACCGGCTGGCGCAGGCGGACCAGGCGGAACTGCTGCGGCTGACGGCCCAGGACACCGATCGGGACGATCACATGGCGCAGGAAGCCTGGCTCACCGGAGACCTGGCAACGCTGGAGCGCGAGGAACTGAGCGGCGTGCTGGCCGATCCGGAACTGCACGAAGCGCTGATCGCCGGGCGCAATCGGGCGTGGGTGCCGCGGATCGTGCGCGTTCTGGAAAGCGGCCGGCATCCCCTGGTGGCCGTGGGCGCGGGGCACATGATGGGCGATGACGGATTGCCGGCGCTGCTGGCGGCGCAAGGCTATACGGTGAAGCGCATCCAGTAGCGCTGCAGCACCGTAGGGCACGCGTGCTTGCATCGTGGATGCTTTTGCCCTAGGCGCGCCGCTTCCCGTCATGGTCATCCCTGGAGGCGTGGCGGGCAAGCTGTATCAACGCATTCGAAAGGCAAGACGATGAGCGATGCTCTCACCCTGCCGGCCGAGCTGCGCGAACGGGCTGGCAAGGGAGCCTCCCGTGCATTGCGCCGCGATGGCCGTGTTCCCGCCGTGATCTATGGCGGCAAGGAAGAACCCGTGGCGATCCACGTGGAAGCCAAGGAACTGGTCCGCCAGCTCCACACCGGCCATTTCATGAATTCCATCGTGATGGTCGATCTCAGCGGCAAGAAAGTGCGTGCCCTGCCCAAGGACGTCGCGCTGCATCCGGTTACCGACCGCCCGATCCATGTCGACTTCCTGCGCCTGGCGAAGGACGCCAAGATCCAGGTCGCCGTGCCGGTCCTGTTCGTCAACGAGGACGATAGCCCCGGCCTGCGCAAGGGCGGCGTGCTCAACGTCGTGCGGCACGAGCTGGAACTGATCTGCGAATCCGACAAGATTCCTGACAACATCACGATCGATGTCGCCGGGCTCGATGTCGGCGACGCGATCCATATCAGCCGGGTAAACCTGCCGGCCGGATCGGAAAGCGCGATCACCGATCGCGACTTCACGATCGCCACGCTGGTCGCCCCCTCGGCGCTCAAGAAGTCCGAGTCCGAGGAAGAAGGCGGCGCCGAAGAAGGCGAAGCAACGGAAGGCGGCGAGGAAGCGTAAGCTCCGCGCCTTTCCGACGCACGAAGCGCCGGCCTCGCCTAGCGTGGCCGGCGTTTTGCTTTTAGAGGGACAGGGCGATGCAACTCTGGGTGGGTCTCGGAAATCCCGGTCCGCGCTATGCGATGCACCGGCACAACGTGGGCTTCATGGCGATCGACGTGATCGCCGAGATGCACACCTTCGGCCCGGTGCAGAAGAAGTTCCAGGGCTGGTTCCAGGAAGGCCGGATCGGCGGCAGCCGGATCCTGCTGCTCAAGCCGGCCACTTTCATGAACGAAAGCGGCCGCTCGGTCAGCGAGGCGATGCGCTTCTTCAAGCTGGGCGTGGAGGCGCTGACCGTGTTCCACGACGAGCTCGACCTGGCGCCGTTCAAGGTCAAGGTGAAGCGCGGCGGCGGCACCGCCGGGCACAACGGGCTGCGCTCGATCGACCAGCACCTGGGGCCGGACTTCCGCCGGGTGCGCATCGGGATCGGCCATCCGGGACACAAGGACCGCGTGACCGGCCATGTCCTCGGCAATTACGCCAAGGCGGAGATGGACGATCTCGTGGAAATGCTCGGCGCAATCGGCAGCGAGGCGGAATGGCTGGCGAAGGACGACGACGCGCGGTTCATGAACGACGTGGCGATGAGGCAGCAGGACCGAGATTGAGCCGGCCTCGGGTGGAACGCTGGCGTCAGACGGTGCGCGCTAGTAGCTCGCTCCGTCGATCAGGCGGCGCGGCAACTCGCGCCACAAGGCGGGATCGAACATCCTGAGGTTGATCCCCATGCGCGGATAGGCGGGATCGGTCGGCGTCCAGTGCGTGATGCAGCCGCAAGTGGGGCAATGCCACAGGTCGAGCGCGCGATCGCCCTGCTGGTACGAGACACCCTCGCCTTCCACGGCAACCGCGGCGGACGGGCAATAATGCCACAGCCCGGCGGTACGCCGGCATATCGAGCAATTGCATTCGCTCGCTTCAACTGGCGTTTCGTGCAGGGTCAGGCGAATCCGCCCGCAATGGCAGCTTCCGCTATGCTGGCTCATCCTTCACACGTCCTCCAGGCAGGCGGCTATCGGCTCGCTGGCTGGGCCAAGCCCCGTCCAACCGGTCTGCGCCTATCGCCGCTTGATTGAGTTGCTTTTACGCTGCGCGGGAAGGTCGGCAAAGTATCGAAAGCGGTCATCGACGCTCGAGCCTAGCTTTTCCGCCCAGCACCGCTTATCCGCGCGCCAAACCTCACCTCCGGAGTTATACATGGGTTTCCGCTGCGGGATCGTGGGCCTGCCGAATGTCGGCAAGTCGACCTTGTTCAATGCCCTGACCGAGACGCAGGCAGCGCAGGCGGCCAATTATCCGTTCTGCACGATCGAGCCCAACGTGGGCCAGGTCGCGGTGCCGGATGAGCGGCTGGACAAGCTGGCGGCCATCGCCGGCAGCGCCAAGATCATTCCCACGCAGCTCGCTTTCGTGGACATCGCCGGGCTGGTCAAAGGCGCCAGCAAGGGCGAAGGCCTGGGCAACCAGTTCCTGGGCAATATCCGCGAGGTGGATGCGATCGTCCATGTGCTCCGCTGTTTCGAGGATGACGATATCCAACATGTCGCCAACAAGGTCGATCCGCTGAGCGATGCCGAAGTGGTGGAGACCGAGCTGATGCTGGCCGATCTCGAAAGCCTGGAAAAGCGCGTGCCCGCGGCGGCCAAGAAGGCCACCGGCGGCGACAAGGAAGCGAAGATCATGACCAGCGTGCTGGGCCAAGCGCTGGACCTGCTGCGCGACGGCAAGCCCGCGCGGCTGACGGAGCCGAAGGACGACGAGGAAGCGCGCGTGTTCGCCCAGGCGCAGCTATTGACCGCCAAGCCCGTGCTGTACGTGTGCAATGTCGCCGAGGAAGATGCGGCGAAGGGCAATGCCTTGTCGGACCAGGTGTTCGAGAAGGCGAAGGCCGAAGGCGCGCAGGCGGTGGTGGTCTCGGCCGCTATCGAAGCCGAGCTGGTGGGGATGGACCCGGAAGAACGGGCCGAATACCTGAAGGAGCTGGGGCTGGATGAAACCGGCCTCGCCCGCGTGATCCGCGCCGGATACGAGCTGCTGGGCCTGAAGACCTTCTTCACCGTGGGCCCCAAGGAAGCGCGCGCGTGGACGTTCCACACCGGGGCCAAGGCGCCGCAGGCGGCGGGGGAAATCCATACGGACTTCGAGAAGGGGTTCATCCGCGCCGAGACGATCGCTTATGGCGACTACGTGGCGCTGAGCGGCGAAGCCGGCGCGCGCGAAGCGGGCAAGCTGCGCCAGGAAGGCAAGGACTACGTCGTCCAGGACGGCGACGTGCTGCACTTCAAGTTCAACGTTTGACACGCAAGCGGCGCCGGAGCCGAAGCTCCCGCGCCGCCAGCATGGTCGCCTGCCTGAAAGAAACTCAGGCGCGGCTTTCGGCGTAGGCGGTCCAGAGACGCGCGAGGGTAGAGCGGGCGCCGGAGACCTGGCCGAAGGTGGCCTTCGCCTCGTCCAGCTTGCCCTGCTGCACTTGCGCGATGCCGAGCCGCGTCAGCACGGTGTCACGATCGACACCGCCCTTGGTGAGCGCGAGCTGGAGCATCTCCTCGGCCTTCGGGAAGTCTTCAAGCGCGAGATAGAGCTCGCCCGCGTTCTGGGCCGGCTTGCCATTGGCGGCGCCGGCCGCATCGGCAGCGTACTGCGCGGCATCGGCCGGCTCTTTAGACGCACGGGCGTCCACCAGTTCCTTGGTCGAGCTGTAGAACGGATCGCTGTCGCTGAACACGCCGGCGCTCTTGCCGGCGGCGAGGACGCGGCCGACTTCGTTGGCCATGATCCGGGGATCGGCCACTTCGACGTAGGTTTCGTATTCCGCGCGCCCGGTCATCGAATCGGTCAGGGCCATCAGCCGCAGCAGGTCGAGCTGGGCCTGCTTGTCTTCCGGCTGGAGTGCGGCGACGACTTGCAGGGCCTTGGTCCAGTTATCCTTGGTGGGGGCCTGCGCCACGAGCAGGGCCGACCAGGCGGCCGCTTCATCGGGCATCTTCTGCTGGTAGGCGATCGCGAGCGGCCGTTCCAGCCATGCCTGGCGGACTTCCTGACCGGCGGCGTTGCGTTCGCTGACCGTCTTGCGCAGGAAATCGAAGCCTTCCTTGTTGCGGCCTTCCTTGAAATAGGATTCCGCGATCAGGCCCCAGGGATCCTGCTTCTCGGCGAAATTGCCGGCGAACCCGGCGTCGATGGATGCCTGCAGCTCCTTACGGGCCACTTCGAAGTTCTGCTCGTCATAAGCAAAGCCGCCGAGGAAATAGTGGAGCAGGCCGGCGTTTTCGCCCGCCCGGCCGCTTTCCAGCATGAGCTGCATGCCCTGCTTCTGCAGCGCCTTGTCCGAAGCTTTCGCACCGAGCTGGAGAATGATGTTGCCGGCGAAGAAGCGGTCATAGTCGCTTTTCACCGCAGCCACGAGGCCCGACACCTGCGCCTTCGCGCCCGCATAGTCGCCCGAGGTGTTCACCGCTTCGGCGAAGGGCTGATAGACTTTCTCGAAATCCTTGCTGAGCGACTGGTTCTGGGCCTGCTGTGCGAGGGCCGGCGCGCTCAAAACCGCGGTGCCCGCAGCGACGGCGCCGGTGAAGCCAATCGCCATCGCGACAGCCGACACGAACGCTCGGGAGGATTTCTGGCGCTCGAATCTGAAGGTGCGAAGCATATTTCCAAACTCTCCTGCAGGAATATATCGCCCCTGGGCGGGGCCGGTTTTCCGTTTGCGCGCGCTGTGCCCAGTAACACGATGAATTGCAATTACTCCTGGCAATCCGGCGCTGAATGCCAATTTAACGGATAGCGGGGCGACCATTCAGCCAATGTGACACACGGCGGCAGCAAGTGTGGAAAAAGGGCTGAGCGGCCGGTCTCGCGCCCCCGCTCCGCTGGCCTGCCCAACCTCTTTGGCCTAGGGCCTTTGCGACAAGACGAAACGACAACAAGACGGGTTAACCCTCGCAGGTGAACGACACGACTGATACCCTTGATCCCCCGGCCCCGCCGGAGGAGTTCGATCGCATCGACATCGTCGATGAGATGAAGACGAGCTATCTCGATTACGCGATGAGCGTAATCGTGAGCCGCGCGCTGCCCGACGTGCGCGACGGCCTGAAGCCCGTCCACCGGCGCATCCTGTGGGCCTGCCACGAAGGCGGGTTCGTGCCCGGCCGCCCCTATCGCAAGAGCGCCAAGATCACCGGCGACACGATGGGCAACTATCACCCGCACGGCAACCAGGCGATCTACGACGCGCTGGCCCGCATGGCGCAGCCATGGTCGATGCGCGTGCCGCTGATCGACGGCCAGGGCAACTTCGGCTCGATGGACCCCGATCCGCCCGCCGCCGAACGGTATACCGAGGCGCGCCTGGCCAAGTCGGCGATGGCGCTGCTGGAAGATATCGACAAGGACACGGTCGATTTCGTCGACAACTATGACGGATCGCAGCGCGAACCTTCGGTGCTGCCCGCCCGCTTCCCCAACCTGCTGGTCAACGGCGCCGGCGGCATCGCGGTGGGCATGGCCACCAATATCCCGCCGCACAACCTGGGTGAGGTGATCGACGGCTGCCTGGCGATGATCGACAATCCGGGGATCACCTCGGAAGAGCTGATCGAATATATCCCCGGCCCCGATTTCCCCACCGCGCCGCTGATCCTGGGCAGCGCGGGCAGCCGGGCGGCCTATACCACAGGGCGTGGCTCGGTGCTCCAGCGCTGCCGCCACACGATCGAGGAAGGCCGCGGCGACAAGCGCTCCATCGTGCTGACCAGCATTCCCTATCAGGTTGGTAAGGCCGGCCTGGTGGAAAAGATCGCCGAGGCGGCGAAGGACAAGCGGATCGAAGGCGTTTCCGACGTCCGCGACGAATCCAACCGCGAAGGCGTGCGCGTGGTGATCGACCTGAAGCGCGACGCCACGCCGGAAGTGGTGCTCAACCAGATCTGGCGGCATACCCCCGCCCAGGCGAGCTTCCCCGCCAATATGCTGGCGATCCGCGGCGGGCGGCCTGAAACACTGGCCCTGCGCGACATCATCCAGGCCTTCATCCAGTTCCGCGAACAGGTCATCACCCGGCGCACCAAGTTCGAACTGAACAAGGCGCGCGACCGGGCGCATATCCTGCTCGGCCTGGTGGTCGCGGTGTCGAACCTCGACGAAGTGGTGGCAATGATCCGCGGATCGGCCAACCCGGCCGATGCCCGTGCCAGGCTGCTGGCGAAGGAATGGCCGACTGGCGAGATCGCACCCTACCTCGCGCTGGTGGAGGCCGTGGAGCCGAACCTGGGCGCGGCGGAAGGATATTATCGCCTGTCCGAAGCGCAAGTGAGGGCGATCCTCGAATTGCGCCTCCACCGCCTGACGGCGCTCGGCCGTGACGAAATCGGCGACGAGCTCAAGGAACTGGCCGGCCGGATCGAGGAATACCTGGCCATTCTCGCCGACCGCCGCCGTCTTTACGAGGTGATGCGGCAGGAACTCACCGAAATCCGCGAGGCCTTCGCGAGCCCGCGCCTCAGCGAGATCGCGCCGGCTTGGGACGGGATCGAGGACGAGGACCTGATCGAGCGCGACGAGATGGTCGTGACGGTCACCCTGGACGGCTATATCAAGCGGACCCCGCTTTCCACCTTCCGCGCCCAGAACCGGGGCGGAAAGGGTCGCGCCGGCATGGCGACCAAGGAAGAAGACGCGGTGAGCGAGATGTTCGTCACCAGCACGCACAATCCGGTGCTGTTCTTCTCCACCGCCGGCAAGGTCTATCGCCTGAAGGTCTGGCGGCTGCCCGAAGGCGGCCCGGCGACGCGCGGGCGGCCGATCGTCAACCTGCTGCCGGCGCTCGACCAGGGCGAAACCATCGCCGCCGTGCTGCCGCTGCCGGAGGACGAGGATAGCTGGGGCGCGCTCAACGTGATGTTCGCCACCGCGAAGGGGGTGGTGCGGCGCAATTCCATGGCGAGCTTCACCAATATCCCGCGCGGCGGCAAGATCGCCATGCGGTTCGATGAAGGCTCCGACGATCGGCTGATCGGGGTGGCATTGCTCGAGCCGGAGAACGATGTCCTGCTGGCGAGCCGCCAGGGCAAGGCGATCCGCTTCCAGGCCGAGGACGCGCGCGAATATTCCGGGACTTACGGGGCCGGCGTGCGCGGAATGCGGCTGGCCCAAGGCGACGAGGTCATTTCGCTGTCGATCCTGCGCCGCGGCGCCATGCGCAGCCAGGAAGAGCGCGAGGAATACCTGCGCTTCGCCCCGTGGAAGGCCGAACGGGATGGCGAACCAAAGCTGCCGCCGGAACGCTTCGAGGAACTTGCCGCCGTGGAGCAGTTCATCCTCACGGTCTGCGCCAATGGCTATGGCAAGCTGTCGACGGCCTACGAATACCGGCGCACGGGCCGCGGGGGCCAGGGCATCGTCAACATCGACAACATCGCCCGCAACGGGCCGGTGGTGGCTAGCTTCACCGCGACCAAGGCGGATCAGCTCATGCTGGTGACCAACCAGGCCAAGCTGATCCGCATCGCGCTCGACAGCCTGCGGGTGATCGGGCGCGGCTCCGCCGGCGTGCGGCTGTTCAACGTCGCGGATGGCGAGCACGTGGTCAGCGCGGTGCGGCTGGACGAGCAGGAAGCGCCCGAAAACGAGGCCGAGGAAGCGGTGGTCGAGGAAATGCTGGGCCGGGGCACCGCGGAAACGCCGCCCGCGCCGACGCGGGACCGCGACGAGAGCGAGGACGAAAGCTAAGCGAGCCGCTGGCGGAACCAGGCGGCGACTTCGTCCTCGCCCAGTTCCCCGGCGGCGAGCTGCTGCATCATGATCGTGGCCTCGGCCTTGTCGAAATGCAGCTCTCCATCATTGAGCCGCAGGAACAGGCGCGCGGCAACCCAGGCCGTACGTTTGTTGCCATCGACAAACGGGTGGTTGCGAGCGATGCCGAACGCATAAGCGGCCGCCATCGCGGCGAGATCGGGCTCGCTATAATGAAGCAGGTTCTGCGGGCGAGCCAGCGCGCTTTCGAGCAATCCGGCGTCACGGACCCCCTCGCCCCCGCCGTGCTCCGCCAACTGGCGATCATGCACAGCTTCGGCCATCTGGCGCGTAAGCCAGGCGATCCCGCTCTTCGGCCCGCTCATTTGGCGAGGACGCGCAGGATATCGCGATCCTCGTGCATGATCTCTTCGGCGAGTTCCATTGCCCGGGCAAATTCCGGATCATACTTGCCGATGGTGAATTCGCCGTTGGGCCGTTCGACCAGATGCAGTTCATCCCCCTGCTCCACACGAAGGCGTGCGAGCACTTCCTTGGGGAGGACGAGGCCGGTCGAATTGCCAACCTTGATGAGCTTAGCCTTTGCGTTCATACGTGTGTTATAACACGCTTCCGATAAATCTCAAGCATCCCCTTGACCCTCACGCGGCGTGAGGGACTATCGAGCTGTCCTGCGGAAGGACGAAGGCATGGGCACATATACCGTCACGCAGCTGGCCAGGCTCTCGGGAGTCTCGGTCCGCACGCTGCATCACTATGACGAGATCGGCCTGCTCAAGCCGGCGTTCATCGGCGAGAACCGCTATCGTTATTACGGGCGCGAGGAGCTGCTGCGCCTGCAGGACATCCTGTTCCACCGCGAGCTGGGCGTGCCGTTGCAGGAGATCGCACGGCTGCTCGACCTTCAGGGAAGCGATCGCGTGGCCATCCTTCGCGAGCATCGCGACTGGCTGGCCGAGCGGGTTGAGCGTTCTCGCCAGCTCCTTGCCACGATCGACCGCACGATCGCGGAACTGAACGGAGAAGGCACGATGGACGACAAGGCACTCTACGAGGGCTTTTCGCCCGAGAAGCAGGCTGAATACGAGGATTGGCTGGTGGACCGCTTCGGCGGCGAGATGCGCCAGCGGATCGAGGACAGCAAAGCCAAGGTCGCCTCACTGGGCAAGGAAGGCCTGGCCACCCGTATGGCCGAAGGCGAGGCGGCCACTGTCCCTCTCGCCAAGGCGTTCCAGCATGGCGTTGCGCCGGAAGACCCCGCAAACAGTCCCTTGCTCGCGCGGCATCACGCCTGGATTGCCGAGATGTGGGACCGGGCCTGCCCGCCGCAGGCCTACGCCGGACTGGCCGACCTCTATCTCGCACATCCCGATTTCCGCACGACCTTCGACGGCAAGGCCGGAGCCGGCTTCCTCGATTGGCTGGTGACGGCGATGAAGGCCTATGCTGGCCGGCTGCCTGCCTAGTTATTGACCACTACGCGCAGTTCGGGATCGCGCTTGCGCAGTGTCTGTGCGATTCCCGTCGCGATCAGGAACTGGCCCAGGTAGTAGATCGGCCAGGCCATGACTTGCGGCACCACGCTGTATTGCAGCGGGCCGGTCTCGGCGAAGATCAGCAGGTCGGACAGCAGGAACAGCGCAGCCCCTGCCCCTACCCGGTAGCGCGAGAACACGCTGGCCCAGGCACTCGCCGCCATCGCGCCGAGGGCGAGCGCGTAAAGCGCGAGGTTGGGCGCCTGGGCGCGGTCGGCGGGCATGAACCAGGCGATGATCGGCGTCAGCAGCAGCATGGCCGCCACCGTGCCTTTCTGCGTCGGCGACAAGGCGGCGCGGCGATTGCGCAGGTAAACGCCCATCGCCATCACGTGATAGGCGAAGAACAGCAGGCCGCCGATCGTGCGGTCGAACGTCACTTCGAGCGCCATGTCGCCCAGGGCGGCCGCGCCGAAGGCCCAGGCCATCAGCCGCGCATCGGGGCTGGAATGGCGCTGCCACAGATAGACCGCGAGCAATCCCGCCGCGGCACCCTTGATCGGGATCAGGTACAATTCCGGGAACGGCCCCCAGCGCAGGTAATAAAACGCCAGTGCGGCGGCGATGCTGGCCAGCAGCAGCGGGCGTTTCTCGGCCAGGGCGCGTCTCGACATGCCCTTCCCTTGACGCTTCGGCACGCCGGGAGCAAGCGCGCGTGCATGGTCCATGACGTTCATATCATCGGCGGCGGGCTGGCCGGAAGCGAGGCGGCGTGGCAGCTCGCCCGGCGCGGGTTCAAGGTCCGCCTTTCGGAAATGCGCGGCGGCGGCGGGGCGACGCCGGCGCATCAGACCCAGGGGCTGGCCGAGCTGGTCTGTTCCAACAGCTTCCGTTCGGACGACGACGAGAAGAACGCCGTGGGCCTGCTGCATCATGAGATGCGCCGGCTGGATTCGCTGATCATGCGCGCGGGAGAAACGGCGCGTGTGCCGGCGGGATCGGCCATGGCGGTGGATCGCGATGTGTTCAGCAGCGAAGTGCAGCAAGCGCTCGAACAACATCCCAATGTCGAGATCGCGCGGGAGAAGGTGGATGCCCTGCCCCCAAGCGGCCTCACGATCGTCGCCACCGGGCCGCTGACGGCCGCTTCGCTGGCGGAAAACATTGCCCGCGCGACAGGCGCCGACAGCCTGGCGTTCTTCGATGCCATCGCCCCTATCGTCCACCACGACAGCATCGACATGTCGATCTGCTGGATGGCGGCCCGGTGGGACAAGGGCGGCAAGGACTACATCAACTGCCCGATGGACAAGGGCCAGTACCTCACGTTCGTCCAGGGCCTGCTCGATGGCGAGAAAGGCGAGTTCAAGGAGTGGGAGGCCAGCACCCCCTATTTCGACGGGTGCATGCCGATCGAGGTCATGGCCGAAAGAGGCGTGGAAACGCTGCGCTTCGGGCCGATGAAGCCGGTGGGCCTCGACGATCCACGCACCGGGCGCTGGCCTTATGCCGTGGTGCAGCTCCGCCAGGACAACAAGCTCGGCACGCTGTGGAACATGGTCGGCTTCCAGACCAAGCTCAAGCATGCCGAGCAGGTGCGGCTGTTCCGCACCATTCCCGGCCTGGAGAACGCCGAGTTCGCGCGGCTGGGCGGCTTGCATCGCAACACCTTCATCAATTCCCCGCTGCTGCTGGACCGGCAGCTCAGGCTGAAAAGCGCACCGCACGTGCGCTTCGCCGGGCAGATCACGGGGTGCGAAGGCTATGTCGAAAGCGCAGCGGTGGGCCTGATGGCCGGGATGATGGCAGCGGCCGAACTGGGCGGCCGCGCCTGGGCACCCCCGCCCCGTACATCGGCCATGGGCGCGCTCATGGCGCATATCACCGGCGATGCCGAGGCGGAGAGCTATCAGCCGATGGACGTCAATTTCGGTCTGTCCCCGCCACTGCCGGACGTGAAGAAAAAGCAGCGCAAGGAAGTCTATACCGAGCGGGCGAAGGGGGATTTCGGAGCGTGGCTGGCGGAGAGCGGCGCGCTTCCTTCCCTCGATAGGGAACAGGCCCTCCCCTAGCCCCTCCCGCGAGCGGAGGGGGATTCAGCACTTGCACTTCGGCGTCGCGGCAGGTTTGGGCGCCGTCGTGGCGAATTCGGCGGGGCTCAGCTCGCCATCGCCATTGGCGTCGGCCTTTTCGAACCGATCGACGGTGGTGACCGCCCATTCCTCGAAAGTAAGCAGGTTGTTCCCGTCCTTGTCGAGCGCGCGGAAAGCCGCCGTGCGGGTGGAAAGCATCTCGTCACGCGTGATGCGCTGGTCGCGGTTGCGATCGTAGCGGTAGAAGCGCTGCTGCTCGCGAGTCAGCTCGCTTGCCTCGGGCGGTTCCGGGCCGCGCAAGCCGGCGATGTCCGCGCTGGGCAAGCCGGTGGGTGTCGCGGCCGCCACGGGCGGCGGGGGCGCGCCGCGTTCAACCTGTGCCCTGCCTTGCAGCCAGAACAGCCCCACGCCCAGCAGCAGCATGGCGATAAAGGCGCCCAGCACGATCCGATTCACCTGCCCCCTCCCCCATTTGGTTCCAAGTCTAGCGGCCGATGAACCCGATCCGCAAGGCCCGAAGCGCGCTGCCGGGGCCTGTGAGAAGCGGCCGCCCCCCATCCGCCAGCGCCGCCGCGCTAAGGCCCGCGAGCACCGCCAGCGGCCGCAGCGAACGTGGCAGCCGCGGCGGCGGAGGCAGACCGCGGGCATAGTCGATCGCCAGGCCCCGCTCCGCGGCCTGCGACAGGTTCGTCGCCAGATCGGCCACGGCCCAGATCCGCGCGGCAGCGGCGGCGTCTTGCGGCCGGGGCGCGCCAAGTTCACGCGCCAGCGTGGCGAAGGCCTGCCCCCGACCCTCGACGAACTCCGCAATCACCGGGGGCGAAAGCTCCTCCGTCAGCAGCGCCTCCCAGCCTTCGACCAGAGGGCGCAGACCGGAAGGATCGCGCCAGTCGCGCAGCGCTTCCAGCAGCGGCTCGCCAGTGGGCCACTGCATGGGCGGGCTCGCCAGCGTATCGCGCCACCACGCCAGGCGAAGCTGCGCCGCCAACGATTCGCGCCGGCCGCGCAGGATCGCCGCGAGCCGGGCGTCCAGCGCCAGCAGCGTCAGGGTTGCCGGCCGGCTACGCGCTGATGCGTAGGCCAGCGCCAGCCGTTGCGGCGGCGGAAGCTGATCGTACAAAAGTCGTTTCTCCCCAATGCCCTGCGCGCCGCCATCACGGGCCAAGGCGCCTCCGCCGGTGCGCGCCGAAGCATAACGGCATCTTAACCCTGTCGCTTGAACAATCGCTCACCACAACTCCCTAAGACGTCCGGTTGACTGGGGACAATCAGGACGAGTCTAGGCAATGTCAGACGCAACGCGCCGCATCTTGCGACCTGCTGCCCGGATTGCGCGATCCGGGCGCGCGGCGGCGCGCGCCATTGCAACGTTGCGCGCACGACGCATTGCGCGGGACAGCCGGGGATCGGCCCTGATCGAGTTCGCCGCGGTCGCCGCGCCGTTCATCGCGCTCATCTTCGCCAATCTCGCAACCGCGGTCGCCTTTTTCTCGCAGCAACTGCTGGACACCGCGACCGAGAAGATGTCGCGCAAGCTGATGACCGGCCAGGTGCAAAAGGCAGGAACCACGCCGGAAGAATTCAAGATAGCGCTCTGCAACGACCTTCCCACCTATCTGTCCTGCGATCGCGTGATGGTGAATGTCCGCAAGGCGGCGGACTTCCAATCCGCCGATACCAGCGCCGCGTCGATAACCTTCGATGAAAACGGCGCCGTCACCAACGAGTGGAAGTTCGAAGCCGGCCAGCCCGGCGAAGTCGTGCTGATGCAGGTCTATTACCGCTGGCCCAATATCACCGGGCCGCTCGGCTTTTCGCTCGCGAACATGAGCAATGGCGAGCGCCTGCTGGTCTCGACCGCCATCTTCAAGACGGAGCAGTACGAATGAGCGGCGAGAGCACCCTTTCGCGCCGGCACCGACCGTTGCGTTCGATATGGCGGGCTGCCGAGGGCATAGCGGTCGTGGAGTTCGCCTTCGTGGCGGTCTTCCTCGTGATGCTCTATCTCGGCAGCGTCCAACTGTCCGATGCGATCTTCGCCAACCGGAAGATCACCACGACGGCCAGAGCCATCACCGATCTTACCACGCAGTATTCGGTCCTGACTGAACAGGACATCCAAGGCATTCTGGGCGCGTCCGCCAAGGCGCTGACACCTTATGATGCCAGCAATGCCCGCATCCGCATTTCACAGATCGCCGTTGATGAAAACGGCGTCGGAAGGGTTTCGTGGAGCCGCATCCGCGGTGAAGACATCCCGGAATTGAATAAGTGCGAGATAGTCGATGTTCCGGAAGAACTTGCGATACCCAACAGCTTCCTGATCTACGGCGAAGTAAATTATACTTATCGTCCTGTATTTGCCGCTTATTCGTTTGGCCAGCTTGAACTGGCAGACCATATATTCATGCTTCCCCGCGTATCTTCCAGTGTCAGCCTTCTGAAATCTGGGGCGGGTGACGAAGAGACGGATTGCTCAGACGATGAAACTTAACAAGCTGCTTCGCGCCCTGCGCGCCGATCAGCGCGGCAACGTGCTGATGATCTTCGGCTTCTCTCTCGTTCCGATGGTCTTCGCCACTGGGATGGGCATCGATTACGCGCGTGCGATGAAGGCGCAGACCAAGCTGAACGCGGCCGCCGACGCAGCAGCCTTGTCCGCCGTCTCGCAGACGATGATGAACGAGAGCAACAAGGCGGCCTGCGACAAGGCGCAGGCTATGTTCGCCGCTCAGGCACGGGCCATCCCCGGCGTCACTCTGGCGGCAGACGCCCCGGTGATATCGATGAAGGACGCCGATGGCGTCGTCCTGAAGTGCGCCGATGCGTCAGACAGCAGCGGCGCATCGCAGAGCCGCACCGTTACCGTCGCCTATACCGGGACATCCGACAACATATTCGCCGGCATTCTGGGATGGGCCACGCTTCCGATCGGCGGTTCATCCGATACTTACGCCTCGGTCGCGCCGAACATCGATTTCTATATCGCGCTCGACACCTCACCGTCGATGGCGCTGCCGACGACCTCGGCCGGCATCAAAACGATGGAAGACAACATCGGTTGCGCTTTCGCGTGCCATTCCAACAAGATCGAGAACAACGTCAAGTCCGGCACAGGGCACATGAATAAGCTCATTCTGGACAATGTCGCGTTTGCGCTTAACAAGGGAGACTTCGGTACCGGCTCCGTTACGGAGAAAGGAAGCTGCAAGACGACAAATAAGAAGGGACAATGCACGGAATATTATTATGACACGTACTCATATACCGTCATAGATCCTTCTGGCCGCTATGTATTCGACAACAAGCCGTACAAGAGTGGAACCCCATCGTCCTGCAACGTCAGCAATCTAGACAAGTGCGTCTATAACGGAAGCCCTACTACACAAGGGCAATTTGCGGACAGCTATTGGTATGCGCTGAACAAGGGCCTGACCCTGCGCGTGACCGACGAACGGTTCGCGGTGCGGGATCTGATGGATCTTGCCGTAAGCTACGCCGTGGATAACGAGGCGGATTATCGGGCAGCGCTTTATACCTTCGACCATTCCACGAACTTGAAAGAAATCGCTCCTCTTTCGGACAATCTTACCGGATCGGGCGGGGTGAAGGACCTGACGAGCGGCATCGACCTGGTTGTCGTGAACGACAAAGCCGGCAACGGTCGTCCGCCGAACGGCGCCAGCGGCTCAGAATACCTGTTCACCAGCTTCCAGAGCATCCTGCGGGCGTTCTCCCCAGGCGGAACCCACCCTATTCCCAACCCCGGCCTTGGAACGAAGACTAGTGGCGACAAGCCTCAGGCGTTCCTGTTCATGGTCACCGACGGCATGAGCGACGAGAACATCGGCAGTGGCCGCACACGCGCCGCCATGCAGCAGGCACAGATCGAGCAGTGCACTGCCCTGAAGGCTCGCAAGATCAAGATCGCTATCCTTTATACGGAATACACGTATGAATCGATCAAGAGCGACGAGCCAGGCCAACGCGAAATCGCGCGAAAGGCCATCCAGGGCGATGGGCAGAAGAGCATCGCCCAGGCGCTGACCGAGTGCGCGTCACCGGGCCTGATGTACACGGTGAAGACCGACGAGAGCATCAGCAATGCGCTGCAGTCGCTGTTCTCCAAGGCGCTCGCCGCGGCGCGTATCGTCCGGTAATCGGAAGGCGCCGCAATACCGAAAAACGGGAGGAGCCGTGCTCCTCCCGGACATGTCAGCGGTTTGCTTCGGGGCGCTCAGCCCTGGCGATAGCAGACCTTACGCGCCGCTTCTGCGATGCGACCCGCGTCTATCAGCGCGAGATGTTCGAGGTTGGCGGCATAAGGCAGCGGCACGTCTTCGTTGCACACGCGCAGCACCGGCGCGTCGAGCAGGTCGAAACCGTCTTCCATGCAGATCGCCGTGACTTCGGAAGCGATCGAACAGGTCGGCCAGCCTTCCTCGGCAATGATCAGGCGATTGGTCTTGGCCAGGCTGGTGAGGATCGCTTCGCGATCGAGCGGGCGCAGGGTGCGCAGGTCGATCACTTCGGCCGAGATACCCTCGCCCGCCAGCGTCTCCGCCGCCTCCAGCGCCAGGCCGACGGCGATCGAGTAGGAAACGATCGTCACGTCGCTGCCTTCGCGCACGATGCGCGCCTTGCCGATGGGCAGGACGTGATCGTCAAGCTGGGCGACTTCGAACGTGCGGCCGTAGACCAGCTCGTTCTCCAGGAACACCACCGGATCGTCGCAGCGGATCGCCGCCTTGAGCAGGCCCTTGGCGTCTGACGCGTCATAAGGCGCGATCACGATGAGCCCGGGGACGCTGGCATACCACGGGGCGTAGTTCTGGCTGTGCTGCGCCGCCACCCGACTGGCCGCGCCGTTGGGGCCGCGAAACACGATCGGGATGCGCATCTGCCCACCCGACATGTAATTGGTCTTCGCCGCCGAGTTCACGACATGGTCGATCGCCTGCATCGCGAAGTTGAAGGTCATGAATTCGACGATCGGGCGAAGGCCGCCCATCGCCGCGCCGGTGCCGATGCCGGCGAAGCCGTATTCGGTGATCGGCGTGTCGATCACGCGCCGGGGGCCGAACTCTTCCAGCAGGCCTTGCGTGACCTTGTAGGCACCCTGATATTCGGCGACTTCCTCGCCCATCACGAACACGCGTTCGTCCAGGCGCATTTCCTCGGCCATCGCATCGCGCAGCGCTTCGCGCACGCTCAGCTTGATCATGTTGGTGCCGGCGGGAACTTCGGGATCGGCGGCGGGCTGCGCCTTGGCCGCGAGCTTCTCCGTGCCTGAGGGCGCCGGGGGCTTGGGGGCTTCGGATTCGGCGGCTTTCTGCTGCTCGGCCGGCGCCTCGGCAGTGGGGGCCGGAGAGGGTGCGGGTGTTACCGCCGAGGCATCCTCGCCCTCGCCCGCCAGCACGGCGATCACGGTGCCGACCTTCACTCCTTCGGCGCCTTCGGGCACCAGGATCTTGCCGACAGTGCCTTCATCGATGGATTCGAATTCCATCGTGGCCTTGTCCGTCTCGATCTCGGCCAGCACATCACCGGCGGAAACCTGATCCCCTTCCTTGACCAGCCATTTGGCCAGCGTGCCTTCCTCCATGGTGGGCGAAAGCGCGGGCATCTTCAGTTCGATGGCCATCAGTAGCTTCCCACCAGAACGTCGGTGTAGAGTTCGGCCGGCTCCGGCTCGGGCGAGCTTTCGGCAAAGTCGGCCGCTGCGGCCACCGTCGCCCGGATCTGCTTGTCGATATCCTTCAGCTTTTCCTCCGCGACACCGGCCTTGAGAAGATCGGCCTTGATGCCTTCGATCGGATCATGGTGCTCGCGCACTTCCTGCACTTCCTCGCGCGTGCGGTACTTCGCCGGGTCCGACATCGAGTGGCCGCGATACCGATAAGTGCTGAGCTCGATGAGCACGGGCCCATTCCCCCCGCGCACGTAATCGAACGCGATTTCCCCCGCCCGGTGCACCTGGAGCACATCCATTCCATCGGCCTTCATGCCGGGAATGCGGAAGGCGGTGCCGCGCCGGTAGAACTCCGTCTCCGCGCTGCTGCGCTTGACCGAAGTGCCCATGGCATACTGGTTGTTCTCAACCGCGAAGACGATCGGCAGCTTCCACAGCGAAGCCATGTTGAACGTCTCGTAGACCTGGCCCTGGTTCGCCGCGCCATCGCCGAAATAGACCAGGCACAGCCCGCCATCGTCGCGATACTGGTGCGCCAGCGCCAGACCGCCGCCGAGGGGCACCTGCGCGCCGACGATACCATGGCCGCCGTAGAACGCATGTTCGGTGCTGAACATGTGCATCGAGCCGCCCTTGCCCTTGGAAATGCCGGCGTGGCGGCCGGTCAGTTCGGCCATGATGATCTTGGGATCGATGCCATAGGCCAGCATGTGGCCGTGATCGCGGTACCCCGTGATGACGCTGTCCTTGCCTTCTTCCAGCGCGGACTGAAGCCCCACGGCCACCGCTTCCTGGCCGATATAGAGGTGGCAGAAACCGCCGATCAGGCCGAGGCCGTAGAGCTGCCCCGCCTTCTCCTCGAACCGGCGGATCAGCAACATCTGCTCGTAGAAATGCAGCAGCTGCGCTTCGTCCGCGGGGAAGCGGCGATCCTTCTCGAAAGATTCCTGCAAGCTGCGCAGCGCGAACTTTTCCCCGCCTTCACGGGTGTTTGCGGCGGGTTCTGCAGCGGGTTTCTTGGACGGCGCCCGCTTGGGCTTGCCGGAACTGGAACTGGCGGCTCGGGCCAAGGCAACTTCCTCTGATCGCACCCCTCCGCGGGGCGTCGCATATGCCTCGCCTATAGGCAAATGTCCGCGGGGCTGGCAACGCCCAGAATGTCGCGAAGCCCTTCACCGGCCTGTCGCGAGACGGCAAAGCCGCCGGGACCCGCGGCGGCTCGCGCCGATCAGCGCATCTTGTCGAGCTGGATCACGTATTCGTCAGGCCGGGCGACGTTGAGGTTCTTGCGCACCAGTTCGCTGGCCATGTCGGGATCGACATGGTCGGGATCGAGCAGCTTGACCCGATTCTTCAGCTCGTCCCTCTCGGCCGTCAGCGTCGCGATCCGGTGCTGGCGCTTTTCAAGCAGCGCCTTGCTCTCGCTCCACGACAGCACCCCGTAGGGCCCCATGAGCGCGAGGCCGCCAAGGAGGAGAAGCAAGGCAAGCGCAACGAGTTCTCCGGGTTTCCTCATAGTTCGACAGAATCATACTTAACCCGCCGATTCAAGCCCGTTCCCCGCGTTTATCCGGCAGGCCAGCGAACGTTCCCCGGCCCTCCGCTTGCGGGAGACCGGCAAGACAGTTACATTAGAAACCATGTCCGATCTGTTCGAAAACCCGTTGGGCCTCGACGGCTTCGAATTCCTTGAATTCTGCGCCCGGCAAAAGGGCGTGCTGGAACCGGCGTTCGAGCGCATGGGCTTCACCCGCGTCGCCCACCACCGCAGCAAGGACGTTCACCTCTGGCGGCAGGGCCAGATCAACTTCATCGCCAATTACGAACCGCTCAGCGCCGCCGCCTATTTCGCGGCCGAGCACGGCGCTTCGGCCTGCGGCATGGCATTCCGCGTGCGGGATGCGGCGAAGGCCTATGCCCTGGCGATCGAACGCGGCGCCGAACCGGTGGAAACCCACCCGGGACCGATGGAATTGAACATCCCGGCAGTGCGGGGAATCGGCCAATCGCTGATCTACCTGATCGATCGCTATGGCGAGGACCTGACGATCTACGACATCGACTTCGTATTCGAGCCGGGCGTTGAGCGCTATCCGCCCCGGGCCGGCTTCCACACGATCGATCACCTGACCCACAACGTCTACAACGGCCGCATCGCGCACTGGGAAGATTACTACGCCCGCATCTTCGGCTTCCGCGAATTCCGCCAGTTCGACGTGACCGGCGAATACTCCGCGCTCAATACCAAGGTGATGATGGCGCCCGACGGCAGGATTCGCATTCCGATCAACGAGGAAGGCGACAAGCAGGGACCCAACGCCGGAAAGGGGCAGATCGCCGAATACCTGCGAACCTATAATGGCGAAGGCATCCAGCACATCGCGCTCGCCAGCAACGATCTCTATGCCTCGCTCGACAGCCTGAAGCAAAAGGGCCTGGAATTCGCCCCTCCCCCGCCCGCCGCCTATTACGAGATGCTTGACGATCGCCTGCCCGGCCATGGCGAGCCGCTGGACAAGCTGCGCGAGCGGGGCATCCTGGTGGACGGCAGTACCCGCGAAGGCCGGCCGCGACTGTTGATGCAGATATTCAGCCAGCTGATGATCGGCCCGGTGTTCTTCGAATTCATCCAGCGCAAGGGTGACGAAGGCTTCGGCGAAGGCAATATCACCGCCCTGTTCCGCTCGATGGAAGAAGAACAGAAACAGCGCGCAGGCACGGCGGCCGGGGGCTGAGCGCGCCCTGCCCCACGATCCTCTTGCGCGCTTCAAACCTTGCGGCCACTAAGCGGGAAACGAGAGGAGTTGGGAATCCATGACAGCGCCCCGCGCGACGATCCTGGCGGCAGGAGCCGCGACGCTGCTTGTCACCGGAATGCCGGCAACGGCCCAGGTGGATAGCGGCATCGTGCTCAATATCATGCGTGAATGCGCCAAGATCGACGATCCCACCGCGCGCCTCGCCTGCTATGACAACAACGTCCGCACGAACGATACCGCCCCGCGCGCCGCGGCCCCCGGCCGGTCGGCCGTGCCGCAGGCGAGTGCCGGCGCGCCCGTGGCGGCGAATACGACCCAGGGCTTCGGTGCCGAATCGGTGCGTGTGCAGCAGCGGCCCCAGTCTTCCGCCGCGGCCGAACGGCTTGACGGGATTTCCTCGGAGATCACCCAGATATCCCAGCGCGGCCCGGGCCTCTATGCCTTCACCCTGAAAGACGGCGCACAGTGGCAATTCTCGGAAACGGTCGGCTCCAGCTACCGTGCACCGCGCGTGGGTTCGACGGTGGAGATCGAGCGGGGCTCGCTCGGCAGCTTCCTGATGCGGTTCGACAAGCAGCAGCCCGTGCCCGTGCGGCGCACTCGCTGAAGCGCCTTCAGCCGCGGCCCAGCTCCGCGAAGGCCCGCTCGCGCTCCAGCTGGGCGCAGGCGTTGCGGCGGATCTTGTCGAACGTGGCGAGGAACCGCGCCCGCTGGCCGGCCGAAAGCGGGGAGAGCAGGAAATCGCTCCGCTGGCGGCCGGCATCGTGGATCACCTTGTGCAGCCGGGCGCCGTCCGCCGTGGGGTAGAAGCGCCCGTGCCGCCGCCCCGGCTTCCCTTCGCGCGCGACCAGGCCGCGGGCGATCAGCGCCTGGACGGTCCGCCCGGCCTGGCTGTGATCGCGCGCCAAGGTGGCAACGAGCGCCGACCATTCGATCGGCGGGTCTATTCCGATTTCCGACAGCACGAAGGCTTCGAAAGTCGACAGGCCCGTCAACCGCTTGAAGGCCAAGGCCCCGCTGCGGCTGAAATAGGCGCTCAGCGTCATCAGCGGTGAAACGATCCGCGTCCGGTCGATCACGATCTTTTCCAGCGTCCGGGAATCGCCCCCTGCCCCCGCCGGATCATCGCCCTTCAATCCCTGCGATTGCGCGAGCGCCCTTTCCTGCTCGTAAAGCGCCATCGCACGTTCCAGGAGAATCTCGGTGGTATCGTAGAAATCCGCCAGCTCGTCCTCGGAAATCTCGATCGTCAGCTCGCGGTTGCGCAACTCGGCCAGGCGCAACATCCGCTTGCCGATCGCATCCCCCTTGCCAGTGAGGCGGAGCGGCGCCCTTATATGCGAACGCTCGACCAGGGTGAGTTCCAGCAGGCGCTTGACCGACCGGCTGACCTGCGCCTTGTCCACGCCTATCGCGCCCGAGATATCCGCCGGCACCAGCGGCCCCGCGCTTCGCAGCAGGACCACGATCCGCCGGTCGAGTTCGATCAGCGGATATTCGCGCGCATAGGAAAGGTCCGCGCTTTCGCGCACCTTCTTCAGTATCTGCCACAATTCGCTCTGGATCACATGCGGCGCCTGGGCCTCGGGAAGGCCATCGCTGGGCGTGCCGCTGATCGCCGCTTCGACCCCGTTCAGGACGATGACCAGGCGGCTGCCGAAATCCGGCGGCGGCGATGGAGCCCCGGCCGCGCGCGACGCCCCCATGGCATAGGCCTCGACGATCCGCAGCGCATCATCGGTCAACGGGCCCAGCGTACGCGCAAGCACGGTGGCATCGACAGCGGAGGGCTGCGCCGCGCGCGCGCCATCTCGCCAGACCCGCTCGGCATGCCGGCGCAAGATCGAGCGCCAGTCGTTCCCGGAAGCGCCCGGCTCGCCAGCCTCGATATGCGCGGCGCCCGGCGACACGCCAGCCCTGATCATCAACGCGGCCACTCCCCCGACCACCCGTTGTCGTTACGGAGAGAGCCTAGAGGGCTTTTACGGTGATGAATAGCCGGATGCCGCGCGCCGCGCGCTGAACCAGCTGACGAGGCACCGTACATCGAAGGCGAAAGGCGATGCAGTAAGGCAACACTCGCGCAGACGACCTCTTACCCAGGATCATGAAAACGGCTGATTTCCGCCAAAAACGATCCTTTTCCCGCCGAGGCCTGGAGGAGCGCCGCGGTGAACTCTGCGCAATAATCCTGCTCCAAAGCGCCCTGTCCGGACATTTTGCACAGCGCGGGCACGCGTGATCCCCTAGACTCTATCAACCGTGCGCCATATGAACCGATCCCTGACGGACCTGTCGATTCCAAGGCGGGCCGCGAGGGAGGGATGTTCTGAACATCTGCGTGGGGGCACGCGTACGATCTGGCATATAAGATCGGCGCCATCTCCCTCACCCTTCCCTTGAAGAGAATAGGGTTTTCACCGCGGCGGCCTGGTCGTCCGTGTTCTTTGTGAAAAGGGAGCGTGAAGTGAGGAAATTGCATACTCCGGGGATCTACAGGGCTCTCCTGCTGGCGGGCTGCGCCACCACGTTTGCTTTAGCGGCCGCACCGGCCATGGCTCAGGATGATGAGGACGAAACGTCCACGTCATCCACCAAGGACACCATCGTCGTCACCGGCTCGCGCATCGCGCGGCCCGACTACGTGTCCAACAGCCCGACCGTTTCGGTCGATCAGGAATTCTTGCAGCAGTCCAGCACGGCCGCCGTCGAGCAACAGCTCAATAAGCTGCCGCAGTTCGTCATTTCGCAATCGTCTACCGCTTCGAACGGCGAGTCGGGCCTTCTGCCCGCCGGCGGTGACATTCAGCCGAACGCGACCAACACGCCCGGCGCGGCGACGGTCTCGCTGCGCGGCGTCGGCGCCAACCGCACTCTGGTGCTGATCGACGGCCGTCGCGGCGTTCCCGGCAACGCTTCCGGCACCGTAGACGTCTCGACAATCCCGAACTCGGCGCTCCAGCGGGTCGAAGTGATCTCCGGTGGCGCTTCGGCGACGTACGGCGCGGACGCGGTCGCCGGCGTCACCAACTTCATCCTCAAGAAGGACTTCCAGGGCATCGAACTCGATGGCCAAATGGGTTTCGACCAGCGCGGCCATGGTTTCGAGTACCAGGTCGGTGGTATCATCGGCACGGACCTGCCCGATGGCCGCGGCAACGTAAGCCTGGCGATGTCGATGAACACTCGCGAGACGATGCTCTACAAGGATAACCCCTGGTACCGGGATCTGTGGAACAATCCGAATACTACCAGTGGTGCATTCTTCTTTGTACCGCGGCCTGGTATTAGCGGCCTGGCCTTCCCCGCTAACGGGACCACGCCGGGAACGGGTTGCGAAGTGCTTCCGCAAGGCTGCGTCGTGACGAACATGTTCCCTGGTGCGAACCCGCCGGTACGCAACAATACGGGCAGCGTCTTTGTCAACGAAGACGGCTCGCTCTTCATCGGAAACTCGAGCTTCGCCGGTTCCTACGCGGATCGTGGCGGCGGGGCTTTCTTCAAGCCGTGGCCGACTCGTGACGCTGAGACTGGCGCTATATGGTCAACCAAAGCCAATGGCCGGCTCTATGCGTACAATGCGTTGACGCCGCAGACCGTGCCGACGACGCGCTACAACTTCCTCGCTCGTGGCAACTTCGAGGTCAACGACTGGATCGGCGTGTTCGGCCAGGGCATGTTCAGTAACAGCACGACCTACACCGTGCAGGAAGCCGGCGGTGCGCAAGGTGGTTGGGACGTCAACATTCCGTGGGGTAATGGAACTTACACTGGCGCGGTCGCTAATCCGCTCGCGTTCCTGGGCCGGCCCGCTTATCAAAATCCGGCGGTGATGTCTTCCGTTCTCGCAGACGGAGTCACCACTAATCCGCTGTTCCAGGCAGCCTATCCGTTCCTGAACTGCGTGGGCTACACTACCGGTACGGGCGGCTGTACGAATACGGAAGCGTTCCAGCAGGTAGTGCCTCAACAAATTCAGGCCTTGCTGAACCAGCGGACTAATCCGAACGCCCCCTTCAGCCTGTCGGGATTTTTCCCTAATCCGCGTGCGAACTACTCCGAAGTCACGACTTATATGTTGGTGGCAGGTCTCGAGGGCTCGGTTCCGGGCACCGACTGGACTTGGGAAGCCTTCGTCAACCACGGCCAGTCGCAGACTTGGAGCCGCCAAACCGGCATGTATTCCATGCAGCGTGTGCGGGCCGTGTTCACCGCCCCGAACTTTGGGCAGGGCTTCAACCATGCCAGCAATGAGTACAGTGGCGAATTCGGCGCGGCGAGGGCTACTTGCACCACCGGTCTCAACTTCTTTGGCGGCTATCAGGGCATCTCCGACGATTGCCGCGAGGCTATCGCCGCGGATAACGTCAACCGGGGCACGTCGCGCCAGACGATCGTGGAAACCAACTTGCAGGGTGGATTGTTCGATCTTCCCGCGGGCCAGCTCCGCTTCGCGGTCGGCGCCAGCTACCGTGAGAGCCGTTACGAGTTCATTCCCGACACCGCTGCATCCGCGGGCCGGAACTCTCTCGATTCTCTGATCGGTATCTACCCCGGCACCAAGATGGAGATGCAGGGGATCGATGCGAAGGAACTCTATGGCGAGCTTCTCATCCCGGTTGTGCGGGATCTGCCGTTCATCCAGGAACTGAATCTCGAAGTCGGCGGCCGCATGTCGCACTACAATACCACGGGTACGAGCTATACGTTCAAGGTCCTGGGGGATTGGCAGGTCACCGATTGGCTCCGGTTCCGCGGTGGCTTTAACCGCGCGGAACGCATGCCCAACATTGCCGAGCTCCTGCTCACGCCACAGCAGTCGTTTGGCACGGAAGTTATCGGCGACGTCTGCTCGACGCGCCATAACAATCCGCTCTCGGCCAACCCGAACACCAATACGACGAACGCCCTTGACGTGCAGGCGATGTGCTTGGCGCTGATGCAGCGTGACAATGGTGGTGTTTATGTTCCGATCACCGATGAAAACAGCTATTACTACGCTCCGGAATCGACTAATCGGCAGCCAGCTGGCGGTGGTGGTTTCACGTTCGCGACTGCGGTCGGGAACCAGTATTACCGCGAGCACATTGACGCGAACTATACCCCGTTGAAGTCGGAAATCGCCGACACCTGGACTGCTGGCGCGGTGATCCAGTCTCCGATGCGGAACGGGCCTTTGTCACGCCTCAATCTTGCGATCGATTATTTCAACATCAAGATTAAGGATCCGATCTCGCGGCTTGGTGAAGGCGCGCAGTTCCTCCGCTGTGTCTCGCCCGACTTTAACCCGGCGGCCGCGGGCGTGGCTGCGGGGGCGACCAGCGCCGACGATCTGGACAGTCCCGAAATCCGGGCACGTGCTCTGGCTGCGCTTGCGGCGGGTGGCACTTGCGCGAGCGTGTTCCGGAACCCGAGCACTGGCCAAGGTTTCACCGGCCAGGTCAACAGCCCCAAGATGATCGGCAGCTACGGCAACGATGGTGAGATCAGGCTGTCGGGCATCGATGCCAATCTCAGCTGGAGCATGGATGCTGGCCCGGGTACGGTCTTCGCCAACCTCAACGCCAACTACATGATCGATTTCAAGGTCAAGGCCATGGAAGGCCAGCCTTTCGTTGATTATGTCGGCACGACTGGCACGACTGCGCTGGGCGTGAACTCTGGCTCGTCGTTCGAATATAGGATCTTCGGCACCCTTGGATACAATTGGGGTCCGGCGAACCTGTCGATGCAGTGGCAGTATATTCCGAAGACGGAAGATGGCGCCGAGGCGATGTTCCTCAATGGATTGGCTCCTGCGGGCACCGCCGCCACCGGTCTTCCGGCGTACAGTGTGTTCCACCTCAACGGCGGCTATCAGGTGAACGAAACCGTTCGGCTTCGTTTCGGCATCGACAACGTCTTCAATATCAAGCCGCCGCTTACCAACATGAACGCCGATTACGACGCGGCGCTTGGTCAGCTTCCTGGTGGTGGTTACAGCCTGTTCCACGACGTTCAGGGTCGCCGTTTCTCGCTGGGCGCGAACGTCCGCTTCTAAGCGAAGGGCGATTGCCAAATTCGGGCCCTCCCCCAGTGGGAGGGCCTTTTTTTTTGGGTTCATGACGTGGACAATCGCCGTGGCTCAGCGCATCGCATTTTGACAACCAGCGAGAAGAAGATGGTCAAGACCGTTCGCATTCACACCCTCGGCGCCCCCGACGTCCTGCAAATCGAAGACCTACCCATCGGCGATCCTAATCCCGGGGAAGTCCGCATTCGGGTCGAGGCAGTCGGGCTCAACCGCTCCGAAGCGATGTATCGCGCCGGCCGCTATCCCGTGCAGCCGCAGTTGCCGAGCCTGATCGGTTATGAAGGCGTCGGCACGATCGAAGCCCTGGGAGCGGGCGTCACGGGCTTCAGCGAAGGCGATCGGGTCTGCGTGCTGCCGATGATCCAGCAGGGCCAGTATGGCATCTGGGCCGAGCAGGCCATCGTGCCCGCCCGCATCCTGCTGCCAGCCCCGCCCGGTCTCACGCCGGCGGAAGCCGCGTCGGTCTGGATGCAGTATTTCACCGCCTTTGCGCTGATCGAAGTGGCCGATATCGGCATCGGCGATGGAGTGATTGTCCGCGCCGCCTCGTCCAGCGTGGGCATCGCGGCGATCCAACTGGCCAACTGGGCGGGCTCCGTCTCGATCGCCTGCACGCGCACCTCGGCCAAGGCGGGGGCGCTGCGCGAACTCGGCGCCGCTCATGTCGTCGCCACCGACGAGGAAGACCTGGTCGAACGGGTCATGGCGATCACCGGCGGCAAGGGCGCCCGCACAGCCTTCGATCCCGTCGGTGGGCCTTATGTGGACACGCTCGCCCGCGCCCTCGCCCCGCGCGGCATCCTGTTCATTTACGGCGGCCTCAGCGAGCAGCCGACGCCCTACCCCCACTGGCCCTGCGCGATGAAGGGCCTGTCTATGCGCGGGTGGGTAGCGAGCGAGATTTGGAACCATCCCCACCGCTTCGAGGCTGCCAAGGAGAAAATCCTGGCCGGCCTGGCGAGCGGACATCTCAAGCCGGTGATCGCCCATACCTTCAAGGGCCTGGAAAGCATCGTCGAAGCGAATGCCTATCTCGAGTCCAACCAACAGGTGGGCAAGGTGGTCGTGACGATCTAGGTCCCCGAACCTCGGCCGAACACCCCTCTTCGCGAGCCGATTGCCACAACCATCCCGCTCACCTAAACGGCACCGTCACGCGCCCGTAGCTCAGCAGGATAGAGCATCGGATTCCTAATCCGGGGGTCACAGGTTCGAATCCTGTCGGGCGCACCATACGTCGCAAGTGCGGAAATCGAGCGCTATATCCGCGATGCCGTTTCTGGCTATTCGGAGGAGAATACCGAAGCGTTCTTCGCGTTGATTGAAACGCGGGACGGTTCGATCTGGGCTATTTCACCCTTCGCGGCCTACCGGCGGGACGGTCCCAGCTGGTCACGCCACACGTTGCCTCAATTAGAAGAGCGCGGGTCTCTCGGCGTGAGCGAGAAGCTACCGGGCATTGTCCTCCTGTCGAGCTGGCGTAATGCGAGAAACTCTCTGAGTGGACCGACACCCATGGCCCTTCCAGCAAATTAGCCGATCCGCGGCATGCTATTCTGCACGTCGTGCCAGGGGACCCGCGCGCAGAATATCAGCCTGTTCGCGCCACCCTTGCCCAGCAAGGCCGCCTATTCCTCGGCAGGCGGCTGGATCACGACCAGGAGATCGCCGGCGGCCGATTCCAGCAGGCGCTTGGTCATGCTTCCGATCAGAATATCGAACAACGCGCCGCGGCCGTGGCTGCCGATCACGGTGAGATCGGCGCCCTTGTTGCTAACGTATTCCCAGATCAGCCGTTCGGGATTGCCCTGTTCGATCAGGACGCGGATGCGCTTGCGCAAGGCGTCGTCGATGGGGACGGAGGCGAGGAAGTCGGCGCCCTGCTCGTCCTCCATCTCGCGCATGCGCCTGCTGACGTCGGTTTTGTCGTGAAGGCCGCCGTAAGGCAGATCATACCCGTGCAGAAGCACGATGTCGGCCGTGGGGAAGAACGCCGCCGTAGTCTCCAGCGCGTGGCGGGAAGCGTCGGAGAAATTGGTGGCCACTGCGATGTGGTGATAGGGACTGGCGGCGCGATCCTTCACCACCAGCACGGGCACAGACGATCGGCGCACCAGCTGGTTGATGGTCGTGCCGATCAGCATGCGCCCAAGCCCTGCTTCGCGAGCGACACCGGTCACGATCAGGTCGCACGCTTCCTGTTCGGCGATGGCCAGCAGGCGTTCAGCCGGATCGCCTTCCTCGACACGCACTTCGGCATGGGCCAGCTCGCTCCCGAGATCGCGCCCGATCCGCCAGCGCGCGCTTTCGACCCTGTCCGGTGTCCGGTACCAGGCGGGCACGTCCCGCCCAACCGGGTCCGGCCTTTCAGGAGCAGGCGCCAGCACATGGGCGACGACCAGCCTCGCGTCCCAGCGCTCGCTCAGCCGTATCGCCCGGTCAAGCGCGCGATCACACCGGCAGCTGAGATCGGTTGCCAGCAGAACGGTTTTCGGCGCACCCGCATTCGCGGCGTCGGACAAGGAAGCTCTCCTTTTCGAACCGGATCGAACGATGTCCGGCAGGCTACCCCATGTCCCGGCCCAAAGGCCAGCGCCTCACCCGAGTTAGGGCTTGTCCCGTCTCTCGCGCCCCTCGCTGCGATCCCGGTAAAGCGCCGCCCGCGACAGCAGCATCAGCGTGACGGGGGTCGTCAGGGTGACGAACAGTTCGATCAGGATTTCGTGGATGACGATGCGCGATTGCAGGGCGGAAAAGCAGATCATCGAGGCGAGCAGGATGCTGGCCATGCCCACCGTGGTGCCCAGCGTGGGCGCGTGCATCCGTTCATAAAACGTCTTCAGCCGAAGCAGCCCCACCGTGCCGATCAGCGAGACCGACGCGCCGAACAGCACGAGAAACGCCACCAGCAAGGCCGCCCACAGCGGCAGATCGGGTGCCTGGGTCATTCGATCACCTCGCCGCGCATCAGGAACTTCGCCAGGGCGACCGTGCTGGCGAAGCCGAGCAGCGCGATGATCAGCGTCGCCTCGTAATAGAACGTGCGACCCGTCTGGATTCCGAAGGTGACCAGCAGGAGCATGGCATTGACGTAAAGCGCATCGAGGCTGAGGACGCGATCCTGCGCGCGCGGGCCGCCGAGAAGGCGCCAGAGGGCGCACAGCATCGCCAGCCCCAGCAGCATCTGCGCGATGGTGATCGACCAGCCGAGGAAGGCCATGCTCATTCGAAGATTTCCATCAATAGCCGCTCGTAGCGATCCTTGAGGAGGCGGATCCAGGCGTCTTCATCGACCAGATCGAGCACGTGGACGAGCAGTTCGCCGCGTGACGAATCATATTGCATCCACAACGTGCCGGGCGTCGCCGTGATGATGATGCCGAGCACGGCGAGGCCATATCGGCTGCGCATTTCGAGCGGAACGTGGATGAAACCGGATCGGCGCCGCGGATTCTGGCGTGACAGGATGATCCGCCCCACCGCGATGTTGGAACGCACCACATCGCCCAGTACCATGACCGTCAGGCGCGGGATGGCGCTGGTGAAGCGTATCCACACCTTTTCCGGCTTCAGCGCCGCCAGGCCGCGCAAGGCGAACAGGGCGATCGCCGTTCCCAGCACAATATGCCCCAGCGACAGCGATTCCTGGAGCACCAGCCACAGGATGACAAGGGCCGGCAGCAGCAGCGGATGGGGCAGCCAGCGCGTCACGGCGCCACCGGCGGCTGGCTGATGCGCGGCGCGGACAGCACGGCTTCGGAATAGAGATGCGGCTGGCCGAGCGCCCGCGCGGTCGCCTCCATATAGCCCATGACGGGGCCGGCCTGGACCATCAGCACGAAGCAGAGCGCGAGGAGGAGCGCGATAGGCGCCGCCTCCACCACGCGGAGATAGGATTGCGGCCGGTCCGCCGGGGTCCACAACAAGTCTATCCCGGCCCGTGTCATGGTGATCATCGCGGCAAGGCCGGACAGGATGATCAAGGCGATCAGCGCCCATGTGGTGGGGGCGATGGTGTCCTCGAAGATCAGCAGCCCGTCGATGATGGCGAACTTGGCGATGAAGCCCGACAGCGGCGGCAGGCCCGACAGCAGCAGCGAGCAGAGGATGAAGCCGCCCCCGAGCACGGCGATCGTCGCTGGAATGGCGATGCCGCTCTCATCCTCTTCCTCGTCGAAGGTGCCGACATATTCGTCCTCGAAGATGGCTCCGGGGGCGCCAGGCGCCAGTTCATCGCGCTCGCCGCGTTCGACCGGCTCGATCAGCAGATAGAACGCGGCGACGGCCAGCGTGGAACTGACCAGATAGAACAGGGCCGCCGCCCACACCGTGGCGCTGTCCGTCCCGATCGCGGCGAGGAGCGTGCCCGACGAGATCAGGATATAGTTGCCCGCCACCCGCGTCAGCGTCTGCGCGGAAAGGATGCCGATCACGCCATAGGCGATCGTCGCCAGGCCCCCGATCGTCAGCCAGGTGTCGGCGAAGCCGGCGGCGGCCCCGGCATCCTGCCCGAAAAACAGCGAGGACAGGCGCAGGATGACATAAATCCCCACCTTGCTCATGATCGCGAACAGAGCGGCGGCAGGCGGCGCAGCGGCGGCATAGGTCGTCGGCAGCCAGAAGCTGAGCGGCCACATGCCCGCCTTGACCAGGAAGGCGATGCCCAGGATGGCCGCGCCCCCTTCCAGCAGCATCAGGTCGCTTGCCGGTACATGGGGAATCCGCGCTGCGAGATCGGCCATGTTCAGCGTGCCGGTGACGCCGTAGATCAGGCTGACCCCGATCAGGAACAGCAGCGAAGTGGCGACATTGATCGTCACGTAATGCAGGCCGGCCTTGATCCTGACCACGCCGGAACCGTGCAGCACCAGCCCGTAGGATGCGGCCAGGAGAATCTCGAAGAAGACGAAGAGATTGAAGATATCGCCGGTCAGGAACGCGCCGTTGACGCCCATAAGCAGCAGCAGGAACAGCGCGTGGAAGCGCGGCCCGGCGCGATCCCAGCGGGCAAGCGCATAGACCATCGCGGCGAAGCCGAGAATGCTGGTCAGCATCAGCATCAGCACCGAAAGCCGGTCTGCCACCAGCACGATGCCGAAGGGCGCGGCCCAATCGCCGAGCAGGTAGACCAGCGGCCTGGCCGGCCCGCCATCGGCGGCGGGGGTGCTGACGGTCTGCAGCAGTACCAGCGCCATGGCGAACAGGGCCACGGTGGTGGCGATGCCCAGCGCCCGCTTCAGCCAGGTCCGCCGGTCATTGAACAACAGCATCGCCGCCGCCGCGACGAGCGGCACGACGATCGGCCCGATCACCAGATGGCTGGCCCAGCCGCTCACGGCTCGCCGTCCTTTTCCTCGCCATCGACATGGTCGGTGCCCGTCTGCCCGCGCGAGGCAAGCAGCACCACCAGCAGCAGGGCGGTGGTGGCGAAGGAGATAACGATGGCCGTCAGCACCAGCGCCTGTGGCAAAGGATCGGCATATTGCGAGGGGTCGACGGCAACCCCGCGCTCGATGATCGGCGGCGCGTCCATCCGTAAGCGTCCCATGGCGAGGATGAACAGGTTCACCGCATAGGACAGCAGGCAAAGGCCGATGATGACCTGGAAGGTCCGCGGCCGGAACAGCAGCCAGATGCCCGAAGCCGTGAAAATACCGATGCCGAGGGCGAGGACGATCTCCATCAGGCCGCGCCCCCATCGCTCGCAGGCAGCGAAGCCTTCGGCTCATCCGCCGGTGCGCGGGGAATGCGGATCGACTGGTGGGCAAGCGCGATCAGGATCAGCACCGTGGCGCCCACGACCAGGCCGAACACCCCGAAATCGAACAGCACCGCGCTGGCCGCCGGCACGGTGCCCCCGCCCGGCCCGCCGATATAGCTGAAGAAGGCCGGAGGGAACGATAAGCCAAACAATGCCGCGCCCGCGCCGGTCGGCGCCGCGCAGAGCAGCCCCGCCCCGATCCAGCGCAGCGGGCGGATCGAAAGCAGAAGCTCCACCTGCCGGGTGCCCCGCGCCATGTACTGGATCAGGATGGCGATCGACATGACGATGCCCGCCCCGAAGCCGCCGCCGGGGGAATCATGCCCGCGCAGCAGCAGATAGAGCGAGAACACGATGATGACCGGAAACAGCCATTCCATGATGACCTTCGGCGCCAGCATGTAATCCGCCGCGGTGTCGCCCACGGCGCGATCGGGGCTGGCGTGATCCGAAGCGGTCTGCTCGCGCTGCTGCACCGGGCTGGCGACGCTTTCGGCGGCGGGGCGGAACCGGCGCAGCAGCGCGAAGACGGTCAGCGCCACGATGCCCAGCACCGTTATCTCGCCCAGCGTGTCGAACCCCCGGAAATCGACCAGGATGACGTTGACGACATTGGTGCCGCCGCCTTCGAAATAGGCGTGCTTCATGAAATAGCGCGAGATGCTGTGCGGCAGCGGCCGGGTCATCACCGCATAGGAGACCAGCGCCATGCCCAGACCCGCGGCGACGGCGACCAGCAAGTCGGTCGAGCGGCGCAGGCCGACCTGGATGGGCACGCGGGCTTCCGGCCAGTGGTCGGGCACCCGCTTGGGCAGCCAGCGCAGGCCCAGAAGCAGAAGCACGGTGGTGACGATTTCCACCAGCAACTGGGTGACGCCGAGATCGGGCGCCGAAAGCCAGATGAAGCTGATGCAGGTGGCAAGGCCCGCGCCGCTGGTGAGGATCAGCGCGGCGAGGCGATGGTATTTCGCCTGCCAGGCCGCGCCGATGGCGCAAGCCGCACCCAGCAGCCAGACAATCGCAAAGGAAGGATCGAGCAAAGTCACCGGCAGCGGCCCGGGGCGATAGTCGAACCGCACGAATGGAAGCAGGCCGGCGATGAGCGCCAGGCAGACCAGCACGCGCAGCTGCGGTTGGAGCCGCCGCGTCCCGAACAGCGCCTCCAGCCATCGGGCCCCGGCGACGATGACGGCAAGAACCGCCTCGAATGTCTTGCGGCCCTTGAGCCGCCCGATCACCGGGGATCGCTTCATCGCGTTCAACCGATCGCGGAACAGCATATACAGCACTGTGCCTGCAACGAGCGCCGTGAGGCTCATCAGCATGGGCGCGTTGAAGCCGTGCCAGATCGCCAGGCTGTAGACCGGCGTCCGATCCCCCAGCACCGATTGCACCGCCGTGGCCAGGAACGGCCCGATCGTCAGCGCCGGGACGATCCCGATGACCAGGCAGGCGAGAACCAGGACCTCGATCGGCACCCGCATCCACAGCGGCGCTTCTTCCGGCTGGCGCGGCAGGTCGACCGGCGGCGGCCCGAAAAAGGTCTGATGGATGAAGCGGATCGAATAGAGCACGGCGAACGCGCTCGCCAGCGTGGCGATAACGGGCAGCAGCTGGTCGACGAAGGTGCCGCTGTGTTCGGCCAGCGCTTCGGCCAGGAACATTTCCTTGGACAGGAAGCCGTTGAGCAGCGGCACCCCGGCCATCGCCGCCGCCGCCACCATGGCCAGCGTGGCGGTGATGGGCATGTAACGGTAAAGCCCGCTCAGCCGCCTCAGGTCTCGCGTGCCGGTTTCATGGTCGATGATCCCGGTGGCCATGAACAGCGAGGCCTTGAAGGTGGCGTGGTTGACGGTGTGGAAGATCGCCGCCACCGCCGCCAGCGGGCTGCCGAGGCCCAGCAGCAGGGTGATCAGGCCAAGATGGCTGATCGTCGAATAAGCGAGCAGCCCCTTCAGATCCTGCTGGAAGATCGCCGCCCAGGCCCCCACCAGCAGCGTCGCCAGCCCTGTGGAAGAGACGATGAAATACCATTCGTCCGTCCCCGCCAGCACCGGCCACAGGCGCATGAGAACGAAGATCCCCGCCTTCACCATGGTGGCGGAGTGGAGATAGGCCGATACCGGCGTCGGCGCGGCCATGGCGTGGGGCAGCCAGAAATGGAACGGCACCTGCGCGCTCTTGGTGAAGGCGCCGACCAGGATGAGAAGCAGCGCCGGCATGTAGAGCCCGCTGGACCGGATCAGATTTTCGGACGCCAGGATGCGGTCGATGTCATAACTGCCGACGATCCGCCCGATGATCAGGATGCCGAGGAGAAGGCACACCCCGCCCGCGCCGGTGGTGATCAGGGCGATGCGGGCGCCATCGCGCGCGCTTTGATTCTGGTGCCAGTATCCGATCAGCAGGAACGAGAAGAGGCTGGTCAGCTCCCAGAAGAAGGCCATCTGCACCAGGTTGCCGGAAAGGACCAGGCCCAGCATCGAGCCCATGAACGCGAGGAAGAACGAGAAGAAGCGTGGAACCGGGTCCTCCGCGGACATGTAATAGCGCGCATAGAGCACCACCAGGGCGCCGATCGCCAGGATCAGGAAGCCGAAAAGCCACGAGAGGCCATCCAGCCTCACGCTCAGGTTCAGGCCCAGCGAAGGCAGCCATTCGATGTCATAGCGCAGGCCCCCCCCGCCCGGCAGCGCCGGATAGGCCGCGATCAGGATGGCCGTTCCGATGAGGGCGATGGTTCCGGCCAGCAAGGCCGCCACGTTACGCGCGCCCGCTGGCAGGAAACCCGCAACGATGCTTCCCGCGAAAGGCAGGATCAGCGCGATCAGCAGCAGCCGGTCAACGGCCATGAGTGGGTTCGGCGCTTCCTGAAGGCATCGTCATTGTCGGCTCTCTTGCAATGTCAGCCAATATGGTTGATTTTATCCGTTCAAGGCAAGAGACCTTTGATGATTTTATTGCCGGAACAATGCCGCGCAGCGCGCGCACTGCTGAACTGGACCCAGGCCGAACTGGCGCGGTACGCCGGGGTTTCCCGCAGCACCGTCCGCGATTTCGAAGGCGCGCGCCACCAGTTGCACCGATCCACCGAAGCGCAGCTGATCCGCACGCTGGAAATCGCCGGCGTGCGCCTGCTGCCGGCCGATCGCGAAGGGCCCGGGGCCCGGCTCTGCAAGTGACGCCGCCGGCGCCCGTGGATCAGAACGGGAAGGCCATGTGGATCGCCGCGATGGCCACCGCGAAGGTGATGGCATTGAGCGGCAGGCCGATGCGCACGAAATCCAGATAGCGATAGCCGGCCATCTGATAGACGATGACATTGGTCTGATAACCGAACGGCGTGGCGAAGGCGGCGCTCGCCGCCATCATGACCACGACCAGAAAGGGCCGCGGGCTGACGCCGAGGCTTTCCGCCAGCGCCACCGCGATCGGCGTCACCAGCACGGCGACCGTCGCGTTGGACAGCAGCTCGGTCAGCACCATGGTGAGGATATAGAGCACCATCATCGCCACGAGCGGGCTGAGGCCGTTCACGCTGGTGATCAGCACGCGCGAAGCTTCGTCGGCAAGGCCGCTCTGCTCCATCGCGATGCCGATCACCACCATGCCGGCGATCAGGATCAGGATTTCCGGCCGCAGCCCGCTATAGGCCTCGTCCGCGCTGATGACGCGCAGCAGGATCAGCAGGACCGCGCCGGTAAAGGCGGTCGCGGCGATCGGCGCGACGTGGAACGTGGCCAGCAGAACGGCGGCGACGAACGTCGCCAGCGCCACGGCTGCCTTGGCCGGCTGGAACTGGCGCGGCTCGGCAAAGACCTGCACGTCCCCCACCTGGGCGCTGTTGATGTGGGTCCCGCCAACCAGGTCGGGGTTTCCCATCCTCATCTCTTCCTCGTGCTTCCCGCCGAGAAGCCGCCCGCTGAACAGGAACAGGTAAAGCCCGCCGGCCAGCGCGATCGGCACGCCCACCGGGGTGATCTCGAAGATGCCGAAACGCGGCTGGCCCGAAAGGCTCGCCATGTCGTCCACCAGCAGGTTGGTCGAGGTGCCGATCAGCGTGCAGCAGCCGGTGAGCACGGTGATGTAGGACAAGGGGATCAGGAAACGCTTGGGCGAAAGGTTCAGCCTGGTGGCCACATCGCGTATCACCGGCGCGCCCAGGACGACGATCGGCGTCGAATTGAGGAAGCAGGAAAAGAAGCCGATCACGCTCAGCAACAGCCAGATGCCGGCGGCGCCCAGCCGCTCGCACATTCGCACCGCCAGCGCGATCGCCCGGTCGAGCAGCCCCGACAACTCGAGCGCGTAGGCGATCACGAACAGCGATGCGAGGGCGATGATCGCCGGGCTGGCGAAGGCCCCCTGCACGTCGATCGGGCGCACCACGCCGGTCATCAGCAGCACCGCGGCCCCGGCCAATGCGACGACGTCGGATCGCACCTTGTCCCAGATGAGCGCTGCAATCACCGCCGCGAGGACCAGCAGTGTCAGAATCTGATCGATCGCCATGCCCTCTATGCCATGACTGAGCAGGCGCGGCTGTCAACGCCGGGATGGTGGTAAAAAGCCAATTCGATATGGAGGATAGCGTAGGATTTGCTATCACTCCCCCATGCAGGAACCCAGTGTCAGGACCAGCCGGCTCGCCATAGCGGGCGGTTTCGCCGCCGTAATCCTAGTGGGCGGAATCGGCTTCATCCTCGGCCGCGGCACCGCGCACCCATCTCCCCACCCGCAAACCCCGCCCGCGATCACGGCGCCCTCCCCAACCCCCGCGCCGGGCCCGGAAACGGCCGGCCTGCTCGATCGCGCGGCGCTCCTGGCGCTGGCGGGAAGCGCGGCCGATGCGTTCGCGGCCGGCGATCCGATGCCAACAGGCGTGGCCGAGGCGGCGGGCAAGCGCTTCGACCTGCTGCTGCCCTTCGGCTGCGGCGGCCCCAGCGCCGAGGGAAGCACCCTGCCCCTGCGCTGGCGCTATGACACCGCCGCGCAGACACTGCGTGTCACCGCTGAAACAGCGGAGTGGCGGCCACGGGAATGGAATGTTCCCGAAGCCGGCATTGACGCGATCCGGGGCTTCTGGATCGCCCGCCCCTGGTCTTCCAGCGGAACCTGCCCCAGCCAGACGGGCCAGGCCATGGCCCAAGGCATGGAGCCGATCATCCTGCCCGGGCAGACGCTGGCCATCGCGCAATTCCTGACCGGCCCCGACCGGCGCGGCGACCACGCGTTCACGGTCGTGCAGCGCGTTCCCGCGACGGCGATCGACACCTCGCGCGGTTTCCGCGTGCGGTTGATCGGGCGTATCGCGAGAGTGCCGGGCGGCGGCCCTGTGCGGTGCATCCAGCCCGGAGGCATAGACCAGCGGCCGATCTGCGTGATCGCCGCGTCGGTGGATGAAGTGCGTATAGAGAACGCCGCGAGCGGCACCCCTCTGGGCACCTGGAACCAGCGCACGCGGGCGGGTGGCGCCGATGCCGCCGCATCGCAAAGCGAGGGATAACAATCGGTCGCAGCCGGGGATGCCCGGCGGCGCGCTCAGTTGATTTCGTCGGGCGGAGCCACCGGGAACGGCAGGGGCGATACGGGGATGCCTTCGTCCACCAGCGCGCGGGCTTCTTCGGGCGTTGCCTGGCCGTGGATGGTCTCGGCCTCACGCTCTCCATAATGCATCGCGCGGGATTGTTCGGCGAAGGTATCGCCGACCCACTTCGAACGCTTGAGCGCCTTGGCCTGCGCCTCCGCCAGGTTGCGCAGCGCCTCTGTCACCTCGGGCGGCATGGCGCCGGTGGCCATTGCGTGCTTGGGCTGGTTCGGCTCCGCCGTCACCGCACCTCGGTTGCCCTTGCGCGGCACGGCCGGGGCCATCGGCGCCTTGGCGACCGCCGAGGAACCGCATTGCGGGCAGGAGACGAAACCCTCGGCCACCTGCTCGGCGAAATCCTCCGACGATCCGAACCAGCCTTCGAAGCGGTGGCCCTGATCACAGGAAAGGTCGTAAACGATCATGATCCCGACGATCTAAGGATCGGCCGGCGATTGGCAAGGCTGGGCAACTGGCGCCGCACTTGCGCGATCCGGACCGGATCGATCTCCGCAAAGCCCAGGCCGGGCTCTTCGCCCCCCAGATCCAGCAGCACCTCCCCCCAGGGATCGACCAGCAGCGAGTGGCCATAAGTCTCCCGCCCATCGGCATGGCGGCCCACTTGCGCGGCGGCCACGACATAGGCGCTCGCCTCGATCGCCCGGGCGCGCTGCAACACATGCCAATGCGCCTTGCCGGTCGGCACCGTGAAGGCCGCCGGCACTGCGATGACATCGCAAAGCTGTTGGCCAAGCTCTTCGAACAGCGCCGGAAACCGCACGTCATAGCATATGGTGAGACCCAGTCGCCCCACCGGCGTCTCGGCCACGGCGGCCCTGTCACCGGCACCATAGGCGGCAGATTCGCGCCAAGTCTCGCCGGTTTCGAGCTGGACGTCGAACATGTGGATCTTGTCATAGCGCGCGGCGATCTTCCCGTCGGCATCGATCAGGAACGAGCGATTGGCCCAGCGGCCGTCCGCGCGCTTTACCGCCAGAGAGCCGATCGCCACCCATATGCCGCGCTCCGCCGCCGCGGCACGCGCGGCCGCCAGCACGGGATTCTCGCTTTCGAGGACGATGTGCGCCCTCGCCCGCTCACGATCGCGGTCGAGCAGGCCCGACATCTCCGGCGTGAACAGCATCGCCGCCCCGCCTTCAGCCGCGCGCCCGATAGCCTCGACGATAACGGCGGCGTTCACCGCAGGGTCGATGCCCGAGGTCATTTGCAGCACGGCGATCCGGGCCATGGTCAAATCCCCAGCAGGAGATCGAGCTTCCCTTCCCGGTCGAGCCGGGCGAGATCGTCGGACCCGCCGATGGCTTTCCCATCGATGAAGATCTGCGGCACGGTCGTGGCGTCCGGCTTGCGCTGTTGCAGTTCGGCCTTCTTCGGGCCGCCCAGAGTGACGTCGTATTCGATGAAATCGACGCCTTTCTCCTCCAGCAAGCGCTTGGCGCGGTGGCAATAGCCACACCACGCCTTGGTGTAGATCTCCACGAGGGGATGGCTCACCTTAAATCCTTCATTGTTATCAGTATGTTGAAGCCTCTTGAAAGGCGGGGCACACGCCATATCTAGCATGGGCCGCAACGCGCCGCGAGGGCGTTGCGGCTGGGCGCCGCATCGCGGGCCCAAGCTATCGAATGTCATTCAAATTGCTCACAGGAGGATTTGTTTCGATGAACCGTTTCGATTTCACCCCCTATCGCCGTTCCACCGTGGGTTTTGACCGGCTGTTCGACCTGCTGGAAAACCAGGGCCGTATCAGCACCGGCGATAACTATCCGCCGTTCAACATCGAGCGCCGGACCGAAGATTCCTATCGCATCACCCTGGCCATCGCCGGCTTCCGCCCGGAAGACCTGGACATCACCGCGCATCAGAACCTGCTGGTGATCCAGGGCCGCAAGCGCGAAGGTGCCGACGAGGGCGAGATGCTGCACGTCGGCATCGCCAATCGCGGGTTCGAGCGCCGTTTCGAACTGGCCGATTTCGTGCGTGTGGAACGCGCCGATCTTGCCGACGGACTGCTCGTGATCGATCTCGTGCGCGAAGTGCCCGAGGCGATGAAGCCGAAGAAGATCGCCATCGGCGGCCAGCCGGCTCTCGAAGTCGTGTCCGGCCGGGATCAGGCGGCCGCCTGACCGCGAAACAAGTGGAGGCGGAATTCTAGCGAATTCCGCCTCCTCGGCGCTTAACGCGCCGACCTGCCCCCCAAAGGGACCGCCCGGGTCGCAAAAGACGGTCCCATCGAGACGCAAGACCGAACCGAACGCAGGCCGGCCTCAGCCCCTCTGCGTGCCTTACCGCGAGGACGGTCGGAATTGCGTTTCATGAATAGTCGCAGCTCCCCCTCCACGCCGTCGGCATGGCATTGCTTAAAATTTTGCGACCGAGGGGGAAGCTACGACTTGCCCGAATGAAGGCAAGCGGATTCTCACGGGGTATCCCGTAATGCGACGAATACGCGCGCCGGCGTTAAACCAGGCGTGATTGCCGTACGGCCGCGGCGATGAAGCCGGCGAACAGCGGATGCGGATCGAACGGCTTGCTTTTCAGCTCGGGATGGAACTGAACGCCCACGAACCACGGGTGATCGGGCCGCTCGACGATTTCCGGCAGCAGACCGTCGGGCGACATGCCGGAGAACACCAGCCCGCCCTTCTCCAGCGGCTCGCGATAGGCGGCGTTGACCTCGTAACGATGGCGGTGGCGCTCCGAAATGTGGGTCTCGCCATGATAGATGCTGGAAACGTGGCTGTTGCCCGCCAGCACGGCTTCATAGGCGCCGAGCCGCATGGTGCCGCCCAGTTCCCCTTCGGCGGAACGTTTCTGCAGGCCTTCCTTGCTCATCCATTCGGTGATGATGCCGACGACCGGCTCCGAAGTGGGGCCGAACTCGGTGGAACCCGCGTCGGCGATCCCGGCGGTGTTCCGCGCGCCTTCGATGCAGGCCATCTGCATCCCCAGGCAGATGCCGAAGAACGGCACCTTGTGTTCGCGCGCGAAGCGCACGCTGGCGATCTTGCCTTCCGCCCCGCGTGAGCCGAATCCCCCCGGCACGAGGATCGCGTGCATCGGTTCGAGCTGGGCGGCGATCTCGGAATCGTCCTGCTCGAAGATCTCGGCGTCGATCCAGCGGATATCCACTTTCACCCGGTTGGCCATGCCGCCGTGGACCAGCGCTTCGTTGAGCGACTTGTAGGCGTCGGGCAGGCCGACATACTTGCCGACCACGGCGATCGTCACCTCGCCCTCGGGGTTCTCGTAACGGTCGACGATATCGACCCACCGCGAAAGGTCGGGCTTGGGGCTTTCCACCCCGAAGTGCCGCAGGACCTGCTCGTCCAGCCCCTCGGCATGATACTGCAACGGCACCGCATAGATGCTCGAGGCATCGAGCGCCTCGATCACCGCTTCGGGCCGGACATTGCAGAACAAGGCGATCTTGGCCCGCTCGCCCGCAGGCAACGGATATTCGCAGCGGCACAGCAGCACATCGGGCTGCACGCCCAGGCTGGTCAGCTCGCGCACCGAATGCTGGGTGGGCTTGGTCTTCAGCTCGCCGGCGGCGGAGATGTACGGCACCAGCGTCACGTGGATGACGCAGGTGTTCTCGCGCCCGAGTTCGTTGCGAAGCTGGCGAATCGCCTCGATGAACGGCAGGCTCTCGATGTCGCCCACCGTGCCGCCGATCTCGCACAGGACGAAATCGTGATCTTCGGTATCGGCCAGCGCGAAAGCCTTGATCGCGTCCGTCACGTGCGGGATCACCTGCACCGTGGCACCCAGATAATCGCCGCGCCGCTCGCGCGCGATGATCTGCTGATAGATGCGCCCGGACGTGATGTTGTCGCTCTGCCGCGCGGAAACGCCGGTGAACCGCTCATAATGGCCGAGATCCAGGTCGGTCTCCGCCCCGTCGTCGGTCACATAGACTTCGCCGTGCTGATAGGGGCTCATCGTCCCCGGATCGACGTTGAGATACGGATCGAACTTGCGAATGCGGACCTTGTGGCCGCGCGCCTGCAGCAGCGCCGCGAGGCTTGCCGCCATGAGACCTTTGCCGAGCGAGGAGACCACGCCGCCGGTGATAAATATATACCGCGCCATGGGAGTCGGGCCTTAAGCTGCCAAACGGATTCGGCGCAAGCGCCGATCCGCCGAATTACACAGTGTGCCTCTTGCGCGGGCTGACAAACGCGGAAAACCTCGCTCCGCGAAAGGAGTGCGAGCGGCACGCGATCCCGGCTTTCGCCGGGATGGGTGAAGGGTTTACTGCGCCACCCCGGCCAGCGGGTCATTGCCCTGCGGCGAAGCGGTTGCGGTTCCCGTCGGCGCGGGAGTGTCGACTACCGGCGCGTTAAGGCCGCCGTCCGGGTTGGCCGGGGCCACCGTACGATCCAGCGAGGTATCGAACTCGCCCCCGCTGGTGGTGTTCACGGCAACGCCGCCGATCACGATGGCCAGCCCGACGAACAGCACCGCCAGCCACTTGGTGGTGCGGGTGAGAAAGTCCGCCGCGCCCCGCGCGCTCATCAGGCCGCCGGGGCTTCCGCCACTACCGATACCGAGCCCGCCCCCTTCCGAGCGCTGCATCAGAACCACGCCGACAAGCGCGGCGGCGATGATCGCCTGGATCACGGTGAGGAACAGGAACATTCGATCTCTCTAACTGGCTATGCGCGCCATGTAGGCCGCAAGGGCGGTTTCGACAAGCGGAACGGGGCCTCAGCCCTCGCCCAGCTCCGCCGCGGCGACGATAATGCCCAGGAAGCTCTCCGCCGTCAGGCTCGCGCCGCCGACAAGGGCTCCGCCGACCTCGTCCGCCGCGAGCAGTTCGGCGGCGTTGTCGGGCTTGACCGAGCCGCCATAGAGGATGCGCACATGCGCCCCGGCCTCGCCGTAGATGTCCGTCAGCCGCGCACGGATAGAACGGTGCATCTGGCCCACGTCCTCCACGGTGGGCGTGCGGCCTGTGCCGATCGCCCACACGGGCTCGTAAGCCACGGTGACCTTGTCCGCCGCGCCTTCCGCACGGGGCAGCGAACCGTCGAGCTGCGCGGCGACGACGCTTTCGGCCTCGCCTGCGTCACGCTGCGCCTCGGTCTCGCCCACGCAGACGATCACCGCCAGTCCCGCCGCCAGCGCCGCTTCGGCCTTGGCCTTCACATCGGCATCCGTCTCGCCGTGGTCGGCGCGTCGTTCGCTGTGGCCGACGATCACGAAACCGGCGCCCGCGTCCTTCAGCATCGGGGCGGAGATATCGCCGGTATGCGCGCCGCCTTCGGCCGCGTGGCAATCCTGCGCGCCGACGCCGATCAGGCCGGCTTCCTTACGAGTGGCGTGGATAAGCGTGAACGGCGGGGCAAGCGCCACTTCCGCCTTGATCAGCCGCTCGGCGGCGCGGTCGATCGCGCGGGCCTCGGACAGCATGGCACGGGTGCCCTGCATCTTCCAATTACCGACAATGTAAAGGCGCTGGGCCATTGGTATTCCCGATTTTTACATGGAAACGGGCCCCTTGCCGGAACCCTTGAGCGCAAGCCCGTTAGGACCAGTGCTCGCCCTTGGCAATGGCTGCGGTGGGATTGGCCCGTCCACTGTTGCGGCCAGGCCGCATGATGGATAAAGCGCCCGTTCGAATGCGCCGGGCCCCGGCGCCGCTATTCTCGAGTACGCCTTTCCATGCTCACGCTGTTTCGCAATGTCTTCAAATCGAAGCTCGGCCTCGCCCTGACGCTCGTTTTCCTGGCAGTCGTCGCTTTTGCCTTCGCCAGTTCGGACGTGGCGAACACCGGCGTGTTCGGCGGCGTTTCCGGGGGCGATCGGGTGGCGGTCGTCGGCAGCGAGCGGATCGATGCGTCGGAACTGTCCAATGCGCTGACCAATGCGCTCGATAACGCGCGCCAGACGGACCCCACCATCACCATGCCGGCGATGATCGCGCAAGGCGGGGTGGACAGCGTGCTCAACGGGCTGATCCAGCGCACGGCGCTGGCCGAATATGCCCGCAAGCACGGCATGCGCGCCGGCAAGCGGCTGGTGGACAGCGAAATCGCCCAGATCCCGGCCTTCCGCGGGCTCGACGGAAAGTTCGATCGCAACGCGTTCCTCAGCCTGCTGGCCCAGCGCGGCATCACCGAATCCGCCGTGCGCCAGGATATCGAAACCGGGCTGCTGGCCCGCCAGCTGCTGGCGCCGGTATCGTTCGCGCCGGTCATGCCGGAAAGCATCGGCAAGCGTTATGCCACCCTGCTGCGCGAACAGCGCCAGGGGGCGATCGCCGTTCTTCCCAGCGCCGCCTATGCCCCGCAGGGCCAGCCAACCGATGCCCAGTTGCAGGCCTTCTACAAGCAGGCCAGCAGCCGCTTCATCCGCCCGGAGCGGCGGGTGATCCGCTACGCCTCGTTCGGGCCAGAGGTCGTGGGCGACTTGCCGCCGCCGACCGAGGCGCAGATCACCGAACGCTATAATCGCGACAAGGCGAACTATGCCGCGACCGAACGGCGGCGCTTCACCCAGCTGGTGGTGCCCACGCAGGATGCGGCGAACGCGATCCTGGCCGAGGTGCGCGGCGGCAAGTCGCTCGACACCGCGGCGCGGGAAAAGGGGCTGGCCACCGCCTCGGTCGGCCCGATCAACCAGTCGGACTTCGCCAACAGCACCTCCGCCGCGGTGGCCCAGGCGGCCTTCGCCGCCGCGCAGGGTTCCCTGATGCAGCCGGCCAGCACGCCGCTCGGCTGGTATCTGATCCGGGTGGATGCGATCGACCGGCAGGCGGCGCGCTCGCTCGACCAGGTTCGCGCAGAAATCGCCAAGACGTTGGCCGAAGAGCAGCGCCGTGCCGCCTTCGCCGACCTCACCGCCCGGCTGGAGGATGAATTCGACAAGGGCTCCAGCCTGTCGGACGTGGCGAAGGAGCTGAAGCTGCAAGTCACCAGCACGCGGCCGGCGACAGCCGAAGGCCGGATCTATGGGACGGAGAGCGAAACCGTGCCGGCGATCCTCCAGCGCGCGCTCGCCCCCGCGTTCGAAATGCGGGAAGGCGAACCGCAGGTTGCCGAAGTGGTGCCGGGGGAAACCTTCCTGCTGTTCGATGTCTCGGACATCACACCGTCCGCCGTGGCGCCGCTGGCCGAGATTCGCGATGACGTGATCGAGGCCTGGCGGCGGAGCGAAGGGGCCAAGGCGGCCAAGGGCGCGGCGGACCGCATCATCGAACGGCTGTCGAAAGGCGCCACGCTGGCAGCGGCCGTCGCGGCCGAGAAGAAGCCGGGCGTCCCCGCGCCTGAAACTGTCAATCTCAACCGCGAGCAACTGGCCAGCCAGGGCCAGGTGCCGCCCAGCCTGGCGCTGTTCTTCAGCATGGCCCAGGGCACCGAGAAGAAGCTCGAGGCGCCGGCCGAGGCCGGCTGGTATGTCGTGCGGCTGGACAAGGTCGAACCGGGCAAGGTCGAAGCGGGGGATCCGCTGATCGCCTCCACCTTGCGCCAGCTGGGGATGGTCACGGGCGAGGAATATGCCGCGCAGTTCGTGTCCGCCGCGCAGGGCGAAGTGGGCGTGAAGCGCAATGAAAACGCGATCAAGGCGGTGGTGGCGCAGCTCACCGGCCAGGCCAACTGAGGCCCGCCCTGTCCGCCCCGCCACCCGCGCGCGTTGCCGAAAGCACCCCGGAAAACGCCAATGCCGCCCGCGCGCAGCTTGCCGCGGGGAAGCCCGCGCTCGTCTGGCGCAAGCTGGTGGCCGATACCGAAACCCCCGTTGGCGCCGCACTCAAGCTGATCGAGCCGGGGCGCGGTGATTTCCTGCTCGAATCCGTCGAGGGCGGCTCCGTCAGGGGGCGTTATAGCCTGCTCGGGCTCGATCCGGACCTGATCTTTCGCGCCACCGGCCACGCAGCCGAAGTCAACCGCGCCTGGAAGCACGATCGGGAAGCATTCGAAGCGCTTCCCGGCGATAGCCTGGCTGAATTGCGCGCCCTCGTCGGCTCGTGCCGGATCGATGTGCCCAAGGCGCTGCCCCCCGCGCTCGCCTGCCTGGTGGGCTATTTCGGCTACGAGACCATCGGCCTCGTCGAAAAGCTGCCGCGCGCGGCGCAGAGCGAGCTCGCCGTGCCCGACATGCTGTTCGCACGGCCGACTCTGCTGCTGGTCTTCGATGGCCTTTCCGACGAATTGTTCTGCATCGCGCCGCTCTGGCCCGATGGCTCCGACCCTGATCGCGCGATCGGCCGCGCCGCGGATCGGATCGACGAAACCTTGAGCCGACTCTGCGCCGCGCCGCCCGCGCCGGTGCGCGATGCGACTTTGCCGGAACTGGCGCTTTCCCCGGTGCTGGATGCCGGCGAATATGAAGCCATGGTCCTCAAGGCCAAGGAATACATCGCCGCCGGCGACATCTTCCAGGTCGTGCTGGCGCAGCGTTTCACCTGCCCCTTCCCGCTGCCGCCCCTGGCGCTCTATCGCGCGCTGCGCCGGGTCAATCCTTCGCCGTTCCTCTATTTCCTCGACCTGCCGGGCTTCGCGGTGGTCGGCTCGAGCCCGGAGATCCTCGTCCGCGTCCGCGACGGCGAGGTGACGATCCGGCCGATCGCCGGCACGCGCCCGCGCGGGAAGACCGAGGAAGAGGATCGCGCCAACGAAGCCAGCCTGCTCGCCGATCCCAAGGAACGCGCCGAGCACCTGATGCTGCTGGACCTCGGCCGCAACGATGTCGGCCGGGTGGCGGCAGCGGACAGCGTGAAAGTCACCGCCAGCTTCGCGATCGAGCGTTACAGCCACGTGATGCACATCGTCAGCAACGTGGTGGGCCGGCTCGACCCTTCGAAGGATGCGCTTGACGCCTTGTTCGCGGGCTTCCCGGCGGGCACCGTCTCCGGCGCGCCGAAGATCCGCGCCTGCCAGATCGTCGCCGAGCTGGAGCCCGAGACGCGCGGCCCCTATGCCGGCGGCGTGGGCTATTTCTCGCCCGACGGCTCGGTCGATTCCTGCATCGTCCTGCGCACCGCCGTGGTGAAGCAGGGCGTGATGCACGTACAGGCCGGCGCCGGCATCGTCGCCGACAGCGATCCGGCCTACGAAGCCGCCGAATGCCGCCACAAGGCCGGCGCCCTCATCGCCGCCGCGCGCGAAGCGGCGCGCATTGCCGCCGAACCGGGTTTCGGGCAGTAGGCCGGCCATGATCCCTGAACCCAAGATCCTGGTCATCGACAACTACGACAGCTTCACCTTCAACCTGGTCCACTACCTGATGGAACTGGGGGCGAAGGTCGAAGTGGTGCGCAACGATGCGGTCAGCGCGGGGCAAGCGCTGTCCAGCGGCGCGCAGGGTTTCCTCATCTCCCCCGGCCCGTGCACGCCGAACGAAGCCGGCATCAGCCTGGATCTCGTCGCCGCCTGTGCCGATGCGGGCAAGCCGCTGCTGGGCGTATGCCTGGGCCACCAGGCGATCGGGCAGCATTTCGGCGGCCGCGTCACCCGCGGCGGGCTGATGCACGGCAAGACAAGCCCCGTCGATCATGACGGGACGGGCGTGTTCGCCGGGCTGCCCAGCCCCTTCACCGCCACCCGCTATCACTCGCTGATCGTGGAGGACGTACCGGAAGCCCTTGTGGTCAACGCCACTAGCGAGACCCCGGGCCTCGACGGCACCAGCGCAATGGGCTTCCGCCATCGCGAATTGCCCATCCATGGCGTGCAGTTCCACCCCGAGAGCATCGCCACCCAATACGGGCACGAGTTGCTGGCCAATTTCCTGACGATCTGCGGCATAGAGCCGAAAGCCCGCGCATGAGCCGGCTTCCACCGGTCGACCATCCGCTTGACGAGAGCGAGGCCGAAGCCGCGTTCAGCGCCATGTTCGATGGCGACTTGCCTGATGAGGCGATCGCCGATTTCCTCGTCGCGCTGTCCGATCGCGGCGAGACGGCCGCCGAGATAGCCGGCGCGGCCCGGGCGATGCGGGCGCGGATGATTCCGATAAACGCGCCGGCAAATGCCATCGACGTCTGCGGCACCGGGGGTGACGGGCATCACACGCTGAACGTTTCCACGGCGGGGGCGCTGGTCGCCCCGGCGCGCGGGGGGGCCGGGGCCCAGCCCCGCAACCGCGCCCGCACCTCCAAGGGCGCGGCCGCCCGAACGCCCCGAAGGCCCGGCCCGGGCCCCAACCCGCGCGCGGAAAAAGACCGAGAAAACGATGGCGCTCCGGGGCCTTCGCCCCCCTGCGCCGTGACGCGCCGACCGGCCGGGGGCCGCATCATGCCGATCCGCAAGAAGCTGGCCCGGCGCACGATCTTCAACCTGATGGGCCCGCTCGCCAATCCGGCGCGGGTCAGGCGCCAGCTCGTGGGGATCGCCCGCCCGGCTTATGTGCCGATCTACGCCGAAGCCCTGGCGCGGCTGGGCACCGAACGCTCGTTCGTCGTCTCGGGTGACGAGGGGCTGGATGAACTCAGCCTCGCCGGCGGCAACGAACTGGCGGAAGTGGTGGATGGCGAAGTGCGAATGAAGCGGGTCGACGCCGCCGAGGCCGGCCTGCCCCACGCCCCGATCGAAGCCCTGCGCGGCGGCGATCCGCAACACAACGCCGCCGAACTGCACAAGCTGCTGCTGGGCGAAACCGGCCCTTACCGCGATGCCGTGCTGTTCAACGCGGCCGGCGCGCTGCTGATGGCGGGCGAGGTGGAAACCTGGGCCGAAGGCGCGGAAGAGGCGGCCGAGGCGATCGACAAGGGCCTGGCCAAGGCCTTGCTCGACTGCTGGATCGCGCACGCGAAATAGTCGGTTCACGCGGAGGCGCGGAGAGATAGCGCAAGCGGCGAAGCCGCCTCCATTTTCACGCCGCGCGGTTGGCTGCCACCGTTGTATTTAAGAGCGGCTTCGCCGCAGACGCCCGTTCTCCGCGTCTCCGCGCCTCCGCGTGAACCCAACTAAGCCCCCGCCTATCGACACAGGCCACCGCCCCCGGCATAGGCTCCCCCCACGATGGACAAGCTCGCCGAAATCTGCGCCACGAAGCGCGAGGAAGTGGCCGCGCGCAAGGCGCTCGCCACGCTGGATGATCTCGATCGCCGGGCCGCCGCCGCCTCGGCGCCGCGGGGTTTTCGCGCGGCGCTGGAAGCCAAGGCCGCCAAAGGCTTCGGCCTGATCGCGGAGATCAAGAAGGCCTCGCCCTCCAAGGGCTTGATCCGCGCCGATTTTCGCCCCGCCGAACATGCCCTCGCCTATCAGCACGGCGGCGCGGCCTGCCTCTCGGTGCTGACCGACGCGCCCTATTTCCAGGGGCATGAGGATTACCTGATGGATGCCCGCGCCGCTTGCGATTTGCCGGTGCTGCGCAAGGATTTCATGGTGGACCCGTGGCAGGTGGCCGAAGCGCGCGCAATCGGGGCGGATGCGATACTGATCATCGTCGCCGCGCTCGGCGATGTCGAAATGGCCGAAATCGAAGCCGCCGCGATCGAACGCGGGATGGATGTGCTGGTCGAGGTGCATGACGAGGCAGAGCTGGAACGCGCCGCCCGCCTGCACTCGCGCCTCATCGGTGTGAACAACCGCGATCTGCGCACCTTCCGCACCGATCTCGCCACCAGCGAACGGCTCGCCCCCCTTGCGCCTGCCGGCGCGCTGCTGGTGGGCGAAAGCGGCATCAACCGGCATGAAGACCTCGAACGGCTCGCCCGCGGTGGGGTGCGCTGCTTCCTCGTCGGCGAAAGCCTGATGCGGCAGGACGATGTCGCAGCGGCCACCCGGGCGCTTCTCACCCAGGCCGCCTGACCATGCACATGAACCATTCCGCCGATGCGCCTGCCGCGCCGGAGATCGCTTTCGACCAGTTCCTGGCGGTCGACATCCGCGTGGGCACGATCATCGCCGCCGAGCCGTTTCCCGAAGCGCGCAAGCCGGCCTTTAAGCTGACGATCGACTTCGGCCCGGTGATCGGCCGCAAGCGATCCTCCGCCCAAATCACCGAGCATTATACGCTGCAAGACCTCGTCGGTCGCCAGGTCGCCGCCGTGGTCAATTTCCCGCCACGCCAGATCGGCCCGATGATGTCCGAAGTGCTTACGCTCGGCTTTCCCGATGCCGAGGGCAAGGTCGTGCTGGCGGCCCCGACGCAGGCGGTGCCCAACGGCGGCCGGCTTTTCTGAAGCAAACGCCTGCGGCAGCCCGAAATCGGGCCGGAATCTGACCGCATTTTTAACCTTTTCCACCTAGCACGGCGCCTGATCCCTATTATTCAGGTCGTACCACGCGTGAACGCGCCGTATCCCCCGCCGGCTGGCCCCTTTCGCTGGCTTCTTGGCACGAAGGAACCGCTTCCCGACGCGATCCGGAGGCAGCTCGAGGGCGGGCTCTACACCTCGCTGCCGATCTTCCTGGGTGGTGTTTTCAACAGCGTGGCGATCGCCGCGATCGCCGCGTGGCGGCAACCCTCGCACGCGTTTTTCGTCTGGCTGGGGCTCGAAATCGCTATCGGCCTTCTGAGATTGCCGATCGTCGTCCGCGGACGGCGCGCCGTCCGTGCAGGGCGGGCTCATCCGCCGGCGGCTCTGGCGGCCACGCTCTCCTGCGCCTGGTCGGCATCGGTCGGCTATGGCGCGTTCATCAGCCTGACCAGCAACGACTGGGTGCTGGCGACGATCGTGTGCCTCTCGGCCGCGGCCATGGTCTGCGGCATCTGCCTGCGCAATTTCGGCACCCCGCGCCTGGCGGCGCTGATGGTCGCCCTGATGCTGGTGCCCAGCGTCATCGCCGGGCTCCTGACGGATGAAACCGTCATGCGGGTGATCAGCATCCAGCTGCCCATCTTCATCTTCACGATCTTCGCGGCGTCGTTCTCGCTGCACCGCATGCTTGTGTCGAAAATGACCGCTCTCAGCGCCCTGGAGAAGAGCGAGCTGTTCAACCGGACGATCCTCGAATCCAGCCCGGATTATACGCTCATCCTCGACGAGAACGCCGATATCGTGTTCTGCAACCGGCCGAACGGCCATCTTGCCAGCTCGCAGGACCTGACTGGAAAGAACTGGCTGGACATCCTGGGGTCGGAGCATCGCCAGGCCGGCGAGGACGTGCTGGCCACCGCCCGGGCAGGCGGTCGCGGCAACCTCGTCACCAGCCATACGGAGGATGACGGGCACCGGCTCTGGTTCGATGTCATCGCCAATCCGATCTGCGACGATTCCGGGCGCATCATCATCGTCTCGCGCGACATCACCCATCAGAAGAATTCCGAAGAGCAGGCGCTGTGGATGGCGCGCCACGATCCGCTGACCCGCCTGCCCAACCGGGCGGTGTTGCAGGATGCGGTGGACGCGACCCTGATCGACCGGGCGCGCGGCGCCAGCGCGGCCCTGCTGATCGTCGACGTGGACAACTTCAAGACGATCAACGACACGCTGGGCCATGATGCGGGCGATGCGCTGCTGTGCAGCTTCGCCGACCGCCTGCGCTCCGCCTTGCGGCCGGGCGACCTGGTGACGCGCACAGGGGGTGACGAATTCGCCCTGCTCGTCGCGGCGATGACGGACGCCGATGTCATGGATATCTCCGCCGAGATCTTCGCCGCGCTCGCCGCCCCTTTCCACTATGACGGCCGTTGCCTGGATTGCGGCGCCAGCGTGGGCGCCAGCCTGATCCCGCGTGACGGCTCCACCCGCTCGGAGATCATGAAGGCGGCCGACATCGCCCTCTATGCGGCCAAGGCCGGCGGACGCGGCCGGCTCAAGATATTCGAGCCGGCGATGAAGGCGGAAGTCGAACGGCGGGAAGCCATGATGGCTTCGGCCCGGCTGGCCCTTCAGCTCGATCGGGTCACCCCGTGGTTCCAGCCCAAGGTTTCGCTGCGTTCCTCGCGCGTGCTCGGTTTCGAGGCGCTACTGCGCTGGACGGATTCGGCGGACAGCGTGCAAGGTCCGGAAGGCGTCATGGCGGCGTTCAACGATCCGGTGCTCGGCGCCTCGCTCAGCGATCGGATGCTGGAACGCACTTTGGATCAGATGCGTGCCTGGCTCCAGGCCGGCATCCCCTTCGGGCACATCGCGCTGAATGCCACCGCCGCCGATTTCCGCCGCGAAAGTTTTGCCGAAATGCTGATCGCCGCGCTGGCGCAACGCGGCATATCGCCCGCGCTGCTGCAGATCGAGGTGACCGAGAATGTCTTCCTCGGCCGCGATTCCGGTTATGTCGAAGCGGCCTTGCGCAAGCTCAGCAGCCACGGCGTGAAGATCGCTCTCGACGATTTCGGCACCGGCTATGCCTCGCTGTCGCACCTCAACCAGTTCCAGGTCGATCTCCTGAAGATCGACCGCTCGTTCATCGGGCTTCTCGGGCGGAGCGCCGATGCCGAGGCGATCTCGTGCGCGGTGATCAATCTCGGGCATTCCCTGGGCCTCGAAGTCGTCGCGGAAGGCATCGAAACGGAACAGCAGGAAGCGCGGCTGATCGAGCTGGGCTGCACCATCGGCCAGGGCTTCCTCTATTCCGCTGCCGTGCAGGCGGAAGAGGTGCCGCGCCTGCTCGCCAGCTGGCATCACACCCGATCGGCGGCTGGAGTGGCCGACGCGGCGTGATCGACCCGTGGTGCCTGGGGTGCGGGATCGTGTGCGGGCGCCGCGATCAGGGTCTGTCCTACCGATCGCGCTTCTGTCATGAGGCCGCGATGAACCCGCGTCCGCCCCTCCCCGCGCCCCTTCGATTTCGCGCCTGCCGGCCCGATACGGGTTTTCCCCTCAGGACTGTGTCAACAGTGTCAACACCAGCCCGGGGCAGCATGATCGCATGAGCCGGCTCACTCATCTCGATTCGCAAGGCGCGGCGCGGATGGTCGACGTGGGCGGCAAGCCGGAAACCGCCCGTTCCGCCACGGCCACCGGGCGCATCCGCATGTCACCGGAAGCGCTCACCGCCGTGCGCGAGGGCAGCGGCCCCAAGGGTGACGTGCTCGCCGCCGCCCGCATCGCCGGTATCTTGGCCGCCAAGAAGACGGGCGAACTGATCCCGCTGTGCCACCCCCTTTCGCTGGACGCCGTCCAGGTCGATTTCGCGTTCGAGGACGATGGCGTGCGCGCCACCGCGCGCGCTTCGCTGACAGGGCGGACGGGAGTGGAAATGGAAGCCATGACAGCCACTTCCATCGCCCTTCTCACCATCTATGACATGGCCAAGGCGCTGGACAAGGGGATGGTGATCGAAGATGTCCGGCTATTGGCAAAAAGCGGCGGCAAGTCGGGCGATTGGAGGGCGTGAGCCATGCGCATCGTTCCTGTCCCGCTGTCAGGGCTCGCAGGGATCGATTCTCTCCGTCGTGCTTTGTGGCCAGATAGTTCGATCGAACAGTTGAAAGCGATTATCGCGGTGAAGCCGGAATATCTGGTATTGGCTGCGATAGCGGATGACGGGCCCGTCGGCTTCGCGGAAGTCTCAGTGCGCCGCGACTACGTAAATGGCTGCGATGGCTCTCCGGTTGCCTTCCTCGAAGGGATCTATGTCGATCCCGCGCACCGCAACCAGGGCGTGGCGCGAGCTATGGCGGCAGAAGCGATGGCTTGGGCCCGCGAACGGGGAATCGCCGAATTCGCCTCTGACGCGCTCTTGGCGAACCAGGCGAGCCACGCCTTCCACAAGGCCATCGGCTTCGAAGAAACGGAGCGAGTGGTCTATTTCCGCCTGCCGCTGGGCACTCCCGCATGAGCGGGCACGTGGCGCTTGCGGAGGCGCAACAGCGCCTTCTCGCGATCGCCGCGCCGCTGGGCGTGGAAACGCTGCCCGCGGCCAGTTGCGTGGGCCGTTACCTGGCCGCGGCGCTCACCGCGCGGCGCACTCAACCCGCCGCCGACCTTTCGGCGATGGACGGCTATGCGGTGAATGGCGCGGCGGACGGGTTCTGGCGGCTGGTGGGCGAAAGCGCCGCCGGCCGGCCTTATACGATACGCCTGGCGCCGGGCGAAGCCGTGCGCATCAGCACCGGCGCGCTGATGCCGGCCGGCGCCCAGGCCGTGCTGCTGCAGGAAGAAGCGATCCGCGAGCAGAACCATATCGCAGCCATCCAGGGGGCGGAGCCGTCATCCCGCCACATAAGGCGGCGCGGCTTCGACTTCATCGAAGGCGACATCGTTCTTCAGCCCGGCACGCGAATCGGCCCGGCGCAGCTCGCGCTGGCCATGGTGGCGGGGCACGGCGCCGCCTCGCTGCGAGTCGGCCGGCGGCCCCATGTGGCGGTGATCGACAGCGGCGACGAACTCGCATCGCCAGACACCCTGACCTGGGAGGGACACCCAATCCCCGCCAGCAACGGGGCGATGATAGCCGCGCTGGCCGCCCCTTTCGCTTCTTCGGTGAAGCGGCTTGGTCCGGTGGCCGATCGGATGGACGCCCTGGCTGACGTGCTGGCGCGCGCCGAAGAGGCCGACGTCATCGTCACCAGCGGCGGGGCCTCGGTCGGCGATCACGATCTGATGCGCCCGGCCCTGGAAGCCTGGGGCGCGACGATCGATTTCTGGCGCGTGGCGATGAAGCCGGGCAAGCCCTTGCTGATCGCCCGCAAGGGGGAGACGATCGTGCTCGGCCTGCCGGGAAACCCGGTGTCGAGCTATGTCACGGCGTTCCTGTTCCTGCTGCCTCTGCTGCGACGGCTGGCGGGGGCGCGCGCGCCTTATCCCGAAACGCTCTACCTGCCGCTGGGGGGCGATCTCCCCATGGCGGGCCCGCGAACGGAATTCGTGCGGGCGCGCCTGGTGGATGGAGCGCTGGTGCCGCTGGGCAGCCAGGACAGCAGCGCGCTCAAGGCATTGGCCACCAGCGACGTGCTGATCCGCCGTGAAATCGGCGTTCCCCCGGCCCGGGCGGGGGAGCTGGTTCCGGCCTATCTGCTGGATAGCGGTACAACAGCTTGACCGGCTCGGGAAAGTTGCCTACTTGTTCCACGTTCGTTCCCGAATTGGAACACCTGTGGGGAGTTGCTTCATGTTGACGGCCAAGCAGCACGAACTCCTGCTCTTCATCCAGCGCAAGCTGGAGGAGACGGGCATTTCGCCTTCGTTCGAGGAAATGAAGGAAGCGCTCGATCTCAAGAGCAAGTCGGGTGTCCACCGGCTGATCTCGGCGCTGGAGGAACGCGGCTTCATCCGCCGCCTGCCCAATCGCGCACGGGCGCTGGAAGTGCTGCGCCAGCCGGAAAACGTCACGGCCAAGAAGCCGGCCAATGACACCGTCGTGCCTTTCGCTCCGCCGCGCGCCAGGCCGGAGCCGGCGAACGATGTGGTGGAAATCCCGCTCCACGGCCGGATCGCCGCCGGCGTGCCGATCGAAGCGCTGGAAAGCGACCGCACCCTTCCCGTCCCTGCCGCGCTGCTCGGCCCCGGCGATCACTACGCGCTGGAAGTTTCGGGCGATTCGATGGTCGAAGCGGGCATCCTCGATGGCGACTACGCGCTGGTGAAGCGCACCGATACGGCGCGCGACGGGGAAATCGTCGTGGCTCTCGTCCGGGACGAGGAAGCCACGCTCAAGTACCTGCGGCGGGAAAACGGCATGGTCCGGCTCGATCCGGCCAATGCGCAGTACGATCCGCAGATCTATCCGCCGGAAGACGTGCGGGTGCAGGGCAAGCTCGCGGGCCTGCTGCGCCGCTATCATTGATCCCGGTAAGGGGGCCGGTCAGCGCGGCCGATAACCCCGCCACCAGCCGTGCTCGCCTTGCGTATCCGCCACGGTGCGGACCTTTTTTCCGTCGAACACGATGGCCAGGCCTCCCGTTTCGCGCAGCATCCGCCCGTCCGCCTTCAGCCAGCGCGGGCGGCAACTGCGCGGAAGCCAGCGGTCGGATACGACGATGTCCGCCTGCGCGCAGGCAGCGGCCAGCGCCTGTTCCTCGATCAGGTTGCTGCTCCGGCTCATCAGCAAGTGCCAGGCTCGCCCCGCTCGTTCGACGGTAAGGGCGCAGAAATCGCGGCTGCAACGGGCGCCGGGCCAGTCCTTCAAGGCGATGGGTTCGCCCGCGACGCCGGCAAGCTCCAGCAGGTTCTCCCGCGTAAAGTCGCTTCGCGTCTCACGCAGCGCCAATAGGCGCCCATCGCCACTGGTCACGCCCACCTGCCTGCCGTTCCCCGAAACCAGCACGTCAGGGATCGGCGTCGCCAGCAGCAGCGCGGTCGCCAGACCCATGGGGGCCAGCCCGAGCAGCCTTGGCCTCCCCCGCCACAGGCCGATCCACAGCGTGCCGCCGATGAACAGCGCGAAGGTCAGCGCGCTCATCTGCGGCATCAGCGTGACCGCTCCGGGCTGGGCGGCCGTGACATGCGCGATGGCCAGCAGGAGGTCGAGCGATTGGCCCGCCAGCCACCACGCGGGCGCGCCCGCCCCTGCCAGATCCAGCAGCAGCGCCAGGGCGATCAGCGGCATCGACACGAAAGTCACCAGAGGGATCGCGATCACGTTGGCCCATGCGCCGTAGATGCCTGCCCGGTGGAAATGGAACAGCACGATCGGCGTCAGCGCCAGCTCGATCACCACGCCGGTGATCAGCAACATCAGCAAGCGCCGCCCGCCCCGCGCCAACACGCCCTCCTCCCGCGGCGCCAGGAAGGCGCGCACCGGAGCGCTGCCGTGCAGCGCCACGATCGCCAGCACCGCCGCGAAGCTCATCTGGAAGCTGGGGCCGACCAGCGATTCCGGCCACAACAGCATGACGACGATCGCACCCGTCGCCAGCATCCGCAGCGAAAGCGGCTCACGGCCCAGCGCCAGCGCCGCCAGCACCAGCAAGGCGCCGACGCAGCTTCGCACCGTGGGCACCTCCGCACCCGTCAGCAGCGTATACCCGATCCCCGCCAGCGCTCCCACGCCGGCGGCCACCAGCGGCAGGCGGACCCGCAGCGCCAGCAGCTTTATCGCCAGGACATAGGCCGCGGCGATCACCGCGCTCACGTGCAGCCCGCTGATGGACAGCAAGTGGGTGAGCCCCGAATCCCGCATCGCGTCCTCGTCCGCCGGCGCGATGGCTCCGCGATCGCCACTGGCGAAGGCCGCGGCGATCGCTCCGGACGAGCCGGACAGCCGCGCACGCACATGTTCCGACAGGCTGCGCTGCAACGAGGCCAGCGGCGCGCCGCGTTCGGCCGGCCGCAGCACCTCGATATCCCCCTGCAGGCTGCCGGTCGCCGCTAGGCCCTGGAACCAGGCGCTGCGCGCGAAGTCATAGCCGCCCGGCAGCATCGGCGAGGCTGGCGGCATCAGGCGCGCGCGCAGGCGCAACTCGGCCCCCTCCCTCATCTGCGGACTGGCCTTGTCCAGCGGCACGTTCACGCGGAACTTCACCGCCCGCTCCCCGCCGGGTTCGCGTGCCGCCAGCACCAGCCTCACGCGGCCTTCGGCCGGCTGCTCGATCCGTTCGAGCACGCGGCCCGCAATAACGGCGGACGTCGGCCGCTGCAGCGCGGGAACTCCGACCAGCTCGGAGCGAATCCACGCCGCGCAGATCCCAATGGCCAGCACCAGGCCCAACGCCATTACCGACCGCAGCAGCTCGATCCGATCGTCCCGGCCCTTCCACAGCGCCAGCGTGCCGACCGCCGCCAGAAGGCCCACGGCCACAGCAAACACCCATTCGGCAGGCGTCCTCAGAACGTACCACAGCGCGATTCCGCCGCCGAACGCAACCGCCAGCCACGGCCCGCGATCGAACCCCGCACCCGCCAGCCAGTGTTCCAGATAGTCGGCCACGCTGGACAAGCGCGCGCGGTTTCGCCTAGGCCCCCGCTGCATCGCAGCATCGGCCGGTTCCTCCCCCAGCGGAACGATCGGCAACTGCCGTGTGGCCATATGATGATTGAAGAGGAAGCGTCCGGGCATGGCAAGCGATAGCGTATCGGCGGCGAACGCGGCCACGGCGGCCGATCGGCCCCTGGTCACGCGCTTCGCCCCTTCGCCCACCGGCTTCCTGCATATCGGCGGTGCCCGCACGGCGTTGTTCAACTGGCTCTATGCCCGGCGCCACGGTGGCCGCTTCGTGCTGCGAATCGAGGATACCGACCGCGTCCGCTCGACGGACGAGGCCATCGCGGCGATTCTCGACGGGATGCGCTGGCTCGGCCTCGATTGGGACGGGCACGAATACTACCAATCGCAATTCATCGCCCGCCACGCCGAAGTGGCGCACGAGTTGCTCGCGTCCGGCCATGCCTATCGCTGCTGGATGACGCAGGAGGAACTGGCCGCGCAGCGCGAGAGCGCCCAGGCGGAACGGCGGCCGTTCCGAATCGAGAGTCCCTGGCGCGATTCCACGGAGGCGGGCGAAGGCCCTTGCGTTATCCGGCTCAAGGCCCCGCGCGAGGGCGAGACGGTGATCGAGGACCGCGTGCAAGGCCGCGTGGCCGTGCGCAATGCCGAGATCGACGATTTCGTGCTGCTGCGTTCCGACGGGACGCCGACTTACATGCTCGCCGTGGTGGTGGACGATCACGACATGGGCGTGACCCACGTGATCCGCGGCGACGATCATCTCAACAACGCCTTCCGCCAGCTGGCGATCATCCGGGCGATGAACGGGATAACCGGCGGCGAATGGCCGGACCCGGTCTATGCCCATGTCCCGCTGATCCACGGGCCGGACGGCGCCAAGCTCTCCAAGCGTCACGGCGCCACCGGGGTCGACGCCTATCGCGACGAACTCGGCATCCTGCCGGAAGCGCTGTTCAATTATCTGCTGCGGCTCGGCTGGGGCCACGGCGACCGCGAGGAATTTACCCGCGAGGACGCGATCGCGTTGTTCGACCTGGAGGGCGTGGGTAAGAGCCCTTCGCGCTTCGACATGAAGAAGCTGCTCAATCTCAACGGCCACTACATACGCGCCGCCGACGATGCCCGGCTGGCGGCGCTGGTGGCCGAACGGATCGGGCCCACGGCGGACGCCGCGCGGCTGACTGAGGCCATGCCCGTGCTCAAGACGCGGGCGCGCGATCTCAACGAATTGGCCGACGGCGCGCGGTTCCTGTTCGAGCAGCGCCCCCTCAGCCTGACAGAGGCGGCGCAGGCCCTGCTCGACGAACCCGCCAAGGCCTTGCTGAAGGACATTTCCGCCCTGCTCGCGCCGCAAGAGGACTGGACAACAGAGGCCCTCGAGGCCAAGCTGAAAGCCTATGCGGAAGCGCGAGAACTTGGCCTCGGCAAGCTCGCGCAACCGCTCAGGGCAGCATTGACGGGGCGCACAACCTCGCCGGGAATTTTCGATGTGCTGGCCCTCCTAGGCAAGGAGGAAAGCCTGGCGCGGATCGACGCGCAGGTAGCCGGCTAACAGGGATTCGGATCGCAAGGAGACGCATTTTGTCGGACAAGCAGGCAATGCTGACGATCGGTGACAGGGAACTACCCCTCCCGATCCTCGAAGGAACCACTGGGCCGGACGTCGTCGATATCCGCAAGCTCTACAATCAGAGCGGGATGTTCACTTACGATCCCGGCTATACCTCGACCGCGAGCTGTGAAAGCGCGCTGACCTACATCGACGGCGAGAACGGCGTGCTGCTGCATCGCGGCTATCCGATCAGGCAGCTCGCCGAACATTCCAGCTTCATGGAGGTTTCCTATCTGCTGCTGAACGGCGAATTGCCGAGCGCGGACGAGCTGGACGAATTCACCCGCACGATCACTCGCCACACCATGCTGCACGAGCAGCTGGCGACCTTCTATCGCGGCTTCCGGCGTGACGGGCACCCGATGGCGATCATGTGCGGCGTGGTCGGCGCACTGAGCGCGTTCTATCACGACAGCACGGACATTTCCGATCCCGATCACCGGCGGATCAGCTCGCACCGGCTGATCGCCAAGATGCCCACGATCGCGGCGATGGCGTACAAGTATTCGGTCGGGCAACCGTTCCTCTACCCGGACAATTCGCTGAGCTATACGGCGAACTTCCTGCGCATGACGTTCGGCGTGCCGTCAGAAGCCTATGAAGTGCATCCTGCCGTGGAGCGGGCGCTGGACCGGATATTCATCCTCCACGCCGATCACGAGCAGAACGCCTCGACCTCGACCGTGCGGCTTGCCGGCTCCTCCGGCGCCAACCCCTTCGCCTGCATCGCGGCCGGCATCGCTTGCCTGTGGGGACCCGCTCACGGCGGCGCCAACGAGGCTGCGCTCAACATGCTGCGCGAGATCGGCACGCCGGATCGCATCCAGCATTACATCGACCGCGCCAAGGACAAGAACGATCCGTTCCGCCTGATGGGCTTCGGGCACCGCGTCTACAAGAACTACGATCCCCGCGCGATCGTGATGCAGAAGACGGTGCGCGAAGTGTTCGATGCGCTCAAGGTCGATGATCCGCTGTTCGAGACGGCGCTGCGGCTGGAAGAGATCGCGTTGCACGACGATTACTTCATCGAGAAGAAGCTGTTCCCCAACGTGGACTTCTATTCCGGCATCATCCTTTCGGCGATCGGCTTCCCGACCACGATGTTCACCGCTCTCTTCGCCCTTGCCCGCACGGTCGGCTGGGTGGCGCAGTGGAACGAGATGATTTCCGATCCCGGCCAGAAGATCGGCCGCCCGCGCCAGCTCTACACCGGCCCGACGCAGCGCGATTACGTGCCGCTCGACCAGCGCTGACGCAGATACTTCGACAAGCATGAGCGGGGCTGGGCGCTGGAGCGCCGCCCGCTCATCCTGGGCCTGTCGAAGAACTAAGCTCCCTCATCCGCCGGCAGGTCCAGCATGAAGCGAGCGCCCTGCCCCGGCGCGCTTTCGACCGTGAGGTCGCCGCGCATCGCCCGCGCGAGCCGCCGCGAAATATAAAGGCCGAGGCCGGAACCGCCGCTGTCGCTGCGGCCCAGTCGTTCGAACTTGGCGAAGGCGCGCGCCTGCTGATCTTCGGTCATGCCTTCCCCCTGGTCGGCCACGATCACGCGCGAACGCGCCCCGTCCCGCTCCACGCGAAGCCAGACCTGCGAGCCTTCCGGGGAATAGCGGATCGCATTGCCGAGCACGTTCAGCAGGATCTGCAGCACCCGGCGGAACTCGCCGATGGCAGGCGCGCTTTCGCCCGGCTTGGGGGCATCGATGGCAATGCCGCGTTCCCCGGCGCGAACCCTCAGGATTCCCGCGGCGCGGCGGGCCAGGTCCGCAAGGTCTATCCGATCCGGCGCGGTCGTGAACTGTTCGTCCTCGACCACTTCGAGCGCGGCGAGATCGTCGATCAGCGCGAGAAGGTGTTCGCCGGCGGTGGCGATATCGGCGGCGTAATGGCTGTATTCCTCCGCCAGCGGCCCGGCGAGCTGGGTGCGGATGGTTTCGGCATTGGCGATGATCCGCGCGATCGGCTGGCGCAGGACCGGCGCGATTTCCCGACCGACCGCCATGCCCGGCGCGCCCTTCTCGTCGGCTTCGGCCAGGGGCGTGGTGTCTACCGGCGGCTCGTCGGCGACGAGATAAAGCTCGAACCCGGCGCTGCCCGGCTCCGCTCCGCCCAAGGGGACCAGGTGCGCCTTCCAGTGCCGTTCCGAACCGGGAAGGCGCAGGCGCGCGCCGTCGAGCAGGCGCCAATGCAGCGGCTGGCGCTGGGCATTGCCTTCCAGCAGGGCGAATTCGGTCCACGGCGATCCCAGCGCCTCGCGCATCCGCCCGGCGACATCTTCCAGTTCTTCCGTGCGAACCTCCACGGCCAGCAGTTCCTGCCTTGGCCCGAGCCGCGCGGAAAGTTCCGCCAGATGCCGCGCTACGGCGATGCGCGCTTCGGCCGCTTCCGTTCCTCCGTCATCGGGCAGCGGGGTGCTCTGCCAGTTGCTGACGCCGATCGTGCAGCCGTCGCCATGCTCGCACGGCATGACTTCAACCCAGGCGGTGACTTGTTCGTGATCGTCCTGCGCGCGGATCGCGCGGGCAAGGCACAGGCCATAAGTGCGGGCCTTGCGCACCAGTTCCAGCAGCGCCGGCGAAGCGATGATCCCCGGCAATTCGCCCCCGCCGCGCAATTGCAGGCCGGCGAGCGGCTCTTCCGCTTCGATCAGCCAGTCGCGCGCGTCGGTCCTGGCGCGGGCGGTAAAGGGAGGGCCGGCGGCCATCGGCTCAATGCCCCCCACGCTCGGCTTCGGCCGCGAACAGCAGCGCCCGCGCCCGCTCCGCGCTCATGGCGTCGAACGCCAGGGGCAGCCGGTGGTCGGGATGGAGGAACAGCAGCTGCCGTTCCATCACCGCATGTTCCAGCCCCGAGGCGCGCATGACGAGGAGGAGGCGGGCGAACTGGCCTTCGGCGAAGGACAGTACCACGCTGCTGCGCTCCTGTCCGGAGGCCATCGCCAGGGCGCTGGCGAAAATCGCCGGCCCCGCGCGATCGATGGCCAAGGCATCCGGGGCCTCATCGCCCAGGCCGGTGATCGCGCGCGCGATCAGGCCAAGGCGGCTCGCCCCTTCGTCATAACTTGCGCGCAAGCGCCGCTCGATCAGCTCGATCCCCGCGCCGCCACGGTTGCCCAAGGCCATCAGCGCCGCGTGGAACAGGTCCCCCGGCAATTCCTGCATGGGAAGCTCCATGCGCCGGCAATTCTGCATGAAACGCGCCTGGGCCGCGAGCAGCGCCATGGCCAGCGCGGCGGTCGCCTCGTCATCCCGGGCGGCCAGTTCCTGCACCAGCAGCGGAAGCACCGCATCGATACCGCTGCGTGCCTGCAGTCGCTCGGCCAGATCCGCCTCGATCACCAGCGCCTGGGCATGGGCGAGAAAGCTCCCGTCCTCGATCAGGGCGCTGGCCAGCTCGTCCTGCCGCTCGGCGACATAAGCGGCCCGGTCGCGCACTTCGCCCCCCTCGGCCTCCGCATGGAGAAGCTGCGAGGCGAGATCGAGCATCATGCCGCGCACCCGAGCCACCATGGCTTCGCTGAACAGCGGATGCCCTTCGTGCGAAAGGAAATAGCGCAGCACCGGGCGCGCATCGGCGATGACTGCATCGCCGCGCGTCAATTCGTCGCGCAGGAGTCGCTCGATCGAATCCGCGGCGTCGCCAGTCATCGGAGCCTCGCTCATCGCCCCCCGATAACGCGATTGGGTTAAACCGGCGTTATCCTCGTCTTGTGAGCATTTGCGCGGCTTCGAGCGCCATCACAAGAAGCACGAGCAGCATCACCGCGGGTTCCGTGGCGTGCAGCGCCGCGGCGAGAGCCAGCACCAGCGCCAGCAGCAGGCGATCGCCGAGCAAAGCCCGGGGCCCCGGCCATGTCTCCGGCCGCAACATCCCTAGCAGGCCCACCAGGACGATCGGCGGGAACAGGCGATGGAGCCAGTCCTGCCCGATGGCGAGCATGGCACAGACGGCAAGCGCCAGATCCACTGTCCCCGTCAGGGCGCCGGCCAGCAGACGCCCGCGCCTGTCCAGCCCGAACGGCGCCGAGGCGAGCCGGGCCACGCCCGCCGAAAGCTCGCTGGCGAAAACCCCCAGCGCGACCAGCAGGAACGCGGCGACCGGCCAGCTCGCCAGGGCGCAGGCGATACCGGCAGCGAGCAACGCGGCGGTAATCCCCGCGAGCAGCGCCGCCGCTCGCGGCTGCTGGAGCAGGCGCGCCGCCAGCTGGCGCAGCGCCAGGGTGGCGAGCCAGCGCGCCGGCCGGTTGCGAGGCGCTTCCGGCACATTGCGCTTCATCCAGGCCCGCTCCGCCGCCGCAGCGTCAGCCGCCGAGCGCACCATGGCCCACGATCCGTCGGCCAGCAGGGTTTCCGGCACTCGCCGCTCGACCACCTTGGCCTGCAGCGCGATTCGCAACAGGGCTGCCGCGGGGTCGCTGTCGGGGGTGAGCTCGGCAAGCCGTTCCACCAGCCCGCCCTGCACCACCAGCGCGCCGGCCCAGGCGCGTTCGAGGTCGATCCGTTCGAAGCCGGCGGCAATGCCTTGCGCGGCGGGCACCACCAGGAGAGAGCTTCCTTTGCCCAGCATCTCCAGCACGATCGGCGCTTCGGGAAGCACGCCCGGGGCCAGCACCAGCAAGTGATCGGCCGCCCGCACCGCGCCCAGCAATCCGTGCCCATCCGCGATCGCCAGGACCTTGGCCCCCGCGCCCTCTGCCACATGGCGCAAGGCAATCGTCTCGGGCGCGGCGCCATCGCCGAGCAGGATGATCTGTTCAGCCCCCGCCGCCAGCGCGAAATCGAGCTGCCGCCGCGCCAGCGATTTGCCTGCGAAGCCGGCCTTGCCCCTGTCCGCCGCCGCGCGCGGCTGTCCGGCGATTGAAATCAGCGCCGAGCGCACCCGTCACTCCTGTTTGCAATCGCGAATGGGTAAGCGCTCCGCGCGCCGGTGCCAAGAATGCCGTGCGCTACGCGATGCGGTCGGCGATGAAGCGTTGGTGGAGAGCGATGAGTTTGCGGACAATGCGCGGATCACCGGGGGCGCCGGCCAACGCTTCATCGGCCAGATCGGCCAGTTCGCCGAGATGGAAGCCGGCTCCGAACGTCTTGAGACGCCCGGCGGCCACTTTCCAGTTGCCGTCACACCGCGCCCGCCGAAGCAGATCGAGATGATGCGCGAAGCTCTCGGCGAAGGCCTGCCGCAGCTCCGCCAGCAGAGCCGGATCGTCACCCGCTGCAGCGGCCAGGTTGGCGTCGAACTCTCCAGCGAGATAGGCCATCACCCGCGCATAGTGGATGAGTGCTTAAGCCGGGGTTTAACCCGCGGCGCACTGTGATAACCTGCGGCATATGGCAGGCAGGAAGAATCTCGTGGCGATCGGCTCCGACGCGGTCCGGGAACAATCGGGAGAGGCGACTGAAGCGCCTCTCGACGAAGCTCGCGCGGACACGCTGGAAGCGGAGCAGGAAACCTATGGCGAATGGGAGGAGGAAGACGAATCCTCGCCGTCCCTCAGCCGTTTCTCCTGGATAGCGCCCGCGCTGGCCGTATTGGTCGTGCTTGGCTGGACGGCGTTCTTCGGCTGGGTCCACCAGCAGGCGATCACCGCCGGGGCCAGTCCGGAACAATGGGCGGCATGGATCGCGGACTGGGCCGTCCCGGTGCTGCTGGTGGTGGCGCTGTGGCTGCTCGCCATGCGCAACAGCCGCCGCGAGGCGACCCGCTTCGCCGTGGCGGCGCGCGCCCTGTCGCAGGAATCGAGCCTGCTCGAACGGCGCCTCACCACGGTGAACCGCGAATTGAGCCTCGCGCGTGATTTCATCGCCGCGCAATCGCGCGATCTCGAATCGCTGGGGCGCATCGCCAGCGAGCGGATTTCCGAGCACGCCGACCGGCTGCAAGCGCTGATCCGCGACAACGGCGCCCAGGTCGAAACGATCGGCCGCGTCAGCACCACCGCGCTCGAGAACATGGACCGGTTACGGGATGACCTGCCGGTGATCTCCAATTCCGCCCGCGATGTCGCCAGCCAGATCGGCCGCGCTGGCGGGGTTGCCAAGGATCAGCTGAACGAGCTGGTTTGGGGCTTCAACCGCCTCAACGAATTCGGTGAGGCGAGCGGGCGCCAGGTCAACATCCTGCGCGGCAAGGTCGATGAAGCGCTCGCCGCTTTCGAAGGGCAGGCGGAACGGCTGGAGGAAATCGCCAGCGAGCGCTTCGCCGCGCTTGCGGAACGCAGCACGGCATTCCGGGCGGAACTCGACGGGCGCGAGGTCGAGGCATTCGCGGCGATCCGGCGGCGGGCCGATGCGCTGGCGCAAGAATTGGATGCGCGGCGGCAGGACGTCGCGAGCGCGGAAGCGGAAGCCACCGAGGCCCTGCAACAGCGCCTCGATCAGTTGCGCGAGGAAAGCGTGCGTGTGGCGGCATCGCTGCGCACCGGCGAAAGCGATGCGGCCGAGCGCTGGTCCGAAAGCATCGCCGCGATCGAGCAGCGGATGCTGGAAGCGATCCGCAAGGTCGCCGAAGTCGATCAGCAGGCGATGGACAATGCCCGCCAGCGGCTGGCGGCCTTGGGCGAGGCGGCGCAGCGCCTCGATACGGACATCGCCCAGCGTGCCGAAACCGCCCATGCGCAGCTCATGCGCCGATCGGGCGAGGCGCAGGAGCATGAGGCGGCCGCGCTGGAGAGCTTGCAGCAGCGGCTTGCCGATTTCGACGCGCGCGTGACTGAGCGGCAGGAAGAGCATCTCGCCCACGTCTCCGGCCTGACGGAGCGGAGCGAGGCCCTCGCCTCGCGCCTGGCGGAACTCGGCGCGCGGATGGCGGCCTTGTCCGACCAGGGACGCGGCGCCAGCGAAGACCTGGCCGAGGCCGCCCAGCTTCTGGGCACGCGGCTGGAGGAAAGCCGGACGCTGATCGAATCCAGCGAAGCGCAGATAGGCCGGCTGACAGACGACAGCGTGCGCCTGCTGGAGCTGATCCGTTCGAGTGCGGAACATACCGGCGCGGACCTGCCGCGAGCGATCGAGCAGGCGGAGCAGCGCCTGGTGGCGTTCCGCGATCAGGTGGGTGCACTGCACTCGCTCGTCGCCGAAGCGGGGGAGAAAGGGGCGGCGCTGGCCAGCCATGTCGCCCTCGCGCGCGAAAACGGCTCGGCAACGGCGGACGAACTGGCGCAGCTGGAAGCGCGCCTGGCGGAGCTGGCGCGCGGCACCACGGCGCTCACCGCCCAGGCGCGCGGCGAGCTCGGGCAGGCGATCGCCACGCTGGAACACGCCTCGCGCGAAGTGCTGGCTGGAATGCAGGCGCGACAGGCCGACGCGATCCGCGCCATGGCCGAACGCATTGCCGAAGACAGCGGCGAAGCGATCGACAGGGCGCTGCGCGATCATGCCGCCAGTGTAATCGCCGATCTGGAATCGGCGGCGGAGCGTGCGGGTGAGGCCGGGCGCGAAACGGCCAGTGCGCTGCGCGATCAGCTCGCCGCGGTGAATGAGCTGGCCGGCAATCTCGAACATCGCGTGGCCCACGCCCGACAGCGAGCCGAGGAGCAGGTCGATAACGATTTTGCCCGGCGCATGGCGCTGATCACTGAAAGCCTGCATTCGAGCGCGATCGATATCACCAAGGCTTTCGCCACCGATGTGACCGATACAGCCTGGGCCAGCTATCTGCGCGGCGATCGCGGGATATTCACCCGGCGGGCCGTGCGGCTGCTCGACAACCAGCAGGCCCGCGCAATTGCCGACATCTATGGAGAGGACAGCGAGTTCCGGGAAACCGTGAACCGTTATATCCACGATTTCGAAGCTTTGCTGCGCTCCGTGCTCTCGACCCGCGACGGCAACGCGCTGGCCGTTACCCTGCTGTCCTCGGATGTGGGCAAGCTCTATGTCGCGCTGGCCCAGGCGATCGAGCGCCTGCGGAGCTAACACAACTTTCATTCGTCATTTGCGAGCGAAGGCAACGATGCAGTGCGTCAGAGCAATGCGCCCTGGATTGCTTCGCTTCGCTCGCAATGACGAGTTCTGTCTTGCTGAGCCGTTGGCCTTAGCCCTCCGGCTCAGGCCCTGCCGCCCGGTTGGCCGGCCATTTCCGGCGGCTCAGGGAACAGATTGATGTCGTCCGTGCCGATCCAGCCATTGATGTAATTCGCCACGAAAAGCGCGCAGAGCACGGCCGCAAGGATCGTCGCGCGCAAGGCCACCCGGCCGGGGCGGAAATTGGCCGGGGCGCTGTCGGCCTGGCCGGGGACTTTCTCGATGCCGGCTTCATCGTGGGTCTTGATGCCGAAAGGCAGGAACACGAACGCGCACATCACCCAGAACAAGGCGTAGATCGCCAGAATCGAAGTCCACTTCACCGCTCGGCCCCTTGCGGCGAAGGCAGCAGGACCTTGGTCTGCGGCTTCTTCCCCGACCAGCGTTGAGCGGCCCTTCGCGCGGCGAGGCGCGCGGCTTCGGCCACGGCATCCGGATCGCGCTTGCCTTTCAGCTTGCGGATGGCCTCCGACACGTCGCTTTCGGCTTCGGCGATGAAATCGTCGTAATCCTCTTCCAGAGGCAGGCCGATGCCATGGACCTGCGCGCCACCCTGCCGGTCCACCGCGATCACCAGCAGCCCATCGCGCGCGAGGCGGCGGCGGGTGACGATCGCATCGCCATTGGCAGGAACGATGATGTCGCCATCGAGCACGAGGCGGCCGGCGCGCACTTCGGCCAGCTTGCCCGGCTTGCCCGGCGCCAGGCGCACGATATCGCCGTTCTTCTGGAATACCTGCATCGGAATGCCGCTTTCCTCGCCCAGGCGGCATTGCTCCTGCATGTGGCGGATTTCGCCGTGGACCGGGACGAGGATTTGCGGCCGCAGCCAGCCATAGAGCATTTCAAGCTCCGGCCGCCCCGGATGGCCCGAAACGTGGATCATGCTCTGGCGATCGGTGATCATCGTGATTCCGCGCTCGGCAAGCTGGTTCTGCACCCGGCCTATGGCCAGTTCGTTGCCGGGGATCTGCCTGCTGGAGAACAGCACCACGTCCCCTTCGCTGACACTGAGCGGATGCTGGCCCTCCGCGATCCGGGCCAGCGCTGCACGCGGCTCGCCCTGCCCGCCGGTCGCCAGGATCAGCAGTTCCCCGCGCGGCAGGCCCATGGCGGTGTCGAAATCGACCGGCTCGGGAAAGTCCCGCAGATAGCCGTTGTCCTGCGATACCTCGATGATCCGTTCCAGCGAGCGGCCGGCGATGCACAGCGCACGCCCGGTTTCGCGCGCGACGTGCCCCAGCGTCTGCAGCCGGGCCACGTTGGAAGCGAAGGTGGTCACCAGCACGCGCTTGCCCGTGTGGCGCTTCACTTCATCGAGCAGCCCGCGATAGACCGCCCCTTCCGACCCGGATGGGGTGGGATTGAACACATTGGTCGAATCGCAGACCAGCGCCAGCACGCCTTCATCGCCGATCTCGGTCAGCTCGTCTTCCGTCGCAGGCTCGCCGATCAGCGGTTCCTCGTCGATCTTCCAGTCCCCGGTGTGGAACACGCGGCCGAACGGCGTCTCGATAATCAGCGCGTTGCCCTCCGCGATCGAGTGCGCCAGCGGAACATAGCTCACTTCGAAAGGGCCGAGCTGGATCGAGCCGTGGTCACGCTCGATCACGTTCAGCTCCACCTCGCCCGTCAGCCCTGCTTCCGCCAGCTTGCGCCGCACAAGATCGGCGGTGAACGGCGTGGCATAGAGCGGCACGCCGAGATCGGCGGCGAAATAGGGCACGGCCCCGATATGGTCCTCGTGGGCATGCGTGAGCACGATGCCCAGCAGATCGTCCCCCCGTTCCTCGATGAATTCGAGGTCGGCGAACAGCAGTTCCGTCCCGGGATACTCATTGGCCCCGAAGCTCATGCCCAGATCGACCATCAGCCATTTGCCGCGACATCCGTATAGGTTGACGTTCATGCCGATCTCGCCGGACCCGCCCAGCGCCAGGAACAGCAGTTCATCCTCAGGGGCGAAATTCTTCTTCACGCCTGCCCCGCCTTTCCAGCCAGGATCGCCAGGCCGCGCAAGGTGAGATCGGGATCGATCGCGTCGAAGATCGCGGTGTGCCGATCGAACAGCAGCGCCAGCCCGCCCGTGGCGATAACCTGCGCGGGACGGCCGATTTCCGCCCGGAGCCGGGCGATCAGGCCTTCCATCATGGCCACATAACCCCAGAATACGCCAATCAGCATCTGATCCTCGGTGTTGCGCCCGATGACCATCGTGTCGCGCGGGCTTTCGATGGCAATGCGCGGCAGCTTGGCCGTGTGGTCGACCAGCGCATCAAGCGACAGATTTATCCCGGGCGCGATGATCCCGCCCTTATAGGCCCCGTCGAAATCGACCACGTCGAAGGTAGTCGCGGTGCCGAAATCGACCACGATAAGGTCACCCGGATACGTGGCGTGGGCAGCCAGCGCATTGACCGCGCGATCCGCGCCGAGCGAGCGCGGCTCGTCCACGTCGAGAGGGAAAGTCCACCCGGCGTCGCCCTCGCCCGCGAACAGCGGGGCCAGGCCGAAATACTTGTTGCCCAGCACTTCGAAGTTGTGCCGCGCGCGCGGGACCACGGTGGATACGATCATGCCGGTGATCGCCGTGCGCTCGATCCCTTCGATCTCCATCAGTTGCATCAGCCAGACGGCGTATTCGTCGCCCGTGCGGCGCGTGTCCATGGCGATGCGCCAGCGGGCGCGGATGGCGCCAGGCTGCCCGGGGTCCGATCCGGCTTCGAACAAGGCGAAGACCACATTGGTATTGCCGACATCGACGGCGAGCAGCATCGGCTCAGCTTCCTTCCAGCATGACGTCGCCCGCGTGGATGACACGGCGCGTGCCGTCCGCCAAGCGCAGCCGTAAAGCCCCGTCCGGCTCCAGCCCGTCGAACGTGCCGGATACGCGCGCCCCGTCGCTGGCGTGGACCGACAAGGCCGCGCCCAGGGGATGCGCCGCCGACAGCCAGCGGGCGAACAGCGGTTCCAGCCCGAACTCTCGCCAACGGGCCAACTCGCGATCGAACGAGGTGGCGAGCAAGCGGGCGAAGGCATCCCGATCGGGCGCCGGCCCCAACGCGGCGAGATTGCCCGTGGCGCGTTCCGCCAGGCTTGGCGCGCCCGCGAGATTCACGCCGATGCCGATCACCGCCGCATCGTCCACGCGTTCGAGCAGGATGCCGGACAGCTTCGCGCCCCGGAGCAGCAGGTCGTTCGGCCACTTGAGTTGCAGCGCGCGCGGATTGCCCAGAAGGCCGATCACCGCCTCATAGGCGGCCATCGCGGTGACGAACGACAGGGTGGAGGCCAAGGGGTCCCGTGCGCCGAGCCGCACCACGGTGGAGCCCATGAAATTACCCGGCGCATCCAGCCATCCGCGCCCCTGGCGCCCGCGCCCGGCGGTCTGCCGATCCGCAACCAGCCAGTAGCCTTCGGGCACGGCTTCGCCCGCGCCCAGGCGCCGCAGCAGGTCGAGGCTGGTCGAGCCGGTTTCGGAAACGATCTCGATCGTGGGGGCCAAGTCAGGCCAGCAGGAACAGTGCCGCGGCGGCCTGATCCGCGAGATTGCCGAGCCAGGCCGTGAGCAGGAAGCCAAACGGCGAGATCAGCACGGTGCAGATCGCCAGCAGCGCCCAGTGCACCCAATCGCTCTCGCCACGGATGGTATCGGCCGGTTCGTCGAAGAACATGATCTTGACGATCTTGATGTAATAGAAGGCGCTGATCACCGAGGCAGCGATGCCGAGCACGGCCAGGGCGAACAGGCCCGCGTCCACCGCGGCCCAGAACACCACGAACTTGCCCCAGAAGCCGAACAGCGGCGGGATGCCCGCCAGGCTGAACAGCTGGATCATGAAGCACCAGGCCAGCACCGGGCGGGTGCGCGAAAGGCCGGCTAGATCGGCGATGCCTTCGATCTGCTGGCCGTTCTCATCCTTCATCATCAGCACGACGACGAAGCTGCCCACGGTCATCACGACGTAGATCGCCAGATAGACCAGCATCGCGCTGACGCCGGCGGCAGTGGCCGCGGCCAGCCCGATCAGCAGGAAGCCGATGTTGTTGATCGAGGAATAGGCCAGCAGCCGCTTGATGTTGCTCTGGCCGATCGCCCCCACCGCGCCGACGATGATCGACGCGAGCGCGGCGAAGATCACGATCGGGCGCCAGGCGTCGACCTCGCTCCCGAACATTTCCATCGCCACGCGCGCGGTAAGCGCCACCGAGGCCACCTTGGGGGCGCTGGCGAAGAACGTGGTCACCGGCGTGGGTGCGCCTTCATAGACGTCCGGCGTCCACATGTGGAACGGCACCGCGCTGATCTTGAACGCCAGTCCCGCGAGCACGAACACCAGCCCGAACATCGCCCCGGTCGGCAATCCATTGCTAAGCGCGAGGTGGATGCCGTCGAAATCGGTCGTCCCGGTGAAGCCGTAGACCAGGCTCATGCCGAACAGCAGGATGCCGCTGGCCAGGGCGCCGAGCACGAAATACTTGAGGCCCGCTTCCGACGAACGCGTATCGCTGCGCAGGAACGCGGCGAGGACATAAGACGCCAGCGAATTCAGCTCCAGCCCGATGTAAAACGCGATCAGGTCGCCCGCGGAGACCATCACGCTCATGCCCACCACGGCAAGCAGGACCAGCACCGGGAACTCGGCCCGCATCGCCCCGATCCGGCCGAAGAACGCCGGCGCCACCAGGATCGTCGCGCCGCTAGCGGCATAGATCATCAGCTTGGCGAAACCGGCGAAGGCATCGGCGTGGAACTGCCCGCCGAACGCCAGCGTATCCGGCCCCGAGACCCCGGCGCAGACCGACGGCGCCACCAGCACGAAGCACACAGCCAGCACCACGCAAGCGATCGTGCTGATCAGCTGCGATGCCTTGTCGCCCATCCACGCGGCGGCGAGCAGCAGCACGAGGCTGCTGACCGACAGCACCAGTTCGGGCACGATCAGCGAGAGAGACGCCGCGAAATCCATCAGTGCGCCCCCTCGTGCGCGTCAGCTTGTGCAGCGGCCGCCCCATGGAACGCCAGCCTGGCGTCTCCTTCCGGCGCGGCCACGGAAATGCGGGCGTTGAGCGTCTGGATGTCCTGCCGCATCGGAGCCAGGAAGCTCTCGGGATAGACGCCCATCCACAGCACCACCGCGGCGAGCGAGCCGAGCATCACCCACTCACGCCCCGAAAGATCGGGCATCGCCGCCGCATCGGCATTCTTCTGCACGCCGAAAGCCACGCGCCAGTAGAGATAGAGCATGTAAGCCGCGCCGAGGATAATGCCGGTGGTGCAGACCAGCGTCACCGTGCTGGAAACCTGGTAGATGCCGGCGAGGCTGAGGAATTCGCCGATGAAGTTGCTGGTGCCGGGCAGGCCGATGCTGGCCATGGTGAACAGCAGGAAGAACGTCGCATAATGCGGCATGTTGATCGCCAGGCCGCCGTAACGATCGATCTCACGCGTGTGCAGCCGGTCGTAGATCACGCCCACGCACAGGAACAGCGCGCCCGAGACCAGCCCGTGGCCGAGCATGACCATCATCCCGCCTTCGAGGCCCTGCACGTTGAACGCGAACAGGCCCACGGTGACAATCGCCATGTGCGCCACAGAAGAATAGGCGATCAGCTTCTTCATGTCGTCCTGCACCAGCGCGATCAGGCTGGTGACGACCACCGCGATCATCGACAGCGCGAAGATCAGCCAGGCGAACTGCGCGCTCGCTTCGGGAAACATCGGCAGGCTGAAGCGAATGAAGCCATAGCCGCCCATCTTCAGCAGCACGCCCGCCAGGATCACCGAGCCGGCCGTGGGCGCCTGCACGTGCGCGTCGGGCAGCCAGGTGTGGAGCGGCCACATCGGCATTTTCACCGCGAAGCTGGCGAAAAAGGCCAGCCACAGCCAGGTCTGCGCATGAACCGGGAAGCTGTAATTCATCAGCGTGGGGATGTCGCTGGTGCCCGCCTCGTTCGCCATCCACAGCATCGCGATCAGCATCAGCACCGAGCCGAGCAGCGTATAGAGGAAGAACTTGTAGGCGGCGTAAATCCGGTTCTGGCCGCCCCAGACGCCGATGATCAGGTACATCGGGATCAGGCCGGCCTCGAAGAAGATGTAGAACAGGAACAGATCCTGCGCGGAGAACACGCCGATCATCAGCACTTCCATGAACAGGAAGGTCGCCATGTATTCGCCGACGCGCTTTTCGATCGAGTGGCTGGCCAGGATGCAGATCGGCATCAGGAACACGCTGAGCATGATCAGCATCAGCGCGATGCCGTCGATCCCCAGCGCCCACGAGAAGCCGGCGAAGATCGGCGCCCGCTCGGCGAACTGCCACTGCCCCCCGCCGATGTCGAAATTGGCCCACAGCACGATGCCGAGCACGAGATCGGCCAGCGTGGCGACCAGCGCGATCATGCGCGCGGCCTTGGCGCCGGCAAGCAGGCAGGCGACCGCGCCGACCATCGGCACGAGCAGCATCAGCGAAAGAATTGGAAAGCCCCCCATCACGCCATCACCCAGGTCAGCGCGGCGACGAGGCCGAGCAGCATGATCAGCGCATAGCTGGTGAGATAGCCGGACTGTACCTTGCGAGCGACCACCGAGCCTTTCTCGACCACCCAGGCAATGCCGTTGGGGCCGAAGCGATCGATGATGCCGACATCACCCCGGCGCCAGAACAGCCGGCCGAACCAGAACGCCGGGCGCACGAACAGGAAGTTGTAAAGCTCGTCGAAATACCACTTGTTGAACAGGAAGCGGTAGATCGGCGCGAACTGCGTGGCCATCTTCGCCGGGATCGAGGTATCGCGGATATAGCACAGCCAGGCGATCGCGAAGCCGATCAGCATGACAATCGTCGCCGCCCACTTCACCGGCCACGGCACCGAATGCATCGCGTGGATCAGGTGCTCGTTATAGGCAATGGCGCCGTTCCAGAAGCTCTCGCCCTCGATGAACGGGGTGTAGAACAGGAACCCGGCGAACACCGCGCCCAGCGACAGCACGCCGAGCGGCACGAGCATCGTCCACGGGCTCTCGTGCGGGTGATAGCCGCCGGTGGCCGCGGCATGATGCGGATCGGGAACGTCGTGCGCCACGTCGGCGCCGGCGCCCTCGAACGCGGGATCGTCATGCTCGCCATGGACGGCATGCTGGATGTGCTCGCTCTCGATCCAGCGCGGCTTGCCCCAGAAGGTCAGGAACATCAGCCGCCACGAATAGAAGCTGGTCAGCAGCGCGGCGAAAGTGCCGAGCCAGAACGCCGTGCGGCCCATCTCGCTGCCGCTGGCGAACGCCGCCTCTAGGATCGAGTCCTTGGAATAGAAGCCGGCAAAGCCGAACACGCCCGCGAGGCCCACGCCGGTGATCGCCAGCGTGCCGGCCATCATTGCCCAGAACGTGAGCGGGATCTCCTTACGCAGCGCGCCATAATACCGCATGTCCTGCTCGTGATGCATCGCATGGATCACGCTGCCTGCGCCCAGGAACAGCAGCGCCTTGAAGAAGGCGTGCGTGAACAGGTGGAACATCGCCGCGCCATAGGCGCCCACGCCCGCGGCGAAGAACATATAGCCGAGCTGGCTGCACGTCGAATAGGCGATCACCCGCTTGATGTCCCACTGGGTGGTGCCCACCGTGGCGGCGAAGAAGCAGGTCGCGGCGCCGATGAAGGTGACGAACGTCAGCGCGGCCGGCGCAGCTTCGAACATCGGCGAAAGGCGGCAGACCATGAAGACGCCGGCGGTGACCATGGTGGCCGCGTGGATCAGCGCGGAAACCGGCGTCGGGCCTTCCATCGCATCCGGCAACCAGGTGTGCAGGCCGAGCTGCGCCGACTTGCCCATCGCACCGACGAACAGCAGCAGGCACAGCACCGTCATCGTATCGACGCGCAAGCCGACGAAACCGATGGTCGAGGCGCCCTTCATCGCCGGCGCGGCGGCGAGGATCTCGGGGATCGACACGGTCTGGAACACCAGGAACGTGCCGAAAATGCCCAGCATGAAGCCGAGGTCGCCCACGCGGTTGACCACGAAGGCCTTGATCGCCGCGGCATTGGCGCTGGGCTTCTTGAACCAGAACCCGATCAGCAGATAGCTGGCGAGGCCGACGCCCTCCCAGCCGAAGAACATCTGCACCAGGTTGTCGGCCGTCACCAGCATCAGCATCGCGAAGGTGAACAGGCTGAGATAGGCGAAAAACCGCGGCTGATCCGGGTCTTCGGCCATGTAGCCCCAGCTGTAGAGATGGACGAGCGCCGAGACGGTCGTCACCACCACCAACATCACCGCCGTCAACGTATCGACTCTCAGCGCCCAGTCGAACGTCAGGCTGCCCGATTGCACCCAGTGCAGCACGGGCGTGACCGTCGCCGGTGCATCGCCGCCGAGATAGGTGAGGAAAATCGGCCAGCTGAGCGCGCACGACAGGAACAGCGCGCCCGTGGTGATCGATTTGGCGGCCACATTGCCCAGGGCGCGGTTGCCCAGCCCGGCGATGATCGCCGCGAGCAAAGGCGCGAAAACAATGATCAGAATCGGGGGCACGCCTTATCCCTTCAGCCGGTCGACGCTATCGACCGCGATGGTGCCGCGGCTGCGGAAATAACTGACCAGGATCGCCAGGCCGATCGCCGCCTCGCCCGCGGCCACGGTCAGCACGAACATGGCGAAGATCTGCCCGGTGAGATCGTGGAGGAAAGCGCTGAACGCCACCAGGTTGAGATTCACCGCCAGGAGGATCAGCTCGATCGCCATCAGGATGATGATCACGTTCTTGCGGTTGAGGAAAATGCCGAGAACGCCGAGCACGAACAGGATCGAGCTGACGACGACGTAATGTTCGATTCCGATCATGCCGCCTCTCCGGGGAAAACCGCGCTCACAGCTGCACCCCCCCGCCCACTTCCGGCCGGGTGTTGACCGTCGCTTCCGACGGCTTGCGGGCGTTCTGCCGGGCGATGTCCTGCTGCCCGCGATAGGCGCGCCGCTCGCGATGGGTGAGCACGATCGCGCCGACCATCGCCACCAGCAGGATCAGGCCGGCGGTTTCGAACAGGAACAGGTACTTGCCGTAGAGGACCGCGCCGATGCTATCGATGTTGCCGCGGCCGGGCAGCGCCGCCGCCGCGCCGTCTGGAATGCCGAGTTGCAGCGCGCCAGCGCGATAGGCGCCGATGCCCAGCACCAGCTCCGCGATCAGCACCAGCGCCACGGCGATGCCCAGCGGGAAGTTGCGCACGAAGCCCGCACGCAGTTCCGCGAAGTCGATGTTGAGCATCATGACCACGAACAGGAACAGCACCGCGACCGCGCCGACATAGACGATGACCAGCAGCATCGCGATGAACTCGGCCCCGACGATGATCATCAGGCCGGCGGCGTTGAAGAACGCCAGGATCAGCCACAGCACAGAATGCACCGGGTTGCGCGCCAGAATGGTCAGCGCGCCGCTGGCGATCATCAGCACGGCGAAGAGGTAAAAGGCGATTGCTTGAATCATGTCTTACCTCTTCGTCACCCCCGCGAAAGCGGAGGCCCAGTCGGCTCGGGCGCCGCGCGCAACGCCCTGGATTCCCGCTTTCGCGGGAATGACGAGGGTGAGAGGAATCAAAGGGGTGCCAGTCACGCCGCGCCGCCTAGCGATAGGGCGCGTCGGCTTCAAGGTTCGCGGCGATGGCCCGCTCCCACTTGTCCCCGTTGGCCAGCAGTTTCGCCTTGTCGTAGAGCAGTTCTTCCCGCGTTTCCGTGGTGAATTCGAAGTTCGGCCCTTCGACGATCGCATCCACCGGGCATGCTTCCTGGCAGAAGCCGCAGTAGATGCACTTGGTCATGTCGATGTCATAGCGCGTGGTGCGCCGGCTGCCGTCCTCGCGCGGCTCGGCCTCGATGGTGATCGCCTGGGCCGGACAGACTGCTTCGCACAGCTTGCAGGCGATGCAGCGCTCTTCGCCATTGGGATAACGGCGCAGCGCGTGCTCGCCCCGGAAGCGCGGGCTCAAGGCGTTCTTCTCGAACGGGAAGTTGATCGTCGCCTTGGGCCTGAAGAAATACTTCAGCGTCAGCCAGTGGGCCTGGATGAACTCCCACAGCGTGAACGACTTGATAAACTGCGCGACGGTCATGAAAAATGTCCGGTAGCCATCAGGTAGCCGCTGATCAGGACGACCCACAGGAGCGAGAAGGGCAGGAAAATCTTCCATCCCAGCCGCATGAGCTGGTCATAGCGATAGCGGGGCACGGTCGCCTTCACCCAGCTGAAGATGAAGAAGAAGAACAGGATCTTGGCAAAGAACCAGATCCAGCCCGGAATCCAGTAGAGCGGCGCCCAGTCGAGCGGGGGCAGCCAGCCGCCGAAGAACAGAATGGCGTTGAGCGCGCACATCAGCAGCACGTTGGCGTATTCACCCAGCCAGAACAGCGCGAAGCTCATGCTGGAATATTCGGTCTGGTAACCGGCGACCAGCTCGCTTTCCGCCTCGGTCAGGTCGAACGGCGTGCGCGCCGTTTCGGCCATGCTGGAGATCAGGAACACCACCCACATCGGGAACAGCAGCACGTTGAACCAGAACCCGTTGACGATCCCCAGTCCGTGCCCGCGCTGGGCCTCGATGATCGCGTTCAGGTTGAAGCTGCCGGCCCACAGCACCACGCAGATCAGGATGAAGCCGATCGAGACTTCATAGGAAATCATCTGGGCCGCGGCCCGCATGGCACTGAAGAACGGGTATTTCGAGTTGGACGCCCACCCTGAGATGACCACGCCGTAAACCCCCAGCGAACTGATCGCGAGGATGTAGAGCAGGCCGACGTTGATATCCGCCAGCACCGCGCCGGAATTGAACGGGATCACCGCCCAGGCCATCAGCGCCACGGTGAAGGTGACGATCGGGGCGATCAGGAACAGGCCCTTGTTCGCCGCGCTGGGGATGATGGTTTCCTGCAGGAATACCTTGAGCCCGTCGGCAAAGCTTTGCAGCAGGCCGAACGGCCCGACCACGTTGGGCCCGCGCCGCAGCGCCATCGCCGCCCAGATCTTGCGGTCGGCATAGATGATCATCGCCACCGCCAGCATCAGCGGCAGGGCGATCAGCAGGATGCCGCAGATCGTCGCGACGAACCACGCCCAGTCGGAGTTCATGTGAAGCTGGTTTTCGAAGAAGGCGGTCACGACACACACCCTTCATTCGTCATTCCCGCGAAAGCGGGAACCCAGGGCGTCGCAGGCGCCTTCGGAGCCGACTGGGTTCCCGCTTTCGCGGGGATGGCGAGGTTATGAACGATCCTCATTCCGCCGCCTCCGCGAAATCTTCGCCGTGGAGCAATTCGGCGGAGCAGCGCTGCATCGTGTGGCTCGCCCGTGCGATCGGGTTGGTCAGGTAGAAATCCTTGATCGGATAGACGATCGCGCCCGCGGCTTTCGCCTTGGCATCGGCCTTGGGCAGCGGGCCGTAATCCGCCAGCCCTTCCCGGCCCAGCGCCGGAACCGCGGCGGCCATGGCGGCACGCAGCTCGGTGAAGCTGTCGAACCCGACGTTGACGCCCAGGGCATCGGCCAGCGCGCGCAGGATCGTCCAGTCTTCGCGCGCGTCACCGGGCGCGAACACGGCCTTGTCGGCGAGCTGAACGCGGCCTTCGGTGTTGACGTAAGTGCCGGGCTTTTCGGTGTAGGCGCTGGCCGGAAGGATCACGTCGGCGGCATGAGCGCCCTTGTCGCCGTGATGGCCGATATAGACCTTCAGCGCATCGCCGAACGCGCTGTAATCCACCTCGTCCGCGCCGAGCGAGAGCAGCAACTTGGGCTTGGCGTTCACCATGTCGGCGATCCCGCCCTTTTGCGCGAAGCCGAGCATCAGCGCGCCCATCCGCGCGGCGGAGAAGTGCAGCACGTTGAAGCCCGCGTTCCAGGCCTGCGCCAGCGCCAGCGCCGGATGAAGCGCCCCGGCGACCAGCCCGCCGCCGCCGACGATCACCGCCGGCCGCTCCGCCTTGCTCATCACCTCGCCGACATGGCCGGGCAGCTTGTGCAGCACGCCCGCGTCTTCACCGAGGAATTCGGCGGGGAAAGTGGTTTCCCAATGCGGGCCGACGATGAAGACTTTCGCCCCGCGCTTCACCGCCTTGCGCAGCCGGGCATTGAGCAGCGGCGCTTCCCAGCGCACATGGCTGCCGACGATCAGGATGGCGTCGGCCTCTTCGATCCCGGCGAACGTGCTGTTGAAATTGACCAGGGCGAGGCTGTCGGTCGGATAGCTCATGCCGGTCTGCCGGCTTTCCAGCAGGTCCGAACCCAGCGCCGCGAGCAGCGCCTTGGCGGCGAACATCGTCTCGCAATCGACAAGGTCGCCGGCCACGGCCGCGACGCTGCTGCCCGCCTTCGCCTTGGCGATCGCGGTAAAGGCTTCGTCCCAGCTCGCCTGTTGCAACCGGCCCTTCTTGCGGAGCCAGACCTTGTCCAACCGGCGCAGCGCCAGGCCATCCACCTGATAGCGCGCCTTGTCGCTGATCCATTCCTCGTTCACGTCATCGTTGATGCGCGGCAGCACGCGCAGCACCGCGCCGCCCCGGCTGTCCACGCGGATATTGGCGCCCATGGCATCGGAAACGTCGATCGAGAGCGTCTTGCTCAGCTCCCACGGCCGCGCTTCATAGGCATAGGGCCGGCTGGTCAGCGCGCCCACCGGGCACAGGTCGATCACGTTGGCGCTCAGCTCGTGCTTGGCCGCGTGTTCGAGATACGTGGTGATCTGCATGTCCTCGCCGCGATAGAGCGCGCCGATCTCGTCCACGCCGGCCACTTCTTCGGAGAAGCGCACGCAGCGGGTGCAGTGGATGCAGCGGGTCATGATCGTCTTGACCAGCGGGCCCATGTATTTTTCGGTGACGGCGCGCTTGTTCTCTTCATAGCGCGAGGCGCCGCGGCCATAGGCTATCGCCTGGTCCTGCAAGTCGCATTCGCCGCCCTGGTCGCAGATCGGACAATCGAGCGGGTGGTTGATGAGCAGGAACTCCATCACCCCTTCGCGCGCCGTCCTGACCATGTCGCTGTCGGTGCGGATTTCCTGGCCGTCCGCAGCCGGCAGGGCGCAGCTTGCCTGCGGCTTCGGCGGCCCGGGCTTCACCTCCACCAGGCACATCCGGCAATTGCCGGCGATGCTCAGCCGCTCATGATAGCAGAAGCGCGGGATTTCCTTGCCGGCCAGTTCGCAGGCCTGGAGGACCGTGGCACCATGGGGCACCTCGATCTCCTGTCCGTCGACGGTGACTTTGGGCATGGATCTTCCTGTTGAGACACGACTGGACAATGGGGAGACTCCGAACGAGCCGCCCCGAACGCGCGGGCCGTCTCTGTCCGAGGGAGCACATCAGTGCAACCCCGTTTTATCCTGCTCGCACAGACAAAGGCGCCGAAAGCGCCTTCGATCCACTTTTTCCGCGGATTTCCGCGCCGGATCGGGGCTTGCCAGACTTGGCTCCGGCGCTGTCCGGCGCGCTATTGTCCGGCCACGGCCGGCGGCGCACTGTGATTGGCGGCATGCCACAGCGCTTCCCCCAGCCACACGCGCAATGCGGCGGGATTCACTTCCATCTGCTGCCCTTGCGGAAGGCAGGGGCCCAGCGACGGGACGAGGTTCTGGATAGCGGCCTTCTCAGCCTCCGAACCGGCGGTGGCGCGGAAGAAATCGTCGGCGCCATACGGATCGGTCTCCACCACGCAGTCGGCAAAATCGAGCGGCGCACGCACCGAGATCGCATTCTGCGATAGCGGAAAGGCACGCTCGGCGATCACATTGCCCGGTTTCACCCAGCTCGGGCCATCCCGGTAGCGGTCGAGATAAGCTTCCTGCAGCAGCCATTGGCGCAAGGCGCCGGGCGTAAAACGAAGCTGCACGTCCGAGTTATTCGAACTGGCCACGCGGCGAAGGCAATCGCTGAAGCCATAGATCCGCACCGCTCGATTCGGCTCCAGGTCGATCTGCCGGAAATCCATGAAGCCCAGATCGGTGCGCTCCAGCAGCGCCAGCGCATCCTCATGCGACCGGTTGTACAGGCATCCGCTGAGCTGGCTGAGCATATCCTTGCCGCGCTCGCGCATCAGCTTTGTCGTACGCGCCGGATCGAAGCGGGACCGCAGATCGAGCGGGAACTGCCGGGTGCGCTTGATGCGCGAATTGAGCGGCGTGTAATCGTCGTTGTTGCTTTGCGGCACCGCCGGCGTCGCGGCGGTGATCGCCAGGGCCCCCCCCAGGACAAGTGTCCAGACTTTCCGCATACCCGAGCCTCCCCCCAAGGAACCGAGCGTTCTATGGGAAGGAGGGTATCAGCTCCGCGGTTTCGGGCAAGGCAAAGCTTCCCCGCGCCTTACTCCGCCGCCACCTGCATCGCGTCTTCGCGTTCGGCGATGCGGCGTTCCAGTTCCGGCCGGAAGTGGCGGATCAGGCCCTGGATCGGCCAGGCCGCGGCATCGCCCAAGGCGCAGATGGTGTGGCCTTCGACCTGCTTGGTCACCTGCTGCAGCACGTCGATTTCCGATACATCGGCATCGCCAGTGCGCAGACGTTCCATCACCCGCCACATCCACCCGGTGCCTTCGCGGCAGGGGGTGCACTGGCCACAGCTCTCGTGCTTGTAGAAATAGGAGATCCGGCTGATCGCGCGGACGATGTCGGTGGACTTGTCCATCACGATCACCGCCGCCGTGCCGAGGCCGGAGCCGAGTTCCCTCAGCCCGTCGAAATCCATCGGACAGTCCATGATCTGCTCGGCCGGGACCAGCGGCACGGACGAGCCGCCGGGGATCACTGCCAGCAGGTTGTCCCAACCGCCGCGGATGCCGCCGGCGTGCTTTTCGATCAGCTCGCGGAAGGGGATGCTCATCGCCTCTTCCACCACGCAGGGCTTGTCCACGTGGCCGCTGATCTGGAACAGCTTGGTGCCCTTGTTGTTCTCGCGCCCGAAGCTGGCGAACCAGGCCCCGCCGCGCCGCAGGATCGTGGGCACGACGGCGATGGATTCGACGTTGTTGACCGTGGTCGGGCAGCCATAAAGCCCCGCCCCCGCCGGGAACGGCGGCTTGAGGCGCGGCTGGCCTTTCTTGCCTTCCAGGCTTTCGATCATCGCGGTCTCTTCACCGCAGATATAGGCGCCCGCGCCGCGATGAACGAAGACGTCGAAATCATAGCCCGAGCCGGCGGCGTTCTTGCCCAGCAGGCCGGCGTCGTAAGCCTCGGCCACGGCGGCGAACAGCGTTTCCGCCTCGCGGATATATTCGCCGCGGATGTAGATATAGGCGGCCCGCGCGCGCATGGCGAAGCCGGCGATCAGCGCGCCTTCGATCAGCTTGTGCGGATCGTGGCGGATGATCTCGCGGTCCTTGCACGATCCCGGTTCGGATTCGTCGGCGTTGATGACCAGGAAGCTCGGGCGGCCGTCCTTGCTTTCCTTGGGCATGAAAGACCACTTCATGCCCGTGGGGAACCCGGCGCCGCCGCGCCCGCGCAACCCGCTGGCCTTCACCTCCTCGATGATCGCATCCTGCCCGCGTGCGATCAGCGCCTTGGTGTTGTCCCAATCCCCGCGCGCCTGCGCGGCCTTCAGGCGCCAGTCCTGATAGCCATAGAGATTGGTGAAGATGCGATCCCGATCAGCGAGCATCTGCGAGCGTCCCAAAAAAAGCCTCGGCGAGCATCAGTTTAACCCTCCGAAAACCAGCACGGCGCCGATCACCAGGATCGCCGCGAGCACGGCGGTCTTGGCCAACCCCTTGAGCAGCTTCCACGCCAGCGCCACGGCGATCAGCACGATGATGAGGACAATGATCGGGTCCATCACCATTCGCCCCGATAATCGTGGTTCTCGGTGACCATGGCCTTGAGCGTGCTCGGCCCGCCGACGGGTTCCACCGTGTGGCGGCCGGGCTCCTGCGTGCCGGGCTTCGGCTGGCGGCCGGCGGCCAGTTCATCGAGAATGTGATCGAAACGCTCGGCGGTCAGATCCTCGTAATTGTCGTCGTTGATCTGGACCATCGGCGCGCTGGAGCAGTTGCCCATGCATTCGACTTCGCTGAAGGTCCACAGGCCGTCCTCGGTCGTGTGGCCCTTCTTCATCCCGCGCTTGTAGCAAGCCGCCAGGATATCGTCGGACCCACGCAGCATGCACGGCGTGGTGCCGCAGACCTGCACGTGGAAGCGGCCCACGGGCACGAGGTTGAACATCGTGTAGAACGTCGCGACTTCGAGCACGCGGATCACCGGCATATCCAGCTCGCGCGCGACGAACTCTATCACCGGGATCGGCAGCCAGCCCTGGGTATTCGTCTCCGCCCCGATCTGCCGCTGCGCCAGATCGAGGAACGCGATGACCGCGCTGCGCTGCCGCCCTTCGGGATAGCGAGCGACGATCTCCTTCGCCATGGCGGCATTCTCGGCCGTCCAGGCGAAATTGCCCCAGCGCGCGCGCAGCTCGGGAGTATCGGCTTCGATGGTCCGCTCAGCCATTTGCCGCCGCTCCCCGCGCCATGATGGCAATCATCCTGAACCGTTCCGTCCCGCTCACCGGTCGCACTCCCCGAACACTACGTCGATCGCGCTGAGAATGGCGGTCGTGTCGGGCAGCATGTGGCCCTTGCTCATGAAATCCATCGCCTGGAGATGGCTGAAGGCGGTCGGGCGGATCTTGCAGCGGTAAGGCTTGTTGCTGCCGTCGCTGACCAGATAGACGCCGAATTCGCCCTTGGGGCTTTCGGTCGCCACGTAAACTTCGCCCGCCGGCACGTGGAAGCCTTCGGTGTAGAGCTTGAAGTGGTGGATCAGCGCTTCCATCGATTGCTTCATCTCGGCGCGCTTGGGCGGCACCACCTTGCGATCGGTGCTGGCGACGGGGCCTTCGGGCATTTCGCGCAGGCACTGCTTCATGATGCGGGCCGACTGGCGCACTTCCTCCACGCGGACCATGAACCGGTCGTAGCAGTCGCCATTGGTGCCCACCGGCACTTCGAAATCCATCCGGTCATAGACGTCGTATGGCTGGCTCTTGCGCAGGTCCCATGGAATCCCGGACGCGCGGATCATCGGGCCGGAGAAGCCCCAGGCAACCGCGTCTTCCTTGCTCACCACGGCGATGTCGACGTTGCGCTGCTTGAAGATGCGGTTGTCGATGACCAGGCTCATCGCGTCCTCGAACAGCCGCGGCAGCCGCGTGTCGAGCCAGTCGCCGATGTCGGTCAGCAGCTTCAGCGGCACGTCCTGGTGCACGCCGCCGGGGCGGAACCAGGCATGGTGCATCCGCGCGCCCGACATGCGCTCGAAGAAATTGAGGCAATCCTCGCGAACCTCGAACAGCCACAGGTTCGGCGTCATCGCGCCCACGTCCATCACGTGGGAGCCCAGGTTCAGCATGTGGTTGCAGATGCGCGTCAGCTCGGCGAACAACACGCGCAGGTATTGCCCGCGCAGCGGCACCTCGAGGTTCAGCAGCTTCTCGATGGCAAGCACATAGCTGTGCTCCATGCCCAGCGGGCTGCAATAATCGAGCCGGTCGAAATAGGGCAGCGCCTGGAGATAGGTCTTGTATTCGATCAGCTTTTCCGTGCCGCGATGCAGCAGGCCGACGTGCGGATCGATCCGCTCGATGATCTCGCCGTCCAGCTCCATCACCATGCGCAGCACGCCGTGCGCGGCCGGGTGCTGGGGGCCGAAGTTGATCGTGTAGTTGGTGATGACCTCGTCGCCGGTGGTGGGCGAGGCTTCCTGGATGAGCCCGGCCATCAGCTGTCTCCGTCAGTCTTCTTGCGGCGCGTGCGAGGCTTCGGCTGCGTCGCGGCCTTGGTCCCCGCGCTCTTGCCCTTGCGCGGTGCCTTCGCCGGGCGATCTTCGGTCGGCTCAGGCGCGCGCGGCTCTTTCGTCGCGGTTTTCCTGGGGGCGGGAGCGACCTTCTCCGCCGCCTTGGCATTGGTCTTCGCGTTGGAGCCGGTCTGCTTCGGGGCCTCGGTCGTCTTGACCTCGACCACTTGCGGCATGGCGGCCTTCTCGTCGCCAGGCAGCGGATAATCGGCGCCTTCCCAAGGGCTGGTGAACTCGAAGGTGCGGAAGTCCTGCGGCAGCTCCACCGGCTCGTACACCACGCGCTTCTCCTCCTCGGAGTAGCGCAGCTCCTGATAGCCGGTGAGCGGGAAGTCCTTGCGGAAGGGGAAGCCCTCGAACCCGTAATCGGTGAGGATACGGCGCAAGTCCGTATTGCCTTCGAAGATCACGCCGTAGAGGTCGAACACCTCGCGCTCCAGCCATCCGGCGACCGGCCACAGCGTGGTGACGGTCGGCACCGGCGTATTCTCGGCCGCGCGGACCTTGACCATGATGCGGTGGTTCTTGGTCAACGACAGCAGCATGTAGACCACTTCGAACCGCTCCTCACGGTCCGGATAATCCACGCCGGCGATTTCCATGAGCTGTTGGTAATCGTGCTCGTCACGCAGCAGGCGCAGCGCATCCTCGATCCGCTCGCGCTCGACGCCGAACACCACTTCGCCATGCCGCTCTTTCGAAGCAAGCAGCATGTCGCCCAGCGCGGCGGCTAGGGTTTCCCTCACGCCTTCGCTGGAAGCGAAGCGCGGGGCGGAATGCAGAACGGTCGCCATCTTACCTCGAGCCCCTCACCGTTCGATGGTCCCCGTGCGGCGGATCTTCCGCTGCAGCTGCATCACGCCGTAAAGCAGGGCCTCGGCGGTCGGCGGACAGCCGGGGACGTAGATGTCCACCGGCACGATCCGGTCGCATCCGCGGACCACGCTGTAGCTGTAATGGTAATAGCCGCCGCCATTGGCGCAGCTGCCCATGGAGATGACGTACTTGGGGTCCGACATCTGGTCGTAGACCTTGCGCAGCGCCGGGGCCATCTTGTTGCACAGCGTGCCGGCGACGATCATCACGTCGCTCTGCCGCGGGCTGGCGCGCGGGGCGACGCCGAACCGTTCCATGTCATAGCGCGGCATGTTGACGTGGATCATCTCCACCGCGCAGCAGGCAAGGCCGAAGGTCATCCACCACAGCGAGCCGGTGCGGGCCCACTGGAACAGCTCTTCCGTGCTGGTGACCAGGAAGCCCTTGTCGCTTACTTCGGCATTGATCTGGTTGAAATAGTCCTCGCCCGGCTGGAGGATTTCCGGGTGGATCGTGGGATTGACGGCCGGGCCGGTGACGTTGGTCGCCGCCCGCTGGGCCAGTTCATGGTCAAGGCGCGGATTCTCGCTCATTCCCACTCCAATGCCCCCTTCTTCCACGCATAAGCGAGGCCGACGGCAAGTTCGAACAGGAAGACCATCATCGTGATCCAGCCCGGCCAGCCCGTCAGATCCAGGCTGACCGCCCAGGGAAACAGGAACGCGGCTTCGAGATCGAAGATGATGAACAGGATGGCGATCAGATAGAATCGCACGTCGAACTGGCTGCGCGGGTCCTCGAAAGCGGGGAAGCCGCATTCATATTCGCTGAGCTTGTCGGCGTTCGGCTTGTGCGTCCCCGTCAGCCGCGCGGCGCCCATCGGCAGAAACACGAAGGCCGCGGAAAGGCCGGCGGCGATCACCAGGTAGATCAGGATCGGCAGGTATTGAGTGAGGTCTACCAAAGGGCTGACTCGCTTGGGGTAAGGAATTCGCCACGCGCCCTAGTCCGGCACCGGCACCGGTTCAAGGGGACATGCCGCCAATTTGCCCGGCGCGGGGCGAAGGGAAGCTGTTTGCCCTGTCGCCGGCCCGTCACTAGATGATGTCTAGGGAAGCCCTTTTCCAGCGGAGCCTTTGTCCATGCCCTCATTCAGCGAATCCGATCCGATCGTCGTTCTCTCCTATGCCCGCACGCCGATGGGCGCCATGCAAGGCGCGCTGGCCGAAGTCTCGGCGACCGATCTCGGCGCCACCGTGGTCAGGGCGGCCGTGGAGCGGGCCGGCATCGCGGGTGAGGCGATCGACCGGGTCTATATGGGCTGCGTGCTTCCCGCCGGGCTCGGCCAGGCGCCGGCCCGCCAGGCCACGATCAAGGCCGGCCTGCCGACTTTCGTGGAGGCGACCACGGTCAACAAGGTCTGCGGCAGCGGGATGCAGACGGTTATCATGGGGGCCGAGGCGCTGGCCGCCGGCACGGTCGACTGCGTGGTCGCCGGCGGCATGGAGAGCATGACCAATGCCCCCTACCTGCTCAAGAAGCATCGCTCGGGCGCGCGCATCGGCCATGATACCGCCTATGATCACATGTTCCTCGACGGGCTGGAAGATGCCTACGAGGCGGGCAAGGCCATGGGCGCCTTCGCCCAATGCACGGCCGATGCCTATCAGCTCACGCGTGAGGAGATGGACGCCTATTCCATCGAATCGCTCGCCCGCGCCAACACAGCGATCCAGTCGGGCGCCTTCGCGGCGGAGATCGTTCCGGTCACGGTGAAGACCCGCAAGGGCGAACTGCTGGTCGATACGGACGAGCAGCCCGGAAAGGGCAATCCCGAGAAGATTCCGCAGCTCAGGGCCGCTTTTGCCCGGGACGGCACGATCACCGCCGCCAGCTCCAGCTCCATTTCGGACGGCGCGGCTGCCCTCGTCATCACGCGCGAAAGCGTGGCCAATGCGCAAGGCAAGGCGCCACTTGCGCGGATTGTGGCCATGGCCGCCCATGCCCAGGCGCCGGAAGATTTCACCACCGCCCCCGTCGGCGCGATCCGCAAGGTGCTCGACAAGGCAGGCTGGTCGGTCGAGGACGTGGACCTGTGGGAAGTGAACGAGGCCTTTGCCTGCGTCGCCATGTTCGCCATGCGCGACATCGGCATTTCGCATGAGAGGATCAACGTCAACGGCGGCGCCACCGCGCTCGGCCATCCCATCGGCGCCAGCGGAGCGCGGATCGTGGTCACCCTGCTCAATGCGCTCAAGGAGCGGGGCGGCAGGCGTGGCGTGGCAAGTCTGTGCATCGGCGGCGGCGAAGGCACCGCCCTGGCGCTGGAACTCGTTTGACCTTCACGCGTCCGCTAAGTGGGCGGTCCATCAGCTTTTGTAATAGCTGGTTGTAATAACTGGAAAGCCTACCGAGCGGTTCGAAAGGGAGAGCGATAAAATGAAAAGAACGATCCTTGTCATCGCGGTCGCCGCGCTGGGCGCCTGCAACCAGTCGGCGCCGGACGCGCCCGCGCCGGGCGCGCAAGCGACCGAGGCAACGGTAGACCCCTCCAAGGCCGGCTTCGAAGCCGTCGCGCCGGGCACTTACGATATCATCCACGCGGATGGCACGATCGACAAGCTGATCGTCAACCCCGGCCTGACCTGGTCGATGGTCGCCGCCAACGGTGACGCCACGGGCGGCACCATCTTCGCCCAGGACGGGAAGAACTGCTTCGTCACCGAAGGCGTGGAGGGCCATCGCTGCTTCTCCGGCACACCGCCCAAGGAGGATGGCAGCATTCAGGTGACGGGCGACGATGGCGAAGTCGCCACGGTCAGGCCTTCTACCGCCACATAAGGCCCGTCGCTCCCCTCCCCCGGCTCCGCGGCGGCCTCTTGGTCTCGCCCCGCGATGTGATAAACGCGGGTGAAGGCGTGTCGAGGGAGGGGATGCGATGAAGACGGCTCGCGCGGCCGCGCTGGCGGCAGCAGCGAAAAGGTGCAAGGCAACGACGACACTGTTCGTTAAAGAGATTATCGAGCAAGTCGGCTAAGGCCGGCGTGATTGTTTCGTGGGGCGGCCCGGGGTGGCCGCCCTTTTCCTTGCAAGGTTTCCCCCATGCTGCCGCGTTTCGAACACCGCGCCATTCCGATCGTCCTTGCCGCTGTCGTGATCGACGTGATCGGTTACGGCATCGTCATGCCCGTCCTGCCCCAGCTCATCACCGAGCTGGGCGACCTGTCGCTCGAATCCGCATCGCGCGTGTCGGGCTGGATGCTCGCCGTCTTCGCCCTGGCGCAATTCTTCGCCGGGCCGGTGATGGGCAGCATCGGCGATCGCTTCGGCCGCCGCCCGGTGCTGATCGCCGCCATGGCCGCTTTCGGGGTGGATTACCTGCTGATGGCAGCGGCGCCCACGATCGCCTGGCTGTTCGTCGGCCGTGCCATTGCCGGGATCGCCGGCGCGACCTTCGGGCCGGCCGGGGCGGTGATCGCCGATGTCACCCCACCGGAAAAACGCGCCGCCGTTTACGGCATATTGGGCGCGGCGTTCGGCACCGGGTTCATCATCGGCCCGGCGCTGGGCGGCCTGGTCGCCGATTGGGGCGTGCGCGCACCGTTCGTCATCGCCGCCGTGCTGGCGCTGATCAACGCGGCGACGATGTTCTTCCTGCTGCCTGAGACGCTCGATCCTGCCCATCGCCGCCCCTTCAGCTTGCGTGACGCGCACGTGATCGGCGCTTTCCGGCCGCTGTTCCACGCCGGCAATGCTGCGCCGCTCCTGCTCGCCTGGTTCCTGTGGCAGCTCGGCGGCGTGGTCTATCCGGCGGTCTGGGCGTTCTGGGCGGCGATCCGCTTCGGGTGGGGCGCCAGCGCGATCGGCTGGAGCCTGGCGTGGGTCGGCTTCCTGACCATCGTGGTCCAACTGGTGCTGACCCCGCGCGTCATGCCGCGGCTGGGAGAGCGGCGCTCGGCCGTCATCGGCCTGGCAGCCGGCTCGCTGACCCTGCTGGCCTACGCTTTCACCACCCAAGGCTGGCAAGTCTACGCCTTCTTCCTCGTCGGCAGCCTCGGCGCCTTCGCCTATCCGGCGCTGAACGGCATTCTCAGCCGCATGGTCGACGCCACGCGCCAGGGCGCGCTGCAAGGCGGGCTCGGGGCGATGAACAGCGTGGCCGCGATCATCGGCCCCCTGATCGCCTCGCAAAGCCTTGCCTGGGGTTCCGAACGGGGTTTCGACGGGGCGGCCTTCCTCATCGCTGCCGCGCTGATCGGCTCCGCCGCCGCCATCATCGCGCTGGGAACGCCGCGGCTTTCGGCCGGCAGCAAAGCCGCGCCTTAGCCCTGCATCAAGGGTTGCCCGCACCCCACAGGCGTTCGGCGCGGACCCAGCCCTTGCGGCGTTCCACTTCGAAGCGGCACCAGCCGTCCTCGCAGTTGCCCAGCGTGCCGACCACGCCGGCTTCCACGCGCCACAGCAGGTCCGCGCCGCTTGCCGCCCCGGCGCGCATGTCCGCCAGCCCCTCGCCGATCACGATCGCCCCGCGTTTCGGATTGAGCAGCCGGGCGACGATCCATCCGCGCTCCCCATCCGGGTCTTCCACCAGGCGCCAGCCCTGGCGCACGCGCACCACTTTCACCGGCAGGCCCTCCCGCCGATAGACCCAGCTGATGGGATAGGCTTCGCTCGGCCCCACGCGCATGTTGACTTCATCGACGCGCAAGGTCGCCCAATAGGGCACCTCGCGGTCCTGCGCGGCGGCGGGGCGGGCCAAGCAGGCCAGGAGCAGGATGAGGAACGAAGCGGCGAGATGACGCATCGTTCCCCATTAACAAGGCCAGGCGCCGCGCTTCAACCGGGATTCCGGCGCCAGCGCTCGCTTCGGCCGATCAATCCCCGGTCAAGATCCGGTCGACCAGCTGTTTCACCGTGGGGGTGAAGTTGTTCGAATAGAACGGGTCCTGCTTGAAGCGTGACGCGGAATGCCCGGCGAACATCAGGTTCTGATTCACGTCACCGCCATGGGCGATGTCCTGCAGCGTCTTCTGGATGCAGAAGCTGCGCGGATCGGCCAGGCGGCCGGTCGTGTAATCGTCATGGTCCTTCCATGACGAGAACCCGCAATGCGAAAGGCAGCCCATGCAGGCGGCCTGATCCTCGCGGATGATCGAACGCTCCATCGGGGTGACGAACACCACCGTATCGTCGGGGGTCTTGAGCGCTTCGGTATAGCCCTCCGCCGCCCAGGCGCGCGCGCGGTCGAGGTCCTTCGGGGCAACCCAGAAGTTCTTGCCCTTCACGCCCACGTCGAGCTGCACGGTGTGCTCGCCGGCGGGCACGCGCGAATAAGGCACCTGCCGCTCGCTGCGCGCTTCGAGGTTGCGCAGGAAAGGATTGCGCACGGCAGAGCTGTAGAACCCCGTGGGGCTGAAGCGGTGCAGCAACACGTCGCCCGGCTCCAGCTCGCGCAGCCTGTCCTTCCATCCCTGCGGAATCGGGCTTTCCTCGGTCAGCAGCGGCCGCGTGCCGAACTGGAAGGCGATCGTGCCCAGTTCCGGGTTGTCGATCCAGTCGTTCCATTCGCGCAGGAACCAGACCCCGCCGGCCATAATGATCGGCACGTCGTCCGAAATGCCTTCGGCGCGCATCGTGTCGCGCACGGCCTTCACCCGCGGATAGGGATCCTCCGGCCTGGTCGGATCTTCCGCGTTGGAAAGGCCGTTATGCCCCCCGGCCAGCCACGGGTCTTCATAGACCACGGCCGCCATCAGCTCGCTGACCTTGTGATAGGCCCGCTTCCACAAGGCGCGGAATGCCCGGGCGGAACTGATGATCGGCAGGTAGTTGACGTTGTAGCGGGCGGCGATCTCGCTCAGCCTGTAAGGCATCCCGGCGCCGCAGGTCACCCCGGAAACCAGGCCGCGGGTCTTTTCCAGTACGCCTTCCAGCACCTGCTGCGCGCCGCCCATTTCCCACAGCACGTTGATGTTGATCGCCCCCTTGCCGCTGGCGATCTCGTAAGCGCGGCGGACTTGCTCCACCGCGCCGTCGATCGCGTAGCGGACCAGCTGCTCGTGCCGTTCCAGCCGGGTGAGCTGGTCATAGACTTGCGGAATGATCCGCCCTTCGGCGTCATAGCTGTCGGCATTCACGGCACTGACCGTGCCGATGCCGCCCGCCGCCGCCCAGGCGCCGGAGCTCATGTGATTGGTCGCGGAAACCCCCTTGCCGCCCTCGATCAGCGGCCACACCTCGCGTCCATTGTAAAGAATAGGTCTCACGCCCTTGAATTGCATTTGCCGTCCTTACTGGCGCCTCATTCGGGCGCGTTCCCCTTGCTTGGTGCCCGCTCGTTGCAGGGCTGGATATCCTTCGGCTCCGGTCTCGTACCGGTGGCCTCGAATTGCGCATAATAACCCTGGAGTTCGGGCTTGCGAACAAATTCCACCAGGCGGAATCCCACCGCCTTGAATTCGCAGAACAGCAGTTCGGGCCGGATGCCGTGGTTGTCGGTGGGGCGATCCACGTCCACCACGATCACCTGGCCGTGGTCGCGCAAGGCCGGGCGCAGCCGCCAGAGGAAGGCATAAGGCTCGGTGACCTCATGGTACATGTGCACCAGGAACACGCGGTCGAAGCTGTTGGGCGGCAGGCCAGGGTCATCCTCGGCGCCGAGCTTGATCGAGACATTGTCGAGCCGTTCGCGCTGAACGCGTTCGCCCAGGCGATTGAGCACGGAGCGATCGATATCCTGGGCAAGCACGCGGCCCTTGCTGCCGACGCGCTCAGCCAGGCGGATGGTATAATAACCCTCCCCCGCGCCGATATCGGCCACCGTCATGCCCGGCCGGATCTTCGCCAGGTCCATCACCGTGGTGGCTTCGTTGCGATCGTCGCGCTGCTGCTCGGTGGAGAACGCCGTCTCCCCCTGGATCGACACCGGCCGATAGGCCCGGGGAAACTCGCGCGAGGTTGCCGGGCGCTCACTGTCGTCCGCCTGCTGGCAGGCGGTAAGCGTCAGCGCCGTCAGGGCAAGGATGACGAAACGCATCATTGGGCCGCGGCTTAGCCGTTTGCGCGGGCACTGGCAAAGCCGCCGCCCGCTGCGTCCGGGCTCAGTCCACATCCTCCACCTCGACCGCCTCGCCCGTGACGCGCTGGGCCAGCGCGGCGGCGATGAAGTCGTCGATCTCGCCGTCCAGCACATCGCCGGGGCTGCTGGAGGTGACTCCGGTGCGGAGGTCCTTCACCATCTGATAGGGCTGCAGCACATAGCTTCTGATCTGCCGCCCCCAGCCGATTTCGGTCTTCGCCTCGTATTCGCCCGCCGTCACCGCCTCGCGCTTGGCCAGTTCGGCTTCGTAGAGGCGTGCCTTCAGCATGTTCATGGCCGTGGCGCGGTTCTTGTGCTGGCTGCGGTCGCCCTGGCTGGCGACCACGATCCCGGTGGGAATATGCGTGATCCGCACCGCGGAATCGGTGGTGTTGATGTGCTGCCCGCCCGCGCCGGACGAACGATAGGTGTCGATCCTCAGCTCGCTCTCGTTGATCTCGATCTCGATATTGTCGTCGATCACCGGATAGACCCATACCGAGCTGAACGAGGTGTGCCGCCGGGCCGAGCTGTCATAGGGGCTGATGCGGACAAGGCGGTGAACGCCGCTTTCCGTCTTGGCATAGCCATAGGCGTTCTCGCCCTTGATCAGCAGCGTGGCGGACTTGATCCCCGCCTGCTCGCCGGCCTGGTATTCGACGACTTCCACCTTGTAGCCCTTGCGCTCGGCCCAGCGGGAATACATCCGCATCAGCATCTCGGCCCAGTCCTGGCTTTCGGTGCCGCCCGCCCCGGCGTGAATTTCCAGGTAGGTGTCGTTGGCGTCCGCCTCCCCCGCAAGCAGGGCCTGGACCTTGTCGGCATCGGCGCGTTCGGCCAGCCGGGCCAGCGTCGCCAGGCCCTCGCTGACCACGGCCTCGTCATCCTCGGCCTCGCCCAGTTCGATGAACTCGATCGCATCGGCCATTTCCCGGCCGATCTCGTTAACCGTGCCGATCGCGCCGTCCAGCCGGCGCCGCTCGCGCATCACTTCCTCGGCCTTCTTCGGATCGTCCCACAGCTTCGGGTCTTCCACCCGGGCATTGAGTTCGTCGAGGCGGCGGACCGCGCGATCCCAATCGAGCGAGCGGCGCACCAGCGCCAGCGCTGCCTCGATACGGTCGATATGGGCCTGCCCTTCGGCACGCATGGGAAGTCTCCGTCAGAAAGCGCCGCGCCTAGCGCAGGCGCGCGGATTGGGGAAGTGCCGCTAATCCGAGCGGAGACCACCCGAAAGGCGATGAAAAGGCGTTGCCGCAACGCTACCCCCCGCTTGAGGGGAGAGGATTACGAGCTGCGCAGCGCCTTGACGGCGGCCAGCGTCTTTTCGACGTGCTCGTTGAAGTTCAAGTCATCATGGACCATCACGATCCGGCCGCTCGGCGCGATGACATAGGATGTCCGCCCCGTCATCGCATCGTTGCGCTGCCCATTCATCGACAGGGCGACATCGAAGGCCTTGATCGTGGCCGGCGTGGCCGTCGCCACCGGGAACTTCCCGGCACATTCCTTGACCGAGAACTCCTTGAGCTGGTCCAGGTTGTCGCCCGACATGCCGAACACCTGCGCGCCGGCGCGCTTGAAATCGTCGATATGCTGGGCGAACGCATTGGCTTCCATGTTGCAGCCCGGCGTGAAGGCCTTCGGGAAGAAGTAGAGCACGACCGGCCCCTTCTTCAGCTCGTTCTGCAAGTTGAACGAGAAGGTCTTGCCCGCCAGCGCGCCGGTGGCGGTCAGCGCGGGGGCGGTGGCGCCTTCGTGCAGCACGGCGGCCGCAGGGGCAGCCACCAGCAGGGCGGCCGCGGAAGCGAGAATAAACGTGGCTCTGGTCATCACTGGTCCACCCCGTATGTCGGCGGAGTCGACGCGCGTACGCGCGGCTCGCACCGTGTTATGCACCCCGCCCCGGACCGAGTCCATATCGCGCCTCAGTAGAGGCCGCCGCTCTCCTCGACGAAGTCTCTCTGCGCCCCGGTGTTCGATTGGGCCGAACCGGTCCCGTCGCCATTCCCGGCGCTGCGGCGCAGCTGCGCCAGTATCAGTTCGCGCAACCGGTCGCTTTCCCGCTGCCGGCCGCTGTGGCGGGGCTCGGTATCGGGCTTGAACGCTTCCCAGATCACGCTCGCCAGCGGATCGTCGGTCGGCCAGGCATCGAAGACGCGGGTGCCCGAACGGCGATCGATGCGCACCATGCGGATGCCGGCCGGGGCCAGGAAAGGCCGCCCTTCCCAACGATCGCGCGTCGCTTCGACGAACTGCTTGAAGATCGGCGCCGCGGTGTTGCCGCCCTGCACCCAGCCACCCAGATTGCGCGGCTTGTCGAAGCCGATGTAAGTCCCGGCCACGATATCGGGCGATCCGCCCACGAACCAGGCGTTGGTCGGTCCGCTGGTCGTGCCGGTCTTGCCCGCCAGCGGCAGGCCCAACGAACGCAGCCGCACCGCCGTGCCGCGCTGCACGACGCCTTCCATCATGTGAACCACCTGATAGGCCGTGCGCGGGTCGAGCACCTGCACGCCCACTTCCTTCAGCCGGGGCATCGGCTTGCCGTCCCACTGCGGCATGTTGCAGGCCGTGCATTCACGCCTGTCGGCGCGCCAGATCACCTTGCCGTGGCGATCCTGCACATAATCGATCAGCGTCGGCTTGTGCTGCACGCCGTGATTGAACAGCGCGGCATAGGCATCCACCATCTTCATCACGGTGGTGTCCCCCGCCCCCAGGGCGAACGAGGGATAATTGTCGTATTTGCCGATCCCCACACGCTCGAACGTGCGGGTGACGTTCTCCATCCCCGCATCCATCGCGATATGCACGGTCATCAGGTTGCGGGACTGTTCCAGGCCCCAGCGCATCGTGTGCTCGCCGCCGCTGACGCCGCCGAAATTGCGGAAGCATTTCTCGCCCAGATTGGCGCCCTGATAATAGCAATAGGTATCGTCGGGCACCATGGTCGCCGGGGTCATTCCCTGGTCGAGCCCGGTGGCATAGACGAAGGGTTTGATCGTCGATCCCGGCTGGCGCAGCGCCTGCGTCGCGCGGTTGAAGTCGGACAGGCGGCTGTCGAACCCGCCCTGCATCGCCAGCACGCGCCCCGTGTGCGGGTCCATCGCCACGAACCCGCCGGAAACCTCTGGCACTGTCTTCACCGTCCAGGCATTGCCGGCCGGGGCCACGGCGATCGCATCGCCCACCTTGAGTGCGTCGGGCATGCCCGTCAGCGGCGCCTCGGTGCCATTGGCGAAACCGATCCGCCCCGACGAACCGGACCGTTCGGTGACCACCCCGATCCGCCAGTTCTGGTAATTGATGCCGAGATAGGCGGAGGCAAGCTGCCCGGTGAGATTGCCCTTGCTGGGGTCGAGCCGGGCAACCGGGCCATGCCAGCCCCGGCCGGCGGAATAGTTCATGATTCCGGCCCGCAGCGCGTCGCGCCCCGCCTCCTGCATCTCGGGATCGAGCGAGGTGCGCACCCACAGGCCGCCGGCATAGACGCTGTGCGGGCCGTCCTCGGCCTGCTCGCCATAGCGGGCGATCAACTCGCGCCGCACTTCCTCCAGGAAATAGCCGGCATCGACCGATTGCGTATCGTTCTGCTCGGTGGCGAGGCCCAGCGGCTGCGCCTTGGCCGCTTCCGCCTGCGCCGTGGTGATGTGGCCGTTCTTGACCATGGCGTCGAGCACCCAGTTGCGGCGGGCGATCGCCTGGTCGCGGTAAGTGGCGCGGCTATAGCGTTCCGGGGCCTTGGGCAGGATTGCCAGGAAGGCCATTTCCGGCAGGCTCAACTCGCCCACGTCCTTGTTGAAATAGGCGCGGCTCGCCGCCTGCACCCCGAAGCTGCGCCGGCCGAGCGGGATCTGGTTGAGATAGAGCGTGATGATTTCCTGCTTGCTCAGCACCCCTTCGATTCGCCGGGCGAGGATCATTTCCTTGAGCTTGCGGGTGACCGAGTACTCGTCGCCCACCAGGATGTTCTTGGCCACCTGCTGGGTGATCGTGGAGCCGCCCACCGCGCGCTGGCCGCTGCCGATCTTCCTGACATAGTCGATCACCGCGCCGACGAAGCCGCCCAGATCGATCCCGCCGTGGGTCCAGAAGGTCTTGTCCTCCGCCGAGGTATAGGCGTTGATGAGCTGCCTCGGCATATCCTGGAACTGCAGCTGCACCCGCCGCTCGCGGGCATAGCTGTGGACGATCTCGCCATCGGTGCCGCGCACCATGGTCGGCAACGGCGGCTCGTAATCGAGCAGCGTGCGCGCGTCGGGCAGGCCGCGGGCCAGCAGCACCCAGCCGACGATCCATACCGCCAGCAGCGCCGCAAGGGCGATCGAGCCCCAGCGGAACCATCGCTTCTGGCGGAAATTCTCGCGGAACCAGCTGATCGCTCCGCGCGTATCGCGGCGGATACGATACTTGAAGTTCTCGCCCGCGCTCAATTCGGTGTCGGCCATCGTGAGCGCGCCCTTAGCATGGCCATTCCGCAAGACGCCACACCGTTGCGATGGATAGCCTGCCGCAAGGGCGAGATACCTGCTTCACCTCCACCTCAGCGGCCGGCCGCGAATTGAAAGCCGCGCGCAGATCACCCTTCCCCCTGCCGCGCGAAATAGACCCGCACCGCGCGCGCCATGGCTTCGGCGAAGCGCTGCTGCCCTTCGGGGGAAGACAGCCGGTCGGCCTCTTCCGGATTGGAGACGAAGCCGGCCTCGAACAGCACCGAAGGAACATCCGGCGCCCGCAGCACCGCCAGCGCAGCCGATCGGCTGGCCTGCGGGTGGAACGTCAGCAGGCCCTTGCCTTCGCGCAGGATCAGCCGCGCGAATTCGCCCGACTGCTCCTGCGTGTGCCGCTGCGACAGCTCGACCAGGATGGCGTTGACGTCGTCATCCCGCCCGGCCAGCGGCACGCCGTTGACCACGTCGGCGCTGTTTTCTCGCGCCGCCACGCGCGCCGCCGCCTCGCTGGATGCGCGCTCGGACAGGGTATAGACGCTCGCGCCGCTGACTTCGCCCCTGTCACCGGCCGAATCCGCGTGAATCGACAGGAACAGGTCGGCGCCGAGCTGTCGGGCGATCTCGGCCCGCTCCTCCAGCGCCAGGAAGCGATCGTCGTCGCGAGTCAGCGCCACGCGGATACCGCCGTCCGCCAGCAGGCGGTCGCGCAGGGCGCGGGCCAGCGCCAGGGCCAGCGTCTTTTCCGGCACCCCTTGCCCGCTCGCCCCCGGATCATGGCCGCCGTGTCCTGCGTCGATCACCAGCAGCGGGCGCGAGGGATCGGCGGGCCCGAGCACGGGAGGCAATCCCACCGGCTTTCCCGCCTCGGGCAGCTCGATACGGATCACATAGCCGCGCCCCAGCACGGGCACGCGCAGTGCCAGGCCCGCGCCGAGCGCATAGAGCGCCGCGAGCAGGACCACAGGCGCAACGAAGACCAGCGCGATCTGCAGGCGATAGGGCATTCCGGGCGCCCTTGTTCCTCTGATGACCCCGCTCCCATGGTTAACGGCGCGCCGCCGGAAAACCCAAAGGGAAATTTGCGAAAACACGCAACAAGGTTGCCGAGTGTTTCCCCCGATGCTAGCTAACGGGCAGTTCGGATGCCCTTGTTTCAGCTTGGGCCGTCCGGCTCTACCGGCCCTGCCCTTTCGCAGGTTCGGCACGCTTACAGGTTGATGCCGCAATGAGAAGCACGAGCCATTTCGCCAACTCGCAGCCCCATGGCTGCGTCGCGGCGGCGGCTCCAGCGCAGACCGTACCCCTGCGCCTTCCCCTTGCGGGAGACACGATCCGCGGCGCCCCCAGCGGCGCTTCCAGACTTGGCGACCTCGGATGCTTCCGGGGCGCAATCCACACAGAACGGCGCGTTCCGGCTCCTGTCGCGGTCCTTCGGGACCGGGGCATGAACGCCGCCCGCGCCTGGAGACTATTCAATGGCAACCCGCATGTTGATCGATGCGCGCCACCCGGAAGAAACCCGGGTGGCCGTGCTCAAGGGCAACCGGATTGAAGAATTCGATTTCGAATCTGCCGAACACAAGCAGATCAAGGGCAATATCTATCTCGCCAAGGTTACGCGGGTAGAACCGTCGCTTCAGGCGGCGTTCGTCGATTTCGGGGGGAACCGTCACGGCTTCCTCGCCTTCAGCGAAATACACCCTGACTACTACCAGATCCCGCAAGCGGACCGAGAGGCTCTGCTGGCGGAAGAGCGCGCCCATGCGGAAGAAGAAGCCGCGCTGCGCGCCGCCGAGGACGAGTTCGGCGACAACGAGGAATCCGAAGCCGACGAGGCCGATCTTTCCGGCGTCGAGGAAATCGACACCAGCGAGAAGGACGACGTCACCACGATCGAGGACGGCCAGCTCGAGGATGACGACGAAGACGAGGATGACGAAGCCGAGGCGGAAGACACCGCGTCCGACGAGGAAGACGACACCGGCGAAAGCCGTGGGCGCGACCGGGGCGGCCGTGGGCGCCGGGGCCGCCGCCAGGGCGGCGGGAATTCGCGCGCCAAGGAGATGGACGATCTCAAGGCCCGGCGCCAGGCGCTGCGCCGCCGCTACAAAATCCAGGACGTCATCCAGCGCCGTCAGGTGCTGCTGGTCCAGGTCGTCAAGGAAGAACGCGGCAACAAGGGCGCGGCGCTGACCACCTATCTCAGCCTTGCCGGGCGCTATTGCGTGCTCATGCCCAATTCCAGCCACGGCGGCGGCATCAGCCGCAAGATCAGCTCGGCCAGCGACCGCAAGCGGCTGAAGCAGATCGTGGGCGAGCTTTCGCTGCCCAAGTCCATGGGCCTGATCGTCCGCACCGCCGGCCTCCAGCGCACCAAGACCGAGATCAAGCGCGATTTCGACTATCTCGCCCGCCTGTGGGACGAGATCCGCGAGAAGACGCTGGCCTCCAGCGCCCCGGCGATGATCCATTCGGATTCCGACCTCATCAAGCGCGCGATCCGCGATATCTACAATCGCGATATCGAGGAAGTCGTGGTCGAAGGCGGCGAAGGCTACAAGGCGGCGCGCGAGTTCATGAAGCTGCTGATGCCCAGCCACGCCCGGCGGGTGAAGCAATATGCCGATCCGGTGCCGCTGTTCCAACGCTACGGCGCGGAAGATCAGCTTTCGGCGATGTATGACCCGGTCGTGCAGCTCAAGAGCGGCGGCTATCTGGTCATCAACCCCACCGAAGCGCTGGTTTCGATCGACATCAACTCCGGCCGCTCCACCAAGGAGCACGGGATCGAGCAGACCGCGCTCAGCACCAATCTCGAAGCCGCGCGTGAGATCGCCCGCCAGCTTCGCCTGCGCGACATGGCCGGGCTGGTGGTGATCGACTTCATCGACATGGAATACGGATCGAACGTCCGTAAGGTCGAGAAGGCGATGAGGGAAGCGCTCAAGAACGATCGCGCGCGCATCCAGGTCGGCCGCATTTCCGGCTTCGGCCTGATGGAGATGAGCCGCCAGCGCTTGCGCACCGGCGTGCTCGAAGCCACCACCCGGTCGTGCCCGCATTGCGACGGCACCGGCCTTGTCCGCACCGCCTCCAGCGCCGGCCTTTCCGCCCTGCGCCTGATCGAGGACGAAGCGGCCAAGGGCAAGGGGACCACGATCACGCTCTATGCCTCCACCGAGGCGGCGGTGTACCTGCTCAACGCCAAGCGTGCCGATCTCACCGAGATCGAGGAGCGTTACGGCGTCGCGGTCGAAGTCCGCCCCGAAGGGGAGGAAGAAGGCGCCAAGATGCGCGTCACCAGCACCGGGCCGCGTCCGGCCTCGGTTCCCCGCTTCGAAACCCTTGCCGAGGAAGAAGAGGACGAAGCTCTCCCCGAAGAGGATGAGGACGAGGCGTTCGAGAGCGAGGAAGACCGTGAGAACGGCGACGGCGATCGCAACGCCAAGCGCCGCCGGCGGCGCCGCGGCGGGCGGCGGCGGGGCCGGCAGGACGGCGAGCGCGAAGACGCCGGCGATGGCGCCGACGCCGAACACCATGCCGACGCGCAGGACGAGACCGAATCCGAGGAAGCCCAGGCCGGCGAATCGTCTGAAGAGCACGGCGAACGGCCGAAGAAGCGCCGCCGGCGCGGCGGCCGCAGGCGGCGCCGCTCCGAGGACGGAGAAGTGAGCGAGACCAGCGGCTTCGAAGGCAGCGAGGCGGGCGAGGAGATCGCCGAGACGATCGCCGCCGAAGTCTCGGCCGAGATCGAGGCTCCGGCCGAGGAAGCGCTCGACGAGGCCCCCGCCCCCAAGCGCCGCACGCGCCGGCGGAAGGCCGAGGTTGTGGAAGCCGAACCGGCCGAACCCGCGCCTGCCGCCGAGGTGGAAGCAAGCGAGCCGGAACCGGCCCAGGAGGCTCCCAAGCCTCGCCGCTCGCGCCGCAAGAAGGTCGAGGCAAGCGAAGCCGGACCGGCCGAGCCCACGCCCGAGCCCGAAGCGGCCGCAAGCGAAGCCACGCCTCCGGCCGAGGAAGCGCCCAAGCCCAAGCGCACGCGCCGCAAGAAGGCCGAAGCAAGCGAGGCCGAAAACGCCGAGCCTGCTCCGGCGGTCACCGAAGCCCCGGCCGAACCGGAAGCGCCGGTCGCCGCCAACGACGCCAACGGCGAATCCGAAGCCGCCCGCCCCCGCCGCACCGGCTGGTGGCAGCGCACCTTCGGCGAATAACCGGACAAAGGCTCTCTCCCCACCAGGGAGAGGGTTGGGAGCGGGGGCGGCCCCACCAGTCGGTGGCCGCCGCCCCCCTTCCCCGACCCTCGTCATTGCGAGCGTAGCGAAGCAATCCAGAGCGCATGGCACCGCCGCCCTGGATTGCTTCGCTACGCTCGCAATGACGAAAGGGGGCACGAACAGCCCGGAATAATCCCCAAGCCCCTTCCCTATTGCCACCCGGGCGGCCTATGCGGCGCCTATGGACGAACCCACCAGCCCGCTGCTTCCGCCCGCCTTGCCGGCCTCGCGGGCGCGCCCGGTCTTCCCGCCCAGCACAGTGTCACCCCCGTCAACACCTGGTCGGCTTGCTCTCTTCGTCCCACCGGCTAGATAGCCTCCCGACGCAGCAGGATTTTCCGATGGCCATTCTCACCCTCCCCAAGAACAGCAGGATCACCGGCAAGGGCCGCTCGCACAAAGCCGAAGGCGCCCAGCGCGTGCGGCGCTTCAAGATCTATCGCTGGGACCCGGAAAGCGGAGAGAACCCGCGCTACGACACGTTCGAGATAGACCTCGACCATTGCGGCCCGATGGTTCTCGACGCGCTTATCAAGATCAAGAACGAGATCGATCCCACGCTGACGTTCCGCCGTTCCTGCCGCGAAGGCATCTGCGGTTCCTGCTCGATGAATCTCAATGGCCGCAACGGCCTTGCCTGCACCACCGCCATGGAAGACCTCTCGGGGGAAATCCGCATCACCCCCCTGCCGCACATGGAAGTGGTCAAGGACCTGGTCCCCGATTTCACGCAGTTCTACGCGCAATATGCCTCGATCCGGCCTTGGCTGCAGACGGTCAGCCCGGCGCCCAGCGGCAAGGAACGGCTGCAAAGCCCGGAACAGCGCGCGCAGCTCGATGGGCTTTACGAATGCATTCTGTGCGCCTGCTGCTCGGCCTCGTGTCCCAGCTACTGGTGGAATTCCGACAAGTACCTCGGCCCCGCCATCCTGCTCCAGGCCTATCGCTGGCTGGCCGACAGCCGTGACGAGATGACCGGGGAGCGGCTGGATGATCTGGAAGATCCGTTCCGCCTCTATCGCTGCCACACGATCATGAACTGCGCCACCGCCTGCCCCAAGGGGCTCAACCCGGCCAAGGCGATTGCCGAAACCAAGAAGCTGCTGGCGGAGCGAGCGGGCTGAGCGGCCTCCTCGGCCGCTATCGCGCGCTCGTCGAAGCCGGCGAGCTGCGCCCCGATCCCGAGCAAGCCGCCGCGGCCGAGCGGCTCGAAGCGCTCCAGGTCGATCTCGAAGCGGGGAATGCCGGTGGCTGGCTCGGCCGCCTGTTCGGCAAACCCCACCGCATCCGGGGCGTCTATCTGTGGGGCGGTGTCGGGCGCGGCAAATCGATGCTGATGGACCTGTTCCATGAAACGCTCGCCATTCCGCAGAAGCGGCGGGTACATTTCCATCCCTTCATGCTCGAAGTGCACCAGCGCCTGCGCGAAGCGCGCAAGAGCGAAGAAGGCGATCCGATCCCCCCGGTCGCCGCCGCGATCGCCGAGAACCTGCGCTGCCTCGCCTTCGACGAGATGGTGGTGAACAACAGCGCCGATGCGATGATCATGAGCCGCCTGTTCCGCGCCCTGATCTGCGACCAGGGGGTCACCGTGGTCACCACCTCCAACCGCCGCCCGCGCGATCTCTACAAGGACGGCCTCAATCGCGAACATTTCCTGCCCTTCATCGCCTTGATCGAGAAAGAGCTGGACGTGCTGGAGCTCAACGGGCCGGTCGATTACCGGCTCGAACGGCTCGGCGGCATCGGCACCTGGCATGTTCCGGCTGACGACCACGCCACCGCGCAGCTGCGCGAGGCCTTTTATCGGCTTACCGATTATCCGCCGGAAGACGCGGCGAACGTCCCTTCGGCCGACCTGGACCTGGGCGGCGGGCGCACGCTGCGCGTGCCCAAGAGCCTGAAGGGCGTGGCCGTGTTCAGCTTCAAGCGACTGTGCGGCGAACCGCGCGGCGCGGCTGATTATCTCGCCGTGGCCCATGCCTATCACACCGTCATCATCGTCGGCATCCCGCTGATGGGGCCCGACATGCGCAACGAGGCGGCGCGCTTCGTCACGCTGATCGACGCGCTCTACGAAAACAAGGTCAAGCTGCTCGCCTCCGCTGCGGCACAGCCGGAAGATCTCTATCCCGCGGGGGCCAAGGGAAACGAGGGGGGCCGCTTCGAATTCGAACGCACCGTCAGCCGCCTCAAGGAAATGCGGAGCGCCGAATATCTCGCCGAAGGGCACGGCAGGGTGTAGGTTGTCGCCCGAACAACCGGGGGAGAGTGTGATGCTGGTAGCCACAACCGAAAACGTCGCCGGCTATCGCACGGTCGAAACGATCGGCCAGGTGTTCGGCGTGGTCGTGCGCAGCCGGGGGCTCGGCGGCAATATCGCTGCCGCCCTGCGTTCGGTGGTCGGCGGGGAGATCAAGGAATACACCGCGCTGGTGGAGGATACCCGCCGCCACGCGATAGACCGCCTGGTGATGAACGCCCAGCTCATGGGTGCCGACGCGGTGGTGATGATGCGCTTCGATTCCGGTTCGATCGGGCAGACGATGAACGAAGTGGTCGCCTATGGCACGGCGGTGAAGCTGGCCCCGGCATGAGCCGCAACGCCCGCCTCGCCGTATTCGTCCTGGGCGCGCTGTCCCTTGCCGGGGGAACCTTGCTGACGATGCAGGCCGGCGGCGGCATCGGCTTCATGCTGCTCGGCGCCTTGCTGATCGCCAGCCTGGCGCTGGAAGGCCGCTACGGCCGCCCCGGCGCACCGACCGACGTTCCGCCCCATGCCTGGGAACTGACCAGCGAGCGTTTCGTGGACGATGAAACCGGCCAGCTGCTGGAAGTATGGATCGATCCGCTCACCGGAGAGCGCCGTTATGAGCCCGCCGGCAGCGACCCGCGCCTGCCTGGCCCCACGGCTTGAAACCGCAGGCGTCGCGCCCATTTTGTCCGGCATTCCAGCGGCAACACCCCGCTGATGTGGATTACCGAAAATGATCGATATCCGTCCCTACGCCAGCCTGGCGCACTTCGATCACGGCTGGCTCGATACGCGCCATCATTTCAGCTTTGCCGAATACCATGATCCCGACCGCATGGGCTGGGGCGCCCTTCGCGTGTGGAATGACGATCTGATCGCGCCCGGGAACGGCTTCCCGCCCCATCCGCATCGCGACATGGAGATCATCACTTTCGTCCGCAAAGGCGCGATCTCGCACAAGGATTCGATGGGCAAAGTCGGCCGTACCGCCGCCGGTGACGTCCAGGTGATGAGCGCGGGCAGCGGCGTGCTTCACGCCGAATACAACCTGGAGGATGAGGACACCTCCATCTTCCAGATCTGGATCAAGCCGGATCGCGCCGGCGAGCCGCCCAGCTGGGGCATGCGTGCGTTTCCACGCGGCGAACGCGCCGGCCAGTTCGAGATTCTCGCCAGCGGCGATCCCGAGAAGGACGGCACCCTCGGCATCCGCACCGACGCCCGCGTGCTCGCGGCGACGCTGCCCGCCGGCGGGATCGCGACTTACCGCACCGATCCCGCGCGCCACCAATACCTGGTGGCCCAGGGCGGCCGGATCCGGATCAACGGCCAGGAAGCCGATCCCGGTGACGGCGTGGCCATCACCGGCGAGGACGAGATCGCCGTCGAGGCGATCGAGCCCTGTGAACTGGTCCTGGTGGACGCGCGCTAGACCCTGCCGTCACCTCGCGGTGCGAGGAACGCTCAAGCCGCCGTGCCAATCCGATCCTGCGCGCGAGTCAGGCGGTTCATCACCTTGAGATCGCTGTCGGAGAGCTGGAGCGCGGCGTCGGCCCACAGATCGACGATGCGCTTCAGTTCGCTGAGGCCGATCGGGCTGGTCAGCTTCATCGCCTTGCGGGCGTTGACCAGGCCGGGATGGCGCCGCTCCGACTTGCGGATGAAGTCCTGGCAAGCGGCCACGCCCTCGCCCGGCTCCGCCAGTTGATGCACGATGCCCAGCTCGAACATCTCTTCGGCGGTATAAGTCCGGTTGGAAACGATCAGGCGATCGGCCATGGCGCTTCCCAGCTTGCGCGACAGGATCGCGTGGGCGCCCATGCCGGGGAACAGGCCGAAAAGGACCTCCGGCAGCCCGAAGGTCGCGCCCCGCTCCGCCACGATATAGTCGAACGACAGCAGCGCTTCGAACCCACCGCCCAGCGCCGCGCCCTGGACCAGGCCGATGGTCAGCATCGGCAGGTCGAGCGCGTGCATGTTACGGTGGAGGATCTCCACGCAGCGATAGCCATAGCGCGCCAGGCTATCACGATCGCGGCTGCGGATCAGGCGTTCGAACAGTTGCAGGTCGCCGCCGAAGCAGAACACGCCGGGCGCGCGGCTGGCCAGGATCAGATAGCGCAGCGGGACCTGTCCCGGGCCGAAGTTCTCGACGATCAGGCGCTGCCAGTCCACGAAATCGAGCAGCATGGCCGGGGTGAAGCTCGGCCGACCGGCGGGGCGCATGAACGTCCACAGCGCGGCGTCCTCCTCGCTGTATTGGCACTCCAGCTCGATCAGACCGAACAGCTGCTCGTCTATCCGAAGCTCGCTTTCGCTGCCATCGACGAGGTGTTCGTCACCGGCCCCGAAGCCGACCGCCGGCCGGTCGGACCCGTCTCCTTCGTTCGCACGGTCCAGGTAACCCGATATCCTGTCCATACACGCACACCCCGGTTGCAACTTACTGTATAGCCTGTGCTTTCTTATTCAGGCGCAGTGTGATGCTATCATGACTGGGGTTCGAGACAACATAATATTAACCATAGGTTTTCATGATGATTTCTCCTATGTCCAAAATGGCACATGGGAGAAATAGTCCCGCGGGCCTGTTTCAGCCGATCGCCCCCAGCCTGACGAGCGCGCGATCCAGCATCACCAGTTGCCAAAGCAGACGCGCATTATCCCGCCGGCCGCTCACATGTTCTTCCGCCAGGCGGCCCAGGGCGATGGGATCGAACCAGCCAGTTCGCGCCAGGGCCGCGCTGCCGGCGAGTGCCCGCGCCTCCCCCGCCAGCGGACCGCGAAGCCACTGCGCGATCGGGATCGCGAAATCGTGCGTCGGCCGATACAGCAGCGCATCGGGCAGATAGTGCCGCATGGCCTTCCTCATCAGCCATTTGCCCCGCGTGCCCCGCACCCGCATCCGCTCCGGCAGCATGGCGGCGAATTCGATCAGGCGATGGTCCAGCAGAGGCGCACGCGCCTCAAGCCCCACCGCCATGCTGGTGCGGTCGAGCCGGGTCAGGATGTGGCCGGGCAACCCGGCCTTGAGATCGGCGTATTGCACCCGATCGAGGCCCGAGCGCGCCGGCGCGCCTTCCATCAGCGCGATCATCGGCTGCTCCGCGCGATAGGCTCCGCGCAGCCGCTCGAACCCGGCCGAATAGAGCGCCGCACGCTGTTCCGGCCCGGTGACGGACAGAGCGCGCGCATAGCTTTCCTTGCCGTCGCCAGACAGCGCCAGCAGTGCGGCCTTCGCTCGCAATGGCCGTGGCACCCAATCCGCTTGCGGCCACGCCCGCCCCAGCGACCCCAGCACCCTGGCGCGCAAGGGCGCGGGCAGCAGCAAACGCGCCCGCTCTTCATGCGTGTGGAACATCTGCCGGCGATGGCCCGCCAGTGCCTCGTCCGCCCCGTCGCCCGACAACGCGACGCCGACGCTCTCCCGCGCGAGCTGGCATAGGCGCCAGGATGTGAAGGCGGAAGCGTCGGCGAAAGGCTCGTCGAACATCGCCACCAGCGCCTCGATCGCCTCGAACGGGTCGGCGTTCACTTGGCGCGCTTCGTGGCGCGTGCCGAACAGATCCACCACTCGCGCGATAGAGTCCGTCTCGTCCAGCGCCGCGCCGTCGACGCCGATCGAGCAGGTCCGCACCGGATCGCGGCTCGCCTCGGCCATCAGCGCCACCACGCTGGCGGAATCGATCCCGCCCGACAGGAAAGCGCCAAGCGGCACGTCGGCCGTCATCCGGCTGGTCACGGCTTCGCGCAGGCGATGCAGCAATTCGGCTTCGAGATCCCGCTCCGATCCGCGCCTGCGCCCGGTGAACGACACGTCCCACCAGCGCTGCGGCGGGGGCGGCGGGGCGCCGTGCCGCAGTAGGCGGAAATGCCCCGCCGGCAGCTTCTCCACCCCTTTCAGGATCGAGCGATGATCGGGCACATGGCCCCAGGCGAGATAGTCCTCCACCGCCAGCGGATCGACATCGCGACGCAGCAGCGGATGCGCCAGAAGGCCCTTCAATTCCGAGGCGAAAGCCAGGCTCCCATCAGACAGGTGAGCCATGAACAACGGCTTCACCCCCAGCCTGTCGCGCGCGAGGAACAGCGTCCGGCGGCCCAGATCGTGGATCGCGAAGGCGAACATCCCGTGCAGGCGCGAAAGGCATTCCGGCCCCCACTGCTGCCACGCTGCCAGGATCACCTCGGTATCGCCCTGAGTGCGGAACGCCGCGCCCAATGCCTCAAGCTCCCGCCGCAACGCGCGATAGTTGTAGATCTCGCCGTCGAACACGATCACCGCCCGCCCGTCGGCCGCCTGCATCGGCTGGGGCGATCCGGCCGCGTCGATCACCGACAATCGACGATGCCCCAGACATACGCCCGGCGCGGTCCACACGCCCGATCCGTCCGGCCCGCGATGGGCCAGCGCATCGCACATCCGCTCAACCCGCGCGGGATCGACCGGCTTCACCGTGCCGCAATGGAATATCCCCGCGATCCCGCCCATACACCCATCCGTTACGGCACAGGTGCCAGCCGGACCAGCCGATAGTCGCCGTAGTGGCACCTCGAGCGGGCACCCGGTCTATCGCTCTGATCGTATGCCTGCCGGCAATCTCGCTTGCACACGGTCGCCCTTTACCTCAAAATCGCCCTTTAGGACGAAGGGGCTCCGGCCAGGCAAAGGTCACGGAAACCGATGCCCTAGGGAGGCTATGGACAAGCGACTGAACCATCCAGGCAATTTGCGGATCGCCGGCCTCCTGTCGGCCATCTTCTTCTGCCTGGTCGTCGCACTGGGGGGTTCCGGCGGATCATGGCGGGTCACCACACCGGATGTCGTTCCGCCGATGCCGTACTCCGATGGAGCGGATGTATCGCATCGGCCCTCCACCCTTTTCCTGGTCAATCCAAATCGTCAGGCAGTCGTATCGGCTTCAAAGTCCGACAAGGGCCTGGGGCTGGACCACGGCGGGGGCCCTCATCCGGCAATAGCGCCGGACGAGATTACGCTTCCCGAACATCTTTCTGAAAAGCAGTTCGCTACCGCTGTCCAGCAGGCGCTGAGCGGCACAGAAGCCAGCGGCTATAACGCCCGCGCACCTCCCACGCTGATCTGATTCATCCTTGAGAGGCGCTGCTTCTGTTGAAGCAGTGCACTCGAATTCTGCCTGTTGCCCGCGCTGTTGCAGCGCGGCGCTGGCCCTCATGGGAATCAAGATCATGCGAACCCCTCGTTGGGTGATGGCTTGCTACGCCATCATCATTCTCGCCGGCATCCTTGCCGCGCTACCCAATCTTTTTACCGCCCAGCAGCTCGCGTCGATGCCTCGCTGGGTTCCGAAACAGCAAGTCACTCTTGGGCTGGACCTGCGGGGTGGTGCCCATCTGGTGCTGGAGGTCGATGAAGCCGCGCTCAAGACCGCGCGCCTCCAATCGCTTGTCGAAGAAGTGCGCAACACCCTGCGAAGTGAGCACATAGAGACCCAATCAGTGCGCGTGGCCGATGGCGCCGTCACCGTGAGTGTCGCGGATGACGCGCAACGGGCCAGAGCCGTCGAGCTTCTTCGGGGCCTCGGCAATCCGGTCGGCGGCCTCGGTTTCGGTTCGGCCCAGTCTGACATCAAGGTTTCCGTATCAGAAGGCCGGATTCGGCTTTCGCTCACCGAAGCCGGCTGGGCGGACCGGGTTGATTCCGCGCTCGAACAAAGTCTGGAGATAATGCGGCAGCGTATCGATCAGGTCGGCGTCGCAGAACCGACGATCCAGCGCGTGGGTTCGGACCGATTGCTGGTGCAGCTACCCGGCCTTCAAGATCCGGCGCGCTTGCGCGAACTCCTTGGCAGCACGGCCAAGATGACATTCCATATGGTTGCGAACGTGCCGCAAGGTCAGCAACCGCCGCCCGGCTTCACGCTTCTGCCCGATGCGAAAACCGGAATGAGCTACGCGATCGAGGATCGGGTCGCGCTCGATGGGGAACGGCTCATGGACGCGCGCGCCAGCTTTGATCCGACCACGAACAGGCCGATCGTCACCTTCAAGTTCGACAATGTGGGCTCGCGTCAATTCGCCGAAATCACAACGAAGAACGTCGGGCGCCCCTTTGCCATCGTGCTTGACGGGAAAGTGCTGTCGGCACCCGTCATCGAGCAACCCATCGTCGGCGGATCTGGCCGGATCCAGGGCAATTTCACGGTCGAGGAAACAGCGGTCTTGTCCGCCCTGCTCCGCGCCGGTGCGCTCCCCGCCCCGCTCACCGTTATCGAAGAACGGACAGTGGGGCCGGACCTTGGAAGTGACGTCATCAGCATGGGCCTTTTCACCGGCCTCGCCGGTTTCGGGCTGGTCGTGGCGCTGATGCTGGTGCTCTATCGGGGCTGGGGCCTGATCGCCAATTTCGCTCTGGCGCTGAACGTGATCCTCACGATCGGCGTGCTGAGTTTCATCGGCGCCACGCTGACACTTCCGGGGATTGCCGGCATCATCCTCGGTATCGGCCTGGCAGTGGATGCGAACATCCTCATCAACGAGCGGATACGGGAAGAAACACGCAAGGGCGCCAGCGCCTTTGCCGCCCTCGATCACGGCTTCAAACGGGCTTACTCGACCATTGTCGACGCCAATGTCACGTCGCTGATCGTAACCGCGCTGCTGTTCATGTTCGGCTCCGGGCCGGTGCGGGGTTTCGCGATCACGATGATGCTCGGCATTGCGATCTCGATGTTCACCGCCGTCGCGATTGTCAGGATCCTGATGACCGAGATCGTGCGGCGGCGCAGGCTTAAGACCCTTCACATCGAACCGCTGTTCAGGCTGGCGCCGGAGGGCACGAAAATCTCGTTCATGAAAGCGAGATTTCTGGGAATTGCCGTCTCCATCCTGCTTTCCGCCGCCTCTGTCGCCCTGTTCGTCAAACCCGGCCTCAACTACGGCATCGACTTTGTGGGCGGCATCCAGGTGGAGGTCGAAACCTCCCAGGCTGCCGATCTTGCGCAACTGCGCGAAAGGATCGGAAAACTCGGGCTAGGCGAAGTGTCGCTGCAAAGCATCGGCGGCGAAAGCAACGTGCTCATCCGCGTAGAGCGGCAGGCTGGCGGTGAAGAAGCCCAGACGGCGGCGATTGAAACGCTGCGCACGGAAATCGCCAAGATGGACCCCGGCGCATCTATCGAACGCTCGGAGGTAGTGGGCCCGAAAGTCAGCGGCGAACTGGCGCAATCGGGCGTGCTCGCGGTGGTCATCGCCAGCCTTGCGATGCTGGTTTACATCTGGTGGCGATTTGAATGGAATTTCGCCATCGGCGCGATAGCCACGCTCGTGCTCGATACCACGAAGACTGTCGGCTTTTTCGCCGTGACCGGCCTCGATTTCAATCTCACGGCGATTGCCGCGCTTCTGACTATCATCGGTTATTCGGTGAACGATAAAGTGGTGGTCTATGACCGCATGCGAGAGAACCTGCGCCTCCACAGGAAGATGCCGTTGCAGGAACTCATCGACCTCAGCATCAATCAGGTGCTGTCCCGCTGCATCTACACGTCGCTGACGACTTTCTTATGCCTGCTGCCCATGGCGGTCTGGGGCGGCTCCGCCGTCGAGAGCTTCGCGATTCCGATGGTGTTCGGCATCGTGATCGCGACCAGTTCCTCCATCTTCATCGCGGCGCCCATCCTCCTTTTCCTCGGCAACTGGTGGCAGCAGCGCCAAGGGGGCATCAGCCAGGGCACGAAAAGCCGAGACAACGCGCGGATCGCCCAGGAGGTGGAAACGTGAGCGCACTGCCGGACCTGCTCCCGCCAGAGGTCGGGCGATCCCACTGGCTGAAAGCGCGGGCTAGACCAGCACTTCCCGCGCCGGACCATGTCCCAGAAAGGCGGAGGGGCTGGCAGTCGCGCCATAGGCGCCGGCGCAGAACACAGCCACCAGATCGCCCCTGTCGGCGGGGGGCAGAAGGGCGTGGTCGGCCAGCCGGTCGAGCGGGGTGCACAGGCAGCCGACCACGCTGGCTTCCTCGGCCGCCTTCTCGCCGAAGCGATTGGCGATCGCGACGGGATAGTTACGCCGCACCACCGTGCCGAAATTGCCCGAGGCGGCGAGTTGGTGGTGCAGCCCGCCATCGGTGACCAGGAACACTTGCCCGTAGCTCTCCTTCCGGTCCACGATCCGCGTCAGGTACACCCCGGCCTCCCCGACGAGATAGCGGCCAAGCTCGATCGCGAATTCGGTGCCGTGCAGCTCCGGCGGAAGCACTTCCAGCCGTTCACTCAGCACACCGCCCACCGCCGCGATATCGAGCGGTATGTCGCCATGGAAATAGGGAATGCCGAACCCGCCGCCCATGTTGAGATGCGGCAGCGGCGCGCCGATCTCCCCAGTGAGCCGCGTGGCCAGCGCCAGCGTATTGGCCTGCGCCTCGATCACCGCCCCGGCGTCGAGCGCCTGGCTTCCAGCGAAGATGTGCAGGCCGCGCCAGTGGGCTCCGGCGCCGATCACTTCTCGCGCCAGGGCCGGCACACGCTCCGCATCCACGCCGAAAGGCTTGGCCCCGCCGCCCATCTTCATGCCCGAGCCGCGCAGCTCGAAATCGGGATTGACCCGGATGGCAAGCCGCGGCGTCACGCCCAGCCGCTCGCCGATCGCCAGCGCCCGGCGCGCCTCGGCTTCGGATTCGACATTGAGCGTCACGCCGTGGCGGATCGCCAGTTCCAGTTCCGCATCGCGCTTGCCGGGGCCGGCGAAGCTGATCCGCTCCGCCGCCTGCCCGGCGGCCAGCGCCAGGGTGAGTTCGCCTGCCGATGCGATGTCGAACCCATCGCTCAACGCTCTCATCAACTCGAGCAAGGGAGCGTAAGGATTTGCCTTGACGGCATAATGTATCCGCAGGGATCGCGGCATCGCATCTCGCAGCCGGGCCATCCGCTGCCGGATCAGCGCAGCGGAATAGACGAACACCGGCGTGCCCTCGCCCCCTTCGATCGCGCTCAGCTTGCGCCCGTCCACGGCCAATTCGCCGTCGATCGTCTCGAAGCCGGGGGGAATGGGGCCGAGTGGCTTCATGACGCCAGTTCCGCCTGCAAGGCCGCGCGGTCGATCTTGCCATTGGCGTTCAGGGGCATGTGATCGACCCAGCGGATGTCTCGCGGCTGCATGAAATTGGGCAAGTCCCGCAGCAGAGCCGCGCGCAGGGCTTCGTTATCGCCGCTCCCGCGCACGACCAGGCGGATCGCCTGCCCCAGCCGCGCGTCCGGCACGCCCACGGCCACCGCCTCGCGCGCCAGGCCGCTGGCCAGGGCGGCGTCCTCGATCTCCTGCGGGCTGATACGATTGCCGGCGCTCTTGATCATGGCATCGCGCCGGCCGACGAAATAGAGCAGCGCCTCTTCATCCTGCCGCACGCGGTCGCCGGACCATACCGCCGTGCCGCCATAACGCGAAGAAGCCGGCGCCGGCCGAAACCGCTCGACCGTCCGCGCCGGATCGTTCCAATAGCCTTGCGCCACCAGCGGCCCGGCATGGACCAGTTCCCCCTCCTCCCCAGCTGCGGCCGGTTCCCCATCGTCACCGATCACCATGATCTCCGCAAAGGGGATGGCCTTGCCCATCGAGGTGGGATGGCTGTCCACCAGCGCCGGATCGAGATAGGTGGAACGGAACGCTTCGGTCAGCCCATACATCGGAAAAAGCTTTGCCTGCGGGAAGATAGCCCGCAATTTTCTAACCAGTTCCACGGTCAGCGCCCCGCCGGTATTGGTCAGCCGCCGCATCGCCGCCACCGCTTCCGGCGGCCATTCCTTCTCCGCCAGTTGCAGCCACAGCGGGGGGACCGCCGCCAGAGTCGTCACGCCATAGCGCCCGCAAGCCTTGATGACATCGCGCGGGACCAGATAGTCGAGCGGAACCACGCTCCCCCCCGCATACCACGTCGAAAGCAGCTGGTTCTGGCCATAGTCGAAGCTCAGCGGCAGCACCGCCAGCGTCACCTCGTCCTCCGCCAGCCCGAGATAATGCGCCACGCTTACGGCGCCGAGCCACAGGTTCGCATGACTCAGCATGACGCCTTTCGGCCGTCCGGTCGATCCGCTGGTGTAAAGCAGGGCAGCCAATCCGTCCGGATCGGCGGACGAAGGAGGGAGGGAACCCGCGGTTGCCTCGACCTCGTCCCATGCCGCATCCTCGGCGATCCGCACGCATGGATCGGGCAGGTCGCCCGGCTCCAGGCTGGTGAGCCGTGCCGGCGTCGCTATGAGCAGGCTTGCCCCGCTGTCGCTGACGATGTGCGCCGCTTGCCCCCTCTTGAGCAGCGGGTTGATCGGCACGTGCACCAGCCCCGCGCGGGCGGCCGCAAGGGGCAGTAAACAGGCCATTTCTCCCTTCGCCACCCAGCTGGCAACCCGTGCGCCCTTGTCCGGCACCCGCTCCGCCAGCCAGTGCGCCAAGCGGCCGACCCGGCTTCTCAAGTCCTTCCAGCCGAGCGTCTTTTCCCGCAGGATCAGCGCGGGCGCTTCATCCCTCCCCCGTTCGGTGAGATGATCGAGCGGCCGGGGAATGGGATCGAGCACAGGGGCTTCCATGGAAACGGCGTGGTGACAGCGGTCAGCTATCACGGGACGGTGACGGTTCTGCAAGACCCGCCCTTCACGCGCGGGCCCCGCTTGTCTCGCGCAAAGGGCATGGCTAGGGGCGGATCCATGACGAGCACGCCAATGGCTGCCCAGGGCGACGATATCGACCGTGCTTTGCGCGGAATCCTGCGCGATGTGCTGGGCCTGGCCGCCGAACGGGCCGAGATGGTCACGCCCGATACCGGCCTGTTCGGCCACTTGCCGGAACTGGATTCGATGGCCGTCGCAGGCCTGCTGACCGAGATCGAGGACCGGCTCGGCATCGTCATTGAGGACGATGAAATCGACGGCGAGATGCTCGAAACCTACGGCGCGCTGCTCCGCTTCGTCGAAGCCAAGCTCGGCCGCGGCTAGCGGACGAATAGACTGGCAAGCTCCACATGGGTCGACCAGCGGAACTGGCCGACCGGGCGCAGCTCGGCAAGGCGGTAGCCCGCATCGGCGAGCGTGCGCCCGTCGCGCGCCCAGCTCGAAGGGTTGCAGCTGATATAGACGATCCGGGGCACACCCGCGGCGGCAAGGTGCGGCACTTGCTCGCGCGCGCCGGCGCGGGGCGGATCGAGCACCACGCCATCGAACCCGCGCAGTTCCTCCGCGCGCAGGGCATTGCGGAACAAATCCCGATGCACCGCTTCCACCGGCAGGCCCGCGCGGCGGCCGGCCGTGCGGCAGGCCAGGTGCGCATCGCGCGCCGCCTCCACCGCGAGCACCTTGTTCGCCCCGGCCAGCGCGAACGCGAAGGTGCCGAGGCCGGAAAACAGGTCCGCCAGCCGCCCGCCGGTACCGAGCCATTCGCGCGCCGCCGAAACCAGCGCCGCTTCGCCATCGGCGGTGGCCTGCAGGAAAGCGCCGGCCGGCAGGTCGACCGGGACGCCCGCGAGCGTGATCGTGACCGGATCGGGCTCCCAGAACGTTTCCGGGCCGAACCCCTGATCCAGCATCAGCCGGGCAAGGCGCTGCTCACGGCAGAAATCGAGCAGGGCCTCGGTCTGCTGAAGCCCATCGAGCTCCAGCCCCTTTATCGCGCAATCGACGCCCTGGTCGGCCAGCGTCAACTCGATCGCTAGCGCATATTTGCCCCGGCGGCTCGCCAAGGCATCGCGCAGGGGTTCCACCAGCGCGAACAATTCCGGCGCGAGTACGTGGCATTCGCGCATGTCCACCACTCGGTGCGATCCCGCCTCACTGAATCCGATCAGCGGCCGGCCTCCACCGTTGATCGCGCGCAGGCTCGCCCGGCGCCGGGTCTGCGGGGGCGAGAGATGGACCGGGGCCACGGCTTCCGGCTCCAGCCCCTGCCCTGCGGCGGCGTTGAGCACGCGATCGCGCACGAAGCCGGCCAACGCCTCTTCATCCAGATGCTGGAGCTGGCACCCGCCGCAGCGCCCGAATTGGCGGCACGGCGGCGCGGCGTGATGCGGGCCCCATTGCACAGTGCCGTCGGGCAGCAGGAGATCACCGGGCGCGGCCAGCGCGACATGGCGGCCCGACGCGGTGACGCCGTCGCCTTTCGCGGCGACGCGGACGATGGGTTCGGCCTGGCTCACAAGGCGGCTCTAGCCGCACTCAGCTCCCGGGCAAGGTCATCGGCAATGAAACTCGCGCCAAGCCGGCGGGCCGCTTCGGCATGAAGCCAGATCCCGGCAGCAACCGCGTCCAGCACGTCCCCACCGGCTTTCGGATAAGCCGCCATCATGGCCGCGATGGTGCCTGCCAGCACGTCGCCCGTCCCCGCCGTGGAAAGCCATTGGTTCCCGCGCGGAGAGACGCGCATATCCTCGCCCCGCACCGCGTAAGTGGTCGATCCCTTGAGAACCAGGAGGTGATTGCCCTGCGTGATCGCCTCCGCTTCGGCGAGAAGGCCTGCAGGCATGTCGGGCGCCTCATCCGTGGCTAGGCCCAGACGCTCCTTCAACCGGGCATATTCGCCCAGGTGCGGCGTCAGGATCACCGGCGCGGTCCGCCGGACCAGCAGTTCGGGATCGAACAGCTCCAGCGCATCGGCATCCATGACGAGCTTCAGATGGTCCTGGCCCAGCAGCCAGTTCACTCGCTCGCGCGCCGCGTCACCGCGCCCCAGCCCCGGGCCGACCAGCACAGCGTCAAGCCGCTCGTCGGACAAGGCCGCGTCGGTCAACGGGCGATGCACCAGCGAGGCGGGCCCGCCGGTGGCCTCTCCATAGACGACAACGTAACCAGCCCCCGCGCGGGCGGCCGCCGTCGCCGCCAGCACGGCCGCACCCGGCATTTCTCCGGCTATCACGCCGACCATGCCCCGGCTGTACTTGTGACTGTCCCCCGTGGGGCGCGGAGGGCTTGGCCGCCGCACCGTGCGAATGGGCCATGCCGCCAAGTCGAGGCCGATATCGACGAGGCGCACGATGCCGCAGCTTGGCAGGGCGCTCGGCAGCACATGCGCCGGCTTCAGCGCCCCGATGGCAAGCGTGAGGTCGAGCGGCAGGGGCCGCGATGCAAGCGCATGGCCCGTATCGGTTTCGATACCGCTCGGCACATCGACGGATACCCTGAAGCGCGCTGCCCCGGCCAGGCGAACGAGGGGATCGAGAATATCGCGGCCGATCTGCCGCGTCTGCCCCGAGCCGAATACGGCATCGACGAAGACCGGCGCCGGCGCGGCTTCACCCAGCGTCTCCACCGGCCCGTCCCAGCTTCGGCAAGCCTGCTGGGCGAGAGGCGAGCTGGGAGGGGCGAAGGCAGCCACTCGAACGCGCCCGCCCCGCTCCCGCAACAGGCGAGCCGCGACATAGCCGTCGCCGCCATTGTTGCCCGGCCCGCAGGCGATCAGCACTTCGGCCCCGGCCGAGACCCGCCAGACGAGATCGGCGACGCCCGCGCCGGCACGTTCCATCAGCGCGTAAAGCGCGCGGGCATCCGGAGCAGCGCGTGCCTCGGCCTCGCGCATCTGCGCGGCGGTCAGGATCGGATTATCGCCCAGCATGGCCGAGGACGCTTGTGGGAAAACCACGGGCGCAACCACGACTGCATCCGCGCCTCGGGCGGCGGCGAGCCGCCATCCGATGACTCAGCGGCAAGGCTTGAGCTGGCTCACGTCGCGAACCGCCCCGCGCGCGGCGCTGGTGGTCATTGCCGCATAAGCCTGGAGCGCCGTCGAAACCTTGCGCGGGCGCGGCGCGGCGGGTTGCCAGCCGGCGTGTCCCTTTGCTTCCATCGCGGCGCGGCGCGCGGCCAGTTCCTCGTCACTCACGGCGAGGTGGATCGTGCGGTGGGGAATGTCGATCTCTATCAAATCGCCATCCTGCACCAGGCCGATCGCGCCGCCTTCGGCCGCTTCGGGTGAAACGTGGCCGATCGACAGGCCCGATGTGCCGCCGGAGAAGCGCCCATCGGTGATCAGCGCGCAGGCCGTGCCGAGCCCCTTCGATTTGATGTAGCTCGTCGGATAGAGCATTTCCTGCATGCCCGGGCCGCCCTTGGGCCCTTCATACCGGATCACCACCACGTCGCCCGCCTGCACCTGGCCGCCGAGAATCCCCATGACCGCGGCATCCTGGCTTTCATAGACCTTGGCCGGCCCGCTGAAGGTGAGGATGGAATCATCCACCCCCGCCGTCTTCACGATGCAGCCGTCCAGCGCGATATTGCCGTGCAGCACGGCCAGTCCGCCGTCCTTGCTGAAGGCATGTTCGGCTGATCGGATCACGCCCGTCTCACGGTCGAGATCGAGCGAATCCCACCGGCGGGCCTGGCTGAAAGCCGTCTGCGTAGGCACGCCGCCCGGCGCGGCGGAGTAGAATTCATGCACCTTGTTGTTGCGCGTGCGGCCCACGTCCCAGTCCTCCAGCGCATCGGCCAGGGTCGGGCTGTGGACTGTGGGCAAGGCGGTGTGAAGCAATCCCGCCCGGTCCATCTCACCCAGGATCGCCATGATCCCGCCGGCGCGATGGACATCTTCCATGTGCACGTCGACCTTGGCCGGCGCCACCTTGCACAGCACCGGAATCCGCCGCGAAAGCCGGTCGATATCGGCCATGGTGAAATCGACTTCCGCCTCATGCGCGGCGGCGAGCAGGTGGAGCACGGTGTTCGTGGACCCGCCCATGGCGATATCGAGCGACATCGCATTCTCGAACGCTTCGAAACTGGCGATCGAACGTGGGAGCACGCTCTCGTCATTTTCCTCGTAATACCGGCGCGCCAAGGTGACGATCAGGCGCCCGGCCCGCTCGAACAGCTGCTTGCGATCGGCATGGGTGGCGAGCTGAGATCCGTTGCCGGGCAGCGAAAGGCCCAGCGCCTCGGTCAGGCAGTTCATCGAATTGGCGGTGAACATGCCCGAGCAAGAGCCGCAGGTGGGGCAGGCGGACCGCTCGATATCGGTCACTTCCGCATCGGTCATCGTTTCGTCCGCGGCGGCAACCATCGCGTCGATCAGGTCGAGCGCGACTTCCTTGCCCTTGAGCACGACCTTGCCCGCTTCCATCGGCCCGCCCGAGACGAACACGACCGGGATATTGATCCTCAGCGCCGCCATCAGCATGCCGGGGGTGATCTTGTCGCAGTTGGAGATGCACACCATGGCATCGGCGCAATGGGCGTTGACCATGTATTCGACGCTGTCGGCGATCAGGTCGCGGCTCGGCAGCGAATAGAGCATGCCGTCATGCCCCATGGCGATCCCGTCATCGACCGCGATGGTGTTGAATTCCTTCGCCACGCCGCCCGCCGCCTCGACCTGCCGCGCAACGAGCTGGCCCATGTCCTTCAGGTGGACGTGGCCGGGCACGAACTGGGTAAAGCTGTTGACCACCGCGATGATCGGCTTGCCGAAATCCCCGTCCTTCATCCCCGTGGCACGCCACAGGCCACGAGCGCCGGCCATGTTGCGGCCATGGGTGGAAGTGCGGGAACGGTAAGCAGGCATCGATCGGTTTTCCGCTGAGTTGGATATTGGGATATATAAGGGCTGGATCGCGGCGCACTATATCAGATGGCGGTGAAGCCGAAGACCAAATCGGCAGCAGCCGCGCAAAGCGCGCCTATCGCTTGGCTTCATCCGCCAATGCCGTGACGATCCGCGTCAGCCGCTCGGCCCATTCGGCCTGGCCGCCAGGCTCGCCGATCTGATCCTGCCGGACCTCGATACCAAGATAGAGCCGCCCATGCGCTTCGGCATGGCGGTTCATCGTGGCGTTGAGCAGGCGGCCGGAATAAGGTTGCTGGTCACCGACCATGAGCCCTTCTGCCTCCAGCAGGGGAATGGCCAGCCGGGCGCCGCGGTCGTCCTCGTTGTACAGAACGCCGACCTGCCAGGGCCGAAGCTCTTCCGGTCGGCTTTCGAGAACCGGCGTGAAGCTGTGCAGCGAGAGGATCAGCGCCGGCGGGCTCTGCTCCAGAAGCAGGGCGAGCGCCTGGTGGTAAGGCCGGTGAAACCGCTCCAGCCTCTCCTCGCGGCCGGCCACGTCGAACAGATTGCCGGGAATGTCACGGCCATCGCTGGCGTGGGGGATTACGGCGGGCGCATCCTCCTCGCGATTGAAGTCGCACACCAGGCGGCTGACATTGGCCAGGAAGGCGGCGATGCCGTCTTGCCGCGCCATCCGTTCCGCCACTGCGGCGACGCCGATGTCGATAGCGACATGCTGCTCCAGCAGCGCGGGATCGATGCCCAGATCGATGTCCGGCGGCACGCGGTTGGAGGCGTGATCGCAGATCACCACGATACCGCCCGCGCGGGGCCGGCCGATCAGGCGGAAGGATTCTTCGGAGTTCATCTCAACGTGCCTTGCATCAGCCACCAGTCCGGATGCGAAAAAGCCAGCTTTCCCGCCGCCTCACGCATGACGTCATGACGGCGATAAAGCGCAAAGCACGTTGCGCCGGAGCCACTCATGCGGACCAGATCGGCATCGGTCCGGCCCAGGGCGGCCAGCACCTCGGCGATCTGCGGGCACAAGTCGATGGCGGGCGCTTCAAGATCGTTCCGGCCCGCGCGCGCGATGGCCGAGGCGGGGCCTTCCGGCAGCGGCCCGCGATCGATCCCATCCCACGCCGCGAAGACCGGCCCCGTCGCCAGCGGCACGCGCGGGTTGACCAGCAGCACGGCCGTGCCCGCCAGATCATTCTCCACCGGCTCCAGCTCAGTCCCCGTGCCGCGCCCTATGCACGCCACGCTTTCCACGCAGGCCGGCACATCCGCGCCAAGCCGCGCCGCCCGCGCCCGCCAGTCCTCCGGCAAGCCATGCGCCTCCCGCACCAGCCGAAACACTGCCCCCGCATCCGCCGATCCACCGCCCAGCCCGGCGGCCACCGGCAGGTTCTTTTCCAGCGTGATCGCCAGTCCGGCGGGACGAGGCAGTACGGATAGTGCCTTGGCAACGATATTATCAAATGGATCAGCGAGTTGATCCGCGAACTCGCCAATGACACGCAACTCATCCGCCGCTGCTGGCCGCGCCGTCAGCCGATCCCCTGCATCGACGAAGGCGAACAGCGTTTCGAGCTCATGATAACCATCCTCCCGCCGCCGCCTGACGTGCAGCGCGAGGTTGATTTTGGCGTAGGCGGTTTCAGCGAACATCGGTCCAATTTTTCTGGTTTACAGGAGCCCTAGCAGCACTGACGCCAGTTCAGGTGCCTCCTCAAAGATGGAATGAAGGACAGCGAGTTCGAGTTTGGTGAACGCTGTCATGCACACGCCTTTTCACTAACCCACACGAACATCCGCGATGGCGCGGAAGAGGATCCTCACATATTCGGATAGTTCGGTCCGCCGCCCCCTTCGGGCGTGACCCATTCGATGTTCTGCGGGGGGTCCTTGATATCGCAGGTCTTGCAGTGGACGCAGTTCTGGGCGTTGATGACGAGGTGCGGCGCGCCTTCTTCCACGCCCACCCACTCGTACACCGCCGCCGGGCAATAACGCGCTTCGGGGCCGGCGTAGAGCGGCCAGTTGACGCGGGGCGGAATTGTCGGGTCCTTCAGAAGGAGATGGCAGGGCTGATCCTCTTCATGGTTGGTTCCGGATAGGAACACCGAGGAGAGGCGGTCGAAGCTCAGCACTCCGTCGGGCTTGGGATAAGCGATCGGCTGATAAAGATCGGCACGGCGGGTGTTCTCGGCGTCGGTGTGATGGCCGAGCGTGAACGGCAGGCCGAGCTTCAGCGTGCGCAGCCACATGTCGAGGCCGGCGAGCACGGTGCCGAGCGCGCCGCCGAACCGGGCCACCAGCGGCTGGGCATTACGCACCTTGTTCAGCTCATCCGCGATCCAGCTTGAATGTACGGCACTATCATATTCAGAAAGCTTATCTTTCTCTCGCCCGCCAGCAATGGCGGCGGCGACAGCTTCGGCGGCGAGCATGCCGCTTTTCATCGCGGTATGCGTGCCCTTGATGCGCGGCACGTTCACGAAGCCGGCCGCGCAGCCGATCAGGGCGCCGCCGGGGAAGGCGAGTTGCGGCACGCTTTGCCAACCGCCTTCGTTGATTGCCCGCGCGCCGTAAGCGACGCGGCGGCCGCCTTCGAGCACCTCGCGGATCGCCGGATGGTGCTTCCAGCGCTGGAATTCCTCGAATGGGCTTACATAAGGATTGGCGTAATCGAGGGCGGTGACGAAGCCGAGCGCCACCTGGCCATTCGCCTGGTGGTAGAGAAACCCGCCGCCCCAGGCGTCCCGTTCCGACAGCGGCCAGCCCTGGGTATGGATCACGCGGCCGGGTTCATGCTTTTCGGGAGCAATGTCCCACAATTCCTTGATACCCAGCCCATAAATCTGCGGCTGGCTTTTCGCATCAAGCGCGAAACGGGTCTTGAGCCGCTTGGTGAGATGGCCCCGCGCCCCCTCCGCAAGCAGGGTGTAGCGGGCATGCAGTTCCATCCCCGGCTGATAATCGGCCTTGTGCGAACCATCGGCGGCGACGCCCATATCCTGCGTCGCCACGCCCATGACCGCGCCTTCTGAGCCCGTCGAAGGATCGTCGAACAGCACTTCCGAAGCGGGGAAGCCGGGGAAGATCTGCACGCCGAGCGCCTCGGCCCGCTCCGCCAGCCAGCGGCACAAGGTGCCGAGCGAACCGGTGTAGTTCCCGGTATTGGCCATCAGCGGCGGCAGGAGCAGGTGCGGCATCGCCCACTTGCGGCGCCGGGTAAGGATCCAGTGCTCGTTCGAGGTCACCGGCACATCCGCCAGCGGACAGGTCTCGCGCCAGTCGGGCAGAAGCTCGTCCAGCGCGCGCGGATCGATCACGGCGCCAGACAGGATATGCGCCCCGACTTCGGAGCCTTTTTCCAGCACCACGACTTCGAGTGCATCGTTCAACTGCTTGAGGCGGATCGCCGCCGCCAGCCCCGCCGGCCCGGCGCCGACGATCACCACGTCGACCGGCATGGATTCGCGTTCGCTCACGGATAGCGGCCGTGCATGTGTGTCACCATGCAGTCGGGCTTGATACGCCGCGCGCGGCAGGTCAAGACCGGCCCTGACGATGCCAAGCCGCCCCGCCCTTCCCCTCGCCGAGCAGATCGCCGCCGCGCAAGACTGGTGGCGCGAAGCCGGTGTCGACCTTGCATTCGCCGACGAGCCGCAAGGCTGGCTGGCCGAGCCCACGACCGGGGAACAGGCCCCTTCGCCCGTGTCCGCCGCCGGAATCGCGCCAGCCGAGCCGGAAGCGCCGCGCATCGGCGACGATCCCGCGAACTGGCCGCAGGACCTGGCAGCCTTCCACCGCTGGTGGCTGGAAGAACCGAGCCTCGATCGGGGCGGCACCCATCCCCGCGTTGCCCCGCGCGGTCCGCAGGGGGCGGCGCTGGCAATCCTGGTGCCGATGCCCGAGGCGGAGGACGGCGAGATGCTGCTGTTAGGGGCGCAAGGGCGGCTGGTGGCCTCGATGGCGCAGGCCATGGGGTTCCAGCCGGAGGCGATCTATTTGGCGAGCGCCCTGCCCCGCCATATGGCCCTGCCCGACTGGGCTGGCATGGCCCGAGACGGCCTGGGCGCGGTACTGCTCCATCATCTCGCCCTGGCGGCTCCGGAACGGCTGATCGTGCTGGGACGGGACGTTTCACCGCTGCTGGGGCACGATCCGACGCAATCGCCTCCCGCCTTTAGCGAATTAGCGATTCAAGGGCGCAAGCTGCCGCTGATGACGAGCTTTTCACCCGCGCGCCTGCTGGAACATCCCAGACTGCGCCGTGGCCTGTGGCAGCGTTGGCTGGATTGGATCGAGGGGGATATGTGTTGAAGCCGGCTTGGCTGGGGTTCGCCGCGTTGACCGCGCTCGCATTCGGAGCAGTCGCGGCCAGTGCCCAACCCACGCGCGAATACTTCTCCGCCCTGGCGGAACGCGGCGTGACGCCGCGCCAGCTCGACGATCAGGAGCGCGATTATTACCGCGCGGTGTTCGCGGCTATCGACCGGCGCGACTGGACGGGCGCCGCCGCGCTGATCGACCAGAAGCCAGATGGCCTGCTGGCCCCCGTTGCCCGTGCAGAGCTTTATCTCGCTGCCGGTTCGCCGCGCGTGGAGCTTCCCAGCATCCAGGCATGGCTGGAACGGGGGCGCAACCTGCCGCAAGCGGCGCAACTGGGCCGGTTGGCGCTTTCGCGCGGCGCCAAGACGATGCCCGATTTGCCGGCCGAGCGCAGCTTCTATCGCCTGGACAACCAGCCCAAGCGCATCCGCCCCGCCACGATCGAGGACGGGACGATGCCGGCGGATATCCGCCAGGCCATTCTCGACAGGATCACCGGCGACGACCCCGATGGCGCACGCCTGCTGCTGGACGGGATCGACGCCGTGCTCAGCCCTCAGGCGCGTGCCGAATGGCGCCAGCGCGTGGCGTGGAGCTATTACATCGAGAACATGGATCCCCAGGCGCTGGCGATCGCCCAGACGGTGTCCATGAATGGCAGCGGGGCCTGGGTCGCGGAAGGCGAATGGACCGCCGGGCTCGCCGCCTGGCGGCTGGGCGACTGCACGCAGGCCGGTGAAGCGTTCGAGCGGGCCGCGCGGGGCGCCGCCAATCGGGAGCTGCGGGCCGCGGCCTCTTACTGGGCGGCGCGCGCCGCCGTGCGCTGCCGCAATCCGGCGCGCAGCACGGCGCTGCTGCGCGCGGCGGCGAGCGACGACGAGACGCTTTACGGCATGCTCGCGGCCGAACAGCTGGGCACGGAACTGCCGGCGCGGCTGAAGGAATCGGACTTCTCGGCCAGCGACTGGCGCACGCTGGGCGGTATCGAGAACGTCCGTATCGCCATCGCGCTGGCGGAAATCGGGCGGGACGATCTTTCCAGCAAGGTGCTGCTGCATCAGGCGAAGATCGGCGATCCGAACCAGTATGCCGGCCTCTCGCGGCTGGCGCGCGCGCTCAGCCTTCCGTCGACCCAGCTCTACATGGCCTACAACGCGCCGAACGGCGCCGCGCCCGATCCGGCCTCCGCCTATCCGGCGCCCAAGTGGGCACCGGCCAACGGCTGGCAGGTGGACCCGGCGCTGGCCTATGCCCATACGCTGCAGGAATCGAACTTCCGGGCAAGCGCGGTCAGCCCCGCCAACGCGCAGGGCCTGATGCAGATCACACCGATCACCGTGCGCGAGCATGCGCCCCGCCTGGGCCTCAGCGCCAGCCAGGTGAATATCTTCGATCCGGCAACCAACCTCGCTTTCGGGCAGCAGAACCTGGAGATGCTGCGCGACAGCCCGGCGACGGGCGGCGCGCTGCCCAAGGTCATGGCCGCCTATAACGCGGGGCTCAGCCCGGTGACGCGCTGGAATTCCGAAGTGCGGGACCAGGGCGATCCGCTGCTGTACATGGAATCGATTCCCTATTGGGAAACCCGCGGCTACGTTGCCATCGTCATGCGTAACTACTGGATGTACGAACGGCAGGCGGATGCCGAATCCACCAGCCGCGTTGCCTTGGCGCAGAACGCCTGGCCCGTCTTCCCCAGCCGGAAACAAGGCAGCGGGCGCGTCTATCTCTCCGCCGGGTCGCGCTGATGGCGATCGACGAGAACCGGGTCTTCAAGCCGATCAACATCGCCTTGCTGACCGTATCCGATACGCGCGGGCCTGCGGAGGATACCTCGGGCGACATCCTCGCGCAGCGGATCGTCGCCTCCGGTCACGCGCTCGCCGCACGGGCGATCGAGAAAGACGATGCCGACGCCATCGAGCGCCGGTTCAACGCCTGGATCGACGATCCCCGGATAGATGCGATCGTCTCCACCGGCGGCACGGGGCTGACCGGCCGCGACGTGACGCCGGAGGCGATGAGCCGGGTTCAGGACAAGAGCATCGAGGGCTTCGGCGAGCTGTTCCGCTGGATCAGCTACAAGACGATCGGCACCAGTACCGTGCAATCGCGCGCCTGCGCAGCGGTGGCGCGGGGAACCTACCTCTTCGCCCTCCCCGGCTCCAACGGCGCGGTGAAGGACGGGTGGGACGGCATCCTCGCCGAACAACTCGACAGCCGCAACCGGCCCTGCAATTTCGTCGAGTTGATGCCGCGCCTGCGCGAGACGTAGTTCGGGACTCTGCCCGACCTCTTCCACATTCCGTCACCCTGAACTTGTTTCAGGGTCCATCCCGCGGATTTCTCTGAACCGCGTATTTTGAGCGCGGCCACGCGGCTTACATCGTGTCACCCCGATGGTTGCGCGCTGGACGGAGGACTGGACCCTGAAACGAGTTCAGGGTGACGAGTGTGGGTTGCGGGGTACTTTCGCCTACTCGTGCCGAAGCGCCTCGATCGGATCGAGCCTGGAGGCCCGGCGCGCGGGGTAGTAGCCGAAGGCGATGCCCAGCAAGGCGCAGAACAGGAACGCGCCGACGTTCGACACTGGATCGACGACCCAAGGCACATCGATCACGCCCGCCAGGAGATAGGACAAGCCGAACGCCAGCACGATCCCGATCAGCCCGCCGAAGCAGCACAGCACCACGGCCTCGGTGAGGAATTGCAGCTGCACCTCGCGCGCCAGGGCGCCGATGGCCAGGCGGATGCCGATCTCCCGCGTCCGCTCCGTCACCGAAACGAGCATGATGTTCATGATGCCGATGCCGCCGACCACCAGGCTGATCCCGGCGATCGCGGCCACCGCCACCGTCAGCGTCGAGACGGCCGTCTGCACGGCATCGTTCACCTGAGCGGAATCGATAATGTTGAAATCGTTCTGCTCACCCGGCTGGAGCAGGCGCCGCTGGCGCAGCAGGTCGATCAGCGCCTGCTGGATCGACGAGCTTTGGTAAGCGGGATCGTAGGAAATTACCATGTAGCCGATCGTATCCGCGCCGGTAAAGCGGCGCTGGACGTTCTTCAGCGGCATGAACACCGAATTGTCATCATCCTGGTTGTTGCCGCCCTGCGAACGGCTGGCGAACACGCCGATCACCGTGCACGAGACATCGTCGAGCCGCATCTGCTCGCCCAACGGGCTTACATTCGGGACGAAGATCTCCTGCAGTACCTTCGGCCCGATGATGCAGACATTGGCGCCGGCGGATTCCTCCGCGGGAGTGAAGCGGCGACCCTGGTCGATCCCGATGCCCCGGGCATCCATGAACGCATTGCTCACGCCTTCCACGCGCGAAGACCAGTTCTGGCCGTTGTGGAACGCCTGGACGCTCTTGTTGACCTGGCCCGCCACGGATTCGACGCCGGCCAGTTGCTCGCGCACGGCGATGACGTCATCCTCCTTGAACGGGCGCGGCGGCCGGTTGTCCTCGGTCTGCTGCGGGAAGGCGATCAGCACGTTCGAGCCGAGCGAGGATATCTGCTCCTGGATCGAAGCCGTGACGCCCTTGCCCAAGGCGACCATGGTGATCACCGCGGCCACGCCGATGATGATGCCGATCGTCGTCAGGAACGAGCGCATCAGGTGGCGGCGCAATTCGCGCATCGCGAGGAGGAGGGTGGCGCCGAACATCAGGCGCTCACCGGTTCGCCGGCCCGGTGGCCGCGCTCGGTGCGTTCCACCAGGCCATCGCGGAAATGGACGATGGTGCGGGCGAAGGCGGCCATCTCCGGCTCGTGCGTGACCAACAGGATCGATATCCCCCGGCCATTGAGTTCCGACAGCAGTTGCATGATCTCGATCGAACGCTCCGTGTCGAGGTTGCCGGTCGGCTCGTCCGCCAGCAGCACTTCCGGCTCGGTGACGAGCGCGCGGGCAATGGCCACGCGCTGCTGCTGGCCGCCGGAAAGCTCGGCCGGCGTGTGATCGGCCCAGGGGCCGAGGCCCACCATGTCGAGCGCCTTCATCGCCGCCTCGCGCCGGGCAGCGCGCTTTTCACCCCGATAGAGTAGCGGCAGCTCCACGTTCTCGATCGCGCTGGTGCGGGACAGCAGGTTGAAGCCCTGGAACACGAAGCCGAGATACTTGCGCCGGAGCAGCGAACGCTGGTCGGGCGTCAGGGACTGCACTTCCACCCCCTTGAAGCGGAAGATACCCGATGTCGGCGTATCGAGGCAGCCGAGGATGTTCATCGTGGTCGACTTGCCCGATCCGGACGGGCCCATCACCGCGATAAAATCCCCCGAGGCGATGCGCAGGTCGATGCCCTTCAACGCCTGGAAGGCGGCCGAGCCTTGGCCGAAGGTCTTGGTTATCCCCTTCAGCTCGATGAGCGGCTGGCCGGTGGGTTGCTCGCTCACTTGGCGGCCTTTGCCTTGATCCCGGTGACGACCTTCATGCCGGCCTTGAGCTCCTTGGAGCTGACGGCGGTAAGGCGCCCGTTGCTTTCGCCGGTGACCACATCGATTTTCTGCAATGTGCCGTCATCCTTCAGCACGTAGACCTGCTGGCGGCTGCCGGCGCCGATGGTGGCCTTCTGCTCTTCCTGCTGCAAGCCGACCTGGACGTTCAGGCCCGCGCCCCCCGTCTGCGGCTTGTTCGCCTCATCGGGATTGAACCGCAGGGCGCCGTTGGGGACCAGCAGGCTGACCGCGGTGCTGCCGGTATCGATCGTCGCCGTCGCCGTCATCCCAGGGCGCAGCAGACCGTCGGAATTGGCCACCGCGAGGCGCGCCTCGTAATCGACCACGGTGTTGGCCTGCGCCTGCGTCCCGCTCTGGCTGGCCTGTGCCGCGCTGGCGGTGTTGCTGGAGGCAAGATCGACTCTCTCTACCAGCGCCGGGAAGCGGCGGCCGGGATAGGCGTCCACGGTGAAATCGGCTTTCTGCCCTGCCTTCACCTGGCCGACATCAGCCTCGTCCACGGCGACCCTGAGCTGCATCGCCGAAAGATCCTCGGCGATCACGAACAGGGTGGGCGTGTTGAACGAGGCGGCGACGGTCTGCCCCGGCTCTACCTGGCGGGCAAGGACGACACCGGAAACGGGCGAACGGATCACCGCCCGGTCGCGATTGGTCATGTTGGAGGAAAGCTGCGCCTGCGACGCCACGACATTGGCCTGCGCGGAGTTCACCGCCGCCTTATCGCGGGCGACATTCGCCTCGGCCGCTTCCATCTCCGTTTTCGAGGGCACCTTGCCGCCCGACAGGCGTGAGACTTCCTGCAAGCGGGCAAGCTGCGCCGTATCGACGTTCAGCGTCGCCGCCGCCTGCGCCACTTGCGCGCGCGCCGCATCCAAGTTGGCCCGCGCCTGGCGAATCTGGTCCTCGATCACGTCGGTGTTGATCTCAGCCAGGACCTGGCCGCGCGCGACGCGATCGTTGACGTCCACGAACACCCGGTCGATCCGGCCCGAGACTTCCGAACCGACCTGCACCTGGTTGGTCGGCCGCAGGTTACCGGTGGCGGTCACGGTGAGATCGAGCGATCGCTGCGCCACCGGCTGGGTGATGTATTCCGGCTTGTTCCCGCGCGAACCGCCGAAATACCACAGGGCCAGCAGCAGCACGATCAGTGCCGGCACCCAGTATTTCGCCCAGCGGAGCCAGCGCGGCCGTTCCGTCGTGCCAAGGAATTCATCCACCGACTGCGGCTGATCGGCCGCGGGGGTCATTGCGCTCGTCTCGTTCATTGTTCGGTCCCGTCGCTGATGGGCAGGGGATAATCGGCCGGCGACCAGCCGCCGCCGAGCGCTTGCGTCAGCCGCACGAAGGCGCTGGCGCGGTCCGCCTCGGCGCCGACCTGGGCATTGCGCGCCGAGAGCAGCTGGTTTTCGGAAGTGAGCAGGTTCTGGAAATCGCTCAGGCCCGCCTGGTACTGGCTGCGAGCGAGGATCGCCGAATTGTTCGCCGCGTCGAGCGCTTCCGCATAGATGTCCACCCGCTGCCCGGATCGGTCGAGGTCCACGGCGGCGCTCTCCACATCCTCCAGAGCGCCGAGGATCGATTGCCGCCAGGCGGCGAGCGATCCCTGAGCGGCGGCCCGGGCACTGTCGATCTGCGCGCGAGTGCGGCCACCGTCGAAGATGAGCTGGCTGATGCTGCCGAACACGCCGCCGGTGATGACGTCGAACAGGTTGCCGAGGCCGAGCGACGATGTGCCGACCGTGCCGCCGAGCTGGATGGCCGGCAGCAATTGCGCGCGGGCGACATCGATGCGCGCCATGCTGGCGACGAGCGAAGCCTCCGCCCCGCGCACGTCCGGCCGGCGGCGCAACACTTCGGCCGGCGCCTCGAACCCCGCGACTGCCGGCGGTGTGGGGATGGCGGCGGGCGCTTCGAGCAGGCGCAGCACGCGGCCCGGCGGCTCCCCGATCAAGGTGGAGATGGCATTGGCGGTGGAGGCGAGGTTGCTCTCCAGCAAGGGAATGGTCGCCGCCGTCTGCGCGCGCTGGCCGCGCGCCTGCTCGACATCCAGGCTGGAAACGAGGCCGGCCTGCACTCTCCAGCGGGCGATCTGCAGGTTCTCGTCCTGATAATTCAGCGTGTCGCGGGCAGTGGCGAGCTGCTGCGCGGTGGCGCGCGCGCTGATCGTCGCCAGCGCCACTTGCCCGGCGATCACGCGCTGGAGATCGGCCAGCGAATAGCCGGCGGCAGCCAGGTCCGCCTGCGACGCGGCGACATTGGCGCCGATGCGGCCGAACAGATCCAGTTCCCAACTCGCATCCGCGCCGAGAGAAATCAGCGGATCGTCGGCCGCGTTGTCGAGCAGGTCCTGCTGGGCCCGGCCGCTGCCGGACACTTGCGGCAGGTAACCGGCGCGCGTGCCGGCAAGCTGCGCGCGCGCCTGATCCAGCCGCGCGGCGCTCTGTGCCAGATCGAGGTTGTTCGCCAGCGCAGCCTCGACGAGCTGAGTGAGCACCGGATCGTCGAGCAGCCGCCAGTACCGCGCGACATCCAGCGATGCCGGCGCCTGCTCGGTCTCCGCCCATGTGGCGGGGACGGCGATGCCGGCATCGGGCGGCGCGATCACCGGCGTCGCGCAACCGGCGAGCGTCAACGAACCGATCGGGCCGGCGAGCACGGCGAGCGCATGTTTTCGGGACACCGAAGCGCTGGTCATCATTCCTGTGATCCTGGCAAGGGGTCGGCACGGCCGATGCCGCGCAGGGCGATATCGACGATCTCCCTGGGATCGCCGATCGGCCGGTCGGTCAGCATCGGATGGGTCATCGCCAGCACCAGCCCGTGCAGCGTGCGGGCCGCATCGTCCGGGCTGACACGCAGGCGTGCGGCGTGAGGGTGCAACAAGTCGGCCACGGCTTGATAGCCGAGGCGGCGTTGCTCGAACATGTGCGGCGCCGAAGTGGGCTCGCGGAAACCGATGGCGGCGAACAAAGCCATGACACGCTTGATCCGCGCCTGAAGCAGCGTGACCAGCTCCACCAGGCAGGTTTCCAGATCAGCCTCCGAACCGAGCGCCGCCAGCGTATCCCAGCCACCCTTGGGATCGAAGGCATCGGCGAAGATCGCATCGATGATCGCATCCTTGGTGGCGAAGACGCGGAAGATAGTGCCCTCGGCAATGCCGGCCGCTTCGGCGATCTCGCGGGTGCTTACGTCCTTGCCCCGCTCTACCAGCAGCTTCTCGGTCACGGCCATGATCGCCCGTCGCCGTTCCGCGGCCGGTAATGCGGGAGCCCTGCTCATGGACCGCATGATAGTGAGTGAGCGCTCACTCATCAAACGGTTTCTCTGCACGGCAAGGCCGGACGAGCCGCCGCGCGCCGCTATCCGGACCTTCTTATTGCGCCAATCGGTCACAGGCCCCGCCCATCTGCCGCCCCTATGTGCTATAGCATCATAATACAGTGATACACGCAATCCCCTTTGTGAAGAGGTGTGCTGACTTTTTTGTCTCCTCAAAGCGCCAAATGCGCACACGGCGGTCGTTCCGGCTCATCACACGGCTTCTGTTGCAGCAATATCACCATCTCAATTCTCGCCACCGTATTGCTACGGATAAATGTTCTCTTTATGTTCTTTGGCATGGAGCGCGACAAATTCCCCGCTGTCGAGGGGCGCGGCGCCCAGTCCGCCCAGGTGCCGGATCGCTTCGGCCTGCCCGGCCGCGAAACGGATGGGGACTGGCGCGACGCGATGGAGGCGCTTGACGGCCCCCCGGCGAAGCTGCGCACCACGGTCATCGAAGAACATCCCAAGACGATCGTCACTTTCAACCAGTCGCCCGACATCGGCTTCGATCGTTCCATCAATGCCTATCGCGGCTGCGAACATGGCTGCATCTATTGCTTCGCCCGGCCCACCCACGCCTTCCACGACCTGTCCCCCGGGCTCGATTTCGAAACCAAGCTCTTCGCCAAGCCCCAGGCCGCCGCGCTGCTCCGCCAGACGCTCGCCAAGCCGCGTTACCGGCCGAAGCCCATTGCCATGGGCACGAATACCGATCCCTATCAGCCGATCGAGGGCCGTTACGGCATCACCCGCCAGGTGCTCGAGGTCTGCCTCGAAACGCGCCATCCGGTGACGATCACCACCAAGTCCGACCGCGTGCTACGCGATCTGGACCTGCTGCGCGAATTGGCCGCGCGGCGGCTGGTGGCGGTGGCCGTCTCGGTCACCTCGCTCGACCCCAGGCTCTCGCGCCTGCTCGAACCGCGCGCGCCGGCGCCGGCGAAGCGCCTGGCGGCGCTCGGCACGCTGGTGGAGGCCGGCGTACCCACGCATTGTTCGGTCGCCCCGGTCATTCCGGCGATCACCGACGAATTCATGGAGGAAATCGTCGCCAGCGCGGGCAGGCTGGGCGTCCCCTCCGCCGGGTGGATTCCGCTTCGCCTGCCTTATGAAGTCGCACCGCTGTTTCGCGAATGGCTTCTGGTCCACTTTCCCGATCGGCATGACAAGGTGATGGGCATCGTCCGCTCCATCCGCGGGGGGCGTGACAATGACCCTGGTTTCGTCACCCGGATGAGGCCGAGCGGCGTCTGGGCCGATCTTTTCCGCGCCCGGTTCCGCCTGGCCCGCAAGCGGGCCGGCATGGGCAAAGTGCGCTTCGAGCTTGATTGCACGCACTTCCGCCCCGGCGGGGACGCGGCGCAATTGCCCCTGTTCCCGGAGGGCTGACCGGCGCACCGGGCGGTGCAATTCCGCCACACCAAAATATTTTGCAGTGCGGAACGCTTGTCACCACTGTGAGTATTGTAGGCGTCGCACGGCTTTCACCCGGACGGCAAAGGGACCGCGTCGGGCAGCTCGACCAAAGGGGAGTTCAGATGAGAAAAGTAGTATTAGGGATTGCGACGGCCGCGGCTGTCTTCGCATCCCCCGCGCTTGCGCGAGACGGCTCGCTGTATGCCGGCATCGAAGGAGGCGTGAATATTCCGAACGACATCAAGTTCGATGTCACCTCCACGGATCAAACGATCCGCGCCGACACCGGCAACAATTGGGAAGCCGACGCCTTGCTCGGCTATGATTTCGGCGCCTTCCGCCTGGAAGGTGAAGCCGGTTACAAGAACTTCGACATCAACGCGCTGCGTTGGAGCGGGCCTCCGGCGCCGTTCGGGGACACCGTCCCGGCAGATGGCGACGTCAAGATCTATTCCAGCATGGTCAACGCCCTGTTCGACATGGGCGGCAACGACGGCATCGGCGTGTCGTTCGGTGGCGGCGCGGGTATCGCCGGCGTCAAGGCCAACGTGGATACCCCGGCGTTCCTCGATGCCAGTGACACGGCCTTTGCCTGGCAAGGCATCGCGGCGCTGCGCATTCCGCTCAGCGACCATGTCGATCTCGGCGTGAAGTATCGTTACTTCAACGTGGAGAACCTGAAGATCGCCAATGAACTGGGCCAGCCGATGAAGGCTGACATCAGGACGCATTCGGTGCTCGGCTCGTTGCTGGTCAACTTCGGCGGCCGTGCGGCTCCTCCGCCGCCACCGCCTCCGCCGCCCCCACCGCCGCCTCCGCCGCCCCCGCCGCCTCCGCCTCCGCCGCCCCCACCGCCTCCGCCGCCGCCTCCGGTCGCGCAGTGCAACCAGGGGCCGTACATCGTGTC
>Ga0066256_1000321_pt1 | contig 171453 bp, 152 predicted proteins | sample ThiBio_1000_biof_FD_87107 | JGI IMG/M metagenome (GOLD analysis project Ga0066256, IMG submission 87107) | Wastewater bioreactor microbial communities from Cape Town, South Africa - Thiocy_expt_1000_biof (version 2) | ecosystem: Engineered > Bioreactor > Thiocyanate-remediating >...
GCTTGGGGGGCGCGGATATTCCCCTCTGGGCAAGACCCGGGTTCGGGCGGGTGGGGGGGGGTGGGGGGGGGGGTGTGGTGGGGCTGGCGGGCCTTTTCTCGCCGGAGCGGGGGGGCCACACCGGGGGGGGGTGGGGCGGGGCGGCCGCCCGGGCGCCCGCCCGCCGTATCGCACCCGTCGCACGTGAAAAGGGCCGGCGCTCAAGGCCGGCCCGTGGATTCCTGGGACAAGGCCCGCGCGGGGCCGCGAACGGATTGGGCGGCTCAGCCGGTCTTGCAGCTCTGGCCGTTGTAGGTCACGCCATCGCCGCTGCTGGTAACGGTCGTCTTGCCATCCGCGGAGACGAAGGGCTGGCCAGCCTCGGGTGCCTTGAGCACCGTAACGGGCCCTTCCTTGTCCGCCTTGAAATTGGCCGTCTTGTCGTCGGTCATGAAATCGACGAAGATCAGGCTGTTGTCCTTGCAGCGATAGCTGTGGCTGGACTTGAGCATGGGGGGCAGCTCAACCGGCGCGGCATTGGCCAGCGCGCTATCCATGGGATCGTTGGTGCCGAGATTGACGGACTCCGGTTCGGACTTGCATGCGGCGAGCGCGAGCACGACCGCGCCGAGCGCGAGCGAGGTGGTGATGCGGTTGGAATATTTCATAGCGCGCCCCCTATCCTGCCTGACTTTGGCGCCGTCAACGCCTTTATTGGCCAAACGCTGGCATTTTTGCCATCTTAAGAGGCGACTGCGCTTGACCGCGTGCGGGCGGCGGGTCAATGCAACGGCATGGCCGACCCTGCCGATACCGACACGCTCAGCTTCGAGGAGGCGCTCCGCCGCCTGGAAGCGATCGTCCAGCAGCTCGAGCGCGGCGACGTCCCGCTCGAACAGTCCATCACGCTCTACGAGGAGGGCGACAAGCTGCGCGCGCAGTGCCAGGCCCGGCTCGCCGCGGCGGAAGCGCGCATCCAGCAGATCGTCGGCAACGCAGACGGCAGCGCGAGCAAGACCGCCCCCTTCCCGGCCGATTGACCGCGATGCGCGTCGACGCACCCACGCGGCTGGACGAGGCGATGACGACCATCGCCGAGGCGATCGACCGCCAGTTCGAGCAACTGCTGACCAGCCCGGACGATCTGCGCACGCGCCTTTACGCGGCCATGCGCCACGCCGCGATCGGCGGGGGCAAGCGGATGCGGCCGCTGATCGTCAAGGCAAGCTGCGATCTGTTCAACGTCGGCTTCGAGAGCGCGTTGCGCACGGGCCTCGCGGTCGAGTGCATCCACGTCTATTCGCTGATCCACGACGACCTGCCGGCGATGGACGACGACGACCTGCGGCGCGGCAAGCCGACCGTCCACCGCGCCTATGACGAAGCGACGGCAATCCTCGCGGGCGACTGCCTGCACGACCTCGCCTTCTCCGTGCTGGTCGACGAGCGCACCCACCCGGACCCCTTCGCCCGGTGCGAGCTGATCCGCGCGCTGGCGCAGGCGAGCGGCCCGATGGGCATGGCCGGCGGGCAGATGATGGACCTGACGGCGCAGACCACGCCGTTCGACCTGCCGACCGTCACCCGCATGCAGCAGCTCAAGACCGGCGCGCTCATCGCCTTCTCCGTCGAGGCGGGCGCTATCCTCGCCCGCGTGCCGGAGGACAGGCGCGTGGGGCTGCGCGGCTATGCGCGCGACGTGGGCCTCGCCTTCCAGATCGCCGACGACCTGCTCGATGTGGAGGGCGACGCGCACGTCACCGGCAAGGCGGTGGGCAAGGACGCCGCCGCCGGCAAGGCCACCTTCGTCTCGCTGATCGGCCGCGACCAGGCGCGCGAGCAGGCCGAGCTGCTGGTGGCGCAGGCCAAGGCGCATCTGCACAGCTTCGGCAGTGAGGCCGACCTGCTGCGCGATATCGCCGATTTCACGATCCGCCGCACCCACTGAGGAAACCGCCCCATGCGCATCGGCCTCTACCCCGGATCCTTCGACCCCATCACACTCGGCCACATGGATATCATCCGGCGCGGCGCGAAGCTGGTCGACAAGCTGGTAATCGGCGTCACCACCAACCCAAGCAAGACGCCGCTGTTCCCGCTCGACACGCGCCTCGCCATGATCCGCCGCGAGTGCGCCGCGTTGGGTAACGGCACGATCGAGGTCGTCGCGTTCGATTCGCTGCTCATGCACTTCGCGCGCGAATGCGGGGCCAGCCTGATCCTGCGCGGGCTGCGGGGCGCCTCGGACTTCGAATATGAGTATCAGATGACCGGCATGAACCAGTATCTCGACTCGAGCATCGAGACCGTGTTCCTGATGGCGGACGTGGCCTTGCAGCCCATCGCATCGCGGCTAGTCAAGGAAATCGCGGTGCTGGGCGGCGACATCTCCCGCTTCGTGACGCCCGCCGTGCGCGATGACGTGCTGGCGCAAATCGCCGCGCGCAAGGCGCAGGGCAGTTGACGGGTCATTGCGCGTTCAGCCAAGAGCGGGCAGAACCAGACGGATGACAAGGACGGCCATGCCCAACACGCTTCGTTTCCTCGCCGGCCCCCTCGCGGCGGCGCTGCTGATCGCGGGCACGGCGCCGGCCTGGGCGCAACCCAGGACCGCCGAGGATGTCGCCAAGGAGGCGGACGTCGCCGCGCGCGCCAAGAAGGACGCCGACGCGCTGCGCGAGGAAGCCGCCAGGAGCGGCGTCCAGCCGTTGCAGGCCAGCGTGCCAGTGACGCCCGACAATGTGTGGGTGCTCGACCTTTCGGACGGCGGCCATGTCCGCATCCAGCTTCGGCCGGACGTGGCGCCCGAGCATGTCACGCGGATCAAGGCGCTCACCCGGCAGGGCTTCTATAACGGCCTGCTGTTCCACCGCGTGATCGACGGTTTCATGGCGCAGGGCGGCGACCCCAAGGGCGACGGCACGGGCGGCTCGGAGCTGCCGGACCTCACGCAGGAGTTCAACTGGCTGCCGCACATGCGCGGCACCGTCTCCATGGCCCGCGCCGAGAGCGAGAACAGCGCCAACAGCCAGTTCTTCATCATGTTGATGCCGCGCCTGCAACTCGACCACAAATATACGGTATTCGGCCGCGTGATCGACGGCATGCCTGGCGTCGACGGCATCGCCAAGGGCGAGCCGCCGGAGAGCCCGACCAAGATCGTCCGCGCCTATATCGAGGGTGACGGACAGGCGGCCGCCGCACCGGCAGCGAGTGCCGCACCCGCAAGCTGAGGGCTGAGGGCGCGCTCTCTCCCGGAATGGCCGGGCGCGACTCCACACCATCGTCAAGGATCGCTCGACCGGCAGCCGCCGGTCGGCCGACCCTCGTTTTTGCGCGATTCGGGTATGGTGATACCCGAAAGTCACGAAGGTCGCGGGGTGAACCCGATTTTTTTCGCATCTGTGCGCCAGCGAGATGGATGACCACATGAGAAAGAGCCGGCACCGGTTCAATCGGCGCGCGGGCGAGCATGGCATGAGCGGCCGGGTGTAGGACAGAGGAAACGCCCCCTCGGTTGGGCGGAAGCGGCGCCTGTTCGCTCTCCTGCGACGAGGGGGGCGTCCGGCCGGGCGTTTGCCGCGCTTCTGGGAAAGCCGGAGCCGAGGGCGGCGACGCATCAGGTTGAGCGGGCGAAACATCCTTTCCGTTCGAAGGCGGTTGCCAATAAGACGTCCTGAAAGAGCTGCTGGGCCCTGGGCTCCTGCTTTCGCAGGAGCACGGAGGCGCTTTCGTGCGGGGATTGCTCTCCATGATGGTGGGCTTCCTCTGTATGGGTCCCGGACCGAACGACCCTCGGCCGCCGCTGCACGAGCCCCAGGACCGAACGACCCCCGGCCTTCTCCGCCCCGCCCCCTGTTCATCGCCGCCCGGTGCCGATAAGGGCGGTGCTCCCATGCGTGTTGACCTTTTCGATTTCGACCTGCCGCCCGAGCGGATCGCCCTGCGGCCAGCCTCCCCGCGCGATGCGGCGCGGATGCTGGTGCTCAACGGCGACGCCACGCGCGATTGCGTGGTGAGCGACCTCCCCGCGCAGGTGCGGGCGGGCGATTGCCTCGTGTTCAACGATACGCGCGTCATCCCCGCGCAGCTTGAGGGCCGGCGCGGCGACGCGAAGGTCGGCGTGACGCTGCACAAGCGGCTGGGGCCGCGCGACTGGCAGGTGTTCGTGCGCAACGCCAAACGCGTGCGGCCGGGCGACGTCATCGCCTTCGCGGACGGTGTGGAAGCGCGGGCGGGCGAGCGCGATGCGGACGGCGGCATGGCGCTGAGCTTTCTGGGCGACGAGCCGGTGGAACTGCTGCTGGAGCGCGCCGGGCAGATGCCGCTGCCCCCTTACATCGCCAGCAAGCGGCCCACCGACGCGCGCGACCGCGACGATTACCAGACCATGTTCGCGCGCGAGCCGGGCGCCGTCGCCGCGCCGACCGCCGCGCTGCACTTCACGCCCCGGCTGCTGGCGGCGCTCGACACGGCCGGCATCGGCCACGAGACGCTGACCCTGCATGTCGGCGCCGGCACCTTCCTGCCGGTCAAGGCGGACGATACCGCCGACCACCGCATGCACGCAGAATGGGGCCGGATCGACGCCGCCACCGCCGGCCGGCTGAACGCGGTGCGCGCGGCCGGCGGGCGGGTGATCGCGGTGGGCACGACCAGCCTGCGCCTGCTCGAAAGCGCGGCGGATGCGGACGGGCTCCTGCGCCCGTTCGAGGACGAGACGCGCATCTTCATCACGCCGGGCTACCGCTTCCGCGCCATTGACGGGCTGATGACCAACTTCCACCTGCCCCGCTCGACCCTGTTCATGCTGGTGAGCGCGCTGATGGGCACCGGGCGGATGCAGGCGGCCTATGCCCATGCGATCGCGGCGGGCTATCGCTTCTACAGCTATGGGGATGCCAGCCTGCTGCTGCCGGAGCGGTGACGCGCACCGGGGCGGATCGGCATTCGGGCCGGATCGAGCGGGAGGCGCGGACGACCTGTGACCCGGAGCGCGGCCTCCACACGCCAGAGTTGTCCATACGAAATGGGATCGGTGCTCCTGCGAAGGCAGGAGCCCAGGGCGGTAAGGAACCGCTCATGCGCCGTGGGCTCCCGCCTTCGCAGGAGCACGAACATCGGGGCACCGGACCGTGCTTTACCGACCGGCACGGGCGGAGCGGCGATCCGCCCCAGCATGGAAAAACCGCCGGCAGCGAGGCCGGCGATTTCCGTTCCGGAGCGTGTGGGGCGCCCCGAGCGGTCAGGCGAACGCGGCGTGAACGCGCACCCGCGCCCGCCGGCGGAGGCTGAAGCCGATGAGGCCGAACCCCGCCATCATCAGCGCCCATGTGGCCGGCTCCGGCACCGCGGCGCTGGGCACATAGCCCGTCACCGACGCCTGCGAGTGGCCGAGGATGATGTCGCCATTGAGCAAATGCCCCTGGAACAGATAATCATCCAGGCTGATATGCACGGCATTGGTCGCCATGAAGATGCTGTCTGCCGTCTGCTCCATGAGCTGCTCGTTGAACGTGATTTTCAGCCCCAGGACCGACAGGCCCACGGTGTTGGGCAGCGGATTGGAGAAGGCCGCCAGATCGAGCCCGAGCGTATCGAGGATCGAGCCGCTGATGAGCAGGTTGGCGATGGACGACGACCCCGATGCGAACAGCCCGGAGCCGTCGATGCCCGCCACCGTCGTCGAGCTGATCGCATCGGCGGAGATGCCGAGCGAGGTCAGCGGGATCGCCCCCAGAACGCTGGTGTAGAGGCCAGCCCGCGCATTGACGATATTGGCCGCCGCGCTGGCGGAGCCGGGATAGGCCGATTCCGCCGAGGTCGTCACGATGCCCGTTTGCACACCCGCGCTGGTGGACAGGAGCAGGTCGCCGAACAGATTGGCCGACAGGTTGATGGAGGCCAGACCGGCGGCGTCCGCATAGTCCGGCGCCGCCGTGCCCGAGACCGGCGCCAGCGTCGCATTCGCCTTGACCACGTTCGCCACGCTGACATGGGCGGACGCCGCATTTGCCGAGCTGGATAAAACAGGCGCTGAAAAAGCGGCTGACGAAGATGCTGCCATGACAACCCCCATGGCCAGGATGGATACTGATTTCAACATGATGACCTCTCCCACGAGATGATCGTATCGCTGTGATACGGAAAGCGATTATGATTAAGTTACAATGGTATAATCGCGACATGAATGGATCATCAGGGTGGTGAGTCGAGCAAGATCGTTAACTATGACGCCGCCTGTCGAAGGTGACTGAAACCGGAATTGTCTCGATAGGAGACATTTTATTTTTCCATATAGGTTAAATATTTTTGCGTATAATATGTAAGATTGCGAGCACTTCCATCGCGCCCGCGCGGGACGGACGGGATCGCCCCCGATTTGCCGGTCCGCGGTGGGCGATCCCTATGCAAATTGCGTGTTCAGGCCGGAAAGGCCGGCTCGGAAAACGGGCGCGGCGGCGCGCCGCTTATCGTTAAAATAGTCGAAAAGATTTTGGCGAGGAGTCAGCGCGAAATCGCTCGAATGGGCGCCTGAACCGGCTCCGGCTGCCGGCATGCTTCCGTTTGCCGGGGGCGAGGCCGCGCGACTCGGCCCGGTGGGAGCGGCGGGATTTACAGCAGGCCGAGCCGGCCCAGTTCGGCCGCCATGGCGCCGGGGAGGTCCACTTCGCCCGCCTCGCCGCCAAGGTCGGGCGGCGCATCCTGATCGGTGAGGTAGCGCCAACCCTGATGGGCGCGCCTGGGGTGCGGGACCACCGCGACCAGCGTGGGGGCAAGGCGGATCCAGTGGCGGCCGTCCGGGCGCTCGGCGAAGCCCAGCAGCGGACTGCGGCCGATCAGCCGATGAGCATGGATCCAGTAGAGCGAGCCGCCGATCATCTCCTCGTGGCGCTTGGGCAGGTAGCGCGTGGTCAGCCGCGCCTCCCCCGCATCGGCATGGCCCTCCAGCCAGGCACGCAGGTCCTCGGCCCCCTGCGAATCGAACGCGATCTTGGTCATGTGGAGCGGCATGAGCGCTGTCCTAGCGTTGCCGGCCGCGCCGGGGAACCGCGCGACTCGGGGGTGGCGGGTGCCGGGAACGCGGCAGGTGCCGGGGCCGGCTGCCCGGCGCCATAGCGGACTGGGGCGGGATGGGCTTTGATACGCCGCAATGGAGGCGGTGCGGGTGATGCCGGCGGCGGAACGGTCCTCTCCGCATATCCGCATATTGCGCCTCCCTTTGGGGTGCGTCAGACGTTCTGCTTCTGCTTATAGGCCCGCTGTGCTCCTGCGCAGGCAGGACCACGGCCGCAAGCCTTGGGCTCCTGCCTGCGCAGGAGCACGTGGTTTTGTTTGAGCAGGTGGCGGCCTCCCTGCGGCCGGTATCGCCCCCTCACCTCTCCCGTTCGTGTCGAGCGCAGGCGAGATCCGCCAGGTGCGGTCTGTATTCATCCCTGACGGCCTGCAAATGGCGGCTTTGCGCGTTTCGGGCACTCATGGACCGAAAGGTCCCCGCGCTCCGGATCATGCAAACCCGCCATTTCGCCCTGCGGTCGTCTGCCACTCCCTCATCATCTGAATGCAGACAGCGCCCAGGACAGCACTCGGCGTGTCTCGACGTCGCTCGACAAGACCGGCGGGAGTAGCCGGCCGCGCCCCCGTTACCCCGACAGGCCGACCACCGTGGCGAGGCCGAGGAAGGCGAGGAAGCCCATCGAGTCGGTAATCATGGTGACGAAGATCGACGAGGCGACGGCCGGGTCGATATTGAACCGGTCGAACATCAGCGGCACGGCGACCCCTGCAATGCCGGCGGTCAGGATGTTGGCCATCATCGCCGCCGCGATGACGCCGCCAAGCTGGACGTTGCCGAAGAAGAGCGTGACGCCGGTGCCGATCACCGCCGCCACGGTCAGGCCGTTGAGCAGCGCGACGCGCAACTCGCGCAGGATGGCGCGCCAGGTGTTGGAGGCGGTGATCTGGTTGGTGGCGAGCGCGCGCACCGTCACCGCCATGGTCTGGGTGCCGGCATTGCCGCCGACGCCCGCGACGATCGGCATCAGCGTCGCCAGCGCGACCATGCGCTCGATCGCACCCTCGAAGGTGGCGATGACGGTGGAGGCGACCAGCGCGGTGAGCAGGTTGGAGAGCAGCCAGCGCACGCGCGCCTTGTAGCTCTCCACCACCGGCTCGTTGATGTCGCCATCGCCGGCGCCGGACAGACGCAAGATGTCCTCGCCGGCTTCCTCCTGGATGATATGGACCACGTCATCCACGGTAATCATGCCGACCAGCCGATTGGCCGGATCGACCACGGCGGCGGAGATCAGCGCATATTTCTGGAAGCGCAGCGCCACTTCCTCCTGATCCATATCGACCGGGATTAGCGTCTGCTCGCGCTGCATCACATCGGTCATGGCCACGGTGCGGGGGCAGCGCATCACCCAGCTCAGCCGACAGGTGCCGACCGGCCGGTGCGCGGCATCGACGACGAAAATCTCCCAGAAATCCGAGGTGAGATCGACCGTCTCGCGCAGATAGTCGATGGTCTGGCCGACCGTCCAATGCTCCGGCACCGCGACCAGATCGCGCTGCATCAGGCGGCCGGCGGTCTCCTCGCCATAGGAGAGCGCGCTCTCGATGGCGGCGCGGTCCTCCGGCTCCATCGCCTCCAGGACGGCCTGCTGGTCCTCCTTGTCGAGATCCTCGATGATCGCGACGGCATCGTCCGTGTCCAACTCGGCGGCGAACTCGGCGAGCTGCTCGGGCGCCAGCGCCTCGACCATCGTCTCGCGGACGTGCTCGTTCAGCTCGGAAAGCACCTCGGCGCCGACCAGATCGCCAAGCGCGGCGGCGACATCCGCGCGGCGCTCCTCGGGCGTCAGCTCCAGCAGGTCGGCGATGTCGGCGGGGTGCAGCGGCTCAACCAGCGCGCGCGCCGCCTCGTCATCCTCCGCCTCGACCGCGGCGAGCACGGCGGAGACGAATTCCGGCTTCAGGCGATCATCCTCGTCGAGATTGGTCTCGGCCGCCTGCTCCGCCTCGGGCAGCAGGGCCTCGTCGCGGCGGTCTGGGTCACGGCGGTCGGGGGAATCGGGCGCGGCGGTGTCAGTCTCGCTCATGCAGCGCCTGCCTTTCCCCGCGCCGCCCCTATGGCCACGCCACTTGCGCTCCCCTTTTGCGCATGCGCTTGCCGATTGCAACCGATGCCGGGCTTTCAATGCCGCTCGCAGCCATTATAGGAGCGCGGGACCGCCGCCGCGCCCGTTCCACTTCTGGGCGGCGAGACCAAGGAGACCCGATCATGGCCGACCAGACCCTTACCCTGTCGCTCGATTCCGGCGGCGATGTCGTCATCCAGCTCCGCCCGGACCTGGCGCCCAACCATGTCGCGCAGATCACCACGCTGGCCAAGCAGGGCTTCTACGATGGCGTGGTGTTCCACCGCGTGATCCCCGGCTTCATGGCGCAGGGCGGCGACCCGACCGGCACCGGCATGGGCGGCTCCGACCTGCCCGACATCAAGGCCGAGTTCAACGCCGAGCCGCACGTGCGCGGCGTCTGCTCGATGGCGCGCAGCAGCAACCCGAACAGCGCGAACAGCCAGTTTTTCATCTGCTTCGACGACGCGACCTTCCTCGACCGCCAATATACGGTGTGGGGCGTCGTGACCTCCGGCATGGAGCATGTCGACGCGCTGCCCAAGGGCGAGCCGCCCGCAAAGCCGGGCAAGATTGTCAAAGCCACGGTGAACTGAAAGAAGAACACGACAGATTGCATAATCTGCAAGTCATCGCGGATGATGCAATAATAAACTGAACGCGAAATGAATGATCCCGCTGTGTATCCGAAAGGTCACAGCGGGATCTTGCCGTTTTTGCGCCATAATTCATTCGGGAACGGTTCAGGCTGAAAAGTCATTTTAGGCGGGCGATCGACACGGTCGGTTGCGAATGCAGGGCAATGGCCCGCATCCATTAAAAAGAAGGTTCAGCATCATGAAAGCTCTCTCCCTCACCACTTTGGCGCTGGCGCTCGCGGCCGGCACGGCCGTGCCCGCCATGGCGCAGGACAACGGCAGCCGCCTCGAGCCCTATGTCGGCGTAATGGGCGGCCTCCACGATTTCGACAACGACCAGTATAACGGCAGCCCGCCGAGCGGCTATCGCGGCTGGCTGGTCGAAGGCGTCGCGGGCCTCAACTACAATCTCGGCCCGGTCGTGGTCGGCGCGGAAGGCAGCGTTGCCAAGGGCGTCGACAAGGATATCGACTGGGAATATGGCGCCGCCGGCCGTCTGGGCCTGCGCGCGGGCAAGGACAGCATGTTCTTCGCCAAGGTCGGCTACCAGTGGACAAAGTTCGACAGCTCGGCTTTCCCGCCGGTCTCGGGCGACCGCCACTATAACGGCACGACCTACGGCATCGGCACCGAGCTTTCGCTCGCCGACATGGGCGGCTCGGCCGACCGCAGCAACATCCGCCTGCGCGCGCAGATCGACACGCGCGGCGACTTCCACTCCTTCCGTCCGATGATGGGTGTGGTCGCCAAGTTCTGATCGGGCATCCCGCCTGACATCAGCGCGCGGCCGGGGCCTTCGGGCTCCGGCCGTTTGCGTTTGGGGGCTGCGGGTGAGAGGCGGGGTGTCTCGGCCGCCCGCACGCCTGATTACAGATAGCGCTCCCTCCCCTCCGATCCACGCCACGACCCTGTGCTCCTGCGCAGGCAGGAGCCCAGGGCGATAGAGAAATACGTTGGGTCCTGGGCTCCTGTCTGCGCAGGAGCACATGTTGGGCAAGGGGCGGGAGCAGCCGGATATTCGGAAACCCGTGGTCATGCCGACGAAGGCGCCGCATCCGCCGCGCCAACCCTACCCGCTGTTGCGCAGGGCCGTGGCGATGGCGTTGATCGACAATTCGATGCCCTCGCGGATGCGCGGGTCGCTCTCGCCGGCGCGGTGACGCTTGAGCAGTTCCACCTGCAACAGGTTGAGCGGCTCGATATAGGGCAGCCGCAGGCGGATCGAGGCATCGAGCGCAGGATTGTCTGCGAGCAGATGGGCCTGCCCGGTGGCGGTAAGCAGCCGGTCGTGCGCCAGTTGCCAGCCGTCGCCGATCCGCCCGAAGATCGCCCGCGCGGCCGCCTTGTCCGCGACCAGCGGCAGATAATGGCCAGCGATGGCGAGGTCCGACTTGGCGAGCACCATTTCCATATTGGCGAGGCCGGCGCTGAAGAACGGCCAGACCTGCGCCATGTCGCGCAGCAGCGCATCGTCGCCGAATTCGGCCAGCGCCTGCCCGACGCCATACCAGCCGGGCAGCATCACCCGCGCCTGCGACCAGCTAAACACCCACGGAATGGCGCGCAGATCCTCGATGCGGCTGCCTTTGGTGCGGCTGGCCGGGCGCGAGCCGATCTTGAGGCCGCTAATCTCCTGAATCGGCGTCAGCTCGCGGAAGAAATCGCGGAAGCCCGGCGTCTCGTAAACCAGCGCGCGATAGGTGCGGAAGGCGATGGCGGAAATCCGCTCCATCGCGGCGCGGAAGCGCTCGGCATCCGCCGGGGAGAGGCGCGCCGGCTCCAGGCTGGCGAGCAGCGCGGCGCTCGTCACCGCCTCCAGATTGACCCGCGCGCTCTGCTGCGTGCCATATTTGGCGGCGATGACCTCGCCCTGCTCGGTGATGCGGATGCGGCCCTGCACCGTGCCCGGCGGCTGCGCCTGAATCGCCGCGAAGGACGAGCCGCCGCCGCGCCCGACCGCGCCGCCCCGGCCGTGGAAAAGCTGCATGGCGATGCCGGCCTGCGCGAACACCGGCGCCAGCGCCGCGCTTGCCTCGTGCAAGCTCCAGATGGAGGTGAGATAGCCGCCGTCCTTGTTGGAATCGGAATAGCCGATCATCACTTCCTGATAGCCGCGCGCGCGGACCAGCGCGCCGATCTCCGGCAGCGCGAAATAGGCCGCCATGATGCCGGGCGCGCGCTCCAGATCGGCGATCGTCTCGAACAAAGGCACGACCATGATCGGCGCCTGCGGCGGTGCATCGCCCTCCGCCGCGCGCCACAGGCCCGCCTCCTTGAGCAGGATATGCGCCTCCAGCATGTCCGAGATGCTCTCGGCCTTGGAGATGAGAGAATGGGTGATGGCGGCCGGGCCGTAGCGGGCATGCGCCTCCGCCGCCGCCTGCGCGATGGCCAGCTCGCTCGCGGTCTCCTCGCTATAGGTGACGGTGCGCGCGGCGAGCGGACGGTTGCCGGCCAGTTCGCGCCGCAGCAGCGCCACGCGCGCTTCCTCGTCCAGCGCGAGATAGTCCGGCTCGACGCCCGCCACCTTGAGCAGCTCGGCGATCACCCGCTCGTGGACGGCGCTGTTTTGCCGCATATCCAGCGTGGCGAGGTGGAAGCCGAACAGCTCGACCGCACGGATCAGCCGGGCAAGGCCGCCGCCCCGCGCCAGCAGCCCGTCGCCCTCCATGGCGAGGCCGCTGGCCAGCGCGGCGAGATCGGCACTCAATTCGGATGCGCTCGCATAGGGCGCGCCATGAAGCTGCGAGGGGCGCGGCGGCGGATGGCCGACAAGCTGCTCGTAGGTCGCCGCCAGCCGGGCATAGATGCCGGTGATCGCGCGGCGATAAGGCTCGTCGCGCCGGCTCGGCGCCTCGTCGCCGCTCGCTGCCGCCAGATCGCGCACGGCGGCAGGCACGGCCGCCAGCTCGCTGGAGATGGAAAGCTGCGCGCCCAGCTCGTGCAGCGCATCGAGATAGAAATGCAACGCCGATTCGTTGGCGCGGCCAAGCGCGAGGCGAAGCTGATCGGCCTGCACGAAGGGGTTGCCGTCGCGGTCGCCGCCGATCCAGCTCCCCAGCCGCAGGAAACCCGGCACGCGCCGGCCCAGCACCCGGTCCCAGCGCGCATAGAGGCCCGGCAGCACCGGCATGAAGATATCGCGCAAATAGGCGAGCGCGTTGTCGATCTCGTCCGCCACGTAGAGCCGCTCACGGCGCAGCGGACGCGTCTGCCAGAGCAGGGCGATCTGGCGGGTGATCGCGGTGTCGATCAGCTCGCCGTCGACGGTCTCGGTAGCGCCGGTGTCGCGCAGCGCCATCAGGGCGGCGATGACGTTGCGATGGTCGATGATGCTCTTGCGGCGCACCTCGGTCGGGTGGGCGGTGAGCACGGGCACGACCAGCGCCTTCTCCAGCAGCGCCACGATCTCGTCCGGCCCCACCCCGCCCTCGCCCAGCCGCGCGACGGCGCTCGCCACATCCGCACCCGGCTCGGCGGCGATGCCCTGCCGGTCCTCGGCGAGGTTGGCGAGCATGGAGAACAGCATGAAGCCGCGCGTGAAGGCCAGCGTATCGTCGAGCGACAGCGCCGAGAGGCCGGTCTCCACGCCCTCCGCCGGCGCGACGCCGCGCGCCCGATCGACCGAGGCGGCGCGGATATATTCGGTCTGCCGGAACAGCCGCTCGCCGCCATAGATACGGATCACGTCGCCGAGCAGCCGCCCAAGATAGCGGATGTCGGGGTTTTGGGTGATCGCGGGGCGCGCGGGGGCCATGCGGACATGCTGCATTGCAGCGGGAGGCTGGTCAAGTTGATTGAATCGGCGGAGCGGGGCGCCCGGCGCGGCGTGGATTCACCGCGCTTTGCGGCCAATGCGGGTCTTTTGCTCGAAAAGGCCGATCCAGCCGGAGCCTATGAAACGCGAGTCGTCAGGCGTGCTCCAGCGTGCACTGGAGGGGGTGCTGGTTCTGCCGGGCGTAGTCCATCACCTGGTTGACCTTGGTCTCGGCCACTTCGTAGCTGAACACGCCGCACACACCCACGCCGCGCTGGTGGACATGGAGCATGACCCGCGTGGCCTGCTCCAGATCCATACGGAAGAAACGCTGGAGCACGTCGACGACGAATTCCATCGGCGTGTAGTCGTCATTGAGCATCAGCACCTTGTAGGGCGTCGGCTTCTTGGTGCGCGCGCGGGTGCGCGTGGCGATGCCAAGACCCGGCCCGCCCGGACCCTCTTCATCCTGGCGCCCGGCCATCATCGGCCGGCGCATCGCGGCGACTATGCTCTGCATGGGTCAAAAATAGGGTAGGCTCCCCCCTGCTGGCAAGGCCCGAGCGGCAGGACGCGACAAAAAAGGCGGCCCGGAAAACCGGACCGCCTCCCTGTTAACCGTGAAAAAGCCGGTAGATCAGGCCGCGATCGCCTTCAGCTTCTCGGTAACGACCGAGACGCGATTGCTGATCGGCTGGTTAATCTCGCTCACCAGCTTGAGGAAAGCCTCGCTGTTCTTCGAGCTTTCCGACACGAACGAATCGAGCGTGCTGCTCAGCAGCTCGCTCTGGAGCTGGAAGAACTCGGTGGGTGTCTTGACCGACGCGAAGCTCTTGAGCGTGGCGCTGTTCTTCTCGAACGCCTTGCGGCCGAAATCGGCGGCGTTCTGGCCGAGCGTCTCGAAACCCTTGGCGGCGATCTTGGAAGATTCGACCACGGCCTCAAGATTGCCCTTGGTCAGCTCGCCAAACTCCTCGAACGCCTTGGAGGATTTGTCCAGCGCGGTGCGCGCCTTGTCGTTGAGATCGGCGAACGCGCTCTGGAAACGGGTCTTGGCTTCCTCGGCATAGGTCTTGGCGGTTTCAAGCGTATCGGTCATGGGGAACGTGCCTTTCGTGGTGCTGGCGCTCGCGGCGGGGCTGGGAACGGCCGCGGCGTTGGTCGGGGTTTCGGTAACGGACTTGGCAACGGATGCGGAGACTGCCTCGGCAACGGGGGCGGCAGCCGGGCGGGGCGCGGCCTTCACGGCCGGAACCTTGGGCGCGGCAGCCTTGGCCGGCTTGCGCGATGACGATCTGGTTGGCGTGGTCAAAACGACCTCCCGAGTCTTTGTTGCAATGCAACATAGAGCATCGGCGGTAGCGATGCAAGGGAAAATGATGCACTGCAACAAAGTGTCTTAATGGCGGGTAGCCGGGGGAAACGGGGTTGAACCGGGAGGATTTCTTTCCGGGCCGATCCTCATCTTCGGACCGCACCGTGCTCGTGCGCAGGCATGGAGGCCCGCGCCCGACGGCAGTTCCCTATCGCCCTGGGCTCTTGCCTGCGCAGGAGCACGGCGGTGCTATGAGGAGGGGTGGGCTTGCGATGTGACCGACGGGCATCGTCGTGGCGATCAACCCCGCCACGGCAAACAGCCCCCGTCACGGCAAACGGTCCCCCGCCCGCCCTCTCACCGCATTCGCACGTAACGCCCCGGTGCATCTTCGATGGCGGGGCGCTTGCCCTTGCCGGGCTTGCGCGCGCCGGTAGTCTTCACCTGCTTGCCGGACAAGGCGGCCAGCCAGTCGACCCAGTCCGGCCACCAGCTTCCCCTGGTCTCGCGGGCGGACGCGCGGAAGGCGGCGAAGTCGGGGGCGTCCTTCGCGCTGGTCCAATATTGATATTTGCCGGCGGCGGGCGGGTTCACCACACCCGCGATGTGGCCCGAGCCGGCGAGCAGGAAGCGGCGCGGGCCGGAGAACTGGTCCATCAGCTTCCACACGCTGCGCGGCGGCGCGATATGATCCTCGACGCCCGCCTGAATATAAGCCGGCGTCTCGACCTTGCGCAGGTCGATGGGCGTGCCGTCAACGGTGAGGCCGCCGGGCTGGGCCAGCCGGTTGTCGCGGTAGAAATCCGCCAGATAGGCGCGATGCCATTTGGCCGGCAGATTGGTGGTGTCGCCGTTCCAGTAGAGCAGGTCGAACTGGGTGTAGGCTTTCCCCAGCAGATAATTGTCGACCACATAGTTCCAGATCAGCTCCTGCCCGCGCAGCAGGTTGAAGGTGGCGGCGAGATAGCGCCCGTCGAGATAGCCATCGGTCACGAGGCTCTCGATCAGCGCGATCTGCTCGTCATCCACGAACAGCTTGAGGTCGCCCGCCTCGGAGAAATCGACCTGGGTGGTGAGGAAAGTGACGCTCGCCACCCTGTCCGCCTGCCCCCGCGCGGCGAGCAGCGCCAGTGTGGCGGCCAGCACCGTCCCCGCCACGCAATAGCCGAGCGTATGGACGGCGGGCACCTCCAGCAGGTCGCGCACCACGTCGATCGCGTCGATCTGGGCACGCACATAATCGTCAAGGCCGACATCGGCCATGCTCGCATCGGCCGACTTCCAGCTCACCATGAACACGGTCAACCCCTGCTCGACCGCCCATTTGACGAAGCTTTTGCGCGGATTGAGATCGAGAATGTAGAAGCGGTTGATCCACGGCGGGAAGATGACCAGCGGCGTCTCGTGCACCTTGTCGGTCGCCGGCGCATATTGGATGAGTTGATAGAGCGGCGTCTCGTGAACCACCTTGCCGGGCGTGGTGGCGATATTGCGGCCGACCTCGAAGGCGGAGCCATCGGTATGGGTGAGCTGGCCGCGATCGAGATCGGCGAGGAGATGCTCCAACCCGGTCAGCAGGTTCTCGCCGCGCGTCTCGATGGTCTTCTCGATCACCAGCGGGTTGGTGAAGGGGAAGTTGGTGGGCGAGACCGCCTCGACGAAGCGCTGCATGGCGAAGCGCAGCTTCTGCTTCTCGTGCGCGTCGAGCCCATCCACGCTGTCGGCCAGGTGCAGCAGATAATCGGAGGCGAGCAGATACATCTGCCGGATGAGATCGAACACCGGGCTTTCGTGCCAGCGCGGGTCGGCGAAGCGCCGGTCGAAATCGGCGGGCGAGGGTGCGCCCCCGGCCCCATCCTCGCGCTCCGCCAGCACCTGCTCCCACGCCGCGAAGCCGCGCTCGACCATGGCGGCCTGGATCTGCGCGATCCGCTCCAGATTGGCCTGCCCGCCGGCCACGCCAAGCTCCGCCATGCGCGCGGCCATATCCGCCCCGCGCTCCAGCATCGTCTGCTGGGCGAGGCCGATCACGCGCGTCCAGTGCTGGATCTGGTCGAGGCAGGGCACTGTAGGCGATTGCTGGTTCATGGCGTCTCCTGCACCGCTCGCTGGTTTTGGTGGCACCGCGCCACCATGCCGGTTATATGCGGGAATGGGCCCGGTGTTCCAAACGGAATGATCGCCCGGCCCGCCCGCACATCAGGAGACCGACTTCAGAATGTCAGACGAGTTCTACCGCATCAAGCGACTGCCGCCCTATGTCATCGCCGAAGTCAACGGCATGCGGGCAGCGGCGCGGGCGGCAGGCGAGGACATTATTGATCTCGGCATGGGCAACCCCGACCTGCCCCCTCCCCAGCATGTGATCGACAAATTGTGCGAAGTGGCGATGAAGCCCGGCTCGCACGGTTACTCCCAGTCCAAGGGCATCCCCGGCCTGCGCAAGGCCCAGGCCAATTATTACGGCCGCCGCTTCGGTGTCGATGTCGACCCGGAGACGGAGGTGGTCGTCACCATGGGGTCCAAGGAGGGCCTCGCCAGCCTCGCCACCGCGATCACCGCGCCGGGCGACGTGGTGCTGGCGCCCAACCCCAGCTACCCGATCCACATGTTCGGCTTCATCATCGCCGGGGCGACCATCCGCTCGGTGCCGACGACGCCGGACGAGCATTATTGGGAGTCGCTGGAGCGGGCGATGGCCTTCACCGTGCCGCGCCCGAGCGTGCTGGTGGTCGGCTACCCCAGCAACCCGACCGCCGAGACGGTGGACCTCGCCTTCTACGAGCGGCTGGTCGCCTGGGCGAAGGAGAACCAGGTCTGGGTGCTCTCCGACCTCGCTTATTCCGAGCTTTATTATGACGGCAACCCGACGCCCTCCATCCTCCAGGTGCCGGGCGCCAAGGACGTGGCGGTGGAGTTCACCTCGCTCTCCAAGACCTATTCGATGGCCGGCTGGCGCATCGGCTTCGCGGTCGGCAACAAGAAGCTGATCGCGGCGCTGACGCGGGTGAAGAGCTATCTCGATTATGGCGCCTTCACGCCCATTCAGGCGGCGGCCTGCGCGGCGCTGAACGGCCCGCAGGACATCGTCGAGCGGAACCGCGAGCTGTATCACAAGCGCCGCGACGTGCTGGTCGAGAGCTTTGGCCGGGCGGGCTGGGAGATCCCCGCGCCCAAGGCCAGCATGTTTGCCTGGGCGCCGCTGCCGCCGGCCCTCAAGGAGATGGGCAGCCTCGAATTCTCCAAGCAGCTCCTCACCCACGCCAAGGTCGCGGTGGCGCCGGGCGTCGGCTATGGCGAGGACGGCGAGGGCTATGTCCGCATCGCCATGGTGGAGAATGAGCAGCGGTTGCGGCAGGCCGCGCGCAACGTGAAGCGCTACCTCCAGTCGATGGGCGTCAACACGCCGGTGAACAAAGGCGCGGCGTGAATCCGCTGGGCGCGCTGGCCGATACCGAACTCAGCCTCGTCGCGCATACCATCCAGTTGGCGGTGGCGCCGGTGTTTCTGCTCGCGGGCATCGGCGCTTTCCTCAACGTGTGCGCCGGTCGCCTCGCACGGGTGATCGACCGCGCGCGCATATTGGAGAAGCTGGTGCCGGGGTCCACTGGCGCCGAACATGATCGGCTGATCTCGGAAATTCGCATCCTCGACCGGCGTATCTGGGTGGTGAACTGGGCGATCTTCCTCTCGGTGCTGGCCGCGCTGCTCACCTGCGCCGTGGTGGTGCTGCTGTTCGCCTCCTATCTCGCCGACGTGAATCTGGGCACGCTGGTCGCGCTGCTGTTCATGGGTTCGATGCTGTCGATCGGCGCGGGTTTTGCGATCTTCCTCGTCGAGACGCGGCTGGGCTCGCGCGTCATCCATATCCGCAACGAGATCCTCTACCATCAGGCGGAGGGCGAGGAACGCAATGGCGCGGAGCGGAGCGGTGGGACGGGTAGGAAACGCCTCACGCCGCGGATCCGGTAAGATTGTCGCCATATCGGCCGGCATCGCGCCCGCCCCCCGTTCGAATAGCGGGAAAGGCGCCGCCATTCCGTCCCGGAACAATATCGGACGCATGCGATCCGGCCAGCCCATGAAGCCCGTGCGTCCGTCCGGTGGCGGAGGGCGGCGCACGCCCCCTCCCCGCCGTCAAGCGGCGCGCAAATCCCCAATCAACGTGCGCATGCGTGTACGGAGTCGCTCGGCGCGCTGACCAAGCTCGTTGGCAAGCACCGTCGCATCGTTCGCGATCTTGCGGTTGCTGATCGCCACCTCGGCCAGCGTGCGACTGCGGCCATCGGCATCGACCGCCTTGGCAAGCACATCCTCCGCCTCGCGCGCGATGGCGCCGGTCGCGCTCTGCTGCTCCTCGACCGCCGCGAAGATAGCGGCATTGCTCTGCTTGATCTTCTCGGCATGCACGGTCGATGTCGTGATCAGCTCACGAAAGGCGGTGGCTGCGCTGACGATGCCGCCGAGCTTTGCAGCGATATCGCTCGTCGCGCGGCCGGTGGCGTTCGCCATCTGCTTCATCTCGGCCGCAACGACGGAGAATCCGCGCCCGGCCTCCCCGCTCCGTGCCGCCTCGATGGTGGCATTGAGCGCCAGCAAATTGCTCTGGCTGGCAATCTCACCGACCATGGCAAGCACGTCCCGCGCCGTGTCGATCTCCCGCGCCAGCTTATCGACGCCGGGTTCCAGCGCCGCGATGGCGCCCGCCGTCGCCAGCGCGACACGCTGCGCGGTATCCGCATTGCTGCCGACCGAACGGATCGCAGCCATCAGATCATCGGCATTATGTGCGACCTGCTCGATTGAACCCACCGCATCGGCCGACGAAGCGCTGAGGCCGTTCGCCTGATCCATAAGCGTGCCGGATATCCGCGCGATGTCATCCGCCTGCCGGCCCACCCGATCCGCCACGGCGAGCAGCTCGTCGATCATCAGGCCGATGCCTTCCTCGATACGATCCGCGGTGGCGCGGCGGCGCGCGCCGCTTTCTTCCCGCAGCGCGGCCTCGGCAGCGAGGCGATCATGGTGCTCGCGCTCTGCGCGCGCTTCCGCGTCCCGGCTCTGGCTCAGCGCAGCCTCAGCGCTTGCCCGCGCCATATCGACCTGCGCCAAAGCGTCCTCGGCCCGGCTTCTGGCGACGCTTGCCTCCTCGCGCGCGGTCACGTTCCTCATGGTGAGACGAATGATAAGCTGCGCCGTGATGAGAATGACGGCGACAAGACAGCCGATCAGCCCCGCATGCAGCAGAATGCGCCCCAGGCCGCTCGCACCGGGAAAGACCCAGTCCGGCACCAGCGCATAGAGCAGCAGGTGATGCACCAGCGTCAGCAAGCCGCCGAGCAGCATCGGTCGCGCATCCACCAGCAATACGAGCAGCGCGAAGCACACGAAGAAATGCATGTGCATGTCGATCTGCCAGGGATGCCCGCGGAACAGATAGATATAAAGCATGGGCAGAGCCGCCAGCGCGACCCCGCAGGAGAGCCGGGCCGGCACGTCTATGCGCCGCCGTAGCAAACAAAAGCTCGGCATGGCGCAGATGACCAGACCGAGGAGCAAGGGCGTGACGCTGTCCGGGCTGCCGACCGCCCAGCCCAGTGGCAGGATGAGGGCAAGATTGACCCACAGGAAGATCGTGATCGTTCGTAAACCACCCCAACGCAGGGGCGCTAATGCTTCATCCCGGTTCATACCGGCCTCCTTGTCCACAACCAGCGAATGCGCCGGTGAACAGCAGGCCCCTACGCTGCCACGCTACCTCGCCCAATGCAGCTCGCGATCCTTCGACCACGAGCGAATATGGCAACGGCCCCACACCGATCAGCCGCGCCTGATGCGCCACTGCCCAGCGGGCGATTTGCCCCGGCGTCTCGCCCTTCAGGGAGAGAATGAGGATGGCCCCTTTTTCCGGTGGTGCCAGCCCCATCGCCGCCGCGATGAAAAAACCCGCAACGACCTGCGCGCCAAGGGCGCACCAGGAAATGATCGTATCGGGCCGTGCCATACAGGCGAATTATGAAGAAAAGGGTAAACATCCCGCTAATCATCGCCCGCTTCCCTTCCCGACGCGGGTGATATTTGCGCAGGCGGATCAGGTCTGCACGGACGGGGTCAAATACGCCCCGATCGCCGCAGCCGGACAGGCGCGGCTTGCCTACCCATGCCGAGCCCATTTTTCATGGCCGGCAGGCAGTGCCATATCACCAAAAATGAGAGGGGCCGCCCGGCACCCGGAGGCGCCGTGCGGCCCATCGACATGGTCAGCGGCCGGAAGTGCCGCCACCCGGAGATTTACGCCGCGATCCCGCTCTCGCCATCGAGAGCCTCGCGCGACCCGCCGCAGCGTCTAGCAGCGGGCTCCCCGAACGGACTTGACCGACCCCATTGCTGAACCATGAGACATCGGATCACCTCCTTTCGCTTGCGTTGAAACAGCTTCACCGGGCGGTGGCTGAAAGCCTGTTTCCCAGCGACAGGGCCCTTGTGAGTCATTCCGCGCGGACGAACAAGACTTGTATTTTTCTTTTTTCGAATCATAATCCTGCGTCCGCCCGGCGCAGGTGCGGCTGGGCGCTTCTCCCGATATCCGATCCTTTCCAGATGGAACCGCCGTGCTCCCGCGCAGGCAGGGCCAAGAGCGATAGGGAATCGCGGCTGGATCATAGGCTCCTGCCTGCGCGGGAGCACGGCAGTTCACGAGAGCAGGCGGTTCCTATGTCGCCAGAACGGGTCATCGCGGCGGGACGGCGACCTACAGGCTCGGTTCGACCCCGCCTGCTACCCCCGGCAATCCTCGATCACCCGCGCCAGTTCGGCCCAGACGGGCACGATCAGCCGGGGCGCGGCGGTAGCTTCCAGCGCGATGCGGCCGCGCGAATAGGCGATCCAGTCGAACCCCGGATCGCTGCCCGCGCGGGTGACGGTGAGGCCGCTCGTCGCCGGGGCATCGGCCGCCCATTGCAGCGCGCCGTAACTCGTGCGGATCGTCAGCGCGGTTCCACCGAGACCGGCGCCTTGCAGCACGATCCGGCGGGTCCCGCGCGCGCAGCGCACGGTCAGCAGCGGCGTGCCGCCGGCGGTGCCGAAGCGCGCCTCGCTATCCGCGCCCACCTGGCTGTAGCTCCAGTCGCCGGGCGCGACAGGCGCCTCCTCCCACGAGAGGTTCGGCTGGGCATCCGGTGGTGGTGGTGGTGGAGGCGGCGCCGGTGCAGGCGGCGGGGGCGCCGGCTCGGCGGGCGGCACCACCTGGCAACCGGCAAGCGCGAGCAGCGCGGCGAGGGAAGCCGCTGCGAAGGGCGGGAAGCGCGTGGACCGGATCATGCTCAGGGCCGCGTCTGCCCGGTTCCGCGTACCACCCATTTGTAGGTCGTCAGCCCTTCCAGCGCGACCGGACCGCGCGCATGCATGCGGCCGGTGGAGATGCCGATTTCGGCGCCGAGGCCGAACTCGCCGCCATCCGCGAACTGGGTCGATGCGTTCCACATGACGATGGCGCTGTCGCATTGGGTGAGGAACTGCTCGGCCACGGCCGCGTCCTGCGTGACGACCGCGTCGGTATGGTGGCTGCTGTGCGCGGCGATATGGGCCAGCGCCTCCTCCAGCCCGTCGACAATGCGCGCGGAGATGATGGAATCGAGATATTCGGTGTCCCAATCGCTATCCTGCACGGGCTCCACGCGGGAATCCATCACCGCCACCGCCTTGTCGCCGCGCACCTCGCACCCCGCATCGAGCAGCGCTGTCACCAGCGCCTCGGGCTCGGCATAGCCCTTGTCGATGAGCAGCGTCTCGGTCGCGCCGCAAATGCCGGGGCGGCGCATCTTGGCGTTGAGCACGATGGCGCGCGCCATCGCCGGATCGGCGGCGGCGTGGACGAAGCTGTGGCAGATGCCATCGAGATGGGCGAGCACGGGCACCCGTGCCTCCTCCTGCACGCGGGCGACCAGCCCTTTGCCCCCGCGCGGGATGATGATGTCGATCAGCCCCACCGCGCGGAGCATGGCACCCACGGCCGCCCGGTCGATGATCGGCACGAGTTGCACGGCGTCGGCCGGCAGCCCGGCCTGGGTGATGCCGCGCACCATCGCGGCATGGATCGCGCGGTTGCTCTCGATCGCCTCCGAGCCGCCGCGCAGGATGACGGCATTGCCCGAGCGCAGGCCGAGCGCGGCAGCATCCGCCGTCACGTTGGGCCGGCTCTCGTAGATGATGCCGATGACGCCGAGCGGCACCCGCACCCGCTGGAGCCTGAGGCCGTTGGGCCGCTCGGTCTCGTCGATGATCCTGCCGACCGGATCGGCCAGCGCCGCGACCTGCGCGACCGCATCGGCCACCGCCGCGATGCGCTTTTCATCCAGCCGCAACCGGTCCAGCATGGCGGTGGAAAGGCCGTTGGCGGCGCCGCGCTCCATATCGGCGCGGTTGGCGGCGATGATCTTGCCGGTCGCTTCGCGCAACGCCGCTGCTGCTGCGACCAGCGCCTCCGCCTTGCGCTCGCTCGGCGCCAGCGCCATCTCCGCGGCAGCACGGCGCGCGCGCGCGCCCATGGTGGCGATCAGCATTTCCGGCGTCTGGGTGAGGTCGTTCATCACAAATCGGTCCTGTCATGCGCGGGACGAATCCCATAGCATGGGCGCGGAAGCAGGCAAATGGCGGCAACCCGATCGGCGCGCCGGACGTTTCAGTTTCCCGGCCCAACCGGAGGACAGCGCATGAAAACCGCACAATATCGCCTTTTTCCGCTGCTGCTCGCGCTCGCCATGACCGCCTGCGGCAGCGAGCCGGTGCCCGACAATCAGGGCAACCTCACCGCCAACGAGGCCGACGCAGCGCTTGATGCCGCGCTGAACGCGGTCGACGATGGCGCAACAATCGAACCCGAATATGAGGGCACACTTGTTCCCCCTGCGCCGGGCGAGCCGGGCGGTCTGCCCGACGACCGCACGCCGCTCGATGAAAGCGCGGCGCGCGATCCGGCCAGCGTCGAGGCGTCCGGCGCCACCATCGAGCGCTGGGGGCTGGCGCTCGGCGAGGGCCGCTATGGCGACGCCTATCGGCTGTGGCGCGACAACGGCCGGCAGAGCGGCATGACCGAGGCACAGTTCGTCGAGACCTATCGGCGCTATTCGGACATTCGCGTGCTGGTCGGCCGGCCGCAGGCGGGCGGGACGCAGACGGCGCGGGTGCCGGTGCAGGTCTATGGCCGGCTGCGCGAGGGCGGCAAGCCGTTCAATCTCTACGGCATGATGACGCTGGCGCGGAACCCGGCCGGGCAGCAGGGCGAAGCGGGGCAGGCCCCGTGGCTGATAGCCTCCTCCGAGCTGAAGCCGCTCGGCACGGTGCGCATCGCGCACGAGGGCGAGGACAGCAGCGCCGCGCGCATCCCCGCCGCCTTCCAGGGCAATTGGTCGGGGGCGCGTGCAACCTGCGGCAAGCCGGGCGACGACAGCCGCCTCGCCGTGCAGGGTGATAGTCTGATCTTCTATGAGAGCGTCGGCCAGGTCACGGCCGTGCAGCGGCTGGACGACAATCGGGTGCGGATCAGCGCCGACTATAATGGCGAGGGCGACCGCTGGACCGACAGCGCCACGCTGGCGCTCGGCGATGGCGGCAATGCGCTGACCATCGGCCAGACCAGGCGGGTGCGGTGCCCGGCTTAGGGCGAATTGCGGCTAAACCGGGCTTCTCGTCCCGAGCGCACGGCGAGGAATGACCGCTCCGTTCACAAGCCAGTGGAGGGCTTCCGCACGAGATGCAAACAACGCCTCCGCGCAGGCAGAAGCACGGCTCTAACCGCACTCCCTTACCGCTGGGCTCCTGCCTGCGCAGGAGCACGGCATGGTTCAACCGGAAGCGGCGCGCCATGGTCCACAGCACGGCAACATCCGTTCGTGATGCCGTGAGCGCGAATATCGCGCCTATCTGCCGCCGTTCATCAGCAGGAGCAGCGCCACAATGAGCACCGCCAGCGCCTGCATCATGATGCGGCCCATCATCATCTTGTTCTGCTTGAGGCTGGACTGGCTGGGACCGGTCGTGGAGCCGCCGCTCTTCAGGTCCTCCTCGGTCGCCTTGAGGAAGGCGATGATGCCGCGGACCAGATAGACCACCGCCCCGATCGCCGCGGCGACGCACAGCAGGGCGAGAATGACATTGCCCATGGAACACTCCTTTGGCAGCGATGCGGGCCTGGCCGTCCTGTAGGCTCACCCAAGCGAGATGCCAACCGGAAAGCGGTTTTCACGCAGGTCGGCGGCGAGCCGTGCGCCATCCACGCCTTGCGCCCGCAACTCGGCGAGGCTGAGCCCGGCGGAGCGCTTGGCGAGCCGCTTGCCGGCGGCGTCCACCACCAGCGCGTGATGCCGATAGAGCGGGGTTGGCAGCCCGAGCAGCGCCTGCAAGGTGCGGTGCGCATGGGTGGACGCGAACACGTCCTGCCCGCGCACGACATGGGTGATGCCCTGCGCGGCGTCGTCCACCACCACGGCGAGGTGATAGCTCGCCGGCCGGTCGCGACCTTTGACGATGAGGTCGCCCAGCGCCAGCGGATCGACCGGAACGGCACCCACCGCGTCGTCCGTCCATATGAGCGGGCCGGTGCGGGCGAGCGCCGCGCCCATGTCCAGCCGCCAGCTATGCGGCTCGCCCCGCGCGATCCGGGCGGCGCGTTCGTCCGCCGGCAGCGCGCGGCAGGTGCCGGGATAGAGCGGGCCATCGGCGCCGTGCGGGGCGTGCAGGCTGGCGGCCAGCTCGCGGGCAATGTCGCCGCGCGTGCAAAAGCAGGGATAGACGACGCCCAGCGCTTTCAGCCGCGCCAGTGCGGCGTCATAGGCCGTCAACCGCGTCGACTGGATCAGCAACCCGTCCCAGCCGATGCCGAGCCAGCGCAGGTCATCGTAAATGCCCTCGGTGAACGCCGGCCGGCAGCGGGTGATGTCGGTATCCTCGATCCGCAGCAGGAAGGCGCCGCCGCTTTTCCGCGCCAGATCATGGGCGAGCAGGGCGGAGTAACCATGGCCGATATGCAGCCGCCCGGTCGGGCTGGGCGCAAAGCGCGTCACCAGATGCTGTGGAGCCTCCATCTCACTCATACTAGCTCTTGACGCGATCCCATCATTGCTGTGTCATGACCGCGTCACGGTTCTCTCCGATGGATCGCGGCGGAACCGATGGGGGCCGAACCACGCCATGTATCATCCCGATCGTATTCGTCACCCGGATAACTGCCCCGCGCTGGTGCTCAACGCGGATTATACCCCGCTTTCCTATTATCCGCTGAGCCTCTGGCCCTGGCAGACCGCGATCAAGGCCGTGTTCCTGGAGCGGGTCGATATCGTGGAATGTTATGAGCGGGAGGTCCACTCGCCCAGCTTCCACATGCGCATCCCCTCGGTGATCGCGCTCAAGCAATATGTGCGGCCGAGCGAGCACCCCGCCTTCACCCGGTTCAACCTGTTCCTGCGCGACAAATTCTCGTGCCTCTATTGCGGGACGACCAAGGACCTCACCTTCGACCATGTCGTGCCGCGCCGCGCGGGCGGGCGCACGACCTGGGAGAATGTCGCCACCGCCTGCGCGCCCTGCAACCTGCGCAAGGGCGGCCGCACCCCGCGCGAGGCGAACATGGCCCTGCGCGAGCAGCCGATCCGCCCGACGACATGGCAGCTCCAGGATCGCGGCCGCGCCTTCCCGCCCAATTACCTGCACGAGAGCTGGCACGACTGGCTTTATTGGGATGTCGAACTGCTCGCCTGAGGCGGTTTCTCCCAGTCCTCGTCTTTTTCCCGGTCTCGGTGCTTCCGCGAAGGCAGGAGCCCAAGGCAGCAAGGAAGCCCTCATGCACCCTGGGCTCCTGCCTTCGCAGGAGCACGCCATGGTTCATCAGCCGGCAGACCCGCGCTAAGCCCGATAGGCCGCCGGCCAGATGCCCTGCTTGCCCGGCGAGAGGATGCCGTTGGGGTCGAGCACATCCTTGATCCGCTCGTTGAACCGCCGCTGGGCATGGTCGTTGAAGGCATATTGCTCGGCGACAAGATCCATGAAGTCGAGGTGCGAGCGATATTCGCCATAGCCCATCTGCGCGGCGGAGCGGACCATCGCGCGGCAGGCGGCGTAGGCATTGTTCGCCTGCCCCTCATCCTCGGTATCGAACACGACGAGGCCGACATGGATCATGCTGCGCTTCGAGACGATGATGACGCCGCTATAATCGAGTCCCGCCCCGTTCAGTTCGGTGCGGACGAGGTCGCGCAGCGCCGCGCCGTCCCGCCCGGTGATCGGCGCCGCGCAGGAGAAGCCGATGTGGCCGCCCTTTTCGCCACCGTACCAGCGCGTCATCCGGTCGAGCGCCATGCTGGGGATGCCGGCCTGCACCCGCTCGTGCGGATTCTCCAGCTCCGGCATGGCGTGCCCATCATATTTGGAGAAGCTGACCTGCGCGCCCGGGATCGTCCCGAACGCATCCTGCACGATCTCGCGCTGCCGCTCGACGATTGTCTCGTCGCCATAGAGGGCGAACCGCATGACCCAGCGCCCAAAGCCGGGCTGGCGGGCGATGTCGTCGATCACCGCCTCCGGCATCGGCCCGGCGCCGGTGTACCATTGCTCGCGGCCGGCGAAGGCGGACATGGCGCATACCGCGTTGATAATCATCGGCTGGTTGGGGATGGTGCCGTCCATCATCAGCGGCCGCAGCACCTCCAGCAGCAGCTCCAGGTCGCTGTCCTTCCGCAGCGTGAGCCAGCCGGGCATGTAGCAATCCGGCGGCTGCATCAGCCACATGCCCATCTTGGTGACGATGCCGTAGTTGGACTGCATGAACAGCCCATCCGCGCTCGGCCCGCAGTTGCGCTTGTGGACCAGCGTGGCGCGGGCATTGTCCATTGCGCCCATGCCGGTGCGCAATATCTCGCCATTGGCCAGCACCACCTCCATGCCGCATTGCTGGCCGACATGGTCGCCGATGGGCGTATAGCCGACGCCATGGTCGAGCGTGTTGCCGACGACGCTGCCCCAGCCGAGATCGGGCACGGACATCCACAGCTTCGAGCCCGTCGCGCGCAGATGATCGTAGAGGTCGAAGAAGCGCACGCCCGGCTCGACCAGCACGGCGGCGTTCACCTCATCCACCTCCAGCACGCGGTTCATGCGGCGCATCGAGAGGACGAGCGAACCGGAGACGCGCGGCGCCGCGCCGCCATAGCCGTTGTTACGCCCCTGCGAGCTGGTCCACACCGGCACCTTGCACTCGTTGGCGACGCGCAGGATCGCCTGCACCTCCTCGACCGAAGACGGCATCAGCACCGCGCCCGGCTCGAAATCGCGCCAGCTCGGGTGCTGGAAGGGATCGCGAAACTCGGCGACCTCGGCATCGGCTGTCAACAACCCTTCCGGACCGAGCACGCTGCGCAGCCGCTCGATAGCAGGGCCGAGATCGAATGTGGGCTGCCGCAGGGGGCGCGCGTCCTGATCGCTCATGGGCATCTCTCCGTCCGTGGAGGGCGGAGCATAGAGCGATATGGCCCGGCCGCGTTTGGCCGAGCGTGCAACAGCATTGGGCTAGGCGTGCAGAGCGGCGCGCACGGCGGTGGGTGTCGTGCCGAAGCGGGCGCGGAACCGCCGGGCGAAATGGCCCTGATCTACGAAGCCGCAGCGCCACGCGATCTCGCCGACCGGCAGGCCAACGCTCCGGCGGTCCGCCAGCAGGGCGTGGGCGCGGTCCAGCCGCTCGGCCATGACCAGCGTGCCGAAGCTGGCGCCGATGCGCGCGCAGAGCAGGTGCAGATAGCGGCGCGACACGCCCAGCTCGCGCGCGGCGCCCGCCACATCGAAGGCGGGATCATGCGCGCGGTCGGCGATGAGCTGGCGCAGGCGCTGCACGATGGGCCTGCCGCGACCGGGCGGGCGGGTCTCCGGCGTGCAGGCGAGCACCAGCAGGCTGGCGACCTGCTCCGCCAGCGCGCCGGCAGGCAGCACGAGCCGGTCCGCCATGTCGACCTCCAGCATGGCGAGCGTCGCGGAGAGCGCCCGCCCCCAGCCCCGCCCGCCGTCGATCCGCCGCCCGGCCAGCGCGGCGGGGTCCGGCGTCCAGCGGGCCAGCCAGTCATGGTCCAGCGCAAGCGTCATCGAGCAGCTTTCGCTCGCCTCGAAGCGATAGGGCATCGCGCGGTCGAGCAGCACGCAGTCGCCCGGCCGCAGCACATCCTCATGCCCGTTCTGCGCATAATGGAAGGTGCCCGCGCGGATCGCGACCACGTCCAGCTTGGCGCCGTCGCCCATCCGCGCGATGCAGCGCGGCGTGCGGCGGACGGTCTGCGGCCCGGCGATCAGCTTGCTCATCAGCGCCGGCCCCAGCGGCCCCTGCTCCATCCGCGCATGGAAGCCATCCGCCGACGAGTCGATATCGAGCGCGAACAGCGAGCGGTCGATCATGGCCTGCCACTGGCGCAGCGCCGGTGTGCCGCGCGTTTCGGCCGTCGACCAGACAACAGTCGACTTGGCGGTCGGCGTGGCGGTCTGCATGGCGCCTCTCCCTCAACGCGGCCTGCCCTGCCGCTATCAGGGAGCATGGCCGCCTCTTGAACCGCGAGCATATCGCGCGGCCGCCCGCTTGGCTACGGCCCGCCGCGCCGCCCGCGCGCACGCCTCTTGCGCGGCTCGCATCACCCGTTAATAACCCGCCGATGGACCGCATCCTCATTCGCGGCGGCAAGCCGCTCTCCGGTAAACTCCCCGTCTCCGGCGCCAAGAACGCAGCGCTCACCCTGCTGCCCTGCACGCTGCTCACCGAGGAGCCGGTGACGCTGCGCAACCTGCCGCGCCTTGCGGACGTGGACAGCTTTGGCCACCTGCTCAACCAGCTCGGCGTCTCGACCATGATCGAGGGCTCGCGGCAGGAGGATTTCGGCCGGGTGATGACGCTGCGCGCCAGCCGCGTCACCTCCACCACCGCGCCCTATGACATCGTCCGCAAGATGCGCGCCTCCATCGTCGTGCTCGGGCCGTTGCTGGCACGCGCGGGCGAGGCGACCGTCTCGCTGCCCGGCGGCTGCGCCATCGGCAACCGGCCGATCGACTTCCACCTGAAGGCATTCGAGACACTCGGCGCCCGGATCGAGATGGCCAACGGCTACGTCCGCGCGCTGGCGCCGGACGGCGGCCTCAAGGGCGCGCTGATCGCCTTCCCCTTCCCCTCCGTGGGCGCCACCGAGAACGCACTGATGGCCGCCTCGCTGGCGCGCGGCGAAACGATCATCGAAAATGCCGCGCGCGAGCCGGAGATCGTCGACCTGTGCAACCTGCTGGTCGAGATGGGCAGCGAGATCGAGGGCATCGGCAGCGACCGGCTGGTCATCCAGGGCAAGGACCGGCTCTACGGCGCCACCTACAAGGTGATGGCCGACCGCATCGAGGCAGGCAGCTACGCCTGCGCCGCCGCGATCACCGGCGGCGAACTGGAGCTGGTGGGCGCCGACGCGGAGGACATGCACGCTACGCTCACCGGGCTGCGCGAGGCGGGCGTCCACATCGAGACGAGCAAGAAGGGCATCAAGGTCGCCGCCAACGGCAAGCTGCGCCCGCTCACCCTCTCCACCGCGCCGCACCCCGGCTTCCCCACGGACATGCAGGCGCAGTTCATGGCGATGCTGGCGCTGGCAGACGGCGCGAGCGTGCTCACCGAGACGATCTTCGAGAATCGCTACATGCACGTACCCGAACTGGCCCGCATGGGCGCGGACATCACCGTCAATGGCCGTACGGCGGTGGTGCGCGGCGTCGCGGGTCTGACCGGCGCGCCGGTGATGGCGACGGACCTGCGCGCCTCGATGAGCCTCATCCTCGCCGGCCTCGCCGCCTCGGGCGAGACCATCGTCAACCGCGTCTACCACCTCGATCGCGGCTACGAGCGGCTGGAGGAGAAACTCTCCGCCGTGGGCGCGGATATCGAGCGCGATAGCGACGGGTAGAGGGGGGAGCGGCGGTTGCATCCATAGCGGACTGCGAGCGCCCAATAAGATATCACACCCCAACCCTCGTCACCCCGGGCTTGACCCGGGGTCCCGCTTTCTCATCGAGCGCAACAGTCTGGTGGGATTATATCTGGCGCGTGTGACCGGAGAAGCGGGCCCCCGGGTCAAGCCCGGGGATGACGGAAATAGGGATGATCGCTTTCTCCCAAAAACGGACCTGAAACCTCCAACCCCCATCTCACGTGCTTTGCCACCGAACAGGTCTATGATGCATTATCACGCCATCCGCCACGGAGCGCATCATGACCGTCACCTCATCGCGCAAGACCCATATCGGCGCCCACGCGCTGCATCCTGAAACGCAAATGCTCAACTACGGCTACGACCCTGCCCTCTCGGAAGGCGCGGTCAAGCCGCCGGTGTTCCTCACCTCCACCTTCGTGTTCACATCCGCCGAGGAGGGGCGCGATTTCTTCGATTATGTCTCGGGCCGCAAGGTCGCGCCCGCCGGGCAGGAATCGGGCCTCGTCTATTCGCGCTTCAATCATCCCAACAGCGAGATCGTCGAGGATCGCCTCTCGGTCTATGAGGGCGCGGAGGCGTGCGTGCTGTTCGGCTCCGGTATGGCGGCGATCACCACCAGCCTGCTCGCTTATCTGCGCCCCGGCGAAGGGGTGCTGCACTCGCAGCCGCTCTATGGCGGCACCGAGACGCTACTCGGCAACACGCTCTCCGGCTTCGGCATCGCCTCGGCCGGCTTCACCAATGGCGTCGACCGGGCCAGCATGGAGGCGGCCGCACGGGCACTGAGGCGCGTCCGCGTCATCCTGATCGAGACGCCGGCTAACCCCACCAACGGCATCGTCGATATCGCGCTGGTGCGGCAGGTGGCCGAGGCGATCGGCGCAGCGCAGGGCGGCGAGCGCCCGCTCATCCTGTGCGACAACACGCTGCTCGGCCCGGTGTTCCAGAAGCCGCTGGAGCATGGCGCGGACATCGTGCTCTATTCGCTCACCAAATATGTCGGCGGCCATTCGGACCTGATCGCCGGCGCCGCGCTCGGCTCGCGCGAACTGATGCGCCCGGTGCGCGCGCTGCGCAGCGCCATCGGCACCCAGCTCGATCCCAATAGCTGCTGGATGCTCGGCCGCAGCCTGGAGACGCTCGGCCTGCGCATGGAGCGCGCCAACGCCAACGCCGCCGCCATCGCCACCTTCCTGCGCGATCATCCCAAGGTGGCGGCTGTGAACTACCTGCCGTTCAGCGAGCCGGACAGCCCGATCTGCCGCACCTATCACGCGCAATGCACCGGCGCGGGATCGACCTTCTCGTTCGATATCGAGGGCGGCGAACCGGCCGCGTTCCGCTTTCTCAACGCGCTGAGCATCTTCAAGCTGGCGGTGAGCCTCGGCGGCACGGAGTCGCTCGCCAGCCACCCGGCGACCACCACCCATTCCGGCGTCGCGGCCGATGTCCGTGCGCGGATCGGCGTGCTCGGCTCGACCATCCGGCTCTCGGTGGGCATCGAGCATGTGGACGACCTGATCGCCGATCTGGAACAGGCGCTGGCGGCGGCTTGAGAAACCGGGCGGAACGCCTTGTTGCGTCGCCCCGGGCTTGACCCGGGGGCCCGCTGTCTCATCCATGCGGCCCGGACGATACAACGGGTTATCCATGGCCGATCAGTGTCGCAACGCCCTGTCCAACCGGTCGGCTTGAGAAGTCAGGAAGCGGGACCCCGGGTCGAGCCCGGGGTGACGATGGTGGGGGCTAGTGGCTTTCCATCTCCCCTCAGACCTGAACTTCACCGATTCCAGCGATCCCCTTCTCTTTTGCCTCCGCCCCCGCCTCCTCCGCCAGCCGCTGCGCGACCATCCGCCGCGCGAGGATGGCGCCGGCGTCGCGCGGCAGGATCAGCGGGTCGAGATCGAACAGATCGGCATCGCCCATCTGCTCCTGCACATCGGCCATGATCGGCCCATCCTCGCGCTCGAAAATGCCCTTGAAAAAGGCGATCAGCCGCGCGTCCACCTCCGGCCCGCCATCGCGCTGGAAGATGCGGGCAAGGCCGGAGAAATAATGGCTGCGGGTCGCGGTCTCCGGCGTGATGCAGTGGGACTGGACCATATAGGGCCGGTTGGTGACGGCGGGCGCCCCAACCGGCACCGCGCCCATGGTGAACGTCATGTTGGCGGGCGCCACCCATTCGGTGTCGTTCCACTGGTCGAACGGCTGGCCGGCGGGCACGCCGTTGTCGAACACCGGCGGCCTGGTGATGTTGGGCACGAAGGTGCGGCTGTGCACCCGGCCTTCCTCCACCCGCGCATGATAGGTCTCGCCCGGCGTAGCACCGGCATCGGGCTTCCAGCCGCCGATGGTGCTGGTGTGCAGCCAGAACAGGTGAGTCAGCTCCATCAGATTGTCGTTGCCGAGCTGCCAGTTGCCGTCGAACGCCACATGCCAGACGAGGGGGCGCAGGCTCTCGTCATCGAGGTGGCTGTGATCGGGGATGAGCGCCGGGTCGGCGCGCTCCGGGTCGCCCATCCAGATCCAGATCAGCCGGTGCCGCTCGACCACGGGGAAGCTCCGCACCCGCGCGCGGGCAGGCGGTGTTTTCTGATAGGGGCTGCGCGTGCACAGGCCGTCCGGCCCGAAGCGCAGGCCATGGTAGAGGCACTCCACCTCGTCGCCGATCCGCCGGCCTTTCGAGAGATAGGCGAAGCGGTGCGGGCAGCGGTCCAGCATCGCCACTGGCTCGCCATGGCCGGTGCGGTAGAGCAGCACCGGCTGGTCGAGCAGGCGGCGGGCGAACAGCGCCTCTTCACCCACTTCATCGTCGCAGGCCGCAACATACCAGGTGTTCAGAATGAAGGGCGACATGGCCGGGTTCCTCTCTTGGCAAGGCGCCGGCGCTGGGGCAGGACGGCGCCATGGCGAACAAAGATACGGCAATCAGCGGCGAGCGCATGGGCTTCCCCCACCTCGTCAAATGGGTGGAGATGGCGGTGCGCGCCCGTGTCGAGCGCGTCCTGCGCAATCAGCCCATCTCCAGCAGCCAGTTGTTCGCGCTGGTGCTGATCGACGAGCGGGGCGAGGTCACGGCGGCCGAGCTGGCCCGCCTCATGCACATCACCCCGCAGGCGTTCACGCCGCTGCTGCGCCCCCTGCGCGCTCAGGGTTTGATCGAACGCGAGCCAGACGCGGCGCACCGCCGCCGGCTCACCATGCGGCTCACCGATGCGGGCCGGACCGTGATCGCCAAGGCCCGCGCCCTGACGCCGGAGATCGAGGGCGCCATGCTCGCGGACTTCACGGACGCGGAACGCGAGACGCTGCTGCGCCTGCTTGCCCGTATCGTCCGGCCGCTCGCCTGACTGCATCCCGCCTCTCCGCTCCTGCTTGTGCGCAATGTAAAGTTATTTTATATTGATCGCAAGCAAGCGCTCATCTGTAGGAGAGGCCCATGACCGCACCCACCATCCGCCCGCTGACCGAGCGCTTCGGCGCGGAGATCACCGGCGTCGACGCGCGCGAACCGCTCGCCCCGGCGACGCGCGATGCGCTGGTCGATGCGTTTCACCGCCATCAGGCGCTGGTCATGCGCGGCAGCGTGCTCAGCCCGCACCAGTTCGTCGCCTTCGCCCGCAGCTTCGGCGAGCCGGACTCCTCGGACACCAGCCGCTATCATGCACCCATCGACATTGACGGCTTCAAGGGCCTGCGGCTCGTCTCCAACATCGAGGAAGGCGGCCGCAACAAGGGCCAGTTCGGCAATGACGAGATGGGCTGGCATCAGGACCGCTGGACCGACGCGGCGCCGCCGCCCGCGACCATGCTCCACGGCGTCGAGATCACGCAAGCGGGCGGGCGCACCGGCATCGCCAGCCTGTGCGACGCCTATGATGCGCTGCCCGCCGATCTGCGCCGGCAGGTGGAGGCGCGGACCATCCACTTCCCGCTGTCGGTCAACGATGCGGACGGCGCGCTGGCCAATGCCGACCCCGATGATGAGAGCCTGTTCCGCATCGTGCCGCTGGTGCAGGTCCACGCCGTCACCGGGCGGCGCTTCCTGTTCCTCGGCGCCCGGCGCATCCTCGCTTACATCGACACCGCGCCGCGCATCTCCGGCCTGACGCGCGAACAGGGCGGCGCGCTGCTCGACGCGATCTACGCGCATGTCTCCCGGCCGGATTTCTCCTACGTCCACCGCTGGCAGCCCGGCGACATTCTGTTCTGGGACAATCGCTGCTGCATGCACCGGCGCGAGAGCTTCGACCCCGCCGAGCGGCGGCTGCTCTACGCCGCACCGCTGGTCAGCTCGGCACTGCTGTGGAACGGGCGGATCCCACAGGCCGCCTGAGCGGGCAGGACGCCCCACCGGCAACGGATCGGCGTCCTCCCGCCGCCATCCCCTTGCCAAGCCCCGCGCCCACCGCCATGTGGCGGATATGCTCTCGCTCATCTCGCTCCTGATCGGCTGCGTCGCGCTGATGCTGGCGATCCCGGCGCTCATCCCGTTCCTCGGCTGGGCGAACTGGCTGATCGTGCCGCTGGCCTTGCTCGGCGCGCTGGTCGGCCATTTCGCGCAGGGGACGGGCGCGCGCAATTTCTGCTTCTTCGTCGCCGCCTTCGCGATGCTGCGGCTGTGGCTGGGCGGCGGCATCGTTTGAACCGGCCGATCCCTTCCATCGACGTGGCGGCCGCGCGGCACCGCGCCGGGCTGCTCGCCGGCCTCGGCGCCTATGGCCTCTGGGGCCTGCTGCCGATCTATTTCAAGCTGCTCCCCGGCGTCTCCGCGCTGGAGCTGGTGGCACACCGCATCGTCTGGTCCGTGGTGTTCCTCGCCTTCGTCGTCGCCGGCTACCGGCTCTGGCCCGCGCTCGCCGCGGTCTGCCGCCAGCCGCGCTTGCTGGGCGCGCTCACGCTCAGCTCGGTGCTGATCGCGATCAACTGGGCGGTCTATATGTGGGCGATCGAGACCGACCATATCGTCGCCGGCAGCCTCGGCTATTTCCTCAATCCATTGGTCAACGTGCTGCTCGGCACGCTGGTGCTCAAGGAGACGCTGAAGCGCGGCCAGCTCATCGCGGTGCTGATCGCCGGCGCGGGCGTTGCCATCCTCGCGGTGGGGGAGTGGCAGACGCTGTGGATCAGCCTCAGCCTGGCGGTGAGCTTCGCCTTCTACGGGCTGGTGCGCAAGCTGACACCGGTGTCGGCGGCGGTCGGCCTCTCGGTGGAGACGATCATCCTCGCCCCCGTGGCGCTGGCCTATCTCTACTGGCTGTCCACGCAAGGCACGCTGATGTTCGGGCGCGGCCAGCTTCTGTCGCTGGGCCTGATCGGCACCGGCGCAATCACCGCGATCCCGCTGATGCTATTCGCCCGCGCGGCGCGCTCGCTGCCGCTCGTCACGCTCGGGCTGATGCAATATATCGCGCCCTCCATCCAGTTCTTCGTCGGTATCCTGCTCTATGGCGAGACGCTCTCCTCCGGGCGCTGGGCCAGCTTCGCGCTGATCTGGGCCGCGCTGGTGCTGTTCGTGTGGGACAGCCTGCGCGGGCGGCGGCGCGTGGCCGCCTGAGCGTCGGGGCGGGTGCGGTCCCCGTTTCCGCCGCGAAAAACCTCAAGAGTGGATGGGCGTTTACGAGAGAGAAAACCGCAATGGCGGGTTTTGCGTGCTGCGGCGTGCCCGGCCTATGAGCCCGGGCCGCTGAGCCACCCTTTGCAGGCCGCTGGAACTGACTGCCGATCTGCCCTAGACGGCGGCGCGTGACCAGCCGCCCAACCCTCGTTTCCCGTGGTAGCCTCTCCCGTCGTGGCCCCGCGCCCCGGCCGCATGCCGACCGGCCGCTCTACGCCATCACGCTGCGGCTGCTGGCCATGCTGATGCTGGCGACGACCTATGCCATCGGCAAGATCCTGGTCGAGCGCGGCGCCAACCTGCCGGAGATCGTCTTTTACCGGCAGCTTTTCGCCTTCCCCATCGCGGCGATCGGCGCGTTCGCCACCGTCGGGCTGGCGGTGATGCCGCGCGCGCCGCTGCGCACCCATGCCACCCGCACGGCGCTGGGGATGACCGGCATGCTGTTCAACTATGGCGCGGTGGCGCTGCTGCCGCTGGCGGAGGCGACCTCTATCGGTTTCACCATGCCGATCTTCGCCACCATCCTCTCCGCGCTGCTGCTGCGCGAGCGGACCGGCATCCATCGCTGGAGCGCGGTGGCGCTCGGCTTTGCCGGTGTGGTCATCATGGCCCACCCGGAATCGGCCAATTTCGCCTCTTGGGGCCTGATCGTGGCGCTGACCGGCGCGCTCGTCACCGCGCTCGTCGCCATCGTGCTGCGCGATCTCGGGCGGATCGACGAGGCGCCGGTCATCGTCTTCTGGTTCACCTTGCTCTCGCTGCCGCCGCTCGGGCTGCTGATGCTCTGGTTCGCGCAGCCGCATGGTGCGCTGGACTGGCTGCTGCTGCTCGGCCTCGGCGTCTCGGGCGGGGTGGCGCAACTGCTGATGACCGCCTCGCTCAAATGGGGCCCGGTCTCCATCGTCATCCCGATGGACTACAGCCAGATGATCTGGGCGACCTGGGCGGGCTGGCTGTTCTGGGCGAGCTGGCCGCTGCCCTCCACCTGGGTGGGCGCGGCGCTGATCGCGGTGAGCGGCCTCTACATCGCCTGGCGCGAGCGGGTGCGGCGCGGCGCCCCCATCGTCAGCCCGGCGGAGGATCGCGCCGGAAGATCAGGCTGAGATTGTTGGCCGGCATGTCGGCGACGCGCGCCAGCGTGAAGCCGTCCCGCCCCGCCGCCGCCTCGACATCATGCACCCAGCGCAGACCCCAATTGGGGTCCCGCGCGCGCAATGACTCGTCGAAGGCGGTGTTGCCCGGCGCGGTGAGGAAACTCTCGCGGAAGAAGGGGCCGTAGATGCAGAGCGGCCCGCCCGGCGGCAGCAGCCGCGCGGCGCCGCGCAGCAGGCCCTGCGTCGCCGCCCATGGGCTGATGTGGATCATGTTGATGCACAGCACCGCATCGGCTTCCCCGATGGCCCACGCTTCGGGATCGGCCGCGTCGAGCCGCAGCGGCGGCGCGAGGTTGGCCAGCCCCGCTTCGTCCGCCCACGCCGTGATCGAGCGCAGCGCGGCCGGATCGGGGTCGCTCGGCAGCCAGCGGAGACCCGGCAGGGCGCGGGCGAAATGGACGGCGTGCTCGCCCGATCCGCTCGCCACCTCCAGCACGAGGCCGGACGCGGGCAGCTCGGCGCGCAGCACCGCGAGGATGGCGTCACGGTTGCGCGCGGTTGCCGGCGCGTGACGCTTGCCCTGCTCGGCCGGCGCCTCGCCGGGCAGCCACGGCTGGGGCGTGTCCGTCACGGCCGGCACGCGGGATAGACGGTGCGGCGGCGGGGTGCATCCGGGCTGAGGCGCACCGTGCTCCTGCGCAGGCAGGAGCCCAGGGCCCAGCCGCAGTGCCTTGCCGCCCTGGGCTCCTGCCTGCGCAGGAGCACTGAGGTTATTCCATGCGGACTGTCTCCAACGATCCACAAATGGCGGCTGCACGCGCCCCCGGCGTCCATGTGCCGCAAAGACACCGCGCGCCGGATCACGCAAAGCGGCCATTTCCGCTTCGCTATCCTCTGCATGTCGATCCGCCCTGGCGTCACGGTCGCTCTCCTATCCGGCCTTACTCCGGACCGGGCCGCTCAGCGCGGCGCCGGCGTCTCGCCGAAGATACGCCGGTGCGCCTGCTCGGCAAAGCGGTCGGTCATGCCGGCGATATAATCCGCGATGTGGCGGCTGCGCGCGGGTTCTTCGGCCGGGCAATCGGCGTCCCACCCCGCGTCCATCAGCCCGATGTCGTCCCGATAGGCCGCGAACAGATCGGCCACGATCCGGTGGGCGCGCTCGGCCGCCGTCCTTTGCAGCGGGTGATGGTAGAGATTGGCATACATGAAGCGCTTGAGCGCACGCTCCTCCTCGCGCATCGGCCCGGAGAAGGCGCACACCGCCCGCCCCGCCGCGCGGATGGCGCCCGCATCCGCCTCCGCCAGCCCCAGCGTATCGAGATTGGCGCGGGTCGCGGCGATCAGGTCGTTGACCATCACGCCGATCTGCTCGCGCACCAGCTCGCGCATCAGCCGCTCCTCGGGCACCTCCGGGTAGCGGCGCGTCACCTTCTCCCAGCAGCGCCGCACCAGCGGCACCTCTAATATCTGCTCCAGCGAGAGGATGCCGGAGCGCAGCCCGTCGTCGATATCGTGATTATCATAGGCGATATCGTCGGAGAGCGCGGCGACCTGCGCCTCCAGCGACGCCCAGCTCTCCAACTCCAGCGGGAATGCCGCGTCCACCGCCCGCATCGCCCAGTTGGGTGCGGTGATCGGGCCGTTATGCTTGGCCAGCCCCTCCAGCATCTCCCAACTGAGGTTGAGGCCGGGGAAGGTCGGGTAGGAAATTTCCAGCAGCGTGAGCGTGCGCAGACAATGGGCGTTGTGATCGAACCCGCCATGCGCCGCCATCGCCGCGCCCAGCGCATCCTCGCCGGCATGACCGAACGGCGGGTGGCCGATATCGTGCGCGAGGCACAGCGCCTCGGTCAGGTCCTCGTTCAAGCCGAGCACTCGCGCGATGGTGCGGCCGATCTGCGCCACCTCCAGGCTGTGGGTCAGCCGCACGCGATAATGGTCGCCGCCCGGCGCGACGAACACCTGCGTCTTGTGCCGCAACCGGCGGAAACTGATCGAATGGATGATCCGGTCGCGGTCGCGCTGGAAGATGTCGCGCGGCCCGCGCACCGCGCCGCGCCCCTCCGCATGCAGCCGCCCCCGGCTGCGCGCCGGGTCGCAGGCATAAGGGGCGAGCGCGCTCACTTGCCGCCGATCTTGGTGACGTCCTCGCCTGCGTCGCTCTGCCAGACGAACGCATCGCCGCCAGCCTTGGCGATCTTGCTCACCGTGGCGCGTGCCTCGTCGATCTTCTTGAAGGGGCCGACCAGCAGCCGCCGCGTCGCGCCCCACTCCGCCGTCCAGCCGGTTTGGTCGCCGATCGCGTCGCTGTAGCTGCGGCGCAGGCGGCGCAGGTCGAAGGCGAGCGCATCGACATTCTTGCCGGTGGCGATCTGCACCCAGATGCGCGCCGGGTTGGCGGCGAGCTTGGCCTTGCGCTCGGCCTCGGCCTTCTTCGCCGCATCGGCCTTCGCCTTGGCTTCAGCCTCCGCCTTGGCCTTGGCGGCGGCCGCGTCCGCCTGCTTGCGCCGCTGGTCCTGAATGCGCGCCACCGCCGCCATGTCGGCCACGACCGCACCGTTCCGGCGCTCCTGCTCGGGCACGCTCAGCGCGGAGAGCGCGTCGGCGAGCGACGGCGGCGGCGTGCTGGCTTGCGGCGCGGGCGGGGGCGTGAAACCGGCGGCCGGCGTTCCGGCGGGATCGGAAGGGCCCTGCGCGGCGCTCGTCGGCGCGGCGGCCGGTGGCGTGCTTGCCGCTGGCCGGGTCACGGGCGTCGTGGCCGTCGCCGTTTGCGTCGGCCGGGGCGCGGGCGGGGTCGGCTGCGCGACCGGCTGCCGCACCGTGCTCGGCTGCGGCGTGGGTTGAACGGTCGCGCGTGCAGTATTCGCGGCCAGCGCTGTGCCCGGCGCGGGCTGGACGGGGGCCGGCTCGCTGCGCGCGGGCGCGGGCGGAGTAGCGGCGGCGCGGGCGGCCGTGGTCGCCGCCGCGGTCCGCGCCGTCTCGGCCTTGCTGGTGCGCGTATTCCGGCTGTTGCGACTGGTCCGGCTCGCGCGGCCGGGTTCCTCGCGCGCGGCGACCTGGGTCTCCCGCACCCGCGCCGGGTCGGGCGCGGCGAGCCGCAGCACGTCGCTCGGGAATTCGCCATAATGGGCGGCCGCCGCCTTCTGCGCCGGGGTCAGCAGCGGCAAGCGCTGCATATAGGGGTCGAGCGCGTCGGCCAGCCCCTTGGGCATGACCGACTGGGTGACTTTCTGCGCATCGTCCATGCGCCCGTTCATCGCGAAGATGAAGGCGCGCAACCGCCACGCCTCGCGGTCGCCGGCCGCCAGCGGGACGCGGAGCTGGTTCTCCGCCTCGTTGACATTGCCGGATACGCCGAGCGAGGTCGCATAGCGCAACCGCGCCTGCTCGTTATTGGGATCAGCCTGCAACGCGGCGAGATAATCGCGCTGCGCCTTCTCCTGCTGGCCGGTCAGGTCATAGGCGAGGCCGCGCTCGGACAGATGACCCTGCGCGGATTCGCCCAGCGCCTGCGCGGCGTCGAAATTGGCGGACGCCTCGGCCGGCTGCTTGAGCGCGATCTGCACGATGGCAAGGCCGAGCTTGGCCTTGCCGAGATTGGGATTCACCAGATTGGCGCGCGTGTAGAAGCCGTTCGCCGCCTGAATATCCCCCAAGTCGAGCGCCGCCTGCCCGGCCCCAAGCAGCGCGGTCACGTCGCGCGGATTGCGCGAGAGCAGCGCGAGGTTGCGGTTGAGCGAGTCGACGGCGGCAGCCGATGGCGTCGCCTGTACCACCTCGCCGGGCCGGTTCTGGGCCTGAGCGGCCGCCGCCATGGCCAGTGAGAGGGCCAGGATCCAGCGCGTCCGTTTAATCACTTGCTACCCTTTTGGCCGGACGGCCGCGCGCGGCGCCCGCCCGGCTCAACGATCACTGATTGTTCTGGCGATTGAGGAAACGCGGCACCTCGAAACCGCCGCGGCCGCGCGGAGCCTCTTCCTCCTCCTCGGGGCGGGCCTGCCCGCGCGCGAGCTGGGACATGCGCTCGAACAGCGTGCCGCCGCCGGCCTTGGGCTGCTCGGCGACCGGCTCCGGCGGCTCGACTACCAGCGGCGGCTCCGGGCTCACCGCATTGTCGAGCACCAGTTCATCCTCGCCGGTAATGTCGTCGAACCGCGCGGCGGCGAAGCGCGCCGCCTCCGGCTCGGCCGGCTCGGGTGCCGCTACCGTGAAGGGCGGCTCGTCCGCATCGGCATCCTGCGCGCCGAGATCGAGCGTCGCCACGGGCTCGGGCGCGGCCGCCGGGGCGGGCTGGGTGAGCGTCACCGGCGCCGTCACCGTGGCCGGGCGGGCGATACCCGCGCCCATCTCGCCCAACTTGAACGGCTGGCTCTTGGGCTGGCTCGCGCTGCTGTCGATGTCGATGCCGGTGGCAACGACCGAGACGCGGATCTTGCCGTTGAGGCCATCGTTGAACGCCGAGCCCCAGATGATGTTCGCGTCCGGATCGACCAGCTCGCGGATGTGATTGGCGGCCTCGTCCACTTCCATCAGGCGCATGTCCTCGCCGCCGACGATGGAGACGATGACGCCCTTGGCGCCGCGCATCGAGACGCCGTCGAGCAGCGGATTGGCGATCGCCTTCTCGGCGGCCTGCAAAGCGCGGCCATCACCCTCCGCCTCGCCGGTGCCCATCATCGCCTTGCCCATCTCGCCCATCACCGAGCGCACGTCGGCGAAATCGAGGTTGATGAGGCCGGGCATGACCATGAGGTCGGTGATGCCGCGCACGCCCTGCTGGAGCACCTCGTCCGCCATCTCGAACGCTTCCTTGAAGGTGGTGTTCGGGTTGGCGATGAGGAACAGATTCTGGTTGGGGATGACGATCAGCGTGTCGACATGCTTTTGCAGCTCCTCGATGCCGGCATCGGCGGAGCGCATGCGGCGCGAGCCTTCGAAGGTGAACGGCTTGGTCACGACGCCAACGGTGAGGATGCCCTTGTCGCGCGCGGCCTTGGCGATCACCGGCGCGGCGCCGGTGCCGGTGCCGCCACCCATGCCCGCGGCGATGAAGCACATATGCACGCCGTCCAGCGCTTCCTGCACGTCGGCGATGGTCTCCTCGGCGGCGGCGCGGCCGATGTCGGGCCGCGAGCCGGCACCCAGTCCCTCGGTGATGCGCGGGCCGAGCTGGATGCGGCGCTCGGCGGGCGAGGCGTTGAGCGCCTGCGCGTCGGTATTGGCGACGATGAAATCGACACCCTCGACGGTCGCCGTAATCATGTTCGCGATGGCATTGCCGCCGGCTCCGCCGACCCCGATCACGGTAATACGCGGCTTCAGTTCGTCCACATGGGGCGGACCGATTTCAATGCTCATCGAAGATTCTCCTCCAGGCGCACCGGAGCGCCGTCACCTGAGCGAGTCATGCACCAGTTATTCGGCCAATTCACGCTCTTTTTAACCATTCATCCACAATATATTGCGTCCCGGCTAGTAACCGGCGCGTAAAGCAGCGATCAACCTCTGCATCATGGCGGAGCCGCGCGCGCGATGCACATTCTGTTCGGCCAACGGACGGTCAAGCAGGTCGCGCCGCTCCTTCGCCGCGTGCAGAGCCAGCCCGGTCAGCGTGGCGAAGGCGGGGCCGCGATGCGCCTCGGGCAGCGCATCGAGCACGCGCGGCCGACCGGTCCGCACCGCCCGGCCCAGCGCCGTCTGCGCATAATCGGCGATGCCCTTGAGTTCGGCGCCGCCGCCGGTCAGCACCACCTGCCGGCCGACCGGCGAGTGGAAGCCCATCTCGTCCAGCGCCTTGGAGACCTCGCTCATCAGCCGGTTCAGCCGCTCGCAGATCACGCCGACCAGCTCGGCGCGCGTCACCCGACGCGTCTCGGCCTGCTCCGCGCTGCTGGCAGCGGGCGCGATTTCGATAATCTCGCGAAAGTCCCGGCGCGACTGCATGGCCGAGCCGTAGAAACACTTCATCCGCTCCGCCTGGCTGCGACGGATGCCGAAGGCGGAGGCGATGTCGTCGGTAATGTCCGCCGCGCCGATGGGGATGGAGCGCAGCCCCACCAGCATGCCGCCGATATGGAGCGAGACGTTGGTGACGCCCGCGCCCAGCTCGACCATCGCCACACCCAGATCCCGCTCCTCCTCGGAGAGGCAGGAGGTGGCGGTGGCGATCGGCGCGGCGACGATGCTCTGCACGTCGAGATAGGCGCCGCGCACGCTGGTCTCCAGGTTGCGCAGCGGCGCGCCGTCCGCGAGCACGACATGCACGTCCACCCCAAGCTGGTCGGCATAGAGGCCGAGCGGGCGGGCGACGCCGCGCATCCCGTCGATGGTGTAGAGCGTCGGCTGCGCTTGCAGGATCACCCGCCCTTCCGGGTCGATCCGCTCGCGCGCGCGGTCGTACAGCGCGTCGATATCCGCCTGCTCGATGCGCCGGCCGCCGATGGTCATGTCCACCGGCTCGACCTTGCTCTCGATGCTGCCGCCCGAGAAGCTGAGGATCACCTTCTCGATATTGGTGCCGGCCACCTTCTCGGCCTGCTCCACCGTCTCGCGCACGGCCAGTTCGGTGCGCTCCATGTCGATGACGAAGCCGCGCCGCACGCCCCGGCTCTCGCGCTGGCCAGTGCCGAGCACGGCGAGGCTGCCGTCCTCCTGCCGCCGCGCGATCAGGGCGGAGACCTTCCACGAGCCGATGTCGATCGCGGTGATGAGACCGTCGCCGCGTGCCGCCGCCATGGGCTCAGCCCTCCGTCGTCGGGCCGGAGGCGGCGACGGGCTTCTCCGCTGCCGTCTCACCACCCGTCACCACGGTCTTGACCTGCGACGCGCTGACCGCCGGCGCCTCGCTCTTGCCCTGCCCCGGCGGCAGGCGCAGCACGAACCGGCTCGGGTCGCGCATGTCGAAGCGCAGCACGCCCCGGCCGAGCAGCCGGTCGACGCCGTCCATCCGCGCGAAGTTGACCAGAGCGGCCGCCGCCTCCGCCTCGCCTTCCGGCAGCAGGAGCTGCTCACCGGAGCGGAAGCGCAGATCCCAGCGGCGGTTGCCGACCCAGGTCGCGCCCGCCAGCATCGGCTTGAGCGCCGGAGCGGCTTCCATCAGCCGGGCGAGCGCCTGCGTCTGGCGGTTGGCGTCCGGCCCGACCACCAGCGGCAGATCGGGGATATTGTCCGGCTCGACCGCGCCCAGTTCCACACCTGTCGCATCGACCAGACCGAGCTTGCCGTCATGCTGCCACACCGCCGCCGGCTGCCGCTCGACCACGTCCACCACCAGCGTATCGGGCAGGCGGCGGGAGACGCGCGCCTCCTTCACCCAGCCCAACGTCATCACGTCGGCACGCAGCCGATCGAGATCGACCGAGAGCATCGAGCGGTCGACATAGCGCACCGCGATGCTGGAGACAGGCATCTCGTCCATCCGCTCCAGCCCCAGTACCTCGATCTTGGCGACCTGGAAGCCGGCGCGCCCGGCCAGTTCGCTCACCTCCGCGCCCAGCATCGCCGGCAGGCCGAAGAAGCGCGCCGTCAGCCACAGCAGAGCGACGATGATGAGCGCGATCGCCCATGTCAGCAGCCGCGAGATACGCTCGGGGCTGAGCGGGATATAAGCGATCAGCCGGTCGAGCAGCCCGCGCTGCCGGGGCCGCCGGCGCCGCGCGCCGCTCACGTCCATGCGGCTGCCACGGGTGGACCCGCGCTTGATCGTCGCCGAACTCATGCCCCCGCCCCCTTCGCTGCCCCACGCCCGGCCCCACGCCGCGCCAGCGCATCGGCGATGATCGTCTCGACCAGTTCGCCATAGCTCATGCCGACATATCTTGCCTGTTCCGGCACGAGGCTCAAGGGCGTCATGCCCGGCTGGGTGTTCACTTCCAGCAGGAACAGCCCCTCCAGCCCGCGCTCGTCATCCCAGCGGAAGTCCGAGCGGGAGGTGCCCCGGCAGCCGAGCAGGCGGTGCGCCTTGAGCGCGATGGCCTTCATCGCCTCGGCAATCTCCGCCGGCACATCGGCCGGGCAGACATGCTCGGTCATGCCGTCGGTATATTTGGCGTCGAAATCGTAGAAGCCGCTCCGGGGCTTCAATTCCGTCACCGCCAGCGCCCGCTCGCCCAGCACGGCGACGGTCAGCTCGCGCCCGCGAATGAACGGCTCGGCGAGCAGTTGCTCGAAATCCTGCCACGGCCCCGCCACGTCGCGGCCGATGGGCTCACCATAATTGCCGTCCGCCGTGACGATGGCGACACCGACCGACGAGCCCTCGTTGACCGGCTTCACCACATAGGGGCGCGGCAGCGGATCGGCAGAGAACAGCTCTTGCGAGCGCACCATCCGCCCGCCCGGCATGGGGATGCCGTGCGGCACGAGGTGCTGCTTGGTGAGCTGCTTGTCGATGGCAATCACCGAGGTGGCGAGGCCGCTATGGGTGTAGGCAAAGCCCATGATGTCCATCAGTCCCTGCACCGTGCCGTCCTCGCCGGGCACGCCGTGCAGCGCATTGAACACCACGTCCGGCGCGGCGGCGATCAGCCTGGCGGGCAGCTCGCGCCCCTCCGCCGGGGTTGCGCCGAGATCGACCGCTATGGCGGTGTGCCCACGCTCCTCCAGCGCCTTGACGATACCGGCACCGCTGCTGAGCGACACCGCGCGCTCGGCCGACCAGCCGCCCATCAGCACGGCGACGCGCCATGGCCCCGCACTCATGCCCGGCCTCCATTGTCGGCCTGATCCGCGCCGAGGCGCCCGACGCGCCTGATTTCCCATTCGAGCGTGATGCCGCTTTGCTCCTTCACGCGCCGGCGGACTTCCTCGCCGAGCGCCTCGATGTCGGCACTGGTGGCGGTGCCGGTGTTGATGAGGAAATTGGTGTGCTTCTCGCTCACCTGTGCCCCACCGACCTGCAAGCCCCGGCAGCCGGCGCCGTCGACCAGTGCCCACGCCTTTTCGCCCGGCGGGTTCTTGAAGGTGGAGCCGCCGGTCTTGCTACGCAGCGGCTGGCTCGCCTCGCGCGCGGCGGAGATGCGGTCCATCTCGGCCTGCACCGCCTGCGGGTCCGCCGGGTGGCCGCGAAAGGTGGCGGAAACGACCACCGCGCCCTCGGGCAGATCGGAATGGCGGTAGGTGAAGCCCAGCGCCGCCAGCGGCAGAGTCACCCGTTCGCCCGAGCGCAGCACCACGTCGGCCTCAACGAGAACATCCTTCACCTCGCGGCCATAGGCGCCGCCGTTCATCCGCACGAAGCCGCCGACCGTGCCGGGGATCGAGCGCAGGAACTCCAGCCCGCCGATGCCGGCATCGCGCGCCGAGGAGGAGACGAGGATGCCCGAGGCGCCGCCGCCGCAGCGCAGCGTCGTCGCATCCACCGGCTCGACCCGTGCGAACGCCTTGCCGAGCCGCACCACCACGCCCGGCACGCCGCCGTCGCGCACGATGAGGTTGGAGCCGAGGCCAAGCGCCATCACCGGCACCGCCGGATCGAGCGCGGTAAGGAAAGCCGCCAGATCGTCCGCATCCTTCGGCTCGAACAGCCAGTCCGCCGGCCCGCCGCTCTTGAACCACACGAGCGGCGCCAGCGGCGCGTGCGCCGTCAGCTTGCCGCGCACCGGCGGCATCGTCGCGTCAAGAGCCGGCGCACTGCTCAAGACCGGCCGCTCCAGAAATTGATCCAGCGGTGCACCATGTCCGTCTGCGCCTTGCTGGCGCGCTGGACGGCCTCGCCCATGTCAAGCGCGGCGCGGCCGACATCGGCCTGCTTGCCGGCGGTGTCGAGCATCGAGCGGGCGAGGTCCAGCCCGCGCCCCTGCGCGTCGATCATCCGCCGCTGCATTTCGAGGCCGATGTGCATCAGTTCCCACATCAGGCGGTCTCCCCGGCCGGCACCGTGCCGCGCAGCGCGCCGATCCCGGCGGCGAGCCCGGCGGCCCATTTGGTGATGTCGCCCGCGCCGAGGCAGACGATCATGTCGTCGGCGCGCAGGTCGTCGGCCAGCGCGGCGGCGAGCGCGTCCGCCCCGGCAATGACCTGCGCGGCGCGATGGCCCCGGCGCTTCAGGCCAGCGACCAGCGCCTCGGCATCCACGCCTTCGATCGGCTGCTCGCCGGCCGGATAGACCGGCGCGACATAGACCATATCCGCATCGTTGAACGCCTGCTGGAACTCATCCATCAGGTCGTGCAGGCGGGTGAAGCGGTGCGGCTGGACGACCGCGACGACGCGCCCCTTCGCCCCTTCTCGCGCGGCGGCCAGCACCGCCTTTATCTCGACCGGATGGTGGCCGTAATCGTCGATGACGGTGGCCATACCGCCGCCCACCACGATCTCGCCCACCTTGGTGAAGCGCCGCTTGACCCCGCCGAAGCCGGCGAAACCGGAGCGGATCGTCGCATCGGGGATGCCCATGTGCAGCGCCACGCCGATTGCGCCCATCGCGTTCAGCACGTTGTGCCGGCCGGGCATCGGCAGCGTGACCCCCTCGATCTTGCGGACCGATCCGTCCCGCTCGCGGATCTGCACGTCGAAGCGGTTGCCGCCGGGGAAGGGCTGGACGTTCTCGCCGCGAATATCGGCCTGCGCCGAGAAACCGTAGGTGACGATCCGCCGGTCCTGTACGCGCGGCAGGATCGCCTGCACTTCCGGATGGTCGAGGCAGAGCATCGCCGCGCCGTAGAAGGGCACATTCTCGACGAACTCGACGAACGCGTCCTTCACCCGGTCGAACGAGCCATAATGGTCGAGATGCTCGGGGTCGATGTTGGTGACGACCGCGATGGTGCCGTCCAGCCGCAGGAAGCTGCCGTCGCTCTCATCGGCCTCCACCACCATCCAGTCGCCGCCGCCCAGCCGCGCGTTGGAACCGTAGCTGTTGATGATGCCGCCATTGACCACCGTGGGGTCGATCCCGCCCGCGTCGAGCAGCGCCGCCACCATCGAGGTCGTCGTCGTCTTGCCATGGGTGCCCGCCACCGCCACGGTGGACTTGAGGCGCATCAGCTCGGCCAGCATCTCTGCGCGGCGGATCACCGGCACACGCTTCTCCAGCGCCAGCTCCACCTCCGGGTTGCCGCGCCGGATCGCGGTGGACGTGACCACCACGGCGGCATCGCCCAGATTCTCCGGCTTGTGGCCGATCATCACCTTGATGCCGAGGTCGCGCAGATGCTGGATGACATAGCCCTCGGCCATGTCCGACCCCTGCACGCTATAGCCCATGTCGTGCATGATCTCGGCAATGCCGGACATGCCGATGCCGCCGATGCCGATGAAGTGGATGGTGCCGATATCGGTCGCAACGCCCCTCATGCGCCCGCTCCCGCCAGCCCGGTCAGCGGTACGTCGTCACGCACCCGCACCGTGTCGATGGTCTGCGGCGCCGGGCCGAAGCTCTCGATCAGGTCGGCCATGTCGCGCACAGCATCGGGCAGGCCGCATGCCTTGGCGCGCGCCGCCGCATTCTGGAGCGCGCCGGGTTCCATCGCCAGTTTCTGCATCTGCTTGGCAAGCTCCGCCGAGGTGAATTTGGGTTGCGGGATCAGCCGCGCGCCGCCGCTCTTGGCCATCTCGCGCGCATTCCATGTCTGGTGGTCGTCGGTCGCGATAGGCAGCGGCACCAGGATCGCCGGGCGGCCGGCCACGGTCAGCTCGGCGATGGTCGAGGCCCCTGCGCGCGCGATGACGAGATGCGCCCAGCCCAGCTTGGTCGGCATGTCCTCGATATAGGTGGCGAGATCGGCGGGGATTTCCATCTCTGCATAGAAGGCACGCACCTGCTCGATGTCCTCGGGGCGGCACTGCTGCGTCACCTGCAAGCGGCGGCGCAGACTCACCGGCAGCGCGGCCAGCCCTTGCGGCACGACCTGCGAAAGCACACTCGCGCCCAGGCTGCCGCCGGTGACGAGCAGCCGCAGCACGCTCTCATCCGAAAACACCGGGAACGGCTCCTCGCGCAGCGCCAGCACGCTCTCGCGCACCGGATTGCCAATGAGATGGGTCTTTTCCAGATGCCGGTTCGCCAGCCGCCGCACCTCTGGATAAGCGGTGGCGATGGCGGAGACGCGCCCCGCCACCAGCCGGTTGACCCGGCCCAGCACCGCATTCTGCTCGTGGATGATCGTCGGGATCTTCTCGGCGAAGGCGCCGAGCAGGGCCGGCAGCGCCGGATAGCCGCCGAAGCCGACCACGGCGGAGGGCTCGAACGTCTCGTAGAGCCGCCGGGCCATCGCCCGCCCCTCGCGGATCGCCTTCAGGCCCTTGATCCAGCCGCGCACGCCGCCGGTCAGCCGCCCGGCCGGCAGCACATGCGTCTGCACATCCTCGAACAGGCCGGGAATCTTCGTGCCACGCTCGTCCGTCACCAGCGCCACCCGGTGGCCGCGCGCCATCAGTTCCTGCGCGACCGCATGGGCCGGCACCATGTGCCCGCCCGTGCCGCCCGCCGCCAGCACATAGTGCCGGAAAATGCTCATCGGCCGCTCCATGTCACCGCATAGGGAGACCGCGCCATATAGGGGTTGCGCCGCGTGAACGCCAGCAGCAGCCCCACGCCGCCGCACAGCGCGATCATCGACGAGCCGCCATAGCTGATGAACGGCAGCGTCATGCCCTTGGAGGGGAAGATGTGGATGTTGACGCCCATGTTGATGATCGCCTGGAAGCCCATCGCCATCACCAGCCCGGAGGTGGCGAGGATGACGAACGGATCGTCCTCATCGAGCAGCCGCAGCAGCACCCGCACGATGATGGCGAGATAGACCATGGCGATGGCGACGCAGGCAATCAGGCCGAATTCCTCGCCGATCACCGAGAAAATATAGTCGGTATGCGCTTCCGGCAGGTTGAACTTGGCGGTGCCGCCGCCCGGCCCCACGCCGGTCAGCCCGCCATGGGTGATGGTGGCATGGGCAAGCTGCACCTGATCGGGCCCCTCCGCCGCATCGCGCACCGGGAACAGGAAGGCGTCGATGCGGTCGCGCCCGTTCTCGTAAAAGAGATACATCAGCACGAACAGGCCGAGCGCGCCTACGCCCACCGCCGAGAGCACGCGGATCGAGGCGCCGCCGACCAGCAGCAACCCCGCCCAGCAGGCGCAGAAGATCACCGTCTGGCCAAAGTCCGGCTGGCGCATCAGCAGCAGCGCGACGATGCCGGTCAGCATCGCGGTGAGCGGGATCACCGGCAGCGAGGGGTCGCGCGCGCGCAGAGAGAGCAGCCAGGCAATGCTGACCACGAAGGCGGGCTTGAGAAACTCGGACGGCTGGAAGCGGAACCAGCCGGCGCCCAGCCAGCGCGTCGCGCCGTTGACGCTGGTGCCGACGAGGGGCACGAGCAGCAGCAGCAGGCCGCAGATGATGGCCGTCGCCACCGCCAGCCGCCGGGCCTGCACGCGCGGCAGCATGCTGACCACGACCATTACCGGGATGCCGAGCGCGATCCACATGAGCTGGCGGTAGAAATAATAAAGCGGCGTCAGCGTCTGGTCGGTGCTGGAGAGCTTGGCCGCCGCCACCGGCGATGCCGCCGCCACGGCGACAAGGCCGATGGCGATGAGCACCACGATCAGGCCGAGCAGCACCCGGTCGATCTCCCAGAACCAGATGGCGAGCGCGGTCCGCTCGCGCGGCATCGGCTTGCGCGCGCGCGGCCGCAAGGGTGAGAGCGCGGTTTCGAGCTGCCCCGGCGCCCCGCCGCGCGGCGCGGCGGCAGTGTCGATCAGCCGGATATCGCCGTCGCTTTCGTCGCTCATGCGCCCTCTCCCGCTCCCGAGCGCTCGGCCAGCGCCGCCACCGCCGCCGCGAAGGCATCGCCCCGCGCCTCGAAATCCCGGAACTGGTCGAACGAGGCGCAGGCCGGCGACAAGAGCACGATATCGCCCGGCACCGCCCGCGCCGCCGCCTCGCTCACTGCCGTCACCAGCAGCTCGCACTCGCTCACCGGCACGCCCGCCGCGCCGAGCAGCCGCGCGAACAGCGGCCCCGCGTCGCCGATGGTGTAACCATGGGCGACATTGGGGAATCCGGGGACGCACTCGTCGAGAGTATCGCTCTTGGGCAGGCCGCCCAGGATCCAGTGGATGCGCCGCCGCCCGTCGACCGGCGGCCAGGCGGCCAGCGCGGGCGCGGTGGAGGCGGCGTTGGTCGCCTTGCTGTCGTTCACATAGAGCACGCCCCGGTGCTCGCCGACCGCCTGCATGCGGTGCGGCAGGCTGGCATAGCTCTCCAGCGCGGCCAGCGTGCTGCCGGGCGAAATGCCCAGCGCATCGGCCACGGCAAGCGCCACCGCCACGTTCTGCGCGTTGTGCGGCCCTTGCAGCGCGGGCCAGCGCGCCTGCGCCGCCGGATCGACCGAGCCGGCCGAGACCAGCCGCGCGTGCGGCACCTGCTCCGCCACGCCCCGGCTCACCGCATCATCGGTCGCGATCACCGCGACATGGGCGGGCGACTGCATCTCGAACAGCCGCGCCTTGGAGGCGACATAGCCGCCGAACCCGGCATAGCGGTCGAGATGATCCGGCGTGATGTTGAGCAGCACCGCCACGTCGCAATCGAGGCTGAAGGTGAGGTCGATCTGGTAGCTGGAAAGTTCCAGCACATAGACGCCGCCCGCCGCCAGCGGATCCTGCCCGAGGATCGGCAGGCCGATATTGCCGCCCATACGCGTCGGCAGACCGGCGTTGCGCACGATATGGTGGATGAGCGCGGTGGTGGTCGATTTCCCATTGGTGCCGGTGATGCCGACCACGCGATGCGGCGGCAGCGTCGGCCGGGCGAGCGCGAACAGCTCGATATCGCCGATGATCGGCACGCCGGCCTCGCGGGCGCGCGCGGCGATTGGATGGCGGTTCAAGGGCACGCCGGGGGAGACGACCACGGCGTCGAACCCGGCGAGGTCGATCTCCAGCGGATCGGCGAGGTCGGCCTTGCCGGCCACCCGCGCGCGCGCATCCTCGCGCTGGTCCCACGCGACGACATGCGCGCCGCTGGCCGCGAGCGTATCCACCGTGGCGAGGCCGGAGCGGGCAAGGCCCAGCACCGCATAGCGTTTTCCGGCAAAGGCGTCCGAGACGATCATCGCAGTTTCAGCGTCGCAAGGCCCGCCAGCGCGAGCACGAAGGAAATGATCCAGAAGCGGATGACCACGGTCGACTCCGCCCAGCCGAGTTGCTCGAAATGATGATGGATCGGCGCCATCTTGAACACCCGCCTGCCGGTACGCTTGTAGAAAAACACCTGGATGATGACCGAAAGCGCCTCGACCACGAACAGCCCGCCGATCACCGCCAGCACGATCTCATGGTGCGTCGCCACGGCGATGACGCCGATGGTGCCGCCCAGCGCGAGGCTGCCGGTATCGCCCATGAACACCGCGGCCGGCGGCGCGTTGAACCACAGGAAGGCGAGGCATGCCCCCGCCATCGCCCCGCACAGGATCGCGAGGTCGCCCGCGCCCGGCACGTGGGGCAGGCCGAGATAGCCGGCATAGTCCGCGCGGCCGACGATATAGACGATCAGCATGAACGCCATGCAGGCGACGATCACCGGCATGGAGGCAAGGCCGTCCAGCCCGTCGGTGAGGTTCACCGCATTGCCGAAGGCAACGATGACGAACGCGCCGAACAGATAGTAAAACGGCCCCAGATCCAGCGCCCCGCCGCTCCAGAACGGCAGATAGAGCAGGGTGCCGTTGCGGCTGACGATCAGCCAGGTGGCGAAGCCGGCGATGGCGAACTCGACGAGCAACCGCATCCGGGCGGAGAGGCCCTTGTGGCTCGCCTTCGTCACCTTGTCGTAATCGTCCATGAAGCCGAGCGCGCCGAAGCCCAAAGTCACGAACAGGCAGGCCCACAGATAGATGGAGGCGACGTTCATCCACACCAGCACCGAGAGCATCAGCGCGGTGAGGATCATGAGGCCGCCCATGGTCGGCGTGCCGCGCTTGGCGAGGTGCGTCTGCGGGCCGTCCTCGCGGATCGGCTGCCCCTTGCCCTGCCGCAGCCGCAGCCAGCCGATGAAGCGCGGGCCGATGAGCAGGCCGATGAACAGGGCCGTGATGATCGCCGCGCCGGCACGGAAGGTCAGGTAGCGAAAGAGGTTCAGGACCCCCGGAAAATTGAGCTGTTCGGCGAGCCAGTAGAGCATCAGGCCACCCCGCTCGCCGCCAGATGGGCGACCAGTCCGGAGAGGCCGACGCTGTTCGATCCCTTGACCAGGATCACGTCACCATCGGCGAGGCGCGCGGGCAGCAGCGCCAGCACCTCATTCACAGTCTTCACTCGTTCCACGCTCACCTCTCCCGCCAGCGCATCGGCCAGCGGAGCCATTTCATCGCCGACCAGCACCGCGAGCGCGACACCGGCGGCCTTCACCGCACCGGCCAGTCCGCCATGCAGGCTGTCCGACAAGTCCCCCAATTCCTTCATCGCGCCGAGCACGGCGACCTTGCGGCGGCCCGGCTCCTCGCCCAGTTGCGCAAGCGTCGCGGCCATGGAGGCCGGATTGGCATTATACGCCTCGTCGATCAGCAGCGCCTCGCCGCCGTCCGCCGTGCGGATGCGTCGCCGCGCGCCCCGCCCCGGCAGGCCGGTCATTTCCGCCAGCGAGAGCCCCGCCTGCGCCAGATCACCGCCGACCGCCTCCACCGCCGCCAACACGGCGAGCGCATTAGTGACCCAGTGCCGCCCCGGCAAGCCGAGCGTGAAGCCGAGCCGGGCGTTGCAGAGTTGCGCCGTGAGCAGCGTGCGGCCGCCCGTTCCCAGCCCCTCCTCGACGATACGCACATCGGCCCCTTCGCCGAGGCCGAAAGAGACGATCTCGCCCGCGTAGCGCCCGGCGATCTCGCGCAGCAGCGGGTAATGCGGCGAATCATAGGGGATGATCGCCACGCCGCCTTCGGTCAGCCCCTCGAAGATTTCCGCCTTGGCCTCGGCGATTTTCGCTTCGCTGCCGAAATATTCGATATGCGCCGGTGCGATGGTGGTGATGATGGCGACATGCGGGCGCACCAGCGCGGTCAGCGCGCGCAACTCGCCCGCGTGGTTCATGCCCATCTCGAACACGCCGTAGCGCGTCGCGGCCGGCATCCGCGCGAGGCTGAGCGGCACGCCGACATGGTTGTTGTAGCTCTTGAGCGAGCGGTGCGCGGCGCCGAAGCTCATCCGGTCGAACGCCGCGAACAGCGCCTCCTTGGTGCCGGTCTTGCCGGCCGATCCGGTGACGCCGACGATCCGCGCGCCGGTGCGTGCCCGCGCCGCCGCACCAAGGTCATTGAGCGCCTTGGTGCTGTCCGCCACCTGCACCACCGGCCCGTCGACGGCCTGTTCGGCGATGATGCCGGCCGCGCCCGCCGCCAGCGCTTTGGGGATGAAATCGTGCCCGTCGGCATGCTCGCCGCGCAGCGCGATGAACAGGTCGCCCTTCGTCACCTCGCGGCTGTCGAACGCCACGCCATCGACCGCGAACGGGCGAGACGCCGTCCCGCCCGTGGCCTGTGCGATCGCGTCCGAGGTCCAGAGCGGTGTCACGCGGCGCAGTCCCGCGCCACGGTCACATCGTCGAACGGCAGCACGCGCTCACCGATGATCTGGCCCTGCTCGTGACCCTTGCCGGCGAGCAGCACGATGTCGTCCGCGCCCGCCTCGGCGATGGCGGCGGCGATGGCGTCGCGCCGCCCGCCGATCTCCCGCGCGCCCGGCGCCCCGGCCATGATCGCCGCCCGGATACTCGCCGGGTCCTCGCCCCGTGGATTGTCGTCGGTCACGATCACCACGTCGCTCAGGTCGCTCGCCACCTCGCCCATCAGGGGGCGCTTGCCGGCGTCGCGGTCGCCCCCCGCGCCGAACACGGTGATGAGCCGCCCGCGCGTGTGCGGCCGCAGCGCCTCGATAGCGGCGCGCAGCCCGTCCGGCGTGTGCGCATAATCGACATAGACCGGCGCGCCCGCCCGCGTGATGACCGCCCGCTCCAGCCGCCCGCGCACCGGCTGCACCCGCGCCAGCAGGCCGAGGATGCGCTCCAGCGCGCCGCCGGTTGCCAGCACCAGCGCCGCCGCCGTCAGCGCGTTGGCGGCCTGATAGGCGCCGATCAGCGGCAGCGTGACCGTGTGGACCTTACCCTCCGCCTCGATCGTCAGCGTCTGGCCGAGCTGGGTCGGCACGCGCCCGATCAGCCGCAGCGTCTCGCCCTGCTCGCCGACGCTCATCACCTTGAGCCCGCGCAGCAGCGCCCGCTCGATCACCTCGCCCGAGCGCGGATCGTCGGCCCAGACCACCGCCGCCCCGTCGCTCGCTACCACCTCGGAGAAGAGGCGCATTTTGGCGGCGAAATAATGGTCCATCGTGCCGTGATAATCGAGGTGATCGCGCGACAGGTTGGTGAAGGCGCCCGCCAGCACGCGCGGCCCCTCGCTGCGATATTGCGCGAGGCCGTGGCTGGACGCCTCGTAGGCGACGTGCGTCACGCCCTCCTTGGCCAGCCCCGCCATGTTGGAGAGGAAGGTCACGATGTCCGGCGTGGTCAGCCCGGTCGAGACCTGATCGACCGAAGTGGTGACGCCGAGCGTGCCGATGGAGGCGGATTTCTCGCCCATCATCCGCCAGAGCTGGCGGGTCAGCTCCACCGTGGAGGTCTTGCCGTTGGTGCCCGTCACCGCCACCACCGCCTCCGGGAACGGCGCGAAGTAGCGCGCGGCCAGCTCGGCGAAGGCGCGGCGCGGTTCCTTGCTGGCGATGTGGACCGCGCCCTCCACCCTGGCCTCCGGCCGCGCCACCACCGCCACGGCACCGGCGGCGATGGCGGCGGGGATGAAATCCTCGCCGTTCACGCGCAGCCCCTGAAAGGCGCCGAACACCGTGCCCGGCGCGATTTTGCGGTGGTCGATGGCGAAGCCGCTCACCAGCGGATCGGCGCCGCCCCGCACGGCGGCGGGCGCAAGGGAGGAGAGCCGCATCATTCCTTCTCCTCGTCCGCCGGCAGCAGCGCCTGCAATTCGGAAATGTCGATATCGCGATTGGCCTCGGGATAGACGCCGAGCAGCGGCCCCACGCGCGAGACGAACGCCTTGACCACCGGCGCCACCGTATAGGCGGCGGTGCGGATGCCGGGATATCTGGCGCTGCCCTGCGGCTCGTCCATCATCATGATGAGCACGTAGCGCGGATTTTCCATCGGGAAGGCGGAGGCGAAGGTGGAGACCAGCGAGCGGCGAGCATAGCCGCCATCCTTGGGCTTTTCCGCCGTGCCGGTCTTGCCGCCGACACGATAGCCCTCGGCATTGGCGTTGCGGCCGGTGCCGGTCAGCACGATCATGCGCAGGAGCTGGCGCATCCGCGCGCTGGTCGCCTCGGAGAACACCCGGCGCGACTCGATCTGCTCGCCCGGCTTGCGCTTGATGACCGTGGCCGGATGCCACACGCCGCCGTTGACCAGCGCGGCGTATGCGCTCGCCAGATGCATCGGCGTCACCGCGATGCCATGGCCATAGGCGGTGGTCATCACCGTGGTGCGATACCATGTGCGCGGATAGAGCGTGCCCGCCTGTTCGCGCAGCTCGATGCTCGCCGGCCGGTCGAACTCCAGCGCGCGATAGGCCTTGTCGAGCGGCTCCTTGCCCATCTCGTCGGCGATCCGCGCGGTGACGATGTTGCTGGAATGAATGAGCGCCTCCGGCACGGTCAGCCAGCGGCCGAGCGGATGGTCATCGCGGATCGAATAGCCGCCCACCTGCAACGGCGCCGTCGCATCATAGCGCTTGCTCATGCTGGTGATGACGCCATCGTCCATGGCGATGCCGAAGGAGAGCGGCTTGAACGCCGAGCCCAGCTCGTAGCGCGCCTGCACCACGCGGTTGCAGCGCGGCGACATATCGCAGGTGATCCGGCCGGGGCGCAGCTTGCCGTCCGCGCCCATCACCGCCGGCGGCGCCGGCACCGGCTCCAGCCGATTGGGGTTGAAGGTGGGCAACGAGGCCATGGCGATCACCTCGCCATTCTGCGAGTCGAGCAGGATGCCCACCGCGCCCTTGGCCTTCTGGTCGGCCATGCCGTGCGCCAGCTCGTCCTCCAGCGCGCCCTGCACCCGCGCGTCGATGGAGAGGGTGAGCGGCGTGCCGCGCATCGCTTCCTCGGTCAGCCGCTCGTCGAACGCACGCTCCACGCCCATCCCGCCATGGCCGTCGCGGTTGACGAAGCCGATGAGATGCGCCGCCAGCGTGCGCTGCGGATAGAGCCGCTCCGGCTCGCGCGGGAACTCGATGCCGATCTCGCCCAGCGCGTTGACCGCCGCCACCTCGCGCGGGACGGCGCGGGTGCGCAGATAGGCCCATTGCCCGCCGGAGGTCATCTTCTTGTAGAAGGAGGCCGCCGGCTCATCCGGGAAGATCGCATGCAGCTTCTCGGCCAGCTCGCGCGGGTCGCCGAGCAGCCGGTCGCGCCGCACGGCGATGGCATAGCCGTCGATATTGCGGGCCAGCGGCACGCCGTTGCGGTCGACGATGTCGGCGCGGTGCGGCACCGGCATGGGGCTCACCGAGCGCACGCTCTGCGCGCCGGCCGCCACGCCCATCCAGATCATCCGGCCCGCCATTGCCAGCGTGACGGCCACGAAGATCAGCAGAACGAGCATGATCCGGCCGTGGGCGACCACGGCCAGATCAATCGGCTCCTTGCTGCTGTCTCGCGGTTCCGGCCGCGCGATAATGGTTGCCATTAACGTCCCTTGCCGTCGCTGCCGGTCGGTCTGCCGCCCGGCGCGAGCGTGCCCGCGCCAGAGCCGCCCAGAAGCGTCTCGTCAAGCAGCGCGAGACGAGCCGTTTTGCGGCTCGTCGCATCCGCCGCGCGCACGGGGGCAGCGGGCCTGGCGGTGGATGCGGGCGCGGCGTCGGGGAGCTTTTTCGCTACGGCGGACGGCGCCGGTTCCGCCGCCGAAGCGGTGCGGATCAGCGCGAATTCGGAGTTGGCGCGCGCGGCCGGCGCCGGCTGTACGGCCTCGGCCTTCGGCGCCTCGGCCGGCGCGGTCTGCGTCGCCATCGCGGTCATCACCGGCGGCGGCGCATAGCCCGCGCCGGCCGGGGCGATCCGGTCGAGATTGGCCAGCGCCCGCTCGTTGGGCAGATACTGGTCCGGCGCCGGCACATAGAGCCGCAGGTCGCTCTGGTTCCATGCCGCGAGCTGGCGCATGCTGGCGCGCGCGCCGAACTCAGCCTCCAGATAGCGGATGTCCGCGCGGGTCCAGCGGATCTGGTCGATGAGGTGGCGCACCTCGTTCCGCTCGGTGGCGACGCGCAGGCTGATGAGATAAGCAACCAGCGCGCCGGCCGCGACGAGCAGGATCCACATGATGCTCTGCAAGCGCTTGATGGCGATCATGACCGTTCTCCCACATGAATGGCCGTGGCGATGGCATCCGTCCGCACGGCGCTGCGCAGGGTCGCGGAGCGCGCGCGGGGGTTGCACCCGATCTCCGCGTCGCCGGGGCGGACGGCGCGGGCAGGTTTGTGAAATGTCGGGGCAGCGCGCCGGCCGGCGGCGGGGCGATGGCGCGATCCGCCCGCCTCCTGTCCGCTGCGCGCGCGCAGGAAATTCTTGACGATGCGGTCCTCAAGGCTGTGGAACGTCACCACCGCCAGCCGGCCGCCGGGGCGCAGCACCGCCTCCGCCGCGTCCAGCCCGCGAGTCAGCGCGTCCAGTTCGCCGTTGAGGTAGATGCGGATCGCCTGGAAGGTGCGCGTCGCCGGGTCGGTCTTGTCGCCCGGCCGCTTGCCGAGCGCGCGATGCACCGCCGCGACCAGATCGCCGGTCGTCGCCAGCGGCCGCGCCGCCACGATGGCGCGGGCCACCCGGCGCGACTGGCGCTCCTCGCCATAGAGGAACAGGATATCGGCCAGCTCTGCCTCGTCGATGCGGTTGAGCAGCTCGGCCGCCGTCTCGCCGCTCTGGTTCATCCGCATGTCGAGCGGCGCATCGGGGAAGCGGAAGGCGAAGCCGCGCCGGGGCCGGTCGAGATGCATGGACGAGACGCCGATATCGAGCGTCACGCCGTCCACTGCGTCGATCCCGGCGGCGGCGAGCAGTGCGTCCATCTCGGCGAAATTGCCCTGCACCAGCGTGATCGCGCCGTCGCTGGCCGCGACCACCGCCTGCCCTTCCGCAATCGCGTCCGGGTCCTGGTCGATCGCGAACACCCGCGCGCCGCGCGCCGCCATGGCGCGGCTATAGCCGCCGGCGCCGAACGTGCCGTCGACATGACGCTCACCGGGGGCAATGGCGAGCGCGTCGAGCACTTCGGCGAGCAGCACGGGGCGGTGCGGCTCGGCCGACGTGGATGCGGGCGCGGGAGGCGTGGCGAGGGCGGCGTTCATGCCGTGCGCTCCCGCTCGAACTTGCCACCGACATGCACGCCAGCGGCGGGATCCTGCGCGTCAGTGCGCGGCGCGAGGCGGGGCAGCCCGGCCGGCCTGGGCGCGAAAGAGAGAGCGAGGACAGTGGCCATGCCGCGCCCTCCCGCTTGCCCACGCCAGCGACGGAACGCGCGGGAGAAAGGGCGGATGCGTTGACTGAGCGGCGCGCCGTGACGCGTCACGGCCAGCGCGATGGAGAACGGAGCGACACTCACGCCCCACCCTCCCAACTGGCCCGTCTGCCGACCGCGCGAGTCGCAAACGGCGATGGCGGACGCGCCGGGTATGAGAGTCGGCCACGCGAGGCAGCGCAGCGCGGCTGATGCACCGATGGCGGACGGGGTACGCATACCTCCTCCCACCATCTGGCCCGGCCACCGATCGGCCGGGCCGTCCACGGCGCGCGCACCGGGAACAAGGGTTAGGACGGATCGCCATTCAGGTCTGGCGGCCTGCAAAGGGAGGCCCTGCGTGCTTCCAGTGCCCTCCTCGACCCCATCGTCCGCTGCGCTCCGGGTCACGGACAGCCACCATTTTCGACTCGCCATCTCCTGAATGTCGATCTGTCCTGGTGCGCCGGGCGCTTCGGCGAGCGGCGCGGGGCGGCGCGGCTCGGCCTGTGCGGGGGCGGCGATAGAGGCGAGAGCGGCGGTCATGCCTTGCCCTCCCGCTTGGCTTTCAGATCCTCCAGAAAGGCCTCGCACGCCTCGATGGCGACGAGGTTCTTCTTGTTTTCCGCAAGATAGCGCTCCGGGTCCCAGAGCTGGACGAGCCGCCCGGCGCCGATCATGAAGATGCCGTCGGTGATGCCGTAGATGCGGCGATAGGCGGGCGGCAGGGAGAAGCGGCCGCCGGAATCGATGGACGCGGGCTGGATCGAGCCCCAGAAGTCGCCATCGGCTTCTTCCTCGTCGAACGCCTCGCCGCGCTCCATCGCGATGCGGGCCTTCTCGTCGAACTTACCCTGGAAATAGTCGACCTGAAGGCCGCCGAAGAGGGAGACATATTTGCGCTCGGCGTCGGCGCGGATCATCATCTGGCCGGCCTCGGAGCTGTGTTTTTCAAGCACGGAGCGGAAGGCAATGGGCAGCGCGAAGCGCCCCTTGCCATCAAGGGCGCTTGCTCCATGCCCCATGAACACAGCGGACGACACTTACCAGGCTCCCTGACCTGGACGCACGCCTCCCACGCCCCGGAAAGCACATGCTCACCGGCCGCCTGACTCGCAAAGGATACGAGCGCCCCTTTAGGCGTCCAGTGTTACCACCGCCCGGCTGTTCCGCAAAGGGAGAAGTTTGGAAAAAATGGGGAAAGATGGGATCAGTTTGGCAAGTTCACCGCAAATCCCATTTCGTTGTTGATTTGTTTCTCTTTTGATCCTTTTCCGTCTCGGAATTTGCCATGGATTGAGTGGGATACGCCCCCACCAGCCATCCCGGCAAGCCGAGCCCGCACAGCAAAGCCAGCGATACCCGCAACGCCCGCAGCAACGCATCCCGATCCGCGAGCCACGTCCCGCTCGCCATGAGTCGGGGCGGCGTGCCGCGCAGCCAGCCGTCGAGCAGGTCCACCGCATCGCTGGTCCACGCCGCGCGATCGGCCGGATCGTCCGGGTTCATGGTCCACAACGGATCGTTGGCCCAGTCCGCATCCGCGACGAGCAGCGCCGTGCCCTGCCCAACCCGGCAGCGCGCGATGAGCCCGCCGTCATGGAGCGCACAGCCGCCGCTCCTCTCCGCCACGAAGCGCGATGCGCCGGAGAGCTGCACCATTCCGCCGCTCGCCAGCCGACGCCGCTCCGGGCTATCGCCGGCTTCGGCCGGTTCCAGCCGCAGCCCCCAATGGGTGAGCAACGGATCGAGCAGACTGGTCAGCGGCGCCCGTGCCGGGTGGCCGAGCGGCCGGGGATCGGGCCAATGGAGCAGCGGATCGGCCAGCACCACCAGCCGGCCGCCGCCGCGCACCCAGCCGTCGAGCGCAACCAGCTCCACCGGCAACAGCCGGCGCGGCTGGACCAGCAGCAGCGCTGTCAGTTCCTCAAGGCTGGCCGCGTCGAGCGTGTCGAGCGCACGCGGCCGGAAGCGCGCCTCCAGCCCATGCCACAGCGGCGAGCGCAGGCCGATCGCCTCGGGCGCCGCGACACCCTGCACGGCGCCGAGCGGCACACCCTGCACCGGCACACCAGCCATCACGCCGATGATCGGCTTTACGACGGCCGGCCTGTCCACGCCCTGCCACGCAGCAGCGAGCAGCGGCGCAAGAGCGGCCACGCCGAGCAACGCCGCCAGCGCCAACCAGCGCATGGGCGACACTAGCCGCAACGCCCAGCCGCTCGCCAGCGCCGCAAGCCCAAGCCCGGCGGCGAGCAACGCCACCGCCATCCACGGCCGCCCGATCCCCGCCAGCAGGCAGAAGGCGCCGGCCGGCAGCGTGACCAAAGCCCAAACCCACGGAACGAAGCGCCAGCGGTACACCCCCTTGCTGTGCCAGACCAGCAGCCGCATGAGCATAATCGCCGCCGTGCCTGGCAGCAGCCAATCGAAAGGCGCGATCCAGCCGGTCCGCAGCGTTGTTCCCGTCAGGCCGAGCAACAGTGCCGCAGCGGCCACCAGCAACGCAAGAAATAGAGATCGCAGCGTGCGCCTCCGCACCGGGCGATGCCTCGCGTCAGACGATGGAGATGGCTTCATCATTCAGCCAAGCCGGAAGAATGTGGAGCAGGAGGCCCTGAAGGGCACATGGTCCACCCACGCCGAGACGATGCTCGCCCGCAAGACATAGCTGGCACGTCGAAACCCGAAAGCACTGTCGACATGCCGCATCCCCGGCCATGGGAAGCGCCGGTCTCGACTATCATCCGGGCGGCGATCCGCCTAATGCGCGGGTTGGGATTGCTGGCCGTCCGGGTCCTGATCCATCCGCTGACGCAGGCGCGGATCGGGCTGGAGATCGGGCACGGAAGGCGTCGCCACCGGCGCAGCGCTGTCCGTCGCCGGGGTCACGCCCAGATCGGCGAGCGGCTCGTTAGGAGTCGGCGCAGCGGCGCTGGCGGTGGCATTGGCGACGCCCGCAATGCCCTGCTCAATGGCGGCGGCGGTGGCGTCACTCGCGGCATCCTTGCGGGCGTTGTCGATGACGAGATTGGCGAGCGTGACGACAAGCAACACCGCCGCCAGCCCGACCAGGCCGACCTGAACGCGCTGCAACTCCTCGCGATGCGCGCGCAATTGCGTTTTCTGTGCCGTAGCCCGTCTCCTGGACGCCCGGATCATCCGCCGCCCGGTTTACCTTAATTTGCCAGCCACGGCAGCGGCGTCAAGCCCTTGGAGACAAGCCAGTCGCGATTATAGAGAGTGGAGAGATAGCGCAGGCCCGTATCGCACAGGATGGTGACGACGCGGCTGCCCGGTCCGAGCGCCTTGCCCAGCTCCACCGCGCCGGCAACGTTGATGCCGCTGGAGAGGCCGAGACACAGCCCCTCCTCACCCAACAGCCGCTCAACCCAGTGCAGCCCGTCGGCATCCGAAATGCGGAACTGCGTGTCGATCGGCGCGCCGTCGAGATTGGCGGTAATGCGGCTCTGGCCGATGCCCTCGGCGACGGAACTGCCCTCCGCCTTCAACTCGCCATGCGCATAATAATTGTAGAGCGCCGCCCCATAAGGATCGGTGAGCGCAATGGTGATCTTCTCGTCCTTCTGCTTGAGGCCCAGCCCCACGCCGGCGATGGTGCCGCCGGTGCCCGCCGCGCAGGTGAAGCCATCGACCCGGCCTTCCATCTGCTCCCAGATTTCCTCGGCCGTGCCGAGAATATGCGCGCGGCGGTTGGCGATATTGTCGAACTGATTGGCCCAAACCGCGTTGGGCGTCTCCTCCGCGATCCGGCGCGAGGTGTGGACGAAATGGCCGGGATTGGAGAAAGGCGCCGCCGGCACCGTCACCAGTTGCGCCCCGAGCGCGCGCAGCGTGTCCATTTTCTCACGGCTCTGCGTCTCGGGCATGACGATGATCGACTTGTAGCCCTTGGCATTGGCGACGAGCGCGATGCCGATGCCGGTATTGCCCGCCGTGCCCTCCACGATCGTGCCGCCGGGCGCGAGCTGGCCCTTCGCCTCGGCATCCTCGATAATATAGAGCGCCGCCCGGTCCTTCACGGAAGCGCCGGGGTTGGTGAACTCGCACTTGGCGTAAATCTCGGCGCCGCTGGCTTCTGAGGGCCCGGCAAGGCGGACAAGGGGCGTGTTCCCGATCAACGAGAGCGTGTTGCTATGAACGGTCATGGTCTCAAGACCTAGGCCGCCGCGCGCCGAACGGCAAGCAAGGAGATGTGCGCAGGCAAAAAGCGAAGATTGCGCGATATTTCACTGGAAGCCGGCCATTTTGGCGGTTCGCTTTCCGGCCGTGGCCGCTCGCGGCCGAGTCGTTTCGTCGCTGGTGAGGCTCCGCGCACCCGACCGCAACCGCCGGCCGCTAGTCCGCCTCAGCCAGCGCCCGCTCGCGCGCCGCCCGCCGATCGGTGAACCAGATAGCGACCAGCGACAGCTCGTAAAGCAAGCAGAGCGGCACCGCGAGCATGATCTGGGAGATCACGTCCGGCGGCGTCAGCACCGCCGCAACCGCCACCGCACCGACGATCACATAGCGCCGCGCCCCAATGAGCTGCGCGCGGCTGACGATGCCGGCGCGGTTGAGCAGCATCACCAGCACCGGCAGCAGGAAGCTGATACCGAAGGCAAGGATGAACTGCATGACGAGGCCGAGATAGGAATCGATGCTCGGCAGCGCCTCTATCTGCAATCCGCCCGACTGACCCTGGAAATTGAGGAAGAAATGGAAGGCGGTCGGCATCACCAGATAATAAGCGAAGGCCGCGCCGCTGATGAACAGCACCGGCGTGGCGAGGAGGAAGGGCAGCAGCGCCTTCTTCTCCTTGGCGTAGAGGCCCGGCGCAATGAACGCCCAGAGCTGGTTGGCCGTGATCGGGAAGGAGATGAAGAAAGCGCCGAACAGCGCCACCTTCAGCTCCACGAAGAACGCCTCGTAGAGCTTGGTGTAGACGAGCCGCCCCTGCTCTGGCCCAAAGCCCTTCTTGAGTGGCTCGACCAGGAAGGCGAGGATCGCGTCGGCAAAATAGAAGCAGACCGCGCCGGAGACGAGCAACGCGGCGACCGAGATCAGCAGTCGCTTGCGCAGTTCGATGAGATGGTCGAGCAGCGGCGCCTTGGTTTCGTCGATATCCCTCATGCCATCGACGATCCCTTGGGCGCGTCACCCGGCGCATCCAGCGGCAGGTTCGGCTGGTCCGGAGCGGCCTCGGCGCTCGCAACCGCCTCTGGCGCCCCATTCTCGGGCGGAACCGTTTCAGCCCCCTCCGCCGCTTCCGGTGGTGGCGCTGCCTCCGGCGCCGGCAGGGCCTCGGCGGGCGCGGTCTCGTCGGCCAGCGGCTTCGTCACGCCGTCCAGCTCGGGGATGGCGGTTGCCGCCATGATCCGCTCATTTTCCTTGGCCCACTGCTTTTGCAGCTCCTCCAGCTCGGCCTCGCGGATCATCGCGTCGATACCGGTGCGAAAATGCCGGGCCATGCCCTTCGCCTTGCCGATCACCTGACCGATCTTGTAGAGCGCGCGCGGCAAATCCTTCGGGCCGATCACCACGACCGCCACCACTACGATCAGCAGCAGCTCCGAAGGTCCTACGTCAAACATGCCGCGCCGCCCGCCGTCTCAGCCGGGCGCCCTCAGCCGTCGAGCTTCTGCTCGTCGCGCGTCGCGCTTTGCTCGGGCGGCTGGGCGGGGCGCTGCTCGATGCGCTGAGCCGGCTTGGCGGATGCCGCCGCATCGTCATCATCCTCGGCAAGGCCCTTCTTGAAGCTCTTGATGCCCTTGGCGACATCACCCATCAGCCCGGAGATACGTCCACCTCCGAACAGCAGCACGACGACCAGGACCAGCAGGATCCAGTGAATTGGGGAACCGAAACCCATTGGGAAAAACTCCTGTCTATACAGACTAACTAGGGTGAGTCCGCCGATTGCGCAATGGCATAGCGGCCCCAATATGTGCCCGGAACGGGATGACACCGCCAACCCGGCTGGCGCATGAACACCGGCTTTGTTGCGGCGTCGTGACACGGCATCCCGCCACCGGCCTTACGCACCGGCGTCATCCTCCTCATCCTCGCCCTCCCCGGCCGGCTCCAGCAGCGCCTGCGCATCTTGCGCTTCCATGGCGAGGTCGATCGGATCGAGCAGGCCGGCGGCGCGCAGATCGTCGATGCCGGGCAGATCGCGGCGGGTGGCGAGGCCGAAATGGCTGAGAAAATCAGGGGTCGTGGCATAGATCAGCGGCCGGCCCGGCACCTCGCGCCGGCCGGCGGGGCGTACCCAGCCTGCCTCCATCAGCACGTCGAGCGTGCCCTTGGCGACCTGCACGCCGCGAATCGCCTCGATCTCGGCGCGGCTGACCGGCTCGTGATAGGCGATGATCGCCAGCGTCTCGATCGCCGCGCGCGAGAGCTTGCGCGGCTCCTCGCGCTCGCGACGCAGAATGTGGGCGAGGTCGCTCGCCGTCTGGAAATGCCAGCGCCCGCCACGCTCGACCAGCGTGATGCCGCGCCCGGCATAATGCACGGCCAGCGCCGCGAGATGCGGCAGCATGCTGCCCTCCAGATCGGCATGGCGCGCGATCTCGGCCGGGGTCAGCGGCCCTTCGGCGGCAAACAGCACCGCCTCGACCAGCCGCTCGGCCGTGGACAGACTCATCGCCGCGCACTCCCGGCGCGCAGGTAGATGGGCGCGAAAATCGCCTCCTGCGCGATCTCCACCCGCCCCTGCCGCGCCAGTTCCAGCGCCGCGACGAAGCTGCTCGCCAGCGCTGAGCGTCTGAGCTGCGGGTCGGCATGGTCGGGCAGGAAGCTGCGTAACTCCGCCCAATCGAGCCGCGCGCCGACCAGTCGTGAGACCCGCTCGATCGCCTCGTCAAGCGTCATCACCGGCCGGCGCTGGACGATATGCATGCGCGGCGCCGTGCGCGCCTTCACCTGCCCATAAGCCTGGATGAGATCGAACAGGCTCGCCTGCCAGACGATCGCGCGCGGGCGGTGCAGCCCTTCGGGCAGCGGGCGCACGAACACATCGCGCCCCAGCCGGTCACGCGCCAGCAGCCGCGCGCCGGCCTCGCGCATCGCCTCCAGCCGTTGCAGGCGCAGATGCAGCCGCAGCGCCAGCTCCTCGGGCGAGGGGTCAGGCTGCGCTTCCTTGGGCAGCAGCAGGCCGGATTTGAGATAGGCCAGCCACGCCGCCATGACGAGATAGTCGGCCGCCAGCTCCAGCCGCAGTTCCGCCGCTTCCTCGATGAAGCGCAGATATTGCTCGACCAGTGCAAGGATGGAGATTTCGCGCAGGTCGACCTTCTGGCTACGTGCCAAAGCCAGCAGCAGGTCGAGCGGGCCTTCCCAGCTTTCGACATGCACGGTCAGCACCGCCTCGTCGGGGGCGCGGCGCACCGGCTCGGCCCAATCGGCATCGGCGAACACCGCATCGGCCTCCCCGGCCGGACGCAGCGCCTCCTCGCTCATGCTGCCGCCCGCGCGAACAGGGCATCGCGCGTCGCCAGCGCCCGCTCCATCGGCCAGTCGGCATCCGGCCCGGCGCTGATCGTCGCCATCGCTCTGTCGAGCCGCTCGCGTGCGGCCGCGCTCATCTCCGGCAGCCGCGCGGCGATGACGGTCATCTCGTCCATTCGGCCCCAGCAGTTGAGCGCCAGATCGCAGCCCGCCGCGATCACACCCGCCGCCAACTCATCAGCCGCGCCGTTCAAGGCTTTCATGTCGAGATCATCAGACATTAGCAGCCCGTCAAAGCCGATTTCACCCCGGATGATATCGCCGATCACGCGCGGCGAGAGGCTTGCCGGCCGCTCGGCATCCCAGGCGGTATAGACGATATGCGCGGTCATCCCCACCGGCGCGCGGTGGAGCGTGCGGAACGGCGTAATGTCGCTCGCTAGCTCATCCGCGCCGGCCGTCACGGTCGGCAGCGCATGGTGGCTGTCGACCAGCGCGCGGCCGTGGCCCGGCATATGCTTGACAATGCCGACGACACCGCCCTCCCGCAGCCCATCCAGCGTCGCCCGGCCGAGCGCGGCGACCCGCATCGGCTCATCGCCGAATGCCCGGTCGCCGACGATGTCGCTGGCGCCTTCCCGCCGCACGTCCAGCACCGGCGCGGCGTTGGCGGTGATACCCACATCCGCCAGCATCGTGCCCAGCGCGCGGGCGTTGCACCGCGCCGCCTCGATCGCACTGGAAGGCGCAGTGTCGTAGAGCGCGGCGAACTGACCCGCGGGCGGGAAGGTCGGCCATTCGGGCGGGCGCATCCGTGCCACCCGGCCGCCCTCCTGGTCGATCATGACGAACAGATCGGCGCGCCCCGCAATCTCGCGCAGGCTGTCGGTCAGGGCACGGAGCTGGGCGCGGTCGCGAATGTTGCGGCCGAACAGGATATAGCCCGCCGGGTCGCAGGCGCGGAACAGGGCGCGCTCCTCCGGGCTCACCGTTTCGCCGGCCAGGCCGAAGATGACAGGCTTCATGGCAGTTGTACCTTCATGCGCCCAGGTCTGCGCTCCATCCGGCCGTGCGTCTCAGCGCACCACCATGCAGCTTTCGCCCGCCACGCGCAGCTTTCCGCAGGTCGCGCCGGCATCCGCCGACGAGGCCACGGACACGCGCAGGCGATAGAGCGTGCGCCCGCCGGTCTCGACCGGCTCGACATGGTGGCTGAGCGGCGCGAGATAGTCAAAGCGGCCGGACATCTTCTTCCACACATCTTCGGCCAGCGCTCTGGAACCGAAGGCGCCGAGCTGGATGCGCGGCCCTTCGCTGCTTGCCTCGCTCGTCGCCGCTGCCGCCGGCTTGCGCGCATCGGTCGCGACCGTCTTGACCGGCGCGGCCACGCTCGGCTTGGCGGCCGCCGCCGGCTTGGGGGCTTCCTCTGCCTTGACCGTGGCGGGCACGAGGTCCGTGCGCGGCGCTTCTGGCACCTGGCTGGCGTCGATCCGCCCGGTTGCTTCGCCGCCCTCGCTCGCCTCGAACGCGGCATCGCCCTCGCCATCGAACGCCTTGGCATCGGCCTCGTTGGCCGGCACCTTGTAGGGGCCGCTTTCTGCGGCGATCAGCCTCGCGTCGCCGCCATCACCCCCACCGCGATTCTTGAGCCAGTAGCCACCGCCGACGATCACCGCGAGCAACACCAAGCCTAGCAACACGAGCAGCAGCACCTTGGCCAGCGGCACGCCCTCGGCTTCCTCCGCCTCACTGGCCGGCTCCAGCCAGGGCAGGCGGTCCTCCTCATCCAGATTGAAGCCGTCCGCCTGCTCCCCCGTCATCAGCCCATCTCCTCCAGCGCCGTCACCCCCATCAGGGCCAGGCCGTTCCTGATAACCTGTCCGATTCCGGTGCTCAAGAAAAGTCGGGCGGCGGTGATGGCGGCATCATCGGGCACGATGACGCGGCGCTCGGGATGATCGTTGCCCATGTTCCACCAGCCGTGGAAATCCGCCGCCAGATCATAGAGGAAGAAGGCGATGCGGTGCGGCTCGCGCGCCGCCGCCGCCGCCTCGACCACGCGCGGGAAATTGGCGAGTTGGCGGATCAGCCCCAGCTCCTCCGCACCCAGCCGCGAGAGGTCCGGCTCGGGCAGGCCGTCCGGGAAGGCTTCCGCCGCGCGCCGGCCGAGCGAGGCGATGCGCGCATGAGCATATTGCACGTAGAAAACCGGGTTGTCCTTCGACGCCTCGACCACCTTGGCGAAGTCGAAATCCATCTGCGCATCGGCCTTGCGGGTGAGCATGGTGAAGCGCACGACATCCTTGCCGACCTCCTTCACCACATCGGCGAGCGTCACGAAATTGCCGGCGCGCTTGCTCATCTTCACCGGCTCGCCGTCGCGCAGCAGCCGCACCATCTGCACCAGCTTGACGTCGAACGGCACCTTGCCGCCGGTCAGCGCCGCCACCGCCGCCTTGATGCGCTTGACCGTGCCGGCATGGTCCGCACCCCAGATGTCGATGAGCATATCGGCGCTCTCGGCCTTCTGCGCATGATAAGCGAGATCGGTGCCGAAATAGGTGAGGCCGCCATCAGACTTGCGCACCGGCCGGTCGCTGTCGTCGCCGAATTCCGTGGCGCGGAACAGCGTCATCTCGGTCGGTTCCCAGTCGTCCGGCAGCTCGCCCTTGGGCGGTTCCAGCACGCCCTTGTAGATCAGCCCTTCGCTCTCCAGTCGTGCGAATGCGGCGTCGACACGCCCTGCACGCTGCACCGCCGCCTCGGAAGCGAACACGTCATGATGGATGCCGAGTAGCGCCAGATCGGCGCGGATCATGTCCATCATCGCGGCGACCGCCTTCTCGCGGAACAGGTCGAGCCACGCGCTCTCCGGCGCCGCTACGTAGCGGTCGCCGAACTCGGCCGCCAGCGCCTGCCCGATCGGCACCAGATAATCGCCGGGATAATAACCCTCCGGAATCTCGCCGATCGCCTCGCCCAGCGCCTCGCGGTAGCGCAGATGCGCCGAGCGGCCGAGCGTCTGCACCTGCGCGCCGGCATCGTTGATGTAATATTCGCGCGTCACTGCATAGCCGGCAAACTCCAGCAGCGTCGCCAGCGCGTCGCCTACCACCGCGCCCCGGCAATGGCCCATGTGCATCGGCCCGGTCGGGTTGGCGGAGACATATTCCACATTCACCCGCAACCCCGCGCCCTTGGCCGAACGGCCGTAATCGGCGCCCTGCGCATGGACGGCAAGCAGTTCGCCCTCCCACGCGTGCGGCACCAGCCGCATGTTGATGAAGCCGGGGCCGGCGATATCGACCGCCGCCACTTCCGGCATCTCGCGGATGCGGGAGGCGATCTGCTCGGCCAGCGCGCGCGGATTGGTGCCGGCCGGCTTGGCGAGCACCATCGCGGCGTTGGTCGCCATATCGCCATGGCTGGCGTCGCGCGGCGGTTCAACGGTGACGGCCCGGCGATCGAGCCCCGCCGGCAACTCGCCAGCCTCCTCCATGTCGGAGAGCAGCCCGTCGAGCGCGGAAGCAATGAAAACGAAGATACTCATGACGTGGTTTGTCCTGTCATCGGCGGCGGTCCGGGGACAGGGTGGCTGCGGTCGTCCGGCCGCCGGAAACGGATGCGTTTCAGCGGGTGATATTGTAGCGGAGCTGATCCTGGGTCAGGTTGAACCCTACGAGCAGCTCGAAGCTGCTTCGCTGGATCGCCTCCTTGACCTCGGGCCGCGCCAGCGGGTCGAGCGCTGCGTCGGCATCGCCGGACTTGCGCGGGCGGGTAATCATTTGCTCGATCTCGCGCGGCAGCGTCGCGGTGGCGCGGTCCACATAGGCGGCAGCGGTGCCCTGCGCATGGGCGCGTAGCGCGCCCTCGGCAAAGACCAGCCGCACCGTGGCCACGCGCTTGGCGACTACCGAGGTGGCACCGCGCACGACTGTGGAAAAGACCGGCAGCTCCACCTCGCGCGCCGGGCCGGCATCACGCCGCAGCGCGTTCACGGTGTAGCTCACCTGGGTGTAGATGTCCTTATCGCCCGTGGTGCAGGTCGAGCGCACGTCGGTGATGTTGGCCACCACGTCGATCGCCTCGGCCTCGCGGCTCGCGGGCGGATCGAACAGGGTGATGTCGCCGGTGTTGGCGGGAATGGCAACGCTCGGGCAGGCCGAGCGGAACTGGATGATGCCCTGCCCCGCCGCGTCAATATCGCCGCGCTTGGCGCAGCCCGCGATCAGGACCAGGGCGGTTCCCAGGACGGCTAGTCTATACGCAGCGGTGATCCGCACGATGGTCCCGGTTCCTTCCGTATCGGGCGCTTGCACGGCGCCCGGCCCTTCCAAACAGTCCGCGCTTCTTAGTCACCGCATCCCGGCCGCGCAACCGAAAGGAAGCGCCTTCCCCTCGCGGCCGCATCGCCCTAAAGGACCCGACATGGCCGCTTCATTAACGACCGACAGCAGCAGCGCGGGTGCCGCAAGCCGGCCGGCGCTGCACGTGCTCATCGCCGCGCCGCGCGGTTTCTGCGCCGGAGTGGACCGCGCGATCACCATCGTCGAGCGCGCGCTCCAGAAATATGGCGCGCCGGTCTATGTCCGCCACGAAATCGTCCACAACCGCTTCGTGGTCGACAATCTGCGCTCAAAGGGCGCCGTGTTCGTCGACGAGCTGGATGAGGTGCCGGACGGCCGGCCGGTGGTCTTTTCGGCGCACGGCGTGCCCAAGGTCGTTCCCGCCAGCGCTCAGGCGCGCGGCCTCGACTATCTCGACGCGACCTGCCCGCTCGTCTCCAAGGTCCACCGCCAGGCCGAACGGCTGGTGCGCGCCGGGCGGCATATCCTGTTCATCGGCCACGCCAACCACCCGGAGGTAATCGGCACCTTCGGCCAGGTGCCCGAGGGCGCGATGACCCTGCTCCAGACCGAGGCCGATGCCGAGGCTTATCAGCCAACCCCCGGCCAGTCGCTCGCCTTCCTCACCCAGACGACGCTCTCGGTCGACGATACCGCCGCGATGGTGGCGATCCTCCAGCGCCGCTTCCCGGACATCGAGGCGCCGCGCAGCGACGATATCTGTTATGCCACCTCCAACCGGCAGGAAGCCGCCAAGGCCATCGCCGCGCGGGCGGACGCCGTGCTGGTGATCGGCGCGCCTAACAGTTCCAACTCGCTCCGCCTCGTCGAGGTCGCCGAGCGCGCCGGCACCCGCGCCCAGCTCATCCAGACCGCCGACGAGATCGACTTCGCCTGGCTCGACGGCGTCGCCACGCTCGGCGTCACCGCCGGCGCCAGCGCGCCGGAAATCCTTGTGCGCGGCGTCATCGACAAGCTGGCGCAGCGCTTCACGGTGCATGAGGAAGCCGTAACGACGGCAACCGAGGTCATGTCCTTCAAGCTGCCGCGCGGGCTGGAAACGGCCTGATCGCGCATGGCAGTCTATACCCAGGTGCCCGCCGAAACCCTCGCGGCCTTCCTTGAACGCTACGATGTCGGCACGCTGCTCGCCGCCAAGGGCATCGCCGAGGGCGTCGAGAACAGCAACTATCTGGTCGATACGACCGGCACGGACGGCAAGGGCGCCCGCTTCATCCTCACCCTCTACGAGAAGCGCGTGGACGTGGCGGACCTGCCCTTCTTCATGGCGCTGCTCGACCATGTCGGCGCGCGCGGCTGCCCGGTGCCGCGCTTCATCCCGGACCGCACGGGGCAGTGCCTCCAGACGCTGTGCGGCCGCCCCGCCTGCCTCATCGAGTTTCTGAGCGGCGTCTCCGTCACCCGCCCGACGCCCGCGCAGGCCCGCGCCGCCGGCGGCGCGCTGGGCGATCTCCACCGCGCGGTGGAGAGCTTCACCGGCACCCGCCCCAATGCGCTCGGGCCGGAGGGCTGGCACCGCCTCGCCGAGAGCTGCGGCGCGAGCCTGGACGAGATCGCTCCCGGCCTGCACGGCCGTGTCCGGCAGGAGCTGGCGTTCCTCGACGCGCATTGGCCCGCCGCGCTCGACCATACCGTGATCCATGCCGATCTGTTCCCGGACAATGTGCTGATGCGGGGCGACATGGTCGGCGGGCTGATCGACTTCTATTTCAGTTGCACGGACATCCGCGCCTATGATGTCGCCATCACCCACGGCGCGTGGAGCTTCTCGCCCGACGGCGCGGATTTCCACGCCGATGTCGGCCATGCCCTGATCGCCGGCTACCGGGCGCATCATGGCCTGACCGATGCGGAACATGAGGCGCTGCCGATCCTCGCGCGCGGCGCGGCGCTGCGGTTCCTGCTGACCCGCGCCTATGACTGGATCAACACGCCACCCACCGCGCTGGTGACGCGCAAGGACCCGCTCGCCTATCTGCGCCGGCTGGAGGCTTATGCGGCGGGATCGGCCGCCGCGCTGTTCGGTCCGCCGGCATGAACGATGCGGTCGAGCTGTTCACCGACGGCGCCTGCAAGGGCAATCCCGGCCCCGGCGGCTGGGGCGCGGTGCTGCGCTTCAAAGGGCGCGAGAAGGAGCTTTCCGGCGGCGAGGCGCACACCACCAACAACCGCATGGAACTGACCGCGGCGATCGAGGGCCTCAACGCCATCACCTGCCCCTGCCGCGTGATCCTCTCGACCGACAGCAACTATGTGAAGGACGGCATCACCAAGTGGATCTTCGGCTGGCAGCGCAACGGCTGGCGCACCGCCGACAAGAAGCCGGTCAAGAATGCCGATCTCTGGCAGGCGCTGCTGGACGCGACGAAGCGCCACACCATCGAATGGCAATGGGTGAAGGGCCACGCCGGCCACCCCGAGAACGAACGCGCCGACCAGCTCGCCAGCGCGGCGGCCGAGGCCATGCGTGTGCCCGGTGCCAATTGCCCCAAAAGTTCTCCGAAGGAATGAAAGCCCAACTTATGGGCACGTGCCGATCCACGCCAACCGCCTCCCCGCCGCCCCCTTCAGCCTTGATGGCCGCCAGGCTTCCAACGATGGCGGGCGGGTCCTGATCTTCAGGCGCTTATGAGCGGGCTCCAGCGGAACGCGGCCATACCCAGCATTCGGCGTCGTATCTTCGGCCGACACGCCCCCGTTGGGCAAACTCAACGTGAATCGCGCACCAAGGGCCCCGGACCGGGCCGCAAGCACGCCACCATGAGCGTGAGCAATCTGGCGCGCCACCGCCAAGCCGATCCCGGATCCATCGGGCTTGGTCGTATAAAATGGGAGAAACAGCGTATCCGGATCGACAGGCAGGCCGGGTCCATTGTCAGCCACTTCGATCAGCGTCGCGCCGTCCCTGCTCCGGATGCTGAGTTCGACCCTGGGATCCGGAATCGCGGCAACCGCCTCCACGGCATTCTTGAGGAGATTGATCAGCGCCTGCTCCATGAGTTCGCGGTCTATCCTGGCTACGAGGTCCAGTGGATCGACATGTATCTGGAAGACGGGCAGCGGTGCCCGTGCCTGAACGATACGAACGAGATCGGCCGCAACTTCGGTCATGCGAACCGGCGTCGGTATAGCTTCGAGCATATCTAGCATGGCGCGGTAACGTTCGACAAATTTCATGAGATGTCCGGCGCGCCGCGCCATGAGTTCGAGACTAGCCGCAAGTTCCGCTCGATCGAACACGTCATTCGGCTGCGCCAGTATGCCCGCCACGCTTTCCGCAATCGAAACGTCGGGGCTCAGCACGTTCATCATTTCGTGCGCGAGCATGCGTGGCCCCCGATCTCTGAACGGCTAAACCTTCCAGCGGAGACGTTACAGTCTATGTATAGTTGCGGTTGGCCCCCGATCTCTGAACGGCTAAACCACGCGGAGACGTTCATGGGGCCGTCCGACGGTTGCGGTTGGCCCCCGATCTCTGAACGGCTAAACCAAACTGCCCCTCCACCAGCGCTTTCGCAGCGTTGCGGTTGGCCCCCGATCTCTGAACGGCTAAACCCCCGCAGGTTTTCATAACCATGGCGAATATGTTGCGGTTGGCCCCCGATCTCTGAACGGCTAAACCACATGGCAGATCGACCTGATCGCCGCCGCGGTTGCGGTTGGCCCCCGATCTCTGAACGGCTAAACCCGCGGGAACCGTTACTGTCTCGGTGGCTCCGTTGCGGTTGGCCCCCGATCTCTGAACGGCTAAACCCTGGATTGCGGCGACATGCAGGACACCATAGTTGCGGTTGGCCCCCGATCTCTGAACGGCTAAACCGACGGTTGGACGTTTCTAAACGGGACTGGAGTTGCGGTTGGCCCCCGATCTCTGAACGGCTAAACCTGCCAGCATCAGATGGCTCTAGCGAAGGCGGTTGCGGTTGGCCCCCGATCTCTGAACGGCTAAACCAGTTACCGGCGATGTTACCGCCGGAAATACGTTGCGGTTGGCCCCCGATCTCTGAACGGCTAAACCCGCGTGGGTCTATGACAACGCGCAGGTCTAGTTGCGGTTGGCCCCCGATCTCTGAACGGCTAAACCAGCAGGGGACCAAAGACGGCCTTGCAGGGGTTGCGGTTGGCCCCCGATCTCTGAACGGCTAAACCGCAGGCGGTCGTCACCTCCATCCACCATGCGTTGCGGTTGGCCCCCGATCTCTGAACGGCTAAACCTGATGCGCCAGTAACTTACTGATGAAGTGACGAAAACTGGCGCATCCGGAGGCCTGATCCTGACCGTGCGAATCAGAACATGGCAAGCTGGTCCGGATTCTTTCGCGGCCGCTGGCGCCGCTGACTCGAGAATCGGACGATATTCTCATATTGCCGGTCGGTGAAGGTAAGGATGTGGACATCGCCTTTCTCCGGCAGATTGCGCTCGATTCGCGCGAGGTGCGAATCGAAGCTTTCCTTCCCGTTGCAGAACCGGGCATAGACCGAGAATTGGCTCATCTCGAACCCTTCGTCGAGCAGGAATTCGCGAAACTTCGTCGCCTCTCGCATCTGCTGCCTGGTGCCGACGGGCAGGTCGAACATCACAAAGATCCACATCAACCGGTATCCGCTCAGATAGGAAGCGTCGCTCATCGGACCGCGCCGTCGCGCTCGTCGATTAGGGCGAGCGCCGACCATTCGATGGGCGTGGGCGGATCGAACAGCGCGAGCGAGGGACGGCCGCTCTCAAAAGCGCGCGCGAGCGACTGGGCAAGCCGCGCCGCCGCAATGGAAACCGGAGAAACCTCACCCCCGATCCGCACGTCAAACGCAATCAACTGGGCGAACCGGCGCTTGAGCGCGGGGTCGAGCGTGTCGATCCCGCGAGCCGCCATCGTCACGACGAGCGCGTCGACCAGAGGTCGGAACGGTTCCACCATATCGTCGGCCAGCGCGAAAGCGTTGCCGCGATTGGCGTGGTTGATGCCGATCGTCGGGTGCAAACCCGCGGCGACGACGGCCCGGGCAACGGTCGCCCGAATCACGGCGTAGCCATAATTGAGCAGCGCATTGGCGCCGGGGCTGTCCCGGTCCCGGCGGAATTCGGCGCCCATCAGCAGCGGCCAGTAGCGGCGGGCGGCTTGCGCCTCCAGATTATCCGAATCGCCCGATTTCACGCGGCGCGCGATCAGCGGAAAGGCATCGGCACCGGCCACGCCACGCGCGGCCAGCAGCGCCCCCTGCATGGCGATCTTGGCCGAGACGATACGGCGCCAGAGCTGTTTGGCCAAGGGCTTGGACGCATCCCACTGCGCCCTGAACCGCGCGTTCTGCGCATGATGGCCTTCGAGCGGCAAAGTGACCGCAACAGGTGAATGGTTCGCCGCGCAAAAGACGATCGGCGCACCACGCTCGGCGAGCGCCGCAACCAGATTGGCGCTCCAGGTGGTGCCATGGGCGTGAACGATCACAGCGTGGATATCGTCGAGCGCGATGCGGCCTACTTCCTCATGCTGTTCCTTGACGATGAGGAAACCGCGATAGAGCGAGAGGTGGCGCCCGTCGGTCGCAATGTCGACGATGCGGTCCACGCGGCTCGCTCAGCCTCGCGGTCCGGGATCGAAGATCCGGCCAAGGGGATCGATGCGGATCTGGCGGGCCTTCAGCTTTTTGAGCCCTCCGCCAGAAGAGTATATATAATGGAACGGATCGTCTGGCGCCGCATCACGGGCCTTGAGCGCACCGCCTTCATTGGCGGGGGCCAGGGCGATGCTCCCGTTCGTCGAGAACTTGACGACGCGAACAATCTCCGGCGCGCCGCCGTCGCGTTCGATCGCGAGCAGATCGTTCTGGCGCAGGCTGAGCACTTTCCTCGCCGCGGGATGCGGCCGGGGCTCCTCCGCCGATTGGTGCGCATCGAACATCGAGATGATGCTCGACCGCTCGCAGCCTCCACGATCCTTCCAGCTCGTCACCCACTTGCCGTTGGGCAGGCACCAGACGTCGTAGCGCGCATTCGCATCGCCTTTATATGCCTTGTAGGCTCGCCCCGTCTTGTCACGGATCGGAATGACGTTGAGCGGCTCGCGCACGCGAACCCGGCGGATGCCGTGAAAGACCGGGTGAGTCTCACGGAACCGTCGCAGCGCCGCCTCGAACTCCTTGCCGGTGGCGTCACGCGTCGCCGCATAGAGCGCGTCACGCAGTGAGGCATCCGGGATCCGCTCGGGATTGGTCAGGTCGCCCGGCTTGAGGTTCGTCAGCGGCACACGGTGGACGACGATCGGCGTCTTGCCGTCAGCCGCGACCTCACCGGTAAGGCCGTAGGCGGTGTCGTTGTGCAATCGCCCGGCGGTGACGTCGCGGTGGCGCGACGGCTTCCCCTTGCGGCCGTGATCGGGCTTGTGGCTGACGGTGACGCTGGCAAGCGCTTCGCCGAGTTGCTCTCGAAATCCTTCCCATGGCTGTTCCAGTCCTTCGAACAGTCGGTCGAGATCCTTGTCCTCGGCCTCCCCGGCAGTTCGCGCGATAAGCTGGAGCAGGCTGCGTGTCGTCACAGCGGTTACCGTGGCGTCGATGGCGTGATGGCGGTGATCGAGCCGGTTCTTGGGCGCGTTACTGTGCTCGTTCTCAACATAGTTATGATCGGGCAGCAAGCTGTTCAGCCCCCACAGCCGCCGCAACATCGCCGTCATACGACCGGGAATGACATAGACATGCCCGCTGCCCTCGCCCTTCTCGGCATACAGGCTCAACAGATATTTGCGCGCGAGCCGCGAGAGATACTGTGTATCGGTCAGCTGGCGGGCCAGAAAGTCGCCGTCCCTTGCAACCCGCTCCATCGCATCCGGCCCGAACCGCCATTGCTTGGCCCTGTGAAGATGGGCAACCTGGGCGGAAATCTTTTCCCACCGCTCCGGGCTGTGACCCCACTTTTCATAAGGCGTCTTGTTGCCCTTCGCGCGATTACAGCTGCGGTGAGCGACAACCTTGTTGTTGGCACTGTCATCCAGCGAACGTGAATATGGAATGATATGGTCGATATCGACCTCTTGGGAAAAAAGAGCACGAAAACCGATCAACTTGCCGGCATCCCCGCAATAGGGGCAAAAGCGATCGACCGGATTGCCTGCCAGTTCTTGCCAGAGCTTGAGCTTCGCCCGGTTGGCGCCGGTGTCCTCGATCCCCTCTTCTTGCAGCTTGCGTGAACGAGCCTGTGCCTCCGCCGTCGTCTTGCGGATGCGGCGATTATGCTCCTCCTTGTCTTTCTCGCTCAGGTTGAGTTCGCGCGCCAGTTCGACCACAATTTCGTCCGGCCGGCCATGAACCGCGATCACCGCGTTCACCAGCTTCTCCAACTGGCGCAGCCCGATATGCACCGTCGGATTGGTGATCTTGCCCCACCGCTTCTCGGGCGGATCGGACGCGAGCTGGGAGCCGGGCGGGATGTCGCGCGTGAGTAGCTCGCCATAATAAGGGAGCCTGTCGAGGATCTCTCCCGTGCGGTCATCGCTATGATGCCAGCCGGCACGGCGCACCGCCGCGTCATAGGTGATGACTTCTTTTTTCAGCTCTTCCAGGATCAGGCGTGTCGCCGTCTCGCCAAGCCGGCCATAGCCTTCAGGCAACGGCGTTTTGGCGGTGGCGCGCGCCTGGTCCTCGGTCAGGCCGCATTCCCCGGTCAGGAAAGCGTGGAGCGTATCCGGGTTCTCCTCGCTCAGCAGCATCTCGATGATCGCCCACTGGCGCTCGGGCGTCATGTTCGCCCAGCCGGCGGCGCCAAAACGATCCTTGTGGGCAAGCGCGGCATAGACCTCGTTGCCGCGCAGCGCGGTGCGCGTCTCGCTGGCCTTGTTGAAGCTTTCGCCGGGCTGGAGCCTGAGCCCCTTGCCGCCGGCAAGGGTAGAGAAGAGCACCTCCTTCTTGCCGCGCAACATCAGGATCAGATGGTCGCGCTGGTCGAGTGTCAGCTTGCGCGGCACTTCCCCCGGCGTGGTGATCTCAAGCTGGTTGACCTCCTCATACAGGCGCCGTTCCTGGAACAACGGATGTGCCTTTGGCAGCCGGCGTTCGGTATTGACGAAGGTGCAGACACCCACCTCCGGCTCTTTCAGAGGGCGCTGAAAGAACAGAATGCGATGGAGCGCTGCACGCGCTTCTTCGGTGAGCAAGGCGGGGTGATACTTCGCCTGCTCCGCCCAGATACGCTGAAACTCATAGTCGATGTGGCGCCGCTGCGGATAGAAATCATAATCCTGGCTCTCGCCGTCCAGCCGCACGCGCTTTTCGGATTGGCCGGCCAGAAACTGGCCGAGCGTGTCCGCCCCCGCCGCTGCCATCGCCTGGTCGAGCGCCTTGGCCCCGCTGGCGATCTTGCCGTCCTCGCCGTCCTTTTGCCGCCGCTCCGCCTTGCGATTGGAAAGGAAGCCGCGACGCTGATTGAGGTGGAAGAGCGCCCGCCCGATTTCCCAAGGTTCGAGCCGCTCGTTCAGCGCACGGGCGCGCAGATCATAAGGGTCGCGCTCGGCCACCAGTTTGGCCTCATTCGCATCGGCGGGCATCAATCCGAACCGAACCAATGTGTCGAGAAAGGCCGAACGGCGCCCGAGATACCGGTCGCGGCGGCGGCGCATCGCCCGTGCAGCGCGACGATCGACCGCCAGCGATGCGCCGGACTTGGGGTCCCGCCCTGCGCCTTGCGGAGAAGAGCCGAAGATGCGTACACCGATATCGACGATCCGGGTGCCGACATGATGCTCCGCATCATATTCTACCACGCACCAACCAATGCTGTTGGTGCCGATATCAAGGCCTAATCTAAGCATCGCTTCCCCCAGTCCAATATTCTCCCGAATTTTCTGTGCCGCAACGATTCGTTCCGGTCATTTTGGAGCAGTTTAAAACCCTCCCATATAAGTCCCAGTTGCGGCTGGTCCTTGACGCCCTCCGGGAAAATGTGAATACTGCGTCCTTCAGAGATCGCGGGCCAGCTGTTAACAAGCAGCTTGACTGCACCAAATAAGGGTGGGGCTACGGCCCCACCTTTCATTTGAGGGGGTGCCGGGCCTGCTCGGCGGGACCCGCATGGAATACTCGCCACTTTGGCTGGACCTGATCCGCAGTTCAGCCGATGAACCATGTTTTGATGGATTTGACGCATCTGGGACCGGCGATGGCCAGTCACCGCGCATCTTAGACATTTCGTATCCGGAGCGGCGGCGTCGACCGATCGATCGCATCTCCGGAGGCAGCGCGCCTTAAGGGCCGGCCTGCCCTCCACAATAGGCCCATAAGGCAAAAGAGCGCTGCTCCGGGCCAAGTGATTCGCCACCACCGGCGCATTTTCATAATCCCTGGGCACCTCGAAATCGTCCATGAGGAACGACGCCGGCCCAAAAATTGAAATGAAAGAGTCTCAAATCCCGTCGATCCCGGGAAAATCCGCCACGAACCGCACCGCCGGCACCTAAAACCAAAGGCTACGCCCAGCCGTCGGCGCGCAGCCGATCGCCTAGACTTTCCGCAGCGGACATTAACATTCTATCTTGCCCCACCCGGTCAACTCCGCTCATAGAGCATCGGCCCCTCAACGACACAAACTCCGAAAGGAAGACCTATTCCGCCCCCGACGGATGCAAAATTGTTACTGCTTCTTTTCGCGCTTCCCTTTCTGGGCAGTCTTGGCGCAGCATTTCTGCCTACCCGCAGCCGCAACGCGGCGGCGGCGCTGGCCGGCACGGTCACGCTGGCGGGGCTGGCGATCCTTATCGCTTATTATCCGGGGCTGGCCGACGGCCACAGCAGCGTACGCCTCGTCATTCCCTGGCTGTCCTCGCTCGGGCTGGATCTGACGGTCCGGCTTGCCGGCTTCACCTGGCTGTTCTCGATGCTCATCCTCGGCATCGGCGCGCTGGTCGTGCTTTACGCGCGTTATTATATGTCGTCGAAAGATCCGGTTCCGCGCTTCTTCGCCTTCCTGCTGGCGTTCATGGGCTCGATGCTCGGCATGGTGCTCTCGGGCAATCTCGTCCAGATCGCCTTTTTCTGGGAGCTGACCAGCCTCTTTTCCTTCCTGCTGATCGGCTACTGGCATCATAACCAGAGCGCGCGTGACGGCGCCCGCATGGCGCTGATCGTCACCGCCTTCGGTGGGGTTTGCCTGCTCGTCGGCTTCCTGCTGCTTGGCCATATCACCGGCAGCTATGACGTAGACGTGGTGCTGGAAGCGGGCGACGCGGTCCGCAACCATAGCCTCTACCTGCCCACGCTCATCCTCATCCTGATCGGCGCTTTCACCAAGAGCGCACAATTCCCGTTCCACTTCTGGCTGCCGCACGCCATGGCGGCGCCCACGCCGGTCTCCGCCTATCTCCACTCGGCAACCATGGTGAAAGCGGGCGTTTTCGTGCTTATCCTGCTCTGGCCGGTGCTGGCGGGCACGAATAGCTGGTATCTCATCGTCGCCACCACCGGTCTGGCGACCCTGCTGGTCGGTGCCTGGTCGGCTATCTTCCAGAACGATCTCAAGGGCCTGCTGGCCTATTCCACGATCAGCCACCTCGGGCTCATCACGCTGCTGCTCGGGCTGGGCAGTCCGCTCGCGGCGGTGGCGGCGATCTTCCACACCATCAACCACGCCACCTTCAAGGCCTCGCTGTTCATGGCCGCCGGTATCATCGACCATGAAACCGGCACGCGCGACCTGCGCAGGCTGAGCGGCCTCGCCCGCTTCATGCCGATCACCGCCACGCTGGCGATGGTCGCCGCCGCCGCCATGGCCGGCGTGCCCCTCCTCAACGGCTTCCTCTCCAAGGAGATGTTCCTGGCCGAGGCGCTGACCAAGCATAGCGGCACGGTGCTGGACAGCATTCTGCCCTTTCTGGCCACGCTGGCGAGCACGTTCAGCGTGCTCTATTCGGTCCGCTTCATTCACCAGACCTTTCTCGGTCCGCCGCCCCGCGACCTCCCGCACCAGCCCCACGAGGCGCCCCACTGGATGCGCCTGCCCATCGAAATTCTCGTGCTGCTCTGCCTGCTCGTCGGCATCATCCCGACGCTGACGATCGGTCCGTTCCTCGCCACCGCGGTGCAGTCCGTGCTGGGCAGCGAAACCCCCGCCTACAGCCTCGCCATCTGGCACGGCTTCAGCCTGCCGATGCTGATGAGCGTCACCGCGCTGGTTGGCGGCGTCGGTCTCTACATATTGCTGGGCTCACGTCTCAACGACTTCCCCAACTCGCCCTTCATCGGCCACTTCAGGGGCCGCCGCACGTTCGAGATCGTGCTGGCAGCCACCATCGACGGCGCGCGCGCCCTGCACGGGTTGCTTGGCACACGGCGGTTACAGGTCCAGTTGCGTCTGCTGGTTGCCACCGCCTTCATCGCCGCCGTGCTACCTTTCCTCGAACTGGGCTACAGCCGGGGATCGCGCCCAGATACGCTGGTCGATCCGGGCTTCGCGGTCCTCTGGCTGCTGGGCGCCGCCTGCGCGATCGGCGCGGCGTGGCAGGCCAAGTTCCACCGCCTCGCAGCGCTGATCCTCATCGGCATGTGCGGCCTCGCCACCTGCCTCACCTTCGTCTGGCTATCCGCGCCGGACCTGGCCTTGACGCAGCTTCTCGTGGAGATCGTCACGCTCGTCCTCCTGCTGCTCGGTCTGCGCTGGCTGCCCAAGCGCCGGCCGGAGCAGTGGCCGGACACGCGCGCGCCGCTGAGCGTCCCGTTCCGGCGCGGGGGCGACCTGCTGCTCGCGCTGCTTGGCGGCGGCGGCATGGCGGCCATCGCCTATGCCATCATGACCCGCGACGCGCCCCACGGCATCTCGCACTATTTCCTGGAGCAGGCTTATCCGGGCGGCGGCGGCACCAATGTCGTCAACGTCATCCTCGTCGATTTCCGCGCCTTCGATACCTATGGCGAGATTACCGTGCTCGCCATCGTCGCGCTCACGGTGTTCACCCTGCTCCGCCGCTTCCGCCCCGCGACCGAGAGCATCGCCCTGCCCGAGCAGCAACAGCGGCAGAACGCCTTCGACGACGCGCGCGAGGGCCGCACGCGCGGCGACACGGTGCGGCATTATCTGCTCGTACCGCGCGTCCTCATGGAATGGCTGTTTCCCGTGATCCTCACCTGCGCGCTCTATTTTCTCGTGCGCGGGCACGATCTGCCTGGCGGCGGCTTCGCGGCCGGCGTGACCGCCTCCATCGGCATCATCGTGCTCTATATGGCGAGCGGCACCCGCTCGGTGGAAACCCGCCTCACCATCCAGCCGGTACGCTGGATGAGCGCGGGGCTGCTCTGTGCGACCCTCACGGGTATGGGAGCATGGGTTTTCGGCTTTCCGTTCCTCACCAGCGATTTCACCTATCTGGAGCTGCCGCTCATCGGCAAGATCCCGCTGGCAACGGCGTTGCTGTTCGACATCGGCGTGTTTGCCGTGGTGGTCGGCACCACCGCGCTCATCCTGATCGCGCTGGCCCACCAGTCAATCCGCTCGCCACGGGCGCCAAAGCCAACGGAAGCGGCCGGGGAGGGAGCGCGCTGATGGAGATCGTGCTTGCCCTCGCCATCGGCGCCCTCACTGCCTCGGGGCTATGGCTGCTGCTGCGCCCACGCACTTTCCAGGTGGTGCTCGGCCTGTCGCTGCTGTCCTATGCGGTCAACCTGTTCATACTGGCGGCCGGGCGCCTGCGCACCGATGCGCCGCCCATCGTCGGCCGGGACGGTCCGGTCGATCCGAGCCTCTATGCCGACCCCGTCCCGCAGGCGCTGGTACTGACCGCGATCGTCATTTCGTTCGCGACCACGGCACTGCTGCTCGTCGTGCTGCTCGCCTCGCGCGGCCTCACCGGCACCGATCATGTCGACGGCGAGGAGGGCGACCAGTGAGTGGCTGGATGCAGCATCTGACCATCGCGCCGATCGTGCTGCCGCTGGCGGTGAGCGCGTTCCTGCTCGCTTTTGACGAACGCCGGCGCACGCTCAAGCGCATCATGAGCCTGGGCACGCTGGCCGCGCTCATTGCCATAGCGACCCTGCTGCTCTGGCAAGTGACGGACGGCTTCGGCCTCAGCCCGGCTTCGGCGCCTTATGTCTATCTGCTGGGCAACTGGCCGGCGCCGTTCGGCATCGTGCTGGTGGCCGATCGCCTCTCGGCGTTGATGCTGCTGCTCTCCAGCCTGCTCGGCTTCACCGCCTTGTTCTATGCCATGGCCCGCTGGGACCGCTCGGGCCCGCGCTTCCACGTGCTGTTCCTGCTGCTCATCGCCGGCATCAACGGGGCGTTCCTCACCGGCGACATCTTCAATCTGTTCGTGTTCTTCGAGGTGTTGCTGGCGGCGTCCTACGGCCTGCTGCTGCATGGTTCGGGCGCCGAGCGGACCAGCGCGAGCCTGCACTATATCGCGATCAACATCGCCACGTCGCTCCTGTTCCTGATCGGCGTCGCGATGATCTACGCCGCCACCGGCACGCTCAACATGGCGGACCTTGCCGAGCGCATCCCGGCCGTCCCGCCCGGCGACCTCCCCTTGCTGGAGGGCGGAGCGGCGATCCTCGGCACGGCCTTCCTGGTCAAGTCGGGCATCTGGCCGCTCAGCTTCTGGCTCTCGCGCACCTACACGGCGGCCGCGCCGCCGGTGGCCGCCCTGTTCGCCATCATGACCAAGGTCGGCATCTACATCGTCCTGCGCCTCTCCTCGTTGCTGTTCGGCGCGACCTCCGGCGGCGCCGCGGGGTTCGCCGACAACTGGCTGATCTGGGCGGGGTTCGCCACGATGCTGTTCGGCACCATCGGCATCCTGTCGGCCCGCACCCTCACCCGCGTCGCCGGGCATTATGTGCTGGTCTCCTCCGGCACGCTGCTCGCCGCCATCGGCATCGGCGGCCAGGCGCTCATGGCCGCGCTCCTGTTCTATCTGGTCAGCTCGACGCTGGCCGTGGCGGCGCTCTACCTCATCATCGAGCCGGTCACGCGCAATGCCGACGAGGAGGACAGGATCGCCGGCATCGCCGAACCGGTGTTCGACGACGAATATACCGGCGCGCTGGAGGAGAATGAGGATGAGGTCGGCATCGTCATTCCCGGCACCATCGCGATCCTGGGCGGCGGCTTCATCTTCTGCACGCTGCTGCTCGCGGGCCTGCCGCCGCTCTCCGGCTTCATCGCCAAGTTCGCCATCATCGACGCGCTGTTCCGGCATGCCGCGATCACACCGACGAGCTGGCTGCTGATCGCCCTCATCATCTGCTCGGGGCTGGCCACGCTGATCGGCCTGACCCGCGCCGGCATCGACCTGCTATGGACGCCGGCCGAGGATTCGCCGCCGCGCCTCAGCGTGATCGAGGTCGCACCGATCGGCCTGCTGCTGGCGACCTGCCTCGCCCTGATGATCTACGCCGGGCCGGTCTTTCTCTATATGGAGACGGCAGCCGGCGCCCTCGGCGATCCCTCGGCCTATATCGAGGCGGTCCGAGGCACGCCCCCGATCACCAAGGCGGCGCCATGAAGCGGCTCGTCCCCTTTCCGCTGCTGGCGCTGGCGCTGTTCGTCATGTGGGTGCTGCTGACCGGCTTCTCGCCTGGTCATATCCTGCTCGGCGCGGTGGTGGCCCTGCTCGTCTCCCGCGTGATGCTGACGCTCAAGGCGGAGCCGCCACGTATCCGCTTCAGCATGGCGATAGTCCGGCTGGCGATGCTGGTGCTCGCCGACATCATCCGGTCGAACGTCGCCGTCGCGCGGATCGTGCTGTTTCGCCCGGCCGGGCAGCGCTCGGGCTTCATCGAGTTCCCCACCGAACTGCGCGACCCGCAGGCGCTCGCCGCGCTCGCCATCATCATCACCGCCACGCCGGGCACCTTGTGGCTCCAGCATGACGCACAGCGCCATCTGGTGCTGATCCACGTGCTCGATCTGGTCGACGAGGCGGAGTGGATCGCCCTCATCAAGACGCGCTACGAACGGCTGTTGATGGAAATTTTCGTATGAGCACCCTCTTTCTCGCCCTCGCCATCACCGCTGCGCAGATCCTGCTGGCGTTCGCCATGGGCTGCGCCGCTTTCCGCATCCTGCGCGGACCGCGCGCGCAGGACCGGGTGCTGGGCATGGACGCGCTCTACCTCGCCGGCATGTTGCTGCTGCTGACCTACGGCATCCAGACCGGCCGCACCTTGTTCTTCGAGGGTGCGCTGGTGATCGGCCTGCTCGGCTTCGCCGGCACGGTCGCGCTCGCCAAATTCCTGATGCGCGGCGAGGTGATCGAATGATCCAGGCACCCGATCTGCCGCTCTGGGCCGCCATCGCGGTCGGCTTCCTCGTCCTGCTCGGCGCTTCGATCACGCTGATCGGCGCGCTCGGGCTCCTGCGGCTGAGAAACTTCTATGAACGCATCCACCCGCCGACGCTGGGCTCGACGCTGGGTACAGGCTGTATCCTGATCGCCTCGATGATCTGCTTTTCCACGCTGCATTCCCGCCCGATGGTCCACGAGGTGCTGATCGCCATCTTCGTGACGCTGACGACACCGATCACCCTGATGCTCCTGGCCCGCGCCGCGCTGTATCGGGACCGCAGCGAAGGATCAGCGGGCGTGCCGCAGGATCTGGAAAGCGTCTCGGCCAGCGACATCCAGCAATTCGCGCCGGATCAGCCATAACGCAACCGGCGCTCGGACCGGCGAGGGAAATCGACGGACCGGCTTCACAAGATGGCTTTGCACACAGCGCCGTGCGGCTATGGTGTCGTGACGAACAGGGAGGGGGCCACACCATGCGTTTGGGTTATCGGAGCTTTACCGCGCTCGCGCTGCTCGCCATCGCGGCGCCGGCATTCGCCGCGGAGGGGGATGCCGAAGCGCGCTGCGCCGCGTTCGCTGGCCAGAGTTTCGGCGAGAGCGTCACCATTACCGCCGTGAAGCATGTCGGCGTGACGCCGCCCGGCTCCGCCCAGCCCGGCGGACCGCCGCTCGCCTCCGCCCTCCCCGCCCACTGCCGGGTTGAGGGCATCATCAACAAGCGCAAGGGCGCGGGCGGCAAGGAGTATGGCATCGGTTTCGCCATCGCCCTGCCGGATGCCTGGAACGGGCGCTTCCTCCTGCAAGGCGGCGGTGGCCTCAACGGCAGCGTCAACCCGCCGGTCGGGCCCGTCGCGTCCGGCGACAGGCCAGCTCTCGCGCGCGGCTTCGCCGTCATCAGCCATGACAGCGGCCACAAGGGCGCGGTGTTCGACCAGAGCTTCATGACCGACCAGCGCGCCACGCTCGATTTCGCGGAAGCCTCGGTCAAGACCGTCACCTTGCTCGGCAAGCGGATCACCGCCGCTTATTACGGCAAGCCCGCCGCGCACAGCTACATGACCGGCTGCTCCACCGGCGGGCGCGAAGGCATGCTCGCCTCGCAGCGCTACCCGGAGCTGTTCGACGGCATCATCGTTGGCGCCCCGGCCATGCGCACGGGCGATTCCAACCTCGGCGTCGAATATACCCAGGTGCTGTTCAATCAGGCCGCGCCCAAGGGTGCGGACGGCAAGCCGATCATGAGCCAGGTGCTCACGCCCGCCAACCGCAAGGCCATTCTCAATGGCATCCTCAATCAGTGCGACGGGCTGGACGGCCTCAAGGACGGCATGATCGAGAATGTCGCCCAATGCCGGTTCGATCCGAAGAAGCTCGCCTGCTCGGCCGACAAGGCGGAGGGCTGCCTCAACGACGGGCAGGTCCGCGCGCTGGAATTCGGCCTCGCCGGGCCGAAGGACAAGGCCGGGTACGCCATCTACGCGCCGATGGCCGCCGATACCGGCATCGTCGCCACGCCGATGGGCTATCTGCCTACCGGCGGCCCCGGCCCCTTCGGTCCGCCGAGCAGCGCCACCGAGATCGACCTCGACGCGCGGGTCCACGCAGTCCGCAACGATGCCGGGCAGCGCCTCACCGACACCAATTACTGGACCAACCTCAACACCTATCTCGACCGCGGCGGCAAGATGATCTTCTACCACGGCGTGTCGGACTTCTGGTTCTCGCCCTTTGCGACATGGGACTATTATGAGCGCGCCGCCGAGACCAACGGCAAGGCGTTCACCGATGCCAGCCGCTTCTACATGGTGCCGGGCATGCTCCATTGCGGCGGCGGCAACGCGTTCGAGCGGTTCGACCTGCTCTCCGCGCTGGTCGAGTGGGTCGAGCAGGGCAAGGCGCCGGCCAGCATCACCGCGCAGCGCCGCGCGCCATCCACCGAGACGCGGCCGCTCTGCCCCTATCCCGCCTACGCCGCATATACGGGCGGCGACGGCAAGACCGTCGGCAGCTTCGCCTGCAAGCCGCCGGCGGGTTAACCCCGCCGGGCGGCAAGGTCCCGTTCCTCAGAAGCGATAGGTCGCGCCGATGGTGACATTGCGTGGCGCGCCGTAGCGATACTGCTCGTAGAAACCGATCTGGCTGTAATAGGTCACGTCGAACAGATTCTCGACATTGGCCTGCACTTGCAGGGTCTCGTTCACCTCATAGCGGGCCATCAGGCTCACCAGCGCATAGCCATCCTGCTGGAACCGGAACGGCGCGGTGGTGATGGGGTTCAGGCCTTCCGAATAAGCCTTGCTGCGATAGTTGACGCCACCGCCGAGCACGAGGGCGCTCTCGCCGATCGGCAGGCGATAGGTGGTGAACAGCTTGAGCAACCGGCGTGGCTGATCGGTGTTGAACGATGCCCCCGTGGCATCCTTCGCCTTGAACTGGCTGTAGCCGAAATTGACGTTCCAGCCCGGCAGCGGCTCGCCGGTGATCTCGACCTCGAAACCCTCGCTGGTCGTGCCCTTGGCGGCGACATAAGTCTGCTGCGGCAGGCCGCCGCCCGGCGGCGTCACCATGATATCGGGCTGCCCGACATTGTCCTGCTCAATGCGAAACAAGGCAATGGAGGTTTGCAGCGCTTCGTTGAAGAAGGCACTCTTGAGGCCGACCTCATAGGCCTTGCCATCGAGCGGATCGAGCTGGACGAGATTGCGATCGAGCAAGCCCTGCGGCTGGAAGATCTTGGTGAAGCTCGCATAGAGCCTGTGGTTCGGCGTCAGGTCGTAAAGCGCGCCGACATAGGGGATGAACACATTGTCGTCGCCATAATCGCTGGACGCGCCGAAGCTGAAGCCGGTCTGCTCCCAACTCGACAACCGGCCGCCGCCGATCAACTTGAACGCATCGGTCACATTGAAACGAAGCGCGCCATAGAGGCCGGTCTGCTTGATCCGCTCGTCCACCGCCAGATCGCCCGTGGTCGAGAAACCCGGGTTGGGATAGCTGGCGCCGTCCCAATTGACGAAATCCGTACCCGTGGGGAAAGACAGCGCGCCGTAGGTCGTGTCGTCCCGGTTCTGCAAGCTGTGCAGCGCGCCCAGCACCAGTTCGTGGCTGCGCCCGAACAGGCCGAAATTGCCTTTAAGCTGAACGTCGAAGCTATGCTGGATGCTCTTGCCCCGGTCCTCATAGGGATAATCATAGGACGGGCCGAACGTCTGGCTCTCCGGGTCCCAGCTCACCAGCACGCCGGTCGCCTTGTCGATCTGGCCGGAGAGATAGAGCAGCCGGGCGTGCTGGGCGTTCTTCAATCTGTTGTAGTTGGCCGTCACGCTCCAGTCGTTGCCAAAATCCTGCCGGATCGAGGCAAAGATGTTCTGATTGGTGGTATCCCAGAAGGCCCATCCGGCCGACGCGGTCTTGGAGCGCGGCCAAGCGGCGAAGCTGCCGTCGCTGTAGAAGGAGGGCAGCGCGCCCCAGGCCGGCGCATCCGGCTTGCCTTCCTGGTGGCTGATGCCCGCACGCAGCAGCGTGCTGTCCGTAAGATCGGCCTCGACCACGCCGTAGAGCACGAACTTCTTGTTCTTGTAGAGGTCGATATAGCTCTCGCCCTCCTCATAGCGGCCCACGGCGCGCACCCGCACCCGGCCATCGGCGGTCAACGCGCCGCCGATATCGCCCGAGACACGCCACGTATTCCAGCTCCCGACGCTGCCGCTCAGATAGCCCGTCCAATCCCGGCTGTCGGCATGCTTGCGCACCAGATTGACCGAGGCGGAAGGGTCGCCCGCCCCGCTCAGCAGGCCGGTCGCCCCGCGCACGATCTCCACCCGCTCGTAAATCGAGACATCGGCGACGGTCTCGCCCGCACCGCCCGCCAGCGTCCAGGCGGTGGGCACGCCGTCGACCTGATAGTTCCTGATCTCGAACCCACGCGCGAAGAATTCGTTGCGAACATCGTCGATCTCGCTGACCGTCACGCCCACGCCGTTAGTGATGACATCGGCGATGGTGGTCAGATTCTGGTCGAGGATGCGCTGGGCGGTCATCACGCTCACCGACTGCGGCGTTTCACGCAGCGTGAGGCCGAGGCCGGTCGCGGTGTCGATGCGTTCCTCCAACGTATAGCGGCCAGTGACGATGATCGCGCCGGTATCGGCTTCATCGCCGGACGACACCTCTTGCGCCTGAGCGAAAGCCGGCTGCCCGAGGGTCATGGCGGCACATCCCAGCAACAACGCACGAACGGATCTCATCAACAATGCCCCTTTTCCTGTTTGGTCCGGTTCAGTCCGTCATCGCAACGCGAGACCTTCCGGGCAGGTCCGCATCCCGGCTCGCTCAGCGAACCCTTCGGATCGAAACGACGCACGACCTAATGCAAACGATAACGACTTGCAATAGCGACTATGGCGATTTACAGCCCGCTTATTGCAGAGCATCTATTCGCGTCCGTGAGCCGGTGGAGGCGAGGCACCAGCCCCGCAATGGCAAGCCGCTTTGACACGGCGCCACCTTCGGCGCACGCTCGCAAGCGAGGAGGGCGCCCCAGTCCGTCATGCTGAAGCCGTTCTATTTCACAGCGGGCGTGCTCGCCATTCTGCTCGGCATTGTCGGGATCGCGGTGCCGTTGCTGCCGACCGTGCCCTTCTTCATCCTCGCCGCTTTCTGCTTCGCGCGCAGCAGCCCGGCGCTGGAGCAGAGGCTGCTCACCTCCCCGCGCTTCGGCCCCGCCATCCGCGCGTGGCGCGAGCGGTCGGCGATCAGCCGGCGCGGCAAACAGGCTGCGACCCTCGCTTTCGCCGTCGGCATTTTTCTCTCGCTGCTGCTCGCCCCCTGGCCATGGCCGCTCGCGACCATCGCCGTAGCCCTGATCTGCGGCACGTGGATCTGGACACGTCCGGAATAAGGCCGCTGGGCGGGAGCAGGCTGCCCAGCGCGCGTTGCGTCAAATCGCGCCGGGCTACCCCAGATGAAGGCCTGCTCTATTTCGCGTCGGTCGCTGCCTCGCCCGACACCGGGAAGCCGCGCCGCTTGAGCAGTGCGTTCACGTCCGGATCGCGGCCGCGGAACGCGCGATAGGCCTCGGCACGGTCGCTCTCGTTCCCGGTCGAGAGCAAGGTCGCGCGGAAGCGCTCGGCCGTGGCGGGATCCCAGACGTTGCCGGTCTCCTCAAACGCTGCCCAGGTGTCAGCGTCCATCGTCTCGGACCATAGGTAGCTATAGTAACCGGCCGAATAGGAATCCGAGGAGAACAGGTGATTGAACTGCGGCAGGCGGTGCCGCATCACCATCTCCTTCGGCATGCCGATTTCCGCCAGCGTCTCGCGCTCGAAAGCGTCGATATCGGTCGGCGCATCGGGGCGGTTGTGCAGCTTCATGTCGACGATGGCGGAGGAGAGATACTCCACCGTCGCGAAGCCCTCATTGAAGGTCTTGCTCGCCTCGATCTTGTCGACCAGCGCCTGCGGGATCGCCTCGCCGGTCTGGTAATGGCGCGCGTAGGTCTGGAGGATGTAGGGCGTCAGCAGCCAATTCTCGTTCACCTGGCTGGGATATTCCACGAAATCGCGCGGCGTGGTGCCCAGCCCCGGCCACGTGATGTCGTAATTCAGATAATGCAGCGCATGGCCGAACTCGTGGAACAGGGTCGAGGCATCGTCGACGCTGATGAGCGTGGGCGCACCGGCCGCGCCCTTGGCGAAATTATTGTTGTTGGACGCCAGCACATAATCGTTGCCGTTGAGATGATCCTGCCCCTTGTAGGTGGTCATCCATGCGCCCGAGCGTTTCCCGCTACGCGCCCAGGTATCGAGATAGAACAGCCCGACCACCTTGCCGCCGCGCGTCACCTCGAAGGTGCGGACGTCCGGGTGGAACACCGGCACCGCGCCGGTATTTTCGGTGAACTTGAAGCCATAGAGCCGCCCGGCAGCGTCGAACATCGCGGCGACCATCTTGTCGAGCTGAAAATAGGGTTTGATGGCGTTCTGATCGAGGTCATACTTCGCCTTGCGCACCTTCTCCGCGTAGAAGCGATAGTCCCACGGCGCGATGGTGATCTTCGGCCCCTTGCCGGCCTTGGCCTCCGCATCGGCAATGGCCTGCATGTCCGCCACCTCCTGATGGACGCGGGCGACCGCCGCCGGCCACACCTTCATCATCAACTCCATCGCCTTTTCCGGCGTGCCCGCCATGGTGTCGCGCATCCGGTAATGGGCATGGGTGGGGAAACCGAGCAGCTTCGCCCGCTCGGCGCGCAGGGCGACGATGCGGGCAATAGTCGCGTTGGTGTCGTTCGCATCGCCATTGTCGCCGCGATTGGCGAACATGGTGAACACCTTCTCGCGCAGGTCGCGCCGCGTCGACGTCTCCAGGAACGGTTGGACGAAAGAACGCGTGTTGACGAGCACCCAGCCCGTCACCTTGTGCTCGTCCGCCGCCGCCTTCATCGTGGCGATCATGTCCGGCTGGAGCCCGGCCAGATCAGCCTCGCTGGTAAAGGTGAGATAGGTCTCCTCGTCGGCCAGAACCTTGTTCGAGAAGGTATTGAACTGCTGGGACAGCTCGGTTTCGACACGGATCAGCTCGGCTTTCTTGCCGGCATCGAGCTGCGCGCCATTGGCCACGAGATTGTCGTAAGTGCGCGTCAGCAAGCGCATCTGCCGGGCATCGAGCCCCAACGTCTCGCGCTCGTCATAAAGCGCCTTCACCCGCGCGAAATAGCGCGGATCGAGCGTCAGCTCATTGTAGAAGGCACTGATCTTCGGGCTCCACTCCGCCTGGAGCGCACGCACGTCGCTGTTGGAGAGGTTGGACGTATAGACACCCCACACCGGCATGACACGTGCGTCCAGCGTCTCCATTTCCAGCGCGCGGATGGTGTTGTCGAACGTCGGCTTCTCCGGACTCGCCACCACCGCCTCGAACGACACCTTCATCGCCGCCATCATTGCCGCGAACGCCGCCGGGAAATCGGACGCCTTCACCTTGTCCCACGCGGGCACGCCGTCATAAGGGCCGGTCCAGGGGGCAGTGATGGGGTTGGTCGTGTCTTGAGCCATAAGCGGAGTTGCCAGCGTCGCCGCGAGCGCGGTCAGGATAAGCTTGGAACGCATCGGGGGAAAGTCCTCGGTTCGTGGGCACCCGCGACTATGCAGGGCGATTGAGCGGGACATTTACCCACGCGCCAAGCCGTTGCAAGCGCAGCAATTTCCGCCATTTCCAAGGGCGAGAAAGGCAACGATCGTTGCTCTCGCATGCTCGGTAGTGTCAGGAAATGTCGCTGCTGATCCGGTCGCTCCTTTCTTCCCGAACCGGAAGAAAGGAGCGACCGCCAGATCAAGCCGCTTCCGCCTGTTCCTCGGCCGGGGCGAGGCGGATCAGATAATCGAAGGCGGAGAGCGCGGCGGTCGAGCCCTGCCCCATCGCAACGACGATCTGCTTATAGGGCACGGTGGTGCAATCGCCGGCGGCGAAGATGCCCTGCTGCGAGGTGTGCGCCCTCGCATCCACCTCGATCTCGCCGCGCGGACTCAGCGTGACCGCATCGGTCAGCCATTCCGTGTTGGGCACGAGGCCGATCTGCACGAACACGCCCTCCAGCTCGACCAGATGCGCCTGGTCGCTGTCGCGGTCCTTGTAGGTGAGGCCGATGACCTTCTCGCCGTCGCCATGCACTTCGGTGGTGAGGGCGGAGGTAACGATGGTGACGTTGCGCAGGCTCCGCAGCGTGCGTTGCAGCACCGCGTCGGCGCGAAGCTCGCTGTCATATTCGATCAGCGTGACGTGCTTGACCAGCCCGGCAAGGTCGATCGCTGCCTCCACGCCGCTGTTACCGCCGCCGATGACCGCCACGCGCTTGCCCTTGAACAGCGGGCCATCGCAGTGCGGGCAATAGGCCACGCCCTTGTTGCGATATTCGTTCTCGCCCGGCACGTTCATCTGCCGCCAGCGCGCACCGGTGGCGAGGACGACGGTCCTGGCCTTGAGCGTCGCCCCGCTCTCCAGCTCTACCTCGGCATAGCCGCCAGCCCGCGCGGCGGGCACAAGCCGCCTGGCGCGCTGCACGTTCATGATGTCGACGTCGTAATCCTTGACGTGCTGCTCCAGTGCGGCGGCCAGCTTCGGCCCTTCCGTGTGGGGCACCGAAATGAAATTCTCGATCGCCATGGTGTCGAGCACCTGCCCACCGAAACGCTCGGCGACAACGCCGGTGCGGATGCCCTTGCGCGCCGCGTAGATCGCGGCCGCCGCGCCGGCCGGCCCGCCGCCGACCACGAGCACCTCGAACGGCTCCTTGGCGGCGATCTTCTCGGCGGCGCGGGCGACGGCGCCCGTATCCAGCTTGGCGAGGATCTGCTCGATGTCCATGCGGCCCGAGGCGAACGGCTCGCCGTTCAGATAGACGGACGGCACCGCCATCACCTTGCGCGCCTCGACCTCCTCCTTGAACAGGGCGCCATCGATGGCGACGTGACGGATGCGCGGATTGACCACGCTCATCAGATTGAGTGCCTGCACCACATCCGGGCAGTTCTGGCAGGAGAGCGAGAAATAGGTCTCGAAGGCATAATCGCCCTCCAGCGCCTTAATCTGCGCGATCACATCATCCTCGATCTTGGGCGGATGGCCGCCGACCTGGAGCAGCGCGAGGACGAGCGAGGTGAATTCATGGCCGAGCGGAATGCCGGCGAAGCGCACGCCGATATCGGTGCCCGTCCGGCGGATGAGGAAGCTCGGGCGGCGCGCATCGTCCGCATCCGGCGCCAACGTCACCAGATCGCTGAGACCCGCAATCTCCTCCAGAAGCTGCCGCAATTCCATGCCCTTGGCGCTCGCGTCGAGCGACGGCACCAGCTCGATCGGCTGCCTGATATTGGCCATATAGGCCTGCAACTGGGTCCTGATATTATTGTCCAGCATGACGGGCTCCGGTGGTGAAGATACGGGGAAAATCGGGTGGATTCCGGGGCGCGATGGCCCCGGAATCCTGGGGGGACTGGTTAGATCTTGCCGACCAGATCGAGCGAAGGCGCGAGGGTCTTCTCGCCTTCCTCCCACTTGGCGGGGCAGACCTCGCCGGGGTGGCTCGCCCAATATTGCAGCGCCTTGATCTTGCGCAGCAGCTCGGTGGCGTTACGGCCGACGCCCTCCGGCGTGATCTCGACGAGCTGGATGACGCCCTCGGGATCGACCACGAAGGTGCCGCGATCGGCAAGGCCGACGCCCTCGCGCAGAATCTCGAAATTGTTCGAGATGCTGTGGTTCTGGTCGCCCAGCATGTAATAGTTGATCTTGCCGATGGCCGGCGACGTGTCGTGCCAGGCCTTGTGGCAGAAGTGGGTGTCGGTGGAGACCGAATAGACTTCCACGCCCATGTTCTGGAGGGTCGGGTAGATATCCGCCAGATCCTCAAGCTCGGTCGGACAAACGAACGTGAAGTCGGCCGGGTAGAAGAAGAAGACGGCCCACTTGCCCTTCACATCGGCGTCAGTCACGTCGACGAACTTGCCCTGCTTGTAGGCAGTGGCGGAAAACGGCTTCAGGGGGGTGTTGACAAGGCTCATGTCTGCTCCTGCGTTGAATTGACGCAGTGCACATAGGAAGTGCGAGCACATTATCAAAATTGATTAAACACATTCCAATGATCGCTTTTAGCGATCAATCTTGCTCATCAACCCCCGCTGCTTGATGGAAAATGGTGGAATTGCACGGTTACCGCCTGAGCCATCCACGCGCGCATCAGCCAGTCGCCGCAACCCGCAGCCCGGCCAGCGGGATGGAAGGGGCTCCAACCGGGATCGGTCCCTCCGGGAAAATCCTGCAATGCAGCAACTTGCCCGGAGAGCCTCAGCCACGCTTACTCGCCACCCTCCTCCTTCAGCAGATCCTTGGCCTGCTGATTGACGAAGGCGCGGATGCCTTCTGCCTCCTCGGGCTTCAGATAGGCGGCGAAACTGGCCATGCCGTTCTGCGCGAGCGCGCCCTTGATGACCACCTGCTGCCACGCATCCTTGTCCTTGAGCAGAGCGGAACGGCGCAGGTCCGGGTTGACCGGGCCGTTATGGCAGATGGTGCAGTAGGTATAATAATATTTGTTGCCTGTCGCGATCTGCGCGGCCGTGAAGCTTTCCGTGCTGGGATCGGGCTTGGCCAGCGGCACCGGCGTATAAGCCGGGAGTTGCCCCTTGCCGCCGATCTTGAAGGCGACGATGAGACCGTTGGGCATCTTGCGCTTTTCCCACGCCGACTTGGTCGCCATGCCCATCGAGCCGCCGTAGCCGGCCATCACCGCGATATATTGCTCGCCATTGACGCGATAGGTGATCGGCCCGGCCATGATGCCGCGATGCGTCTGGAACGACCAGAGCTTCTGCCCCTTGTCGGCACTGTAAGCCTCGAACTCGCCGCGCACCGTGCCTTCGAACACGAGGTTACCCGCTGTCGCCAGCGTGCCGCCGTTCCACGGCCAGTCGCGCTTCACCTCCCAGACGATCTTCTGCGCCACCGGATCGTAAGCGACCAGCGAGCCTTTTATCATCGCGTCGAGCGCCTTGCGGCGGCCCTCCACCGTATCCGGCAGGCCCGGCAGCGCCGGCGGATCGAGGAAGGAAACGCCGGTATTCCAGCGACCCGGATGGATCTCATACGGCTTCTGGTCGCCATAAGCGATGGCGTGCTGCATCGCCGGAATATAGACGAGGCCGGTCTTGGGCGAGTAGCTCATCGGCATCCAGGCATGTGCGCCGATACCGGACGGATAGATGAGCGCCGGGCCATCGGTGAAGCGCGCATTGGGCTTCTCGATCGGCCGGCCGGTCTTGAGGTCGATGCCCTCCGCCCAGTTTTGCGGCGCATAGGGCTTGGCCGAGATCAGCTTCCCGTTGGTGCGGTCGATCACATAGAAGAAAGCGTTTTTCGGCGCCTGCATCAGCACCTTGCGCGGTTTTCCGTCGATCGTCAGGTCCGCCAGCATGATCTGCTGCGTGGCGGTGAAGTCCCAGGTCTCGCCGGGGTTGATCTGATAGTGCCACTTATATTTGCCGGTATCGGGATCGACCGAGACGATCGAGGAGAGGAACAGATTGTCGCCCTTCCCTTCCGAACGGTATTTCTGGTTCCACGGCGATCCGTTGCCCACGCCGATGAGAAGCTGGTTCAGCTCCTGATCGTAAACCACCGAATCCCACACGGTGCCGCCGCCGCCCAGCTCCCAATATTTGTTGCCGAACCAGGTGGGGCGGGCGATCTTCTCGATCGCCTCGTCGGAGGCCGCGCCGTCCGGTCCGTCCGCCGGGTTGCCGGGCACGGTGTAGAAGCGCCACACCAGCTTGCCGGTGTTGGTATCGTAAGCGGAGACATAGCCGCGCACGCCCAGCTCCGCTCCGCTGTTGCCGATGATGACCTTGTCGCGCACCACGCGCGGCGCCATGGTGATGGTGTAGGGCTTTTTCTGGTCGACCGTGACCACTTCCCACACCTTGCTGCCGTCACGCGCGTCGAGCGCGATCAGCCGGCCGTCGATGGTGCCGACATAGACGCGGCCCTTCCACACGGCGACACCGCGATTGACCACGTCGCAGCAGGCATGCGCACCCTTGGAGCCATCATTTTGCGGATCGAACTGCCAGAGTACCTTGCCGGTGGCGGCATCCACCGCCATCACCTTGGACCAGGCGGTGGAAGTATACATGACCCCGTCGACCACGATCGGCGTGGCTTCCTGCCCGCGCGCCGTATCCAGCTCGACGGCCCAGGCGAGGCTCAACTGGCCGATATTGCTGTCATTGATCTGGGTAAGCTCGGAGTAGCGCTGCTCGGCATAAGTCCGGCCATAGCCCAACCAGTTGTCCTGATCGCTCGCCGCGTTTTCGAGCCGCGCCTGGTCGATCTGGGCAACCCCGTCCGCACCCGCCTCATCCTTGCCGGTGCCGCATCCGGCCAGAGCCAGCGCGGTCAGCGCAACCATCGTGAATCTCGCAGCGTGCCTTTTCATCCCAAGCCTCCCCGTGTGCAGTCTTGTCACCCCATGGCTCCGGCGAGGCTCCCCCGTCACAGGCCATGGCCTTCATCAGTCGCAGCATATGCGTCGAAAGAAAAGGGGCCGCCCGGCTTGAGCAGCCCCTCGTATCACCTCATCCGATCAGAACTTGAACGATGCGCCGACATAGAAGCGACGGCCGCTCAGATCGTAGAAGTAAGCGTTGTAGGGATTGCCGCCGATGCTGTTGGCAAGGCCGGTGGACGATGCGTTATACTCCGTCAGCGGCGGCGCCTTGTCGAACAGATTGTCGACACCCCAGCGCACCGTCGCGTCCTGCGTGACCGCGAACGATCCGCTCAGATTGAACAAATCATAGGCAGGCGCGCCGACGAACGGCGTGTTGGGCGTCGACGGATAGGTGATCGACTTGGCAGACGGCAGATGCTGCCATTGCAACGACACCGTCGCGGGGCCGATGGCGTAGCTGAACGTATTCAGCATCTTCCAGCGGAACGAGCCGGGGTTGAGGCCATTCTCCGCAATGGCCGCACTCCCCGCCGGGCCAAGCGTTCCCGCATATTCGACCAATTGACCGGCGGCGCCAGCCGAGGCCGGCAACGGGGCGGATTTGAGCGAGATGAGGTAGTTGAACACGGAGTTCAGGCTGAACGTGCCCGGCCCGACCGGGAACGCCCAATCGAGCTGCACGTCGATGCCCTCGGTGCGGAAGCGGCCATTGTTGAGATAGGTCACTTGCACATTGCCGAGCGCGCCGTCGCCCGCCACGCGACCGATCGCCTGGCAGAAGGGTGTTGCGGCGGCCGCCACCGGATCGTTCGAAATCGCCGGGTTGAACACCGGGTCGAAGCACTGACGCTGAGCCGTATCGAGCGTGAGCGGACCGATCGCATCGTCGACCTTGATGTTGTAATAGTCGACCGACAACCGCAGGCGCCTGAATATCTCGTTCGATGAGGGCGAGTTGATGACCGCGCCCAACGTCCAGGTCTTCGCTTTTTCCGGTTTCACATTGGGGTTACCGACCAGCGTCGGGAAGGCAAAGGCCGGCCCGACAGCCTCGAAGAACTGCGGGTTCGAGTAGAAGATATCCGCAGTGTTGCCGATCTCCTTGTTCATGAGGATGCGGCAGACGGCGAGAACATTGGCTGCATTCGGGTTCGTCGCCGGGTTTGACGACCAGGCCAGCGTGTTGTTGGTCCGGCAGACGTCGCCACCGCCAGCGGCAGTGAATGTCTGCTGGGGAGCCAGGAACAATTCGGCGACGTTGGGTGCGCGCACGGCCTTGTTATAGCCACCGCGAATCCGCAGCCAGTCGGTCACTTCCCAGTCGCCCATAGCCTTCCAGGTGAAGCTGTTGCCGGTCGTGTTGTAATCGGACGTACGTGCGCCGATGTTGAGTTCCAGCCTCTTCACGAGGGGCAGGTCGGCCAGGATCGGGACCAGCAACTCGCCATAGAACTCATCCACCCGGATAAGCCCCTGCGAACTGCCGCTCGGATAGATACCGATCGTCTGATCCTGGAAGGAGATGCCCTGGCTGGTCAGCGTATCGTTCAGGAACTCGTAGCGATTCTGACGATGGCTCGCACCGATCGCGGCCCTGACCTGCCCGGCGGGCAGATTGAACAGACCGCCCTGGGCATTCGCCTCGAACACGGTCTGCTGCATGACGGCACGGTTCTTGAGGTCGGCCGACACCGCATCGATACAATCCTGCGAGATGGCGGCGGCCTTGTTGAACGGGTCGAAGCCGCTCGTGCAAGTCGCCGACGCCGCGCCGAAACCGCCAAAGAGCGGGTTGCCCTGCGCACTGAAGCCGGCGCCCCATGGATGGTCGGGATCGCTCATCACGGCACGGAACCGCTCAAGCGACGCGGTGCCGGTAATGAGTGCGCTGGTCTCGGACTCACCCTGCGACCCATAAAGTTCCCAGGTCCAGTCCGTGCCGGGGACCTTGCCTTCAAAGCCCGCCACGATGTTGTAGGTGAACACATCGGTGCGTGCCTGACGGTTGGCGTAGTTCATGTAATAAGTGAGCTGCCAGTCGCAGGTCGCGCCCGATCCCACACCGCCCCCGATCGCTGCTGCCACGGCTGCGGGATCGCAATGCAACGTATTCTGATACAGGCCCGTATAGGCCGCTGCCGCTGCTGCATCAGTGCCCGTGTAAGCAGGCAAGGAGCGGCTGTTGAGGATATCCCGCAACTCCGTCGGCACCGGATGCGACGCGGGCACGATGGCGGCCCAGCCGTTCACCGATGGGGAGGGTTGCTGGACGGTCGTGGTCTGGACGCGCGTGAACGTCGCCTGGCCGAACGCCCCGATCCAGTCGTTGATCTCATAATTGCCGCGCGCATAGATATTGTAGCGGTTGAGCGGCAGGGTCACGAGTTCGTCGAGGAAGTTCTGCCCCAGCGTGCCGTCCGCCTGCCTCTTCCATTTGAGACCGGTCAGATCTTCGTTGAACCGCGAGACACCGCCGGCGGGGCTCTGGAAGAAGCCGGTAAAGGCGGTGCCATCGTTGTTGAAATAGAGCCGTTCACCCGGTCGCACAGCCGGGACGGTGTTGCCCTCCCCGTCCACGGTCGTTCCGAACAAGGCGCTCATCGACGCCGCGGACGGATTGATCCCGCCATAGGGTTGGAAGCCCGAGAAGTCCGGGAAGAACTCGGTGCCGACAAAGCGCGGGTCCTTCCATGTCTTGCGGAACCATGGGCGGTCGATGCGCTTGGCGCTCTGGCGATCGTTCGTCGCGAAGCCGATGGTGATGTTGCCGCGCCCATCGTCGAAGTTCGTGCCCATGATGCCGCTCAGCGTATATTCACGGCCATCGCCGCGCTGCGATACGCCGATCTGACCGTCGAACTGCAAGCCTTCGAAATTCTTCTTGAGGATGAAGTTGACCACGCCGCCGACAGCATCCGCGCCGTAAGTAGCCGAGGCGCCGCCGGTGATGATCTCGACGCGCTCGATCGCGGCGGCGGGGATGGTGTTGATATCGACCACGCCCAGCGCGTTGGCCGGCGTCGCGCGGCGCCCGTCGACGAGGACGAGGTTGCGGTTGGTGCCGAGGTTGCGCAGCGAGACGGTGGCCGCGCCCGGCGTGCTGGTCGCGGTCGGCTGGATGTCGCCGCCCAGCGCGGGCGTCTGCACCGGCGTGAAGGCCGGCAGCTTGTTGAGGCTGGTCTCAATGGCGGAGGTTGAGGAATTCTGGAGCAGTTCCTGCCCGGCGGTGACGATGGGGCTGTTCGCCTCATAGTCGCGCCGTACGATGCGCGATCCGGTGACGACGATCGCCTGTTCCTGATCGGCCGCGTCGGCCTGCGCGCCATTATCCTGCGCGAAGGCAGCCGGGGCGAATGTGAGGATGGTCAGCGCGCTGGAGCAGGCAAGCGCCGCGCGCACGCATGTGGAGCGTGTTTTCGAGGACATGGTTCTCTCTCCCTTTCAAGTTGGACACCTTGGGCGACCAAGCCAACCGAGCCGGATAGAAACTTTTGTTCTATGATTTCGAGTTTGAAAGTGCAGCTCGAAGCCGCGCATCCATCCGCAGGGCTAGCCTCGCAAAACTAGCTATCATGCTAGTTTGTTACAAGCGTGCGGCGTGCGACATGCCGGATATATCCTATTTCTCACCCGGACTGATACATCTTTGCAACGCTGGTAGAGCCCTACCTTTTCACGAAGGCAGCGTCGCATCGTCCATCACCATCGCCGGCTCGGCGCGGATCGCGGCGAGATGCGCCAGCGCGATCGGCAACTGCTGGGTGAGGAAATAGGCCGCGACCGCCCGTTTCGCGGCGAGATGCGGCCGCCCGTCCCCGGCGGCGCGGGCAGCATCGGCACGCTCGGCCTCCAAGCCCAGCAGCCAGCCGCCGACCACGCCGCCGCACAAGGCAAGGAACGGACTCGCCGCCGCGCCGAGGCCGGCCTGATCGTGCGCGAGCATCGCCGTGCGTGCCTGCGCGAGCACGTCCAGCGCCGCAGCCATCGCCGCGCGCGCCCGCTCATCGCGCCACGCCGCAATGTCCGCCGCCATCGCCGTTTCCAGCTCCGCCAGCGCCGCGCCATTGTCCAGCCGCAGCTTGCGGCCGGCCAGATCCATCGCCTGAATGCCGTTGGTGCCCTCGTAAATGGCGGCGATCCGCGCATCGCGATAGTGGCGCGCGACGCCGGTCTCCTCGATATAGCCCGCGCCGCCGTACACCTGAATGGCGAGGCTCGACACCGCGATGCCGATATCGGTCGCCCACGCCTTGCTGATCGGCGTCAGCAGATCGGCCCGCCGTTTCCAGTAAGCGCACCGCGCGGCATCCGGCTCCTTGTGGGCGCGGTCGACGGCGGCGGCGTTGGCATAGACCAGCGCCCGCGCCGCCTGAGTGAGCGCGGCCATGGTCATCAGCATCCGCCGCACGTCCGGATGAGCGATGATCGGGCCGAACTGGACGCGCTCCGCCGCATAGGCCCGCGCGTCCTGCCATGCCCGCTCGGCGATGGCGACGCCCTGCACGCCGACATTGATGCGCGCATGGTTCATCATGGTGAACATCGCCGCGAGCCCGCCATGCGGCTCGCCCACCAGCCAGCCGACGCAGGCGCCCTCCTCGCCCAGCGCCATGGTGCAGGTGGGCGAAGCGTGGATGCCCATCTTGTGCTCGATGGCCACGCACGTGATATCGTTGCGCGCGCCCGGCCTGCCCTCCGCATCGAGCAGATATTTGGGCACGAGGAACAGGCTGATCCCCTTCGATCCCGCCGGTGCATCGGGCAGCCGGGCGAGGACGAAATGGACGATATTCTCCGCCAGATCATGCTCGCCCCACGTGATGAAGATCTTCTGCCCGCGCAGCCGGTAGCTGCCGTCCCCCGCCGGGGCCGCGCTGGTGCGCAGCGCCCCCACGTCCGATCCCGCCTGCGGCTCGGTGAGCAGCATCGTCCCGGTCCAGTTACCCGAGACAAGATGGGGGAGATAAGCCGCCTTCATCCCGGCATCGCCATGCGCCTGCAACGCCTCGATGGCGCTGAGGCTCAGCATCGGGCAGAGCGAGAAGGCCATGTTGGCGGCGGTGAACTGCTCCTGCACCGCCACCGAGAGCGCGAAGGGCAGGCCCTGCCCGCCATGCGCCGGATCGGCGGCGAGGCCGTTCCACCCGGCCGCCGCATAATCGCGATAGACCTCGGCAAAGCCGGCCGGGAGCACCATTTTGCCATCCTGCAAGCGCGCCCCCTCCCGATCCCCCACGGCGTTGAGCGGGGCAAAGCCCTCCTGCGCCAGCCGTGCCGATTCCGCGAGAATCTGCTCGGCGGTCTCGGATGTGGCGTCCGCGAACCCCGGCAGCGCGGCGAGACCGGCCAGATCGGCCGCCGTCTCCAGCGCGAACAACTGCTCCTCGATCGGTGCGCGATAATCTGCCACGGTTCGCTCTCCCTGATGCCGGTCGCGGTCCTGTTCCGGAGGAAACTGCCTTCCGCTGAGACCGGGCGCCGGTCCGGACGGCAAGCGCGGCGCTGGTATGTCTCGACGATGCTCGACACGAACGGAAGGCGATTTTCACCCGGTCAGGACAAGGTCTAGGACCCAACCTATCGCGGAACCGGGGCCGGGTGTAGTTGTATCGACATCGACGAAGGCGGCTGAGGGTCCTGGCGGAAGCAGGACCCCCATAGCGCAATGGCAGTGCACGACCGCCCTGGGCTCCTGCCTTCGCAGGAGCACTCGTTCCATTGGATCGGGGACAATTCCAAACGGCGCCACGCCAAACGGCGCCATGGATACCGAGGGAGGTTCAGCTTTACGCTCGCGTCACCTTAGGGAGAGGAGGCGGAAGCGCGGCGGGCCCCGCCCATCGCCCCATAAAATTTGCGCGGGCGCCCGGAAATCGCTTCCCGAACGCCCGCGCGTCCCCCTTATCCGGCTTGCCTTACTGCTTCGCGAGATGCGCGCCGAAGAAAGGCAGGGTGTGATCGCGGATGCGCTCGGCCACCTTGTCCGCGTGGCCGCCGTCGAACACCGCCCAATCATGCTTGATGCCGAAGCGGTTGAGCAGCTCGTGCATCTCCGTATCGTCCTTGATGAGCCCGTCCTTGTCGCCCACTTCCATGCCGATCGCCTTGTAGGTCCTGAGCGCGGGGATATATTGCGCGACCATCGCGTTGGGCGCGTTGGCGGCCCACTGCGCCACGACCTCGGGCTGGGCGACGCCGTCCTTGGTCAGCCAGTCGAAATAATAAGGCGGGTTCTGCGGATTGGGCGACCAGGCCGACGCGGACGCCAGCGCGGCACGGGTGCCGAAATCCGCCTTCAGCCGCTCGTCCATCGACATCGCTTCCACCTTCTTGTCCTGCTCCGGGTTGACCTGCCGTGCGGACAGGCAACAGGCGCTCAACGCATAGAAGCTGGAAAAGATGCCCGGATACTTCATCGCGATGCGCAGCGTGCCGTAACCGCCCATCGAATGCCCGGCGAGACCGCGCGACTCCGGCCTGGCCAGCGTGCGGTAGTGGGAATCGATGTAGGAGACGAGGTCCTTCGTCACGAAGCCCTCGAAATCGCCCGATGTGGGCGAGTTGGACCACATGCCGCCCGAGAAGCGCGTCTTGCCGGCATCCGGCACGACGAGGATCAGCTCGTTGCCCTTGGCCGCCGCCGCCGTCACCGCCTCGCCGAACTTGGCGTAGGTGTCATATTGCACCACGTCGAAGAAATAGCCGTGGAGGAAGTAGACGACCGGATAGCGCTTGCTGGCATCGGCCTTGTAGTTGGGCGGCAGGAACACCAGCACGTCGCGATCGGCGGGGTTGCCCTCCAGATTGCCTTCCATCGCCCTGGAATGGACGGCGATCTTCTCCAGCACGGCATCGCCGGCGGCGTAAGCAGGCGCCGCCGCCATCAGCCCGGCGGCGACCAGACCGACCGTGAAACGCCCAATTTTCTGCATGACGGGCATCAATTCCTCCTCCTCATTCCTCACTCGTTCCGTCCGGGGCGCATCCACCCCGCTCGTCATCCCGGTCTTTTCGGGGCGGGAGGGGTTCCACGCAGCCGCCTCGGCGGGCGAGCGGGGCATGACGGGCGACACCGCCGGCAGTCCTCGCCCCCTTCCGACTCGCATGGTTTCCCTGCCCCCTATAGACTTAGTCAACAAACCCTACGCAGTCCGATCCGGCTTGCCAAGGCCGGCTCGCAAGACTTGTCCGGCCGCCCCGCAAGGCATAGATTGGCGGCATGGCCCAGCACGCCCATCACGCGCACGCGCATCACGACCATGAGGAGCCGACCGGCGTGCAGCTCGCCGCGGCCGCGCGCGCGGCGCTGGAGGGCGCCGGCGAGCAATGGACCGACATGCGCGCCGATATCTTCGCGGTGCTCGCCGCCGAGGAAAAGCCGACATCGGCCTACGACATCGCCGACAAGGTCTCCCAGCGGCGCGGCAAGCGGGTCGCGCCCAACAGCGTCTACCGCATCCTCGACCTGTTCGTGACCAACAACCTCGCCCAGCGGGTGGAGAGCGCCAACGCCTATATCGCCAACGCTCACCCCGGCTGCATGCACGATTGCATCTTCCTGGTCTGCAAGAGCTGCGGCGAGGCCACGCATATCGACGACGACGTGCTCACCGGCAAGGTGCGCGGCGTCGCCCGGCATCAGGGCTTTACCGCCGACCGGCCAGTGATAGAGGTGCTCGGCACCTGCGCCAAGTGCGCCTGATTCCCTCCTGCGGCCCCGGCTCATGGCCCTGCACCGCCGTCAGCCGCAGGGTGGCGCCACCGCCGAGGTCGAACGTCGCCGCGAACGGATCCTCGCCCAGCAGCGGCAGGCCGAGGACGGCGCCGTAGAAGGGTTTCAGGCGCTCGACATCGCAGCTCAGCACGAACCCGATCGGCTTGGCATCGGTCAACACGGCCATAGGCGTCTCCCACGTCAGACCCACGGTTTGTGGCGGCGATCCGGCGAACTTCGTTCGACATTTGCCGGGAGGCGCACTAGATACGCCCCATGATGGACCAGCCCGCCACGCCCCTGCTCGATCGGGTGCGCGATCCTGCCGAGCTGCGCAAGCTCGCGCCCGATCAGCTCCGCCAACTAGCCGACGAACTGCGTGCGGAGGTGATCTCGGCGGTGGGCGTCACCGGCGGCCATCTCGGCTCGGGCCTCGGCGTGGTCGAGCTGACCACGGCGATCCATTATGTGTTCGAGACACCGCGCGACAAGCTGGTGTGGGACGTGGGGCACCAATGCTACCCGCACAAGATCCTCACCGGCCGGCGCGACCGCATCCGCACGCTGCGCGCGGGCGGCGGCCTCTCCGGCTTCACCAAACGGGCCGAGAGCGAATACGACCCGTTCGGTGCGGCGCACAGCTCCACCTCGATCAGCGCCGCGCTCGGCTTCGCCATCGCCAACAAGCTGGCCGACCGGCCGGGCAAGGCTATCGCCGTAATCGGCGACGGCGCCATGTCCGCCGGCATGGCCTATGAGGCGATGAACAACGCGGAAGCCGCCGGCAACCGCCTGATCGTCATCCTGAACGACAACGACATGTCGATCGCGCCGCCGGTGGGCGGGCTCTCGGCCTATCTCGCCCGGCTCGTTTCCAGCCGCGAGTTTCTCGGCCTGCGCGATGTGCTGAAGCGCGTCGCCCGCAAGCTGCCCCGCCCGCTCCATCAGGCCGCCCGCAAGACCGACGAGTTCGCGCGCGGCATGGCGATGGGCGGCACCTTGTTCGAGGAGCTGGGCTTCTATTATGTCGGCCCGATCGACGGCCACAACCTCGATCAGCTCGTCCCCGTGCTGGAAAATGTGCGCGACATGGCGGACGGGCCGGTGCTCGTCCATGTCGTGACGCAAAAGGGCAAGGGCTATGCCCCGGCCGAGGCCGCGGCGGACAAATATCACGGCGTGCAGCGGTTCGATATCGTCACCGGCGAGCAGGTGAAGGCGCCGGCCGGCCCGCCCAGCTACACCAGCGTGTTCGCAAAAGCGCTGATCGCCGAGGCCGCGCGGGACGAGCGGATCGTGGCAATCACCGCCGCCATGCCGTCGGGCACGGGGCTGGACAAGTTCGCGCAGGCCTATCCCGACCGCACGTTCGATGTCGGCATCGCCGAGCAGCATGCCGTCACCTTCGCGGCGGGTCTGGCCGCACAGGGGATGCGGCCGTTCTGTGCGATCTACTCCACCTTCCTCCAGCGCGCCTACGACCAGGTGGTGCACGACGTGGCAATCCAGAACCTGCCCGTCCGCTTCGCCATCGACCGCGCCGGGCTGGTCGGCGCGGACGGCGCGACCCACGCCGGCAGCTTCGACATTACCTATCTCGCCACCCTGCCCAACGTGGTGGTGATGGCGGCGGCCGACGAGGCCGAGCTGGTCCATATGGTCCACACCGCCGCCTGCCACGACACGGGACCGATCGCGCTGCGCTATCCGCGCGGCAGCGGCGTGGGCATCGCCCTGCCCGAGACGCCGCAGCGGCTGGAGATCGGCAAGGGCCGCATCGTGCGCGAGGGCAAGAAGGTCGCCCTCCTCTCGCTCGGCACACGGCTGGAGGAGGCCCTCAAGGCGGCCGACGCGCTGGACGCACGCGGCCTCTCCACTACCGTCGCCGACCTGCGCTTCGCCAAGCCGCTCGACACGGCGCTGATCCGCAAGCTGCTCGCCACCCATGATGTGGCGGTGACGATCGAAGAGGGCAGCATCGGCGGCCTCGGCGCGCATGTGCTGACGCTGGCCAGTGACGAGGGGCTGATCGACGCCGGCCTCAGGCTGCGCACCATGCGCCTGCCGGACGTCTTTCAGGATCACGACAAGCCCGAGAAGCAATATGATGCCGCGCGGCTCAACGCGCCGCATATCGTCGAGACAGTGCTCGCCGCGCTGCGCCACAACAGCACGGGCGTGGAGGAGGCCGGAGCGCGGGCGTGAAGCCGGCCCTGCCCGGTCCGCATTGAACGGCTGAATGCCTGCACCGGCGGGCCCCTACAAAAAGCTGGAAGCCGTTCGCCCTGAGCTTGTCGAGGGCTGCACTGCTTCCGGTAAATCCCCGCTTGCGGAAAAGAACGACCCTTTGACCAACTCAGGGCGAACGGAGTTTTCTGCGAAGGCCCTGTGAAGGGAACTCAAGGCCGGCGCCGGCTTCTCTCGCCGCCATGGCTCCGGCCCTCGCAGGAGCACTCTTTTTTCCGCGCCTGGCGGGCTATAAGCTGGCGATCGTCCTGACCCATCAGGATGGCCCCGCAATCCGGAAACTCGCCCGATGACCAATCCCTCCGCCATCATCCGCACCGGCATCGGCGGCTGGACGTTCGAGCCGTGGCGCGGCGCCTTCTACCCGGCCGATCTGCCCAAGGCGAAGGAACTGGACTACGCCGTCAGCCATCTCGGCACCATCGAGATCAACGGCACTTATTACCGCACGCAGAGCCCGGCGACCTTCGCCAAGTGGCGCGCAGCGGCGCCGGCGGGGTTCGTCTATGCGGTGAAGGCGCTGCGCTATGCAGTGATGAAAAAGAAGCTGGCCGAAGCGGAGGAGTCGGTCACGCGCTTCCTCAACTCCGGCCTCACGGAGCTGGGCGAGACGCTCGGGCCGATCCTCTGGCAGTTCATGGAGACGCGGCGGTTCGACCCCGACGACATCGCCACCTTCCTCGCCATGCTGCCGGACCGGCTCGACGGCGTAGCGCTGCGCCATGTGCTGGAGGTGCGGCACGAGAGCTTCGCCTGCCCCGAGTTCGTCGCGCTGGCCCGCAAGCATGGCGCCGGCATCGTCGTCGCCGAGCATCCGAGCCACCCGCAAATCGCCGACCTTACCGCCGATTTCGTCTATGCCCGGCTGATGCAGAGCCGCGAGGAGATCCCCACTGGCTATGACGATGCCGCGCTCGATCGCTGGGCCGCTATCGCCCGGCAATGGGCCGGGGGTGAGAGGCCGGAGGGGCTAAGCTACGTCACGGATGCGGCGGCGGATGGGCGGAAGCGCGACGTGTTCGCCTATTTCATCAGCGCCGCGAAGGTGCGCAATCCGGCTGCGGCGATGGCGTTGGCGGGGCGAGTGGAGAATTATCTTTGAGGCGCCTTTGGCTCATTTACTCTGGTTTATCCTTCACCGGCGCTATTGCCATCTGGCTTTTTGCTGCCGGTTGGAAAGGCAGTATCCCTTGGCTTCCCGATCTGGAACTTCTTGCACAAGGTGCATGGCTATTTTGGACGATTGGCTTCCTTGTCCTGTATGCTCCAATTGCATTCGCTGTTTGGGCGCTCGTTAAAGCACTCCGCGCCTCACAATGAGGTGCATCAACCGCAATGTGTCAGTCTTTATAGATCCATCGGCGAATGAACATGCGCGATCCGGCGATGGCGCTGGCGGAGCGAGTTGGCGGCGGGGCTTAGCCTCCTCTCGCTTGACCCGCCTGCTTCCCTTGGATGGCGTATAACCTTGTTCGCCCTCAGGGGGGCGTCTGTGCTTCTGCGCAGGCAGGAGCCTAAGGGGGAAAAGAACTGCTCATGCGCCCTCGCCCCTGCCTTCGCAGGAGCACGGCATCTGAAGCGGACGCACTTTAGAACGGGTTGTGACCAAATGGATTCGTTCGCCCCGAGCTTATCGAAGGGCGGTTTTTTATCGTTGGCGGGCCGAAGACAACGCGGCTCCTTCGACTGCCTGCCTACGGCAGCCGCTCAGAACGGCCCTTCGACACGCGCAGGCCGCACCCGGCGAGATGGGTCCGGACGATGCCCACTATGCGGTGATCCGGATAGGTCAGGTCACGGGCGAAGGGTCAACGGGGACAAACGATCCTGTCCGCTCACTCCGCCCCGGCGGCACAGCCCCACTCGAACCCCTTCCCCGAAGGAGAGGGGCCTGTCCGATGCGGGGCGCGACGAGGCTTATTGCCCCGGCGTCACCCGCGCGAACTGGCCGTCGCCTTCCGGAGCGGCGATGATGTCCTGCGTGGTCGCGCCCTTGTCGATCACGTCGGTCTGGGCATCCCCCACGGAGGAGCGGATGCCGGCATCGGCCACCGAGCGGCCGGCCTGACGCAGCGCCGAGGTCTCGCTCTCGCTGCGCGGCGCGGGGCCGCCGAACATGGCCTCCAGCGCCTGCTTCTGGAGCGTGTTCTGCTGGGCGGCCGCGGCGGTGCCCGGCGTAGGCGGGACCAGCGCGAAATCGGGCGGGATGACCAGCGGCGGCTGGCGCGAGACGGCCATCTCGTCCGGCCGGTCGCGGTTGAACAGATTGGCGCTGCCGCACGCCGAGAGCATCGCGATGCCGACAAGCGCCAGCGGAAGGCGGGTGGGTGAACGCATCTTAACGTGACTCCTTGGCTGGCGCCTTTTCGCGCAGCAACAGCGCCCGCGCAAGCAGGATGAGGACGCCGAAGGTGATTGCGGCGTCGGCGAGGTTGAAAATCAGGAAAGGGCGCCATTCGCCGATGTGGAGATCGGCATAATCAATGACATAGCCCAGGCGCATCCGGTCGATGATATTGCCGATGGCGCCGCCGAGCACCAGGCCGAGCGCAATCGCGTCGTCACGCGCGCGCTCGCGCCAGAGCCACCAGCAGACGAAGCCGGCGATGGCGAGGGTCATTGCCACCAGCAGCCAGCGCATCACGTCCGTCTCGGCATAGAAGAAGCCCATCGAGACGCCGCGATTCTCCGTCCAGGTGAGGTTGAAGAACGGCGTGATCTCCAGCCCGAACCGCCCGTAGGACTGGAGCTGGAGCGGGTAGGTAACGAGATATTTGATGAGCTGGTCGACGATCAGGATACCGGCCGCGAGGGACAAGCCCAGCTTGCGGTGGAACGCCGCCGGTGCCGCATCGGCCTGCGCGGCCGGCTCGATCTCCGCCGCGCCGCTCATGTCAGGATCGTCTCGCACCGGCCGCACAGCGCGCCGTCCTGCGCCACATCGGGCAGGTGGCGCCAGCAGCGGCCGCATTTGTGATGCGCGGTGGGGGAGACGACCGGCGCGGCCAGCCCCTCATCCTCCGTTACGCTCGCCACGATGCTTACCTCCGCAAAATCGACATTGGCGGGCACGCCTGCCATGCGCACATCCGCCTCCAGGCTGGAGCGCACGGTCTTTTCGCGCCGCAGCGGCTCAATGGCCTGCGTCACCTGATCGCGCGATGAACGGATCGCCGCCCAGCGCGCGCCGAGCGCATCGTCCCGCCAGCCGGCATCCACATCGGGCCATTCGAGCATATGCACGGATGTCTCCTCGCCCGGATAACGTGCTTGCCACACCTCCTCGGCGGTGAACGGAATGATCGGCGCGGCATAGCGCACCAGCGCATGGAACAGATGATCCAGCACGGTGCGATAGGCGCGGCGCTTCTCCGTCTCGCGGCCGGTCGCGGGGTTGACGTCGCAATAGAGGCAATCCTTGCGGATATCGAAGTAGAAGGCCGAGAGATCGTTGTTGGCGAACTCATTGAGGGCGCGGGTGTAGCGGCCGAACTCCAGCCAGTTTTCCGACCCCGCCGCCTTATCGACCACGGCGCGCAACTCGGCATCCAGCACCGCGAGGCTGTGGAGCATGGCGCGCTCCAGCTCCGGCATGACAGAGACGGGCACGCGATCCGCCGCGCTGAACCCGGCCAGCGCGCCGAGCATGTAGCGGAAGGTGTTGCGTAGCTTGCGATAGGCGTCCGAGCTGCCGGCGAGCACCTCCTTGCCGATGCGCACATCGTCGAAATAATCGGTGGAGGCGACCCACATGCGCAGGATATCCGCGCCGCTCTCGCCGATCACCTTCAAGGGATCGACGACATTGCCGAGGCTCTTGGACATTTTGCGGCCCTGCCCGTCGAGCGCGAAGCCGTGGGTCAGCACCGCCCCGTAGGGCGCGCGGCCGCGCGTGCCGCAACTCTCCAGCAGCGAGGACTGGAACCAGCCGCGATGCTGGTCCGACCCCTCGATGTAGAGATCGGCGCGGGTGCCCGCGCCATAGCGCGCCTCGACGACGAAGCTGTGGGTCGAGCCGCTGTCGAACCACACGTCGAGAATGTCGGTGATGACCTCGTAATCGGCGAGCGCGTAATCCGGGCCGAGCAGCGCCTGATGATCGGCATCGAACCAGGCATCCGCCCCGCCCTGCCGGAACGCCGCGACGATGCGGGCATTGACGGCGGGATCATTGAGATACTCGCCGGTCTGGCGGTGGACGTAGAGCGCGATCGGCACGCCCCACGCGCGCTGGCGGCTGATGACCCAGTCCGGCCGGTCGCTGACCATGGCGTGGATGCGGTTGCGCGAGCGCGCCGGAACCCAGCGCGTCGCCTCGATGGCGTCCAGCGCCACCGCGCGCAGCGTCGGGCCGTTGGTCATGGTGTGATCGGGCGTGGCGGGGTTGACCGCGAGCGCGATGCCGGCGCCGACTTCCAGCAGCGGCGCGACCTCGAAATCCGACGCCTTGGCCGCCTTGTCCATCGGGATGAACCATTGCGGCGTGCAGCGGTAGATGATCCGCGCCTTGGAGCGCCAGCTATGCGGGTAGCTGTGCCTGAGTTCCCCGGCCGAGAGCAGCGCGCCGGCTTCGCGCAGGTCTGTCAGGATCGGGCCATCGGGGCCGTTGAATTTCGTGTTGATGACGCTGCCCTGCCCGCCCAGCCACAGCCAGTCGTCGCGGTAACGGCCATCGTCGGTGACGGCGAACACCGGATCGATACCCACCGCCTTGCAGGCAATGAAATCCTCCTCACCATGGTCCGGCGCCATGTGGACGAGGCCGGTGCCGGCGTCGGTGGTGACATGATCGGCGGCGATGAAGGGACGCGGGCGGGCGAAGAAGCCGCCGAGATGGTGCATCGGGTGACGGGCGATGACGCCGGCAAGGTCCTTGCCGGTGCCACGCCAAATCTCTGCGTTCGTCTGAAAAATGACCTTACTGTCATGCCCGGCGTCTTTTAGTCGCCGAGTAAGATTATCGGATACTCGAGCCTGAAACGCATCCTTTAGTTCTGCGGCCAGCAAGAACTTTCTGCCAAAAAGCGATCGCCCTGGGTTGGCAGCACTAGCATTCTCCTGTTCGCCCCAACCAACGACGCCAAGGGACGACGTCTGAAGGACCACATACTCAATATCCTCCCCATAAGCGATCGCCTGATTGACGGGGATGGTCCACGGGGTCGTCGTCCAGATCACCGCATGCGCGCCGACCAGTTCGGGCGCATTCGGCGCCTCCACGATCTCGAACGCCAGGTCGATCTGGGTGGAGACGACATCCTCATATTCCACCTCGGCCTCGGCCAGCGCGGTCTTTTCGACCGGGGACCACATGACCGGCTTGGCGCCGCGGTAGAGCTGGCCGCTTTCGGCGAACTTCAAAAGCTCGGCGACGATGGCGGTCTCAGCCTCATACTTCATGGTGAGATAGGGATCGTCCCAATCGCCCATGACGCCGAGGCGCTTGAACTGCTCGCGCTGGATGCCGACCCACTTCCCGGCATAGGCGCGGCACTCGGCGCGGAACTCGCGCGGCGGCACCTCGTCCTTGCTGCGCTTCTTCTTGCGATATTCCTCCTCGATCTTCCACTCGATGGGGAGGCCGTGGCAATCCCAGCCGGGCACATAGGGCGCATCCTTGCCGAGCAAGCTCTGGCTGCGCACGATGATGTCCTTGAGGACCTTGTTCATCGCGTGGCCCATGTGAATGTCGCCATTCGCATAAGGCGGGCCATCGTGGAGGATGAAGCGCTCGCGCCCGGCCCGTGCGCTGCGCAGCTTGCCGTACAGGTCCATCGCCTCCCAGCGCGCGAGAATGCCCGGCTCCTTCTGCGCGAGGCCCGCTTTCATCGGGAAATCGGTCTGGGGCAGGAAGACGGTGTTCTTGTAGTCGGGCTGGTCTGTCATGGGGCCAATCGTCAGGCGGAAAAGTCAGCCCACGCCCCTACGCGAGCACACGGCCCCGCGCAAGCAAGCGCGGAGGAAGGATAGCTTGCGGACCGTGCGCGGCCAGCGTGGTTCGCCTTCGCTCGACACGAACGGGAGTTGTCTCCTGCGAAAGCAGGAGTTCAGGGTCCAACCGCAGAGCCTTGCCGCCCTGGGCTCCTGCCTGCGCAGGAGCACGGCATCGCTTTGCAGCAGGGCGCTTACCCCCGCAGCATCGCGCGGGCGCGGGTGACGTCATCGTCCATCTGCGCCACCAGCGCGGGGAGGGTCTCGAATTTCGCCTCGCCGCGCAGGCGCTCGATCAGCTCGATCTCGATGGTCTGGCCGTAGAGGTCGCCGGAGAAATCGAACAAATAGGTTTCCAGCAATTCCTTGGGCGGATCGAAGGTGGGGCGGATGCCGAGATTGGCGGCGCCGTCGGCCAGCCGCCCATCGGGCAGCCGGGCGCGGACGGCATAGACGCCGTAGGCCGGGCGCAGATACGGCCCCATCTCCATATTGGCGGTGGGGAAGCCGATCTCCCGCCCGCGCTTGTCGCCGTGGATCACGGTGCCGGCAATGGCGAAGGGGCGGGTGAGCAGCCGGGTCGCGGTGGCGCAATCGCCCGCCACCAGCGCGTCGCGGATGCGGGTGGAGGAAATGACCGCGCCGCTCGCGTCCGTCACCGGCGGCACCGCCAGCGCATCGAGCCCGAGCGGGCGGCCAAGCTCGCCAAGCAGCGCGACGGTGCCGGCCCGGCCGCGCCCGAAGGTGAAGTCCTCCCCCGTCACCACCGCGCGCGCGCCGAATTGCTCGACCAGCATGTGGACGAACCCCTCGGCGCTGCGCGAGGCGAGCGCGCGGGTGAAGTGGAAAACCAGCATCGCATCCGCGCCCGCCGCCGCGAACAGCCGCTCGCGCTGATCGAGCGTGGTCAGGCGGAACGGCGGCGCATCGGGCACGAACAGGCGCACCGGATGCGGATCGAAGGTGGCGATGATCGTCGGCCGCCCCTCGCGCCGCGCCCATGCGATGGCCGCGCCCGCCACGGCCTGATGCCCGGCGTGGAACCCGTCGAAATTGCCGAGCGCGATGACCGCCCCGCGCAGGTGCGCCGGCATGCCCCCATCGCTGCTGATCCGTTCCATGGCGGGCGGCTATAGGCAGCGCGTCGGCGCGGCGCCAGCCCTGCCGGCGGGGAAATGCCTCACGCGCGCACCAGCGTGACGTAGCTGTAGGCGGGCGCAGCGCCCTGTGCGGGCCGGTCCTCGCGCGCCGTTTCGCGCCAGCGCGCGGGATCGGGCGGGTCGATGCGCGCGGCACCGGGCGGGGCAAGATGCACCTGCGTCAGCTCCAGCCGGTCGGCAACCGGCTCGAACAGGCGGTAGATTTCCGCGCCGCCGATCACCGAGAGGACTGGCGCATCGGCGGCGGCAATGGCCGCCTCCACGCTGTGAACGACCTCGGCGCCCTCGGCCCGCCACGCGCGATCGCGGGTGAGGACGATGTGGCGACGGCCCGGCAGCAGGCCCGGCAGGCTGTCGAATGTCTTGCGGCCCATCACCATCGGCGTACCCATGGTCATCGCCTTGAAGCGCTTCTGCTCGCCGGGGATGTGCCACGGAATCGCACCGTCCGCGCCGATCACGCCATTGTCGGCGCGCGCCAGCAGCAGCACGATCTCCGGGCGGGCGATCGCCATGGCCCTCAGTCCTGCCCGGCGAGGCGCAGGCGGGTGACGTGACCCATCTTGCGGCCGGGGCGCGCCTCGTTCTTGCCGTAGAGGTGAAGGTGCGCGGTCTCGTCGGCAAGGATGGCCGGCCAGTCATGCGCCTGCGCGCCGATGAGGTTGGCCATCGTCGCGCCTTCCGTCACCAGCGCGGTCGAGCCCAAAGGGAGGCCGCAAATGGCGCGGACATGGTTCTCGAACTGGCTGGCGATGGCGCCCTCGATGGTCCAGTGGCCACTATTGTGGACGCGCGGCGCCATCTCGTTGAAGATCGGCCCATCGGCACCGGCGAAGAACTCCAGCGTCAGCACGCCGACATAATCGAGCGCCTCGGCCACCCTGGCAGCGATGGCGCGCGCGGCAGGCACCTGCGCCTGCACCGCCGCCGGGGCGGGCACGGTGGAGGTGGCGAGGATGCCGTCCTGGTGGACGTTGTGCGGCGAGTCCCAGAAGCGCAGCGCGCCGTCATGCCCGCGCACGAGGATCACCGAGAATTCGTGATCGAAACGGACGAAGCCCTCCAGCACCGCCGGCTGGCCGGCAATATCCTCCCAGGCGCGGTCGAGCGCCTCCGGGGTCGCCGCCATGATCCGCGCCTGCCCCTTGCCGTCATAGCCGAAGCGGGTGGTCTTGAGGATGGCGGGCGCGCCGATCCGCGCGACGGCGGCCGTCAGCCCGGCGCGGTCGTCCACCGCCGCATAGGGCGCGGTGCGGCCGCCGAGATCGGCGACGAAGCCCTTCTCCGCCAGCCGCTCCTGCGCGATGCCGAGCGCGCGGGCGTTGGGGTGGACATGGCCGAGCCCGGCAAGCAGCGCCACCGCCGCGCTCGGCACATTCTCGAACTCGTAGGTGATGACATCGACGCCCTGCGCGAATCGCGCCAGCGCATCGCCGTCCTCATAAGCCGCCTGCGTCCAGCCGATCGCCACGTCCGCCGCCGGGCCGCTCGCCTCGGGCGCGAAGATATGGCTGCGATAGCCGAGCTGCGCCGCCGCGATGGCGATCATCCGGCCGAGTTGGCCGCCGCCGACGATACCGATGGTGGAACCGGGAGGAATCGTCCTCATTCGGGGCTGTCCGTCACCGCCTCGGTCTGCGCCGCGCGCCACGCTTCCAGCCGCCCGGCCAGCGCCGGATCGCTATTGGCGAGGATCGCGGCGGCCAACAGCCCGGCGTTTTTTGCGCCCGCCTTGCCGATGGCGAGCGTACCCACGGGGATGCCGCCGGGCATCTGGACGATGGAAAGCAGGCTGTCCAAACCCGATAAAGCGGCCGATTGCACCGGCACGCCGAGCACCGGCAGCCGCGTCATCGCCGCCACCATGCCCGGCAAATGCGCCGCGCCGCCCGCGCCTGCGATAATCACCTGCAAGCCGCGCCCGGCCGCGCCCTTGGCGTAGAAGACCAGCCGATCCGGCGTGCGATGGGCCGAGACGACCCGCCGTTCGTGAGGGATTTCAAGCACTTCCAATATATCGGCCGCGTGCCGCATCGTCTCCCAGTCGGACTGCGAGCCCATGATAATCCCGACTTTCACCATGGCCTGCGCCCACCCCGTCCGCTCATTTCCGCAACTATCCCGGCCCCGATCGCCTGCTTTGAAACCATTCATTAAGCCCCTCGCCAATAGAGACGAGAGAAACGCCGCACAACCGCTCAAAGCAGGCCGCAGAGCCTGTTGGCGCTTTTGGGGCTGCAAAACCCGAACCACGGCCGTATAAGCCCGGCCGATAAAGGGATTCTCCTACGGTCGCGCGAGGGAGGTAGAGCTGACACAAGCAACTACCCGAGACGTCGTGCGTGACGAATTCGGCACCGACGTTTCGGCATTGGAGGAGGAAGTGATCGCGCTCCGCAAGGAAGTGCGGCTGCTCCAACTCGCCAACGCGGAACTGGAGCGGCTGGTGGTGCGCGATACGCTGACGCCGCTCTACAACCGCCGGCACTTCATGAACTGCCTGACCGAGAGGCTGAGCCGGCTGGAGCGCTACGGCACCGCCGCCGCGCTGCTGTTCGTCGACCTCGACGGCCTCAAGCAGATCAACGACACGTTCGGCCATGCCGCCGGCGACTATGCGCTGCTGCACATGGCGCGGCTGCTGGCCGGTGCGGTTCGCTCGACCGACATCGCGGCGCGAATCGGCGGCGACGAGTTCGCCCTGCTGCTCGACGGCCTCAGCGAATGCGCCGCCACCGAGAAGGCCGCCCAGCTTTCCCTCCTGATCTGCGAGACCGAATGCCGGTTCGGCGAGGACGTGCTGCCGCTCTCGGCCTCGTTCGGCTGTACCGCGCTGCGGGCGGACGACAGCGACTTCGCGGCGATCGCCCGCGCCGACCTCGCCATGTATGCCGCCAAGCGGCAGCCGGCCACGCTCGCGCCGCTGGCGGTGGCAGCCAACGCGCCCTGACGCGCGGCGCGGATCGACAGCCCGGCCCGGATGCACGGCGCGCCGCGAATCGCGCCGGTCCACCCTTGCTCCTGTCCGCCGCCGCGCCGATGATGCGCGCCGGACGATAAGGACGAATCGCCATGGCAAAGGATCTGCGCGCGGGCCCGGCGGACGGGCGCTACGACGTGCCGCTGGAGGGCGGCACCGCCATCGCCGACTATATCCGCGAGGGCGACAGGCTGCTCGTCACCCACACACATGTGCCCCCGGCACTCCGCGGCCGGGGCGCCGGTGCCACGCTGGTCAAGGCGCTGCTCGACGATGCGCGCGCGCAGAACCTCAAGGTCGTGCCGCTGTGCAGCTTCGTCGCCGCCTATATGCGCCGCCACCCCGAAACGCGCGATCTTCTGGCCGAGGACGCCGAGGAGGATTGAGAGCGGCGGGCGGGGGGATGCCCTGCGGCGAAGCGAAGGGGGATCGGCAGCAACGGATTGCCCATCCTGAAACGCCATGCTCCTGCGAACTCAGGCGCCCCCGCCGAAACCCTATGCGCTCCCGCGAATTCCGCGTGCTCTTGCACCCACCACGTGCTTTTGTGACTCCCTGCGTCCCCGCGAACTCCATGCGCTCCCGCGCACATCCCGTGCTCCTGCGAAAGCAGGGCCCAGGGCCCAACCGCACGTCCTACAGCCCTGGACTCCTGCTTTCGCAGGAGCACGGCGCTCTATTTTGAAAGGGGAACACGTTTTGAAGGAAGCGAGCCACCGCCCGCCCCAACTCAGCGCTCGGAGAGATAGTAACGGTCTTGCGCGGTGAGGTCGTCCGCCAGCTCATAGACGATCGGCTGCCCGGTCGGGATTTCAAGGCCGGTAATCTCGTCGTCCGGGATGTTGGAGAGGTGCTTGACCAGCGCGCGCAGCGAGTTGCCGTGGGCGGAGATGAGCACCCGCTTGCCGGCGCGCAGATCGGGCGCGATGCGGCTCTCCCAATAAGGCAGCACGCGCGCGATGGTATCCTTGAGGCTCTCCGTCGCGGGCACGGTGATGCCGGCATAGCGGCGGTCCTGCGCGAGATCGAAGGGGCTGCCGGCTTCCAGCGGCGGCGGCGGCACGTCGAAGCTGCGGCGCCAGATCTTCACCTGCTCGTCGCCATGCTTCGCCGCCGTCTCCGCCTTGTCCAGCCCGGTGAGGCCGCCATAATGCCGCTCGTTGAGGCGCCAATCCTTTTCGACCGGCAGCCACAGCCGGTCCATCGCCTCCAGCGCGAGGTGGAGCGTCTTGATCGCCCGCTTCTGGAGCGAGGTGAAGCACTGGTCGAAGTCCAGCCCACGGGCCTTGAGCAGGTCCCCCGCCGCCACCGCCTCGGCCGCGCCCTTCGCGGTTATGTCGACATCCCACCAGCCGGTGAAGCGGTTCTCCAGGTTCCAGGCGGACTGGCCGTGGCGGATGAGGACGAGGGTGGGCATGAGAAAGGCTCCCGGCTGTCTTTGGCTGGGCGCCTGATAGCGCGAATTCGCCGTGGCGCAATGCGGAGCCTGCGCGCAGTGGCCCGCCCCTACTGGAGCGAGCGGCGGGCAGCCCCCATGAGGGCCGCCCGCCGCGTTTCCGAATAAAGCGATCAGGCCATGCGGAGCGCGACGCGGCGACGGCGCAGCGCCCCGCCCGCCAGCGCGAAGCCGCCGATCATCATCGCCCAGGTCGCGGGCTCGGGCACCGGCGCGATCTCCCGCAGCACGATATTGTCGAACTGACCGGGCGAACTCTGCCCGCGGAATGTAAATTGCGTGATCGCCCCCAACCCGTCGAACATCGCAGTATGGGCCGTAATCGGGGTCGAGCGGTCGTGATTGAACGTGAAGAACTTTTCCACCTGCGTGCCCACGCCATCCGCAAGTGTGAAAATGAACTTGTAGGTGGAAGAGGCTGTATAGATCGGGCCAGTCTCCACCTTCAGCTTGCCGAAATCCATCGAACCGAACTCGAAGGCGCCGCCATCTTCGCGCGCAAGGGTGAAGGTAACGCCCGCTCCGCTGGCCTTGACGACCGATATTCCAGTCGGGTCGATGCTGCTCCCCGGCGCCATCGCCTCGATCGCCCGGCCGGTGGCGCTGTGGTAGAAATTGGCGGAGAGGACGTAGCCGTCTTCATGATAGGCGCCGCTGGTGTAGCCGGCGAGGTTGTCGAAATCGATCACGGTGGCGTTCGCCGGCATGGCGAGGACGACCGCGGCCGCGACAGGCGCGACCGAGAGAATGATTTTACGCATGGTTTCAATCCTGTAACGAGACCCGCCGCTCGTTGCGGCTGACACGCCTCTGGCCGGCATTTGTAACAGGTGCGCGACAATCAGCGGACAGCGCGGTTACAAACGGACGATTTTGCATCGAGGCGGGACAGACCTGCTCCACATCGGGACACGTCGTCGCTCCCTATCCAAAGGATCGCGTCGAGCGGGATCGTCGCCCGGCCAATCCGCCGCCGGCTTGTGCATGGCTGCGCAATCCGCCATGGAATCGCCCACAGACATGCGAGGGAGACGAGCCATGGCGATCAGCAGAACCGTCCACATCCATGAGGGCCCCGGCGGCCCGTTCGAGTCCATGTTCGTGGGCGATGCCGGCGCGGGCACCCAGCCAGGCATGCTCCTCTTCCCCAATTTCTTCGGCGCCAAGGAATGGGACTTCGCCAAGGCGGAGACGCTGGCAGCGCTCGGCTACAAGGTGCTGGTGGTCGACTATTACGGGCAGGGCAAGCGCGGGCATGACATGGAGTCCTCCGGCAAGCTGCTGCACGATTTCATGGCCGACCGCGCGGCGGTGAAGCGCCGCCTGCTCGACGCACTGGCGGAACTGAAGGCGCTGCCAGGCGTGGACGGCAACCGGCTGGGCGCGATCGGCTTCTGCGCCGGCGGCAAATGCGTGCTGGACCTCGCCCGCGCCGGCGGAGCCATCAAGGCCGGCGTCAGCTTCCACGGCGTCTATGACGCGCCGCCCTTCCCCAATGCGGTGATCGCCGCGAAGCTGCTGATCTGCGACGGCTGGAACGACAATCTGTGCCCACCCGAGGCCAAGGTGGCGCTCTGCAAGGAGCTGACCGAGGCGGACGTGGACTGGCAGTTCATCAGCTATAGCCGCACCGGCCACGCCTTCACCGCCAACGACACTCCGCTCAACCCCGAGCGCAGCTTCGGCTTCCAGCCCGACACCGACCGGCGAAGCTGGCGGGCGATGACGGATTTTCTGGCGGAGGCGCTGGGGTAAACCGGGAGCGGAAAGCTTAAGGGCCCACCATCTTTCTCCCGGTCCCGAACTCCTGCTTTCGCAGGAGCGTATGTCGGTCTTCGGCGAAAAGCGGGACCCGGGGTCAAGCCCGGGGTGACGGAATAGGCTACGGTCGCAACAGGACCGAATGATCCATGCGCCCCTAGATATCCTCCACCATCTCCGCCAGCGTCGCGAGGCAATCGCGGGCGAGCTGGATCGAGCGCTCGGGGCTCCAGCCCTGCGCCGGATCGGGCAGATCGGCATTGTCCTTGAACGGCATTTCCAGCGTCATGGCGACGGCGCCGTAGCGCTCGGCGATCTGGGCGGTGGCCATGGAGAGGTTGGCCTTGCCCGGCCGCGCCTCGGGATAGCCGAGCTTCGTCTGGAAATCCGGGGTGCGGATAGCGAGCGTGTCGCGATAGCGGCGGAACAGCGCCAGCCGGTCCTCGCGGAGGGACGCGATGCCCTCAAACCCGGCGAGAAACACGGCGGGGATCGCCTCGTCGCCGTGGACATCCATGGCGAAGGCGACGCCGGTCTCGTCCATGCGATTGCGCACGCACAGCACTTCGGGCGACTGCTCGGCGGTGGGCGCATGCCACTCGCGGTTGAGATTGACGCCCGCCGCGTTGGTTCGCAAATGGCCACGGAAAGAACCGTCTGGGTTCATGTTCGGAACGATATAGAGCCGGCAGGCCGCCAGCAGCTTGCGGGCGTGGGCGTTGGCGGGATCGGTGAGCATCTCCAGCGCGCCCTCCATCCACCATTCGGCCATGCTCTCGCCGGGGTGCTGGCGCGCGATGATCCACACCGGCCTGGCGCCCGTGCCCATCTCCAGGCAGTCGATCGGCCGCCCGTCGAGACTAAGGCCGAGCTGGCGCAGCGCCACCCCATCGCACCCCGCCGCCTGCGCGACGAGATCATGGTGCCGCTCCAGCGAGTAAGGCGCGAAATAGGCGAACCATGCGGCGTCGCTCGCTAGCGTGTAGGCGATGGTCAGCGTACCGCCATCCTCCTCCGCATCGTAGCGCGAGGGCGCACGCAGCCATGTCTCGCGATCCTCGGAGACGGCGGCGTGATAGTCCGGCCAGCCGCCCGGATAGGCGGACGCCGCCAGCCCGGTGATGCGCAGGGTGAGCGCCGTGCCCGCCGGAGCAGCGACGCGGAAATGGAACCACTGGAAGAAATCGCTCTCATTGTCCTTGCGGATGGAGAGGGTCGCCTGCGTGCCGGCGATCGACTCGACGACGATGTTGCCGCTGTCGAACGCGCTGGTGATGAGGAGGGAGGGGGTGCTCTCTGTGGCCGTGTCTGTCATTTGACCGTGATAGTCACGCCGGACGGCCCGGGAAAGTCCTTGAACAGCGCGTCGGCCAGCTTTCCGGCGGCGAGGCCGGGCTGCGCGGCGGGCGTGCCCTCCTTCGCCTGCGTCTCGGCGCGGCCTTCCCAGATGGCGGTCTTGTCCGCCGTGCGGCGCAACTGCACGCGCAGGTTGGTGACGACCACCGGCTTGGGCTTGCCCGAGAGATTGATACCGATGCCCAGGCCGACGCCGCTGCCGTAGCTGCCGGTCGAGCCGCCCACGCCGACGCTGACCGGCGAGCGGCGCTGCTCGCCCGGCTGCCAGACCTGCCGCTCGATACCGACGACCGCCTCATACTCGCCCGGCCCGCTGTCACGCACGGTGAAGCCGGTGCGGGCAAGCGCGGCGCTGACGGCGTTGGCGGTGGTGCGAAATTCCAGGCTGTCCGCATTGGCCGCATTGGCGGGCACGATGGCGACGCTGCCCTGCCGCGCGACCGAGTCGCTGTGGAAGCGCGTCACGTCCACCGGCGCGATGGCGGTGGCGCAGCCGCCGGCGAGGAGCAACAGCGGCACGACGGCAGCCGTCGCGAACCGGCGGGGGATCGAGCATGGCATGATCTTGAGCAACTCCCTTGCAAAAACACCGCATCGCAGCGGGCGCACCCAGACTGCGCCGGCGGATGCACGGGCGACGCATGCCCGATGCGCACCACGATACCAGCGTGCGCGCCATCCCGGCAATCTCCGTGACGGAGCGGGGGTAGCAGACCCTTCCCTCGCGGACACGGCCCCAGCGGACGGCGCCGATGCCGCGCTTCCCCCACAAAAAGGCCGCGCCGCGCCTTGACTTTCCGGGTCCACCCCCATAGACGCGCGGCTCCGGTTTCCAGAACCAACACGATTTTTTTGGACGTTCGATCATGAAGATCCGCAATTCGCTCAAGTCGCTCAAGGACCGCCACCGGGACAACCGCGTGATTCGCCGTCGCGGGCGCACCTACGTCATCAACAAGACCCAGCGCCGCTTCAAGGCCCGCCAGGGCTGAAGGAACGCGCGCGGCGCGGGCAGCAGCCCGCCGCGAAGGATAGCGAACGCCCGGTCAGGCTCTGGCCGGGCGTTTTGGCGTGAGCATTCGACGCCAGCAGCGGCGCGCCCCGCCTGACGGATGGCGCCTATCGCTTGTAAACAGCCTTGAGGCGAGGCTTGCAGCGGGTGAAACGCCGGGCGACGGCCCTCGCCTCCCATCCCCTTTTGCGGCAGATTGGTCGCTGGAGAGGCGCCGGATGACCCCGGCGCCGCAGGAGAGGCCGCCCATGTATCCGTTCACGCCCGGAAGCTATGCGCCGCGCAACGGCTGGTATGTCGCGGCCTTCACCCATGAGATCGGCGAGGCGCTGCTCAGCCGCTGGATCCTCAACCAGCCGGTCGTGCTCTATCGCAAGGCGGACGGCACAGCGGTCGCCGTCGAGGGGCGCTGCCCGCACCGGCATTATCCGCTCGGCGAGAGCAAGCGCGTGGGTGACGCCATTCAGTGCGGCTATCACGGCATCACCTTCGACTGGCAGGGGAAATGCACCTTCATCCCCAGCCAGCCGAGCATTCCCGGCGTCTATTCGATCCGCACCTATCCGCTGGTCGAGCGCGGCTTGTGGGCATGGATCTGGACCGGCGACGCCGACAAATGCGACGAGGCGCTGATCCCGACGCTGGATGAGATCGGCTATACCGTGCCCGGTCTCATCCCCGCCGCTTTCTACACCATGCAGGTGAAGGGGCGCTATCAGCTCCTCAACGACAATCTGCTGGACCTGAGCCATCTCGGCTATCTGCACGCCAGCTCGATCGGCACGCCGGACGATGCCGCCACGCCGGAAGTGCGCGACCTCAGCGAGCGCCGCCTCTCCAGCCGCCGCTATATGCACGATACGCCGATGCCGCCGATCCATGAGGCCGCGACGGGCTATCGCGGCCCGGTCGACCGCATCTCCGGCATGGATTTCTTCTTCCCCGGCTTCCACGCCGGCATCGGCGAGACGCGCCTGCCGCGCGACCACGCCGAGGCCGGCACGGTGCTGCGCACCAGCCGCGTGTGGCACGCCGTCACCCCTGCCACCAAAACGAGCTGCACTTATTTCTTCGCGATGAGCGGCGAGTCGCAGGATGCGCTCGACCACGCGAAGATCAGCCTTGAGCCGGTTCTGGCGGAGGATCGCTTCGCCACCGAGGAGATCGAGAAGATCATCACCACGCTGGACGAGGTGCCGCCCGAGCTGATGCTGAAAAGCGACACGACCGCCGTGCAGGGGCGCCGCATCCTGCAAGCGATGATGGACAGGGAAAAGGCCGAGGCATCGGCCGCCGGCGAGCGCGCAGATGCCGCCGTCGCAAGCAAGAGGAGCAAGACTGATGAACCGGTTTGAACAGGCCGTCTATGATTGCATGAAGCCCACCGAGGCGCTGCTGGCGCAGACGACCAATCCGCTGCACCGCAAGATCCTGCTCAACTTCTGGCGGCATGTGCATCTGGAGGGCGCGGGGCTTTACGACCGGATTTGCAGCGACGACATGATGGTCGCCAACCCGGTCTATCGCGTGACCTGGGGCGCCAACCCGGCGGTGCTGGAGGGGCGCGACGCGGTGCTCGCCTTCTACAACAGCGTGGGCGACGTGGTGCTGTGGAACTCGGACGACAAGATCGCGGTGGCGGACTGGGGCGTGGCGGACGAGCTGACCTTCAACCTGCTCGGGCTGGGCGGCATCATGCAGGCGATCGGCTACGCTGTGCCCGATCCGCACAAATTCTACCACGTGCAGAGCCGGCAGGCGTTCATCTGGCCCTATGACAGCCATGCCCGGCTGGCCGGCGAGCATCTCTATGAGGACAAGACCAGTCTCACATGGGTGGAAGTGGACGAGGCGGAGCTGACCACCGCCGCGCGCGTCAAGGAAATCCAGAAGGAACTGCTCGACCAGCTCCACGCCCGCTTCGGTGAGAATTTCTGGGTCTATGAAGGAGAGAAGGCGACGGCCTGAGGCCGCGAGGCTTCAGCGCGCCGCCTGCTCGGCTCCTTCAGGCGCAACGGATAAGTGCACGAGGGTCGGGATGGTTACGGCGGACCACTCGGTGACAGAAGGGTGGTGACGAAGATCCGTGGCTAACGCCGCGCTCCCGCGAAGGCAGGAGCACGACGTTGCTATCCTGATGACGGGGGCTCCGCCAAAGCCGTTCAGCCCGCCGTGTTCATGGAAACCCTCGTATCGAACGTAAGCGACTCACGCGCGCGCAAACGACTCTTCGCGCCTGCGCTCACCCCTCCCCGTGCGCCCGCAGCTCGTCACCGCGAACGGTGGCGACATGGAGAACGTTGGTGGAGCCCGGCGTGCCGAAGGGAACGCCGGCGAGGATGATGATCTTGTCGCCGCCCGCCGCGACGCCCTGGCGCAGCGCGGTGCGCTTGGCCTTGCCGATCATCTCCTCAAAGCTGCCGATATCCTTGGTGCGCACGGCGTGGACGCCCCACATCAGGCCGATCCGCCGGGCGGTAGTGACGCGCGGGGTCAGCGCGAGGATCGGCACCGAGGGCCGCTCGCGGGCGATGCGGCGCACCGTGCTGCCCGAGGCGGTGAAGCAGACGATCGCCTTGGCCGACGCGGTGGCGGCGACGCTCGCGCACGCTTCCGCCAGCGCATCCGCCGTGGTGGGATCGGGCATGGTCTTGGTGAAATGCAGCCGGTCGAGATAGCCCGGATCGTGCTCGACGCTGTGGGCGATGCTGTCCATCATCGCCACCGCCTGCTCGGGCCAATCGCCCGCCGCCGTCTCGGCCGAGAGCATGACGGCATCCGCGCCGTCATAGACCGCCGTCGCCACGTCCGACACCTCGGCGCGGGTCGGCGTGGGCGATTTTATCATGGATTCGAGCATCTGCGTGGCGACGACCACGGGCTTGCCCAGCCGCCGGGCGGTCTCGACGATCTGCTTCTGGAGCGGCGGCACCGCCTGCGGCGGCAGTTCGACACCGAGATCGCCGCGCGCGACCATCACCGCGTCCGCCATCTCCAGTATCTCGTCGAGCCGCGAGACGGCGGCCGGCTTCTCGATCTTGGCGAGGAGCTGGCCGTGGCCGCCCATCAGCCGCCGCGCCTCTGAGAGGTCCTCGGGGCGCTGGACGAAGGAGAGCGCGATCCAGTCGCAGCCCGCGTCGATGGCAAAGGCGAGGTCGCGCCGGTCCTTATCGGTGAGCGCCGCCATCGGCAGCACCGCGTCGGGCACGTTGACCCCCTTGCGCTCGGACAGCATGCCGCCGACCTCGACGATCGTCTCGATCACGTCGTCGCTGGCCGACTGCACGCGCAGCACCAGCTTGCCATCGTCGAGCAACAGGCGGCTGCCCTCGTCCAGCGCGGCGAAAATCTCCGGGTGCGGCAGGTTGACGCGGGTGGCGTCGCCCGGCGTCATGTCGCGGTCCAGCCGGAAGGACGCGCCGACCGTCAGCATCACCGGCCCGGCGGCGAAGGTGCCCACGCGCAGCTTGGGGCCTTGCAGGTCGGCGAGGATGGTGGTCGGCCGGCTGAACTCGCGCTCCAGCCCCCGGATGATCTCGACATTGGCGGCGTGTTGCTCGTGCGTGCCGTGGCTCATGTTGAGGCGGAACGCATCCGCGCCGGCGAGGAACAGCTTGCGGATCATCTCCTCGCTGCTGCTGGCTGGCCCCAGCGTGGCGAGGATGCGAACCTTGCGGGAGCGGGGCGCGAACTTCTTCATGGACGGGAGCGACCTCTTGCGATGATGATGGCCATACCCACATCCGCATCGACCGGAGCGGCCGGGACAGGACACGACAGGGAGGATCATTCAATGACGATAGAGGCGCTCGATGACAAGACCGCGGCGCAGGCATTCCGCCGGTTGGTCCACCATTTGCGCCACCGCGACGACGCCCAGAATGTCGACCTGATGGGGCTGGCCGGTTTCTGCCGCAACTGTCTGGCCGACTGGATCGCGCAGGCGGACGGCGCGATGGACCGCGAAACCGCGCGCGAGATCATCTACGGCATGCCCTATGCGGCCTGGAAGGACGCGCACCAGACCGAGGCGACCCCCGATCAGCTCGCGCGGATGCAGGAGAGCATGGCGAAGAACAAGCGGTGAGGTGCGGCGCGCTGCTCGCCCCGAGCTTGTCGGGGCCTGTCTTGAGCGACTTCCGCAAGCGGGCAGCTGGAAGGGGTTATTCTTTTTGAAGTCGGTCGGCGGAAAAAGTTTCGTAACCAAGCCGGAAAGATGGGAGCTCAAGACCGGCCCCAAAGGCCAACGAGGCTCCTCGCTGCTCTCGGCCCCTGCCTTCACAGGAGCACGATGCCCTTTCTGCCCGGCCTGCCGTGCATTGCCCATTTACAAACCGATGGCCCCCGGCTAATGGCCCGCGCGATGTCCAAGATGATCGCCACGCCGATTACCATTAAACCGACCCGCGTCCGCGGGGCGGTTCCGGGTGTGCGCACGGCCTGACGGCCCGAGCATCTGGATCACAAGCCCTGCGAAGCGCGGGGCCGACTTTCGATCCGAAAGCTGACCGCCGCGTCTTTCCGCCCACTGGAAGGAGACGTTAGAGATGGTTTCACGCTTTTCCCCCGATGCGCGCCTCAATGTCGGCATTGTCGGCGCCACCGGCCTTGTCGGCTCGATGATGCAGCAGTTGCTCGCCGAGCGGGCTTTCCCGGTCGGCACGCTGCGGCTGTTCGCCTCGGCTCGCTCGGCCGGCAAGCAGATGGAGTGGCAGGGGCAGACGGTCATGGTGGAGGACGCCGCGACGGCCGATTTCACGGGGCTGGACATCGTCTTCTTCTCGGCGGGCGGCTCGACCTCCAGGGCGATCGCGCCCAAGGCGGCCGCCGCCGGCGCCATCGTGATCGACAACAGCTCCGCATGGCGTTCCGACCCTGAGGTGCCGCTGGTCGTCTCCGAGGTGAACCCGGATGCGCTGGCGACCATCCCCAAGGGCATCGTCGCCAACCCCAATTGCACCACCATGGCCGCCATGCCGGTGCTCAAGCCGCTGCACGCGCAAGCTGGCCTCAAGCGCCTGACCGTCTCGACCTATCAGGCCGTCTCGGGCGGCGGCATGGAGGGCATCGACGTGCTGGCGCGGCAGATCGAAGCGGTGGGCGATGCCGGCCGCGAGCTGGCGTTCGCGGGCGATGCCGCGTTCGTGCCGGCGCCGGAGAAGTGGGCTGTGCCGATCACCAACAACGTCGTCCCGCTCAACTACGTGCTCGGTGAGGACGGCTATACCGAGGAGGAGCTGAAGCTGCGCGACGAGACACGCCGCATCCTCGACATCCCCGGCCTGCCCGTCTCCGGCACCTGCGTGCGCGTGCCGGTGTTCACCGGCCACTCGCTCTCGATCAACGCCGAGTTCGAGCGGCCGATCGACGCGCAGACCGCGCTCGACCTGCTCGGCAAGGCGCCGGGCGTGGTGGTGAGCGACGTGCCCAACCCGCTGGAGGCGACCGGCGCCGATCCGGTGTTCGTCGGCCGCGTCCGCCCCGATCCCACGGTGGAACACGGCCTCGCTCTGTTCGTGGCGGGCGACAATCTGCGCAAGGGCGCGGCGCTCAACGCGGTGCAGATCGCGGAGGTGCTCTGCGGGCGCGGATGACGGGCGCGCAGGGCTAAGATTGCGGGGAGGTTCCGGTGTCGGAGCCTCCCCCTCATCATAAGCACCCCAGTGCTCCTGCGCAGGCAGGAGCCCCGGGCGATGGGGCAGTGCGGCTGGGCCCTTGGCTCCTGCGCAGGAGCACCGAGTGTGCTTGGAGGTTCGCTCTGCTATCTCCTTAATGCAGATGCCGCAGCTTGTCCGGGTTGCGCATGATGTAGATGGCGGCGATCCGGCCCTGCTCTATCTCGAAAGCGGTGGTCTGCAAGACACCGTCGGACTCCAGCGTGACGATCCCCGGCAGGCCATTGATGGAGCATGTCCGCACGAGCTGCGAGCCGTGCCGGGCATAGAGCGCTCCAAGCGCCTTGTGCAGTTGCAGAACCCGGCGGGCACCGAGCACCGGCGTCACCGCCGCCGGGCGCTTGCCGCCGCCATCCGCGTGCATGCTGACATCCTCCGCCAGCAGGGCGCCGAGCGCGCTCATGTCGCCGCTGCGCGAGGCGGTGAAGAAGGCGCTGGCGATCTCCATGCCACGCTGCTTCTCCAGCCGGAAGCGCGGCCGGGCCTCGCGTACATGGCCGCGTGCCCGCGCCGCGAGCTGGCGGCAGGCGGCCGGATCGCGCTCGATCGTCGCCGCGACTTCCTCGAAGCCCAGGCCGAATACATCGTGGAGCAGGAAGGCGGCGCGCTCCAGCGGGGAGAGCCGCTCCAGCGCCAGCATCAGCGGCAGGGTAACGTCTTCCGCCTCATCCTCCCCATCGACGATGGGATCGGGCAGCCACGGGCCGACATAGCTCTCCCGCTGCACCCGCGCGGATTTGAGATGATCGAGGCACAGGCGCGTTACCGTGCGGCGCAGATAGGCTTCCGGCTCGCGCACGGCAGCGCGGTCGGCGCCCAGCCAGCGGATGAACGCCTCCTGCACCGCATCCTCGGCATCGGCGACCGAGCCGAGTATGCGGTAGGCGACGCGCACCAGCCGGGGCCGCAACGGATCGAAGCTCGCGGCGGCATCCGGCTGGGGCGCGGCGGCGTTCATCAGGCGGCTGCCTTCGCCGGTATGTCGTACCAGAGGCCGAACCCCACCGCGAGGCGGTTCCAGCCGTTGATGACGTTGATGATGAGGGTGAGCTTCACCTGCTCCTCCGCGCTGAAATGTGCCTGCAAGTCCGCACGGGCCTGCGCGTGGCCATGCCCTTCCGAGATGCGCGTGAGCGCCTCCGTCCACGCCAGCGCGGCGCGCTCGCGGTCGGTATAGCAGGGCGCCTCGCGCCAGGCAGGGAGCAGATAGAGGCGCTGCTCGCTCTCGCCCTGCGCGCGGGCATCGACCGAGTGCATGTTGATGCAGTTGGCGCAGCCGTTGATCTGCGAGGAGCGGATCTTGACCAGCTCCACCAGCGCGGGCTCAAGGCTGGCGTTGGCGGCGTTGGAGAGCGCCATCCAGCTTTTCATGAGTTGCGGGGCGGCTGCATAGGGATCGAGCGTAGCGGTCATGTCTTCGTCCTTTTTCCGTGACTGTGCCTTCAAGACGAGCGAGCCGCGCGGATTGTGACATGGCCGCGAAAAAATCGACTGCTTGCGACACTGCACGGCCCTAGACAGCCCCCCGGCCCGCTCGCTATCGCCCCTGCTTCACCCGAATCCCCTTTTCACCCATCGGAGACCCGTTTCCATGAGCGACCCGAATATCGCCGCAGACCAGTTGCGCCTTCTCATCGAGCGGATCGAACGCCTCGAAGAAGAGAAGAAGGGCATCGCCGACGACATCAAGGACGTCTATCTGGAAGCCAAGGCCACCGGCTACGACACCAAGACGATTCGCGCCATCGTCCGCCTGCGCAAGATGGAAAAGCACGATCGCCAGGAAGCCGAGGCCCTGCTGGAAACATACAAGGCCGCTCTCGGCATCGAGTGATCGGGGCGCAGGGCGAGGCGAGGCCGCAAAGGAGACAGACATTCATGCATCTCATCGGTTCGCTCGCATCGCCTTTCGTTCACCGCTGCCTGATCGCCGCCCGCGCCAAGGGGCATGACCTCCCCGTCTCTCCGCCGCCGGGCGGCTCGATGCAGAGCGCGGAATTCCAGGCGGTGAGCCCGACGGGGCGCATCCCCGTACTGGCGCTCGACGATGGCAGCCATATCTGCGAATCGGCCGCCATCGTCGCCTATCTCGACGAAACGCTTGACGGCCCGGCGCTGCTGCCCGCCGCGCCGGCCGCCCGCGCTCATCTGCGTGAGATCGAGACCATCGCCATCGGCGAGGTGGCCGCGGGATTGCGGCCGGTGATGGTTCACCGCATCTTCCGCGTGTCGCAGAACGAGCCGCGCGTGGCCGCCGGCGTCGAACAGGCGGAGAAGGGCGCCGCTGCGTTGGCCCGGCTGATGGCGGACGCGGCGCTGCCCGGAGAGACGATCAGCCTCGCCGACGCGGCGCTGACGCCGTTCACGACGCTTCTCACCATCATCGCCGACCAGCCGGAGATCGCCGACCTGCTGGCGCGCCACGGCTTCCTTTCCGCCTATCTGGAGCGCGCCCTCCGCAACCCGCTGCTCGCGCGCACCAATGGCGAGATGAAGGAGGGGTTCGCCGCGATCCGCGCCCGGATAGCCGCCGCGGCGGCTGCGGGCTGAAGCTGGCGCGACAGTGCCCGGTGATGCTTAAACGCGATCTACACGACGACACAGAATGAAAAGCGCGCTTTGTGCTCCCGCACAGGCAGGAGCCCAGGGCGGCAAGGGAACCCGGCGGGCCCCTGGACTCCTGCTTTCGCGGGAGAACGGGCGCGATCTGGAACGGAAACTCCCTCGGGAACGAGAACGCTTCCGATCCATGGCGAGCCCCTTTGCCGGCCACACGCGATCGTCGCAGCAGAAAGGCCGGGCCCTGTTGCGTGAAGCCCAGGTCTCTTGAAGCGGGGCCATCGGATTGCGCGCGCCTCACGCGCCAAGCCCTTCGACATGGGCGCGCGGAGCAGATAGAGTCCCGCGCCTGTGACAGCTACGGAATCGAGAGGAGAGAGCGGATGACGGACGGACCATGGGGCGGTGGCCAGCAAGGCGAGATGCCAGCAGATGAGATGCCAGATGGTATGATCGTCACCACCACCCACAGCATCGACGGCCGGCCGGTGCAGCGCTACTGCGGCGTCGTGACCGGCGAGGTGATCGTCGGCGCCAATCTGTTCCGCGACCTGTTTGCCAGCGTGCGTGACATCGTCGGCGGCCGCTCGGGCGCCTATGAGCAGGTGCTCGGCCGCGCCCGCGAGGAAGCGCTCTCCGAATTGCGCGGGCGCGCCGCGTCGCTCGGCGCCAATGCCGTCATCGGCATCGACCTCGATTATGAGGTGATCGGCTCCAGCGGCTCGATGCTGATGGTCTCGGCCACCGGCACGGCGGTGGTGGTCTGAGCGCGATGACGGGACGGGTCGCGATCATCACCGGCGCGGGCAGCGGCATCGGCCGCGCCGTCGCCATCACGCTGGCCGCGCGGGGCTACCGGCTGGCGCTCGCCGGGCGCCGCGCCGATGCGCTGGAGGAAACGGCCGCGCTGGCCGGGGACGCCGTGGAAGCGCCGCTCTGCGTGCCGACGGACGTGACCGACGCGGCCTCGGTCAAGGCGCTGTTCGATGGCGCGGTCGCGCGGTTCGGGCGGGTGGACCTGCTGTTCAACAATGCCGGGCTCAACGGCGGGCGCTTCCAGATCGAGGAGATGGACCCGGCGCTGTTCCGGCAGGTGGTCGATACCAACCTGACCGGCGTGTTCCTCTGCCTGCAAGCCGCCTTCCGCGTGATGAAGGACCAGACGCCGCGCGGCGGACGCATCGTCAACAACGGCTCCATCTCCGCCTATAGCCCGCGCCCGGACACCGTGGCTTATTGCGCCAGCAAGCACGGCGTCTCCGGTCTCACCAAGGCCGCCTCGCTGGAGGGGCGTAAATATGACATCGCCGTCGGCCAAATCGACATCGGCAACGCCGCCAGCGCCTTCTCCGAACATTTCGCGCGCGGCGTGCCGCAGGCCGATGGCCGGCTGGTGCCCGAGCCGGTGATGGACGCCTCGCTGGTGGGCGACGCGGTCGCCTATATGGACAGCCTGCCGCTCGACGCCAATATCTTCGAGCTGACGGTGATGCCGACCAAGATGCCGTTCATCGGACGGGGCTGAGCGGGTCGGGCGCGAACATTATCAGGGCAGGTCCACCAGCGGGTCGGAACCGGGATGGGGATCATCAATCAGACCCCATCCGCTCCCATCGACAGCAAGCCAGGTCGAGTAACTGCGCCATTGCGCGCCGCGCCGCTGTTGCCAGCGACAGACGAACTCGGTTGGTTCATCCTCTATCGGCGCGCAATGGATCGCGCGAAGGTCGACGGCCTCAACCGTGCGACCGGTCCCACCTGGAGTCGTGTCATGCCGCGTCAGCGCCGCCGCCAATTCTTTCGAACTCGGCTCCTCGGCGTAGGCAGGCACGGCGCCAAGCAGAACTGTAGAAAGTGATACCAGCCAAGGCAGCGCTTTCACGAGGCCTATCCCGCCTTGGCCACGCCGACCAGTGCCGGGCGCAACAGGCGATCCTTAATCATGTAGCCGGCCTGCATCTCCTGCACGATGGTGCCGGGCGCGGCATCGGACGGGATCTCCACCATCGCCTGATGGCGATTGGGATCGAGCGGTTCGCCGAGCGAAACGATCTTCTCGATGCCGTTCTTGCGGAACACGCTCTCCAGTTCCTTGGCGGTCGCTTCCAGGCCGAGGACGAGAGCCTTCATCCCCTCCGCCTCGCGCTGCTCCGCGGGAATCGCGTCCAGCGCGCGCGTGAGGTTGTCGGCCACGGAGAGCACGTCCCGCGCGAAGCCGGTCGCGGCATAGGCGCGCGCATCCGCCAGATCCTTCTCCAGCCGGCGGCGGACGTTCTGGGTATCCGCCAGCGCGTAAAGCGTCTCCTGCTTCGCGGCGGCAAGCTCATCCTCCAGCGCGGCGATGCGCGCGGCGGCCTCATCCGCGCCGGTCGCCGGCGCAGCGGTCGCGGCTTCCGCCTGATCGGCCGCGAGGGTCTGGTTCTCGTCTTTCGTCTCGTCAGTCATGATCTTCCGTCATTGCATCAATTTGGTGAGGGTCTGTGCCGTGAAGTCCACCATGGGGACGATGCGGGCATAGTTCAACCGGACAGGGCCGATCACGCCGACCACGCCGATCACGCGGCCGCCCGGCCCCCGGTAAGGGGCGGCTATGACCGAAGAACCGCTCAGGGAAAAGAGCTTGTTCTCCGATCCGATGAATATCTTGGTCGCCGCGCCGTCCCGCGCGCTGTCCAGCAGGCGGGCGATCTCGCTCGTGCTCTCGATTTCGTCGAGAAGCTGGCGGACCCGCTCCAGATCGTCGGCCGCGTGCTCGTCGATGAGATTGGCCTGCCCCCGCACGATCAGCACCGGACGGTCCTCCGGATCGCGGCTCCACGCGGCCAGCCCGCGCGCGATCAGGTTGCGCGCCGCCGCATCCAGTGCGTCGCGGCCCTCGGCGATCTGGCGGGCGAGCAGCGCCTGCGCCTCGGCCAGCGTGCGGCCGGCCGCATGGGCGGAGAGGTAGTTGGCCGCCTCGATCAGCATCGACGGGGTGGTACCGGGCGGCAGATCGATCACCCGATTCTCGACGCTGCCGTCCGCGCCGACCAGCACGGCCAGCGCCTGCGTGGCGGAGAGCGGCACGAAACCGAATTGCTTGAGCACCACGTCACGGTGCGGCACCATCACCAGCCCGGCGCAGGCCGAGAGGCCGGAAAGCAGCGCCGAGGCGGTATTGAGCGCGTTCTCGATCGGCCCCTCGCCGGTCAGTTGCCGCTCGATGGCGCGCTTGTCCTCCTCCTGCGGCTCGCCAGCCTGCATCATCGCGTCGACGAACAGGCGCAGCCCGGTATCGGTCGGCATCCGCCCGGCCGAGGTATGCGGGGCGGCGAGCAGCCCGGCCTCCTCCAGATCCTGCATGACGTTGCGGATGGATGCGGGCGAAAGGTTGAGGCCCGACAGCCGGCTGATCGTGCGCGAGCCCACCGGTGCCCCGTCGTTCAGATAGGACTGGACGACGAGCCGGAAAATCTCGCGCGCGCGATCGCTCAGCTCGTAAACCGCAGGGTCGGACATAAACCCAAGTTAGGTGTCCGCTGGACTTTCCTCAACCGCCGACTAGACAGATCGACAGCAGAATTGGCACGGGCGCGGAAAGTCATATGGCAAGCGAAACGTACGGCAAGATGATACGCCACTTGCAGCGCCCCGGAGCACTCATAATTCTCTTCCTGCTGGCCAATTTCGCATTCCTGCTACGCTTTGCCGATCGCGACGGCTATGAAGGCGATGATCTCAATAGCATCCTGCCGATGGCGCATCTCGATGCAGCCAAGCAAGGATCGCTACTTATCTACCGTTATGCATGGCAACCTCTGTCCTATGAGGCAGGTGCCATCATCTGGAGACTGTTTGGAACACCGAATGCGGTCTTCCTGATGGCGCCGGCGGCAGGCGCGTTAGCGCTCGGCTTGATGCTGTGGTGGCTCTACCGTGAAGGGCGGTCGCCCACGCCCTTCTTGATGGCACTTATCGCACTGGTGGGGATACCCGAACTCTGGTATTCCGCACTCTACTATAATTCAACGGTCCTCGGCATGCCGTTGCTTGCTAGCGCGCTGCTGCTTGCGCGCGGCGGCGGAGGGATAGTACATGCGGCCGTGGCCGGACTGCTGACAGGATTCGCGATCCTGATGCGGATCGATTTCATCCTCATCTGCCCGTTGCTTGCCATGGCTGCCTGGCCGCGCGGCGCGGGATTGACCCGCCCTATCGCGGTCGCCGCCGGGGTCGTAGCCGTCCTGATCGGTGCGGCTGCCATGGGCCTGCTGGATTTTGAAGAGATTGTCCGCATCCAAGCGCTCGGCGCCGCCGAAATTTCGGCCAAAAGCACGATGGCGGGGTGGGATCTTCGCACTAAGATCTTCGTTCTCACGGTCACCCTCAGCCCGGTTGGCTGGCTGCTGCTCCTTATCGGCCTGCCGTGCCTTCTTACGACCGCAGCGCGGAAGCGCAGTTGGCGGGCACTCGGCTGGTGCGCCACCGCCTTACCTGCCCTTTATCCGCTGTTCAGCATGCTCAGCCCAAAATATATCCTACCCCTCGCCCCTTTCCTGCTGTTGCTTTTCGTGCGGACCCAGGAGGTTGTGACGGAATGGCTGGCGGGGCGATGGCAGCCATGGCTGCGCGGCGGTTTGATCGCCGCCGCTACGACGCCGATCATTCTCTCCGTCTCGCCAATGGGCCATGCGCCGTTCTTAATGCTGGGCCTGACCCCGCTCCGGCCAATCGGCACTCATGACGGCCCGCGCGGTTATGGTGGCTATCTGTGGCAAATGATAGCAACCGATGCGCAGATCGAACGGACCGCTGAACAGCGTGCGGCCGCGCAACTGGAACAGAACTTGCTCACGGGGACACCCCGGCGCATGCAGATCCTCGGTGGCGAAAACTACTTCGATCGCGGCGGTATCGGCTGGCGCCACCTACAACTGGCTCTCGAGAAGCGTGATATCCATGGCACCCTCATCGCGCCCCACACATTACTCTTCGATCTCGGTCCGGGAAGGCGGATCGTTCTGGCCCATGCGCCGCTTGCGATGACCGAGGGATACGAGACCATCGACTTGCGCGAGAACGCTGGCGAAATTCGCTGAATGCGTTTCAGGCGCTCTGCGCAATGAGGTAGACGCCAAGGCAAATAAGCCCCAAGCCGATCACGCGCGTCGCCGTCACTGTCTCGCCCAGGAAGATGACTGCGCTGCCCACTGCGATGACGTAGCCCAGGGATGCCATGGGATAGGCGGCTGAAACCGGCACACGGGAAAGGACGCCCAACCACAAGGCAATGCTGCCACCGAACAGGATAAGACCGGCCCAAAGATAGGCATTGCTGGCCAGATGTATGCCAAGCGCGATCGGCTCGGCCAGTGGCGGCGTCGGTGCTGCGATGAGCATCGCCTTGCGAAGAGCCACCTGCGCAAAGGCGTTGAGCGTGACGCTGACGAGAATAAGGACGAAGAGGCCGATGCTCATCTGCGATTAGTCCCATTGCAAGAGGTCACCATCACACATCCGTGAACAGATGGATGGGAATGTCGATCAAAGCGGCGGCTAACAGGACGAGCGCCGAGATTATAAGCAACGCGAGAGTGACCCTGTCCTTCATGCAGAACACGATTGGGTCGTCATCCATATGGCCACGCCGCGCCATAAAAAGGACGCGGTTGAGCAGATAGAGCAAGATAGGGCAAAGCAGCCACAATATCTCCGGGCTTTCATAGCGGTCCCGCACATAGGACTGGGTCGTGTAAATACAGAGCACGAGCGAGGCGCAGAAGCTGCTGGCGCTCGCCATTCCGCCCAACACTTCGATATCGACGGCGTAATAGCCGCGACCAGCGATCTTACCGTCAACCTCGATCCGTGTTCCCGTCAGTTCGGCACAGCGCTTAGCGACGGCGAGCGTGATAAAACAGAACATTGAGAAGGCAAGTAACCAGCTCGAAATGGGGATGCCTGCAGCAATCGTGCCGGCAACGATCCGCAGCGTGTACAGACCGCTCAGTGTAATGACGTCAGCCAGCGCCGCACGCTTGAGGCGGAAGGAATAAGCGAGTGTGACGACGACATAGGTGGCCAGCGCCACCATGAAGGCCGGACCGAGCACCCAGGCCACACCAACTGCCACCGCCGATAGCAGCGCAACCGCAGCCACCCCCACAGCAATACTCACCGCACCGCTGGCAAAGGGCCGCTGGTTCTTGCGAGGGTGGGCGCGGTCGGCGTCGAGGTCGAGCAGATCGTTGATCATATATGTGGCTGACGCCATCAGCGAGAAGCTGACGAACGCCAGCACGACCTTCCCGAGCGCGCCGAAATCGAGCAGTTGGTGGGCAGCCGCGATGGAAACGAACAATAGCAGGTTTTTTAACCACTGATGCGGCCGGGCCGCCCTTATGAGGCCGGAGAAGGGCGATGCCTCATCCTTGTCGAATATCCGGCCCGACACATGCCCTGGCAGCCGATTGACCAGAACGCGCGCGCGCCGTCCGGCAAAATGCGCCATGCGTGCAGCGCGCCAAGCCGGCAGGTCGGCCGCAAGGTCGCCAACATAATCGTAACTGCCCTTGCCATGGCGCTCCACAAGCAGCTCTGCCTTTCGCACGCCCTTGTAATTCATCCTGTTGCTGCCGATGACCTCGTCGAACAAACCGAGATGAGTAGCGACCTTATCCGCCCATGCCTGGGGTGACGCTGTAACGAGATGGATCTCGCGGCCGGCGTCCCTCTCGTCGCGCAGATAATCAACCAGATCCTCACGATAGGGAAGCAGATCGCAGCGGATGGGAATGGCTTCGGCAAGACGTTCCTTCAGATAAGCCCGGCCATACCACAACCAGAGCAACAGGTGGAAAATCGCGAGCGGCGAACTTTTGAGATAGTGGATCACTGCTTCATGGAGCAGGTCCGTGCGGATAAGCGTGCCGTCAAGATCGACACAAAGTGGCCTTTTTGCTCCGGTCTCCTCGCCCACGAGACCCGTTACGGCAACATCACTCGTCCCATCTCGTTGCATTCAAGTGAGTCCTCGGTTGCCGGGTGCCGCAGCCGCCCCAATCCACTGCCAGTGGCGCCCGTCTATGGCAAGGCCAAGTTAAGCTTGTGTTTCCCGCGCATTGCCAACACCGCACGCGTGTCGCCACGCCGGCCTTGCATGCGCCCGACCGGCTGACCTAAAGGGCGGCGTTCTCCACATCGAAAGGCTGTTCCCGATCATGCGTCCATCCGGCCGTGCCCCCGACGAAATGCGTGCCATCCAGATGGCGCCGGGCTTCACCGTGCATGCGGAGGGGAGCTGCCTCGTCTCCTTCGGCGAGACGCGGGTGCTGTGCACCGCCAGCGTCGAGGAGCGCGTGCCGCCCTTCCTGCGCGGCAAGGGCGAGGGCTGGGTGACGGCGGAATATGGCATGCTGCCCCGCGCCACCCATACGCGCGGCAGCCGCGAGGCGGCCAAGGGCAAGCAATCCGGCCGCACGCAGGAAATTCAGCGCCTGATCGGCCGCTCGCTGCGCGCGGTGGTGGACCTGAAGGCATTGGGCGAGCGGCAGATCACGCTCGATTGCGACGTGATCCAGGCCGATGGCGGCACCCGCACCGCCAGCATCTCCGGCGCGTGGGTCGCGCTGCGCCTCGCGGTCGACAAGCTGATCGCCTCCGGCCAGCTCACCGCCGACCCGATCCAGGCCAAAGTCGCCGCCGTCTCCTGCGGCATCTATCAGGGCGCGCCGGTGCTCGATCTCGATTATATCGAGGACAGCAACGCCCATGCCGACGCGAATTTCGTGCTGCTGTCGGACGGCAATATCGCCGAGGTGCAGGCGACCGCCGAGGGCGCCACCTATGACGAGGAAGCGCTGCTACGCCTGCTCCGCCTCGCCCGCATCGGCTGCACCCGCATCTTCGAGGCGCAGGACAAGGCGACGGGGCGCTGAGGCCGACAATCTCATGACCCGCACGCTCGCCCCCGGCCGTCTCGTCATCGCCAGCCACAATGCGGGCAAGGTGCGCGAGATCACGGCGCTGCTCGGCCCCTATGGCATGGAGCCGGTCTCAGCCGGCGCGCTCGGCCTGCCCGAGCCGGCGGAGACGGGCACGACCTTCGCCGAGAATGCGCGGATCAAGGCGCTCGCCTCCGCCACGGCCGCCGGCCTGCCGGCGCTGGCCGACGACAGCGGGCTGGAGGTGAGCGCGCTGGGCGGCCGCCCCGGCGTCTATACCGCCGACTGGGCGGAACGGCAGTGGTTCGAGGGGCCCAAGGGGCGCGACTGGTATATGGCGATGGGCAAAGTCGAGGGCCTGCTCGCCCAGATCGGCCCGGATGCGGATCGGTCGGCGGCGTTCGTCTGCACGCTCTGCCTTGCCTGGCCGGACGGGGAGACGGCGCTGTTCGAGGGACGCGCCGGGGGGACGCTGGTGTGGCCGCCGCGCGGCACGCTCGGCTTCGGCTATGATCCTGTGTTCCAGCCGCTCGGCGCCACGCTGACCTTCGCGGAAATGCCGCCGGCGGAGAAGCACGCGATCAGCCACCGCGCACACGCGTTCGCGGCGCTGGTCGCGGCCTTGTTCTGAATGGCCGCACGGCACCGCGACGTTACGAATCTCGTGCGTTATTAACCGGATGGTGAACTCCCGCGCAGACAATGAGCAGCGCTTTATCGGAAGGACGATTATGCCGGCCAGGCTGTTCAAGGAACATCGCGAGATCAACGAGGCGGCGGACACGCTGCTTGCCATGGTGAGGCGCACCCCGCGGCCGTCGATGGAGGCGGTCAGCCAGTTGCGCGCGCGCATCGGCAGCCTCACCCTCAGCCATCTGCGCAACGAGGCGATGCTGGTCATCAGTCCGCTGCTCGCCAGCGGGCGGATCGACGAGTTGCCGGAAGGGCGGCAGGTCCTCTCCGAAATCCACGAGCTGCGCGCCGCTTACTCCAACCATATCCGGGACTGGACGCCGCAGACCATCACCAGCGACTGGGCCGGCTATACCAGGGCCGTGGCCGAGCTGACCGCGCTGCTCAAGATCATGTTCGCCCGCGAGGAGGAGCATCTCCACATGCCGGCCATCAAGCTGCTCTATCCCGAGGCGGTGGCCGAGGCGATGCGCGCGACCGGCTGACTTTCGCGCGCGGGGCGCTATAGCGCCCGGATGACCGCGCCGCCGCCCCTTGCGCTCTACATTCACTGGCCGTTCTGCGTCGCCAAATGCCCTTATTGCGACTTCAACAGCCATGTCCGTGAGTCGGTCGACCAGGATGCGTGGCGGGCGGCGCTGCTCGCCGACCTCGCGCATGAGGCGACGCTGCTGCCGGGGCGGACGCTCGGCTCCATCTTCTTCGGCGGCGGCACCCCCTCGCTGATGTCGCCCGCCACCATCGCCGCGCTGATCGACGCGGCGGCGGGGCACTGGGCCTTCGCCTCCGATATCGAGATTAGCATGGAGGCCAACCCCAACAGCGCCGAGGCTGCGCGGTTCGCGCAGGCCGCCGCCGCCGGGGTCAACCGCCTCTCGCTGGGCTTGCAGGCGCTCGACGATGCCGCGCTGCGCTTCCTCGGCCGCGCGCATGACGTGGCCGAGGGGCTGGCGGCGCTGGAGGCCGCGCAGCGCAGCGTGGACCGGGTGAGCATCGACCTCATCTACGCCCGGCCGGGCCAGAGCCTCGCCGATTGGGAGGCCGAGCTGCGCCGCGCGATCGGCTTCGGCACCGGGCATCTCTCGCTCTATCAGCTCACCATCGAGCCGGGCACGCGGTTCGAGACGGACGTGCGGCACGGCGCCTTCGCCCCCGCCGACCCGGACCATGCCGCCGACCTCTATGAGTTGACGCAGGCGATGACATTGGCGGCGCGCCGCCCGGCTTACGAGGTCTCCAACCACGCCGCGCCGGGGCAGGAGAGCCGCCACAACCTCGCTTACTGGCGCTACGCCGATTATGCCGGCGTCGGCCCCGGCGCGCATGGCCGGCGCGGCGGCATCGCCACGGTGCGCCATCGCAAGCCGGAGAACTGGCTCTCTGCCCTCGCCCGCAATAGCCACGGGATCAGCGCGGAGCGCGATCTCCCCCCCGCCGAGCGCGCCGGCGAAGCGCTGATGATGGGGCTGCGGCTGGCCGAAGGGGTTGACCTTGCCGCTCTGGCGGCGCGCACCGGCACGGCGCGGGAGGCTTTGATCGACGGGGCAGCAGTGGCGCGGCTCACCGAGGCCGGACTGATGCGCCGCACAGGCACACGGATCGCGGTGACGCCGGCCGGAATGCTGCTGCTCGACCGCATATTGGCGGAGATCGTGGCGGTATAAGGCTCGGCCCGCCCACATGGCCACTGACTCATGTTCAAGCGGCCGATGCTGGCGCGGCCCGCCCGCATATCGGCCCACCCGCATGGACCGATCTACCTCCATAGAAACGCCGTGCTCCTGCTTTCGCAGGAGCATTGTTTGGGTTCGCCCACCCCTCCCGTTCGTGTCGAGCGAAGGCGAGACACGCCGAACACTATCCTCGCATATCCCGCTCGCCACCCAAGCCACTCGCTGCCGCGTGCCCCCCACAATACTTGCAGCCGCCGCCCGCTTGTGGAACAGCAACAGCCGCAAACAAGGGAGGCCCGACCATGGCGAACGGAGGCGCGCGGCGCAGCAGCAACATCGCCCTGCTCATCGACGCGGACAATGCGCGGCCGGGCGATCTCGACACAGTGCTGACCATCCTCGGCGACCTCGGCACGGTCAATATTCGCCGCGCCTATGGCAACTGGAAGAAGCCCGGCCTCTCCGGCTGGTCGGCCATCGTGCTGCGCCACGCCATCGAGCCGCAGCAGCAGTTCGACGTCACCAAGGGCAAGAACGCCACCGACATGAAGATGACGATCGACGCCATGGACCTGCTCTATGCCGGCCATGTCGACGGCTTCGGCATCATGTCGAGCGACAGCGATTTCATGCCCGTCGCCACCCGCATCCGCCAGAACGGCCTGCCGGTCTACGGCTTCGGCTCGGACCGGACGCCGGAGGGCTTCCGCCAGGCCTGCACCCGCTTCATCGACGTCGCCGCGATGGCGGCTGCCGAAAAGACCGATACCGCGCCGCAGACGCTGCCGATCGACACGGAGCTGGTGACGTTGCTCGGCGACGCGTGGAAAGCCTCCAAACGCGACGACCGCGGCTTCGCCAGCCTTGCCGAGATGGGCCAGCGCGTCGCCAACCGTTCCTCCTTCGACGCCCGCAGCTTCGGCTTCTCGCGCCTCTCCGATCTGGTGGAATCGCTGCCCAATTTCACCACCGAACGGCGCGAAAATGGCGCGCTGTTCGCCCGGCGGGTGCGATGAAGCACCCGCGAACCCCCAGAACCGGCGCCGTTCTCCCCATAAGCGCACAACCATGACCCAAAAGAACACCGTACTCCTGCGCAGGCAGGAGCCCATGGCGGAAAAGAACCGCTTGGGCGTCCTGGGCTCCGGCCTGCGCAGGAGCATCGCATGGTCTCATCTGAGCGGGAAGAACCCTGGCGCGCGGCCTACTTAAGACGCATGAGCACCGGAAGCGCGGCGCCGCCATGCGCAGGCCGCTGGAACCGAATGTCGATCCCCCCCTTAGGCGCTGTCTGCATTCAGATGATGAGCTGACGGAGTCGCAGACGACCGCAGGGCAAAATAGCGGGTTTGCGTGACCCGAAACGCAGGGACCTTTCGGTCCATGAGCACCGCAAGCGCGCAGAGCCGCCAGCGCAGGCCGTCAGGGATGAAGGCAGACCGCGCCTAGAACAGCATCGCCACCGTGTGCAGCGCCACACCCACCAGCCCGCCGACCAGTGTGCCGTTGATGCGGATATATTGCAGGTCGCGCCCCACCGCGTTCTCCAGCCGGTCGGTGACGGTGCGCGCGTCCCAGCCGCGCACCGTCTCGGAGACGAGCGTGACGATGCCGCTGCCGTAGCGCGCCGCCGTGCCAGCCGCGACACGGCGGGCGAAGCGGTTGACGAGGCTCTTGAGCGCCGGGTCGTCGCGCAGCATCTCGCCGATCTGGCGGGTCGCCTCGCCCAGCCGCCCCGCCAGCACCGCCTGCGGATCGCGCGCGGCGCGCAGCAGCCCGGCGCGCGCGGCCTGCCACAGCCCGTCAAGCCAGTGCTGGATCGCCGGGTTGGCGATCATCTCGTCGCGGACGCGGTCGACCCGCGCCTGCATCTCCGGGCTGTGCTGGAGGTCATAGGCGAGCGCCATCAACCCCTCCTCCACCTTGACGCGCAGGCTGTGACCGGGGTCCTCCGCCGCTTCCTGAAGCAGCTTATCCAGCCCCTCGATGATCTTGTTGGCCAGCGTCTCGTCAAGGCCGGTGAAGCGCATGATCGTGCCCGAGCGCTCGTGCACCATCTGGCGGATCAGCGGGCCGTTCGCCTCCAGCGTGCGCGCGCCCCAGCGGATGAACGCGTCCATCACCGGCTGGTGGCGCCCATCCTTCATCGCGGCGGTGAGTATCTGGCCGAGCAGCGGCGCGACCTTGAGCTGGCCGATCCGCTGGACCAGCGCGCCCTTGACCATGCCGCCCAGCCGCTCGTCGTCGAGCGCCTCCAGACTGTCCGCCAGCAGGCGCGAGGCGCCCCGCCGCAGCCGGTCGTCGCCGGCCGAAGGCGCCGCCAGCAGCCGCCCGGCGGCGCCCGCCACGTCGAGCCGCTTCATCCGCCGCGCGACGACGGCGGGGGTGAGGAAATTATCGCGCAGAAAGCTCGCCAGCGTGTCGCCGATGCGGTCCTTGTTGCGCGGGATGATCGCGGTATGCGGGATGGGCAGGCCAAGCGGGTGGCGGAACAGCGCCGTCACCGCGAACCAGTCGGCCAGGCCGCCGACCATCGCCGCCTCGGCGAAGGCGCGCACAAAGCCGATGGCCGGGTGCATCCCCTCGGTGCTGCGGGCGGCGACGTAGAACGCGGCCATGACGATCAGCAGGCCCGTGGCGACGATACGCATCTGCCGCGCGCCGTTGACCGCGATCGCCTTCATTGCTGTCTGTCGCCGCTCATGGTCCGCCTGTCATGCCGCCGGAGCGGCCGCAACACAATATATGGGAGACAAGCCGTGGGCGGCGGCTTTGGTTCCAGCCTTACTCAGCCGGCTGGGCGGCGCCATGCTCGCCCTTGCCATCATAGGTCAGGATCTTGCGACGCAGCCACGGGCCGAGACGCTTCTCCATGCCGTCCGCCAGACTGAACGCCGCCGGCACGATCGCCAGCGTCAGCAGCGTCGAGAGCACGAGGCCGCCGATCACTGTGACACCCATCGGCGAGCGCCAGGCGCCATCGCCGGTGAGCGAGAGCGCGGTCGGCACCATGCCCGCCGTCATCGCCACCGTGGTCATCACGATCGGCTGCGCACGCTTGTGCCCGGCCTGCATGATCGCCTCGAACTTGGGCACGCCGCGGTCCATCTCCTCCAGCGCGAAGTCGATGAGCAGGATGGAGTTCTTGGCAACGATGCCGAGCAGCATCAGCAAGCCGATATAGACCGGCAGCGAGATGGGATCGCCCAGCAAGAGCAGGAACAGGAGGCCGCCCAACGGCGCCAGCGCCAGCGAGCACATGTTCACAAGCGGCGAGATGAAGCGCTTGTAGAGCAGCACCAGCACCGCGAACACCAGCAGCACGCCGGACGCCACCGCGATGATGAAGTTGACGATCAGCTCCTGCTGCCAGCGATCGTTGCCGACCGCCTCGTTGGTGACGCCGGCGGGCAGGTCCTGCATCGTCGGCAATTGCTTGATCGCGTTCATCACCGGGCCCTTGACGGCGCCCTTGGCGAGGTCCGCGCCAACGAAGATGCGCCGCTGCTGGGCATAGCGCTGGATGGTCGTCGGCCCGGCGCCGAAGGTGATCTCGGCCACCCGGCTCAACGGCACCGAGCCGCCCGCCGCGGTCTGCACCGGCAGGTTCTCGATGGTGGAGATATCGCGGCGCGAGGATTCGGGCAGCATCACACGGATCGGCACCTGCCGGTCGGAGAGCGAGAATTTGGCGCTGTTCTGGTTGATGTCGCCCAGCGTCGCGATGCGGATGGTCTGGCTGAGCGCGGACGTGGTCACGCCGAGCTGCGCGGCCAGGTCGAGCCGGGGCCGGATAATCAGCTCGGGCCGCTGCATGTCCGCGTTGACGCGCGGCGCCACCACGTCGGGCAGCGCCTTCATTTCCTCGGCCAGCTTGGCCGCCGTCGCCTCCAGCACCTTGGGGTCCGAGCCGGAAAGCATGACGGAGATATCGCGCCCGGTGCCCGCGCCGCCCTGCTGCGAGGTGAAGCTCACCCGCGCATCCGGGAAGGCGGCGAGCTGCGGCGCCAGCGCACGCTCGAACTCGATGCTGGAGCGCTTGCGGTCCGCCTTGAGCGTGATGAAGATGCGGGCATTGCCTTCCTGCACATTCTCCATCGCCATCTCGACCTCCGGCTGGCGCGCGATGAGCGCGGCGACGCGATCGGCCACGGCCTCGGTCTGCCGGATGGTGGTGCCGGGAACCATCTCGATGTTGATACGGCTGAAGTCGTTGTCCTGATTCGGCTGGAACTGCTGCGGCATCGACATGAGCAGCGCGACGGTTATGCCGAACGCCCCCAGGCCGATCAGCATCATCCACCGGCGATGGTTGAGCGACCAGCGCAGCAGACCCATATAGCGGTCCATCAGCCAGCCCTCGCCATGCTTTTCCTCGCCATGAGGTTCGAGGAAATAGGCGGCGACCATCGGCGTAATCATGCGCGCGACGGCCAGGCTGATGAGCACGGAAATGACGACCGTGAAGCCGAAATTCTTGAAGAACTGGCCGGAAATGCCCGGCATCAGGCCGACCGGCACGAACACCGCCACGATGGAGAAGGTGGTCGCCACCACGGCAAGGCCGATCTCGTCGGCCGCGTCGATCGCTGCCTGATAGGCCGATTTGCCCATGCGCATATGGCGCACGATATTCTCGATCTCCACGATCGCGTCGTCGACCAGCACGCCCGCCACCAGCCCGAGCGCCAGCAGCGAGAGAGAGTTCAGGTTGAACCCCATCAAATCCATGAAGAAGAAGGTGGGGATCGCCGCCAACGGGATGGCGATGGCGCTGATCGCCGTCGCCCGCCAGTCGCGCAGGAAGATGAACACCACGATCACGGCGAGGACGGCACCCTCGATGATCGCGTGCATCGAGCTGTGATACTGATCCTTGGTGTAGTTCACGCTGGTGAAAAGCTGGCGGAACTTGACGCCCGGATTCTCCTGCTCCAGCTTCTGGAGCGCGGCCATGCTGTCGTCATACACGTTCACGTCCGAGGCGCCCTTGGCACGCTCGATCGAGAAGGTGACGACCTGCTTGCCGTCCACCTTGGAAAGCCGCTTCTGCTCGCCGTAGCCGTCCGAGACGGTGGCGATCTCGGAGAGCAGCACCGAGTGGCCGCCGCCCAGCGATATCTGCGTCTGGCCGAGGTCGTAGGCATCCCGCGCATTGCCCAGCACGCGCACCGACTGGCGCGACCCGGCGATCTCCGCCTGGCCGCCCGCCGCATTCATATTGACCTGCCGCAGCGTCTGGTTGACCTGCGACGCCGTCACGCCGAGCGACTGCATGCGCGCCGGGTCCAGAATGACGCGGATCTCGCGATCGACGCCGCCGCCGCGGCTCACCCGCGCCATGCCGGGAATGCCGAGCAACCGCTTGGCGACCGTATCGTCGACGAACCAGCTCAGTTGCTCGATCGTCATGTCGGTCGCCTGCACGGCGAAGAAGGCGATTTCCGTGCCGCCGACCTCGACCTTCTGGACGAACGGTTCCAGAATGCCTTCCGGCAGGTCGCTGCGAATCTGGTCGATCGCGTTCTTCACTTCCTGCACGGCGACGTTGGGGTCCTTGCCGATCTGGAACTGCACGAACGTGTCGCTGCCGCCCTCGCGCGCGGTGGACGAGATTTCGTCGACGCCGTTGATCGCCCGCACCGCCGCCTCGACGCGCTGGGTGATCTGCGTCTCGATCTCGGTCGGCGCGGCGCCGGGCTGGCTGATCGAGATTTGCGCGGCCGGGAAGTCGATGTCCGGATTATCGACCACCGCCATCTTGCTGAACGAGACGATGCCCGCCAGCAGCATCGCCAGAAAAATGACGATGGGCGGCACCGGATTGCGGATGCTCCAGGCGGATATGTTGCGCATCGGCTCTGTCTGTCCTGCTCCGGCTCGGCGGGCGGGCCACCGGCGTTACCGGCGGCGCGCGGCGCCTAACTGCCGCTTTTCTCTAGCTTGGGCTTCACCGTCTCGCCGGGATTGAGGAACCCGCCGGCGTAAAGAACGACCTTCTCGCCGCCGGCCAGTCCATTGGTAATCGCCAGGCCGCTGTCCGTCACCGCGCCGGTCTGCACCGGCCGCCGCTCGACCTTGTCGTCCTTGCCGACCACATAGACGTAGCTGCCGCGCTGGTCGCTCTGCACCGCCGATTCCGGCAGCACCGCCGCCTGCACGCGCTCCATGGCGATGCGCGCATTGGCGAAGCCGCCCGGCCGCAACGCCTCGTTATACGGCACCGCAATGCGAACGATCCCCTGGCGGTTGACCTGATCGACCACCGGCGAAATCTGCCACACCTTACCCTCGAAGCTCCGGGTCATGCCCACCGGCGTCACCTGCGCCGTCGTGCCGACCGTGAGCGCGGCCAGCTCGTTTTCCGAGAGCTGGGCGCGCATCTCCATCTCGCCGCCTTTGGCGATGCGGAACAGCACGCCGCTGCCCGCGCCGACCACCTGACCCGGCTCCACCGCGCGGGTCAGCACCAGCCCGGCCTCGGGCGCGCGGATATCCAGCCGGCCGATCTGCGCGCGCTGCTGATTGAGTTGGGCGATGGCGACATTGACGCGCGCCACGGCGGCATCGCGCGAGGCGGTCTTCTGGTCGATATCGGCCTTGGAGACGAACCCGTCGGCGACCAGCGCCTTGGCCCGGTCGAGATTGTTCTGCGCAAGCTGCGCGTCCGCCTTGGCGACTTCCACGGACGCGGCGAGCTGCGCGAGCTGCTGGGTCTGCACCGAGCGCTCGACGGTGGCGAGGATCTGGCCCTTGCCCACCCAGTCGCCCGGCTGGACGTGCACCGCGATGACGCGGCCGCCCTCGCCCACCACGCCGACGGGCATGTCGACCCGCGCGGCAAGCGATCCGGTGGCGTTGGCAAAGCGCGTCACCGCCTGCTGCCCCGGTATCGCCACCGTCACCAGCGGCACCTGGCTCACGCCCTCGGCAGAGCCCTTGTCCCCGCCCAGCATGCGCATGGCGATGGTCGCGGCGAGCGCCAGCACGGCCACGATCGCGACGATCAGCAGCAGGCGGCGGCGCTTGCGCTTCGTGTCCTCGTCGATCGTCTGGCCGGGCGCCAGCGTCTCGTATTTCACGTTGGTTTCGTAATTCATGAGCTCCGCCATCCTGGCACGTCGAAGCCTCCCGGCGTCGGTCGCTGTATTACCCGAATATATCACTTCCGGCAAGCCGGATTCGAAAATCCTCGCAAATGAAACATTACGGACCGCCCCACCAGCCGCGCACCCGCGACGGTCGCCGCGCAACAGTCACGGCACCCGTCATGAACCGGGCCTGAAGCGGAGTGGCCCATATTATCCGGTTTCTCGTCCGAAATCGGACCATTATGCGGCGACGTGGCGCGCTTTGCCGATTGCGGGGCAGTCCTGTCAAATCATTTCAATCCTGCAAAGAAACGCGGATTGTTCCTTTTCCGCACGCCGATCCGCGCACCGGAGTGGTGTGCGGGGCCGATCCGTGCCAAGATCGCGATGCGGGGCAATGGGAACCGCTCCACCGGCGAACCGTTCGATCCCGCGAGCATCCGCAGGAAGGGGAGTCTGAAACGCCATGGGTCAAATCATCAGTTTCATCGTCGTCGGCCTCATCGTCGGCATTCTTGCCCGCTTCTTCTACCCCGGCCCCGTGCCGATGGGCATGATCGGCACGATCCTGCTCGGCATCGCCGGCTCATTCGTCGGCGGCTTCCTCGCCCGGCTGGTCGGCGGCAAGGATCCCACGCCGCTGCAACCCGCCGGGCTGATCGGCTCGGTGATCGGCGGCATCGTGCTGATCTTCCTGGTCGGCCTGCTCTGAGCGCCGTTTGAGCGCACCGCGCGGTGCATGACCGCACGGGTCTCTACCCCGCCCGGCCTCCCACCAGCATTCTCATGTGGGTAGCCGGGCGGGGGCTTGGCCGGAGCGGTTCTCGAAAATCGCTTTTCCCGATGCCTCAAACGGCCTCTGAGCGGATGAAGGGCGCCCGCATTACCGTGCGGCCGCCCCCGTGCGTCACTGCTCCGGCCGGGGATCGCCGGCAAAGACCGGCAGCGCCGCCACCTCCGCCGCACTGATCGTCAGGCGAAAGAGATCGGTCAGCACCGCGTGATAATCGGCGGCCGAGCCGATGTCCTGAATGCTCGCCTCGCCGCCGCGATAGAGCGCCAGCCGCCGGTCGGTCATCGCCGCAAAGCCGCCGGGCAGCGCGATGCTGACGATCTGGAGCGTGGTGAAGCGCGTGTCCGGCCGGGTCGCGGTCCAATGGTTGCATTGTTCGAGGTCGATCGGCGCGACCGGCGCGAGGTCGAAGCCATATTGCGGCTGCCAGTCGCCGTGCGGCGCCCCGCGTCCGTCCGTCGCCTTCGCCGGCCCGGCCCGCTCCAGCAGCCATTCGCCGGCAAGATCGCCCACCGCGCCGACGCGCCGCAGCCGATGCATCGCGCCGTCCCCGGTTTGCGCGGTCGCCCCGTCGACGAGCGGCAGCGGCGGCACATAGCTCCCGCCAAAACCCGCATCGGCGATCCACGGCATGCCGTCGAGGTCGACGAGCAACAGCACGTGGCTGCGCGGCGGCGTGTCGAGGCCGGGCGCGAGGCCCAGCCACACCCGCGCCAGCAGCGGCCGGTTGGGCATGCCGAGCGCGGCGAGCATGTCGCTGAACAGCCGGTTCTGCTCGAAGCAGTAGCCGCCCCGCTCACGCGTCACCAGCTTGTCGAACGCCGCCTGCGGGTCGATGCGGATCGGCCGGCCCAGGCGCACGTCGAGATTCTCGAAGCCGATGGTCTGGCGATGCGCCGCCTGCAAGCGCGCCAGCCCCTCGGCATCGGGGGTGGGGGCGGCATCCAGCCGCACGCGGCGCAGATAGGCGGAGAGAAGATCGGAGCGAGTCATGGCGGGGGCCGCTGTGGCACGGCGCGCGGCCGCGCTCAATCGTCTGCCGCGGCGCGCTCCCTGTCGTCCCCGCCATGGCCGACGCAGTAGAAGCACAGCTTGTTGCCGTCGAGATCGCGCACATAGGCCGCGTAGAACGCCTGACTGCCGCCCGCGCCGCGCACGCCGGGCGCGCCCTCGTCCGTGCCGCCCAGGTCGAGCGCCTTGTCGTAGAGCGTGCGCACCCGGGCACGCGTGCGCTGGCCCATCGCGATCATCACGCCGTTGCCGGGCGTCGCCGGTTGGCCGTCGGCAGGCTTGGCAACGCCGAAGATCGGCTTGCTCCAGTTGCGCCCCCAGCCGGCCAGATGCGGCATCTCGATCAGGCGGGAGATGCCCACGCTGCCGAACAGCGCATCGTAGAAGGCCAGCGCCCTCTGCAGATCGTTGGTCCCAACGGTGGTGTAGCCGATCATGGATGCCGCTCCGATCCGGCGTTCATGAGCCGCGACTCATGCAGTCCGAACGCCATGGCATATAGCCCGATCCCCGTCTCCAAAACAGCCGCCGCCGGTTGGTTCCGCGCGGCCGGCGGCCGGGAGCGTCCCTATTTGTAACGGTTGAGCTTGATCGCATAACGGTAGAGCCGAGGCGGCACCCAATCGCGCAGGAAGTGATCGAACTGGACCTTGCGGTCCGCCTTGTCCGCGCTGGCCGGCCGCGCCTTGAACACGGTGGTGCGCTCCGGCAGCGCTTTCACGCCATCCTGCGGGGCGGTGTAATAATAGGTCGCGATCGACCGGCGCGAGCGATCCGGCGGGCAGCGCACCGGATCGGGCTGGCCGTGGAAGCTGTCCAGTGCGGTATTGAACACCACCGCGCGGCCAAGCACCGGCAGGACGGCGTGCTGGCGCTCCTCCATCTTTTGATCCCACAGTTCCAGATGCCCGCCATAGGCGTCCGGCCAGTCGTCGTTGAGATAGACGAGCAGGTTGAGCCGCCGCTCCAGGTTCATGAGCTTGTGGATGTTGAAATCCGCATGCACGCCCAGATGGCCGCCGCTCTTGGTCTCGTGCAGGCCGCCGCCCATATAATAAGGATCGGCGATCAGCCCCTTGATGCCGGTCATCGCTTGCAGGAAGCGCAGGATCGCCGGGCTGTTCAGCTCGGTGACGAGGTTGCGCATCCGCCGGCCGGGAATATCCCGCGGCGGATACTGGAATTTCAGCCGTTCCTGATCGCGGTCGAAATAGCTCTTGCCGTTGCTGTCCGGGAACTCGCCCAGCAGGCCGCGCAGGAAGTCGACGGGGAGAAACTCGTCCATGACGATATGGGGGAAAGGCTCCGCGCTCTGGTAGCGCTCGGCCAGCGCGGCGCCGGCCGCCTTGGCTTCCTCCTCATCGAAAAAGATGTAGCCGTCCTGCTCCTTGGGGGTCAGAATCGCCATTGGGTGTCGAATCCTTCGTTCAAGCGCAGCGGGGTCCCAGTCTAGCAAGGGCTCCTCTCCGATACAAAAGCGCATATTTGGTAAAGGCCGCATGATACGGGCCGGGCGTCCCACGCCATGAGCGGGTGCCCGCCCGCGCCGGGCCGCGCCGTGATCCTGCTTTGTTCCCACACGCCCATTGCCGCCGGCCACACCGCGCGCCATATTCGCGCCCATGGCCATCCAGATCCGCACGACTCTCGCCGAGCCCGAAACCGGCGCGGCCTTCGTTCCCCATCGCCCGGCGCGGCCGGAAAAGACGGAGGGCGGCCGGCCGTTCAAGCTCGTCTCCGATTATGAGCCCTCCGGCGACCAGCCGACCGCCATCGCCGAGCTGGTCGAGGCCGCGCGGGCCGGCGAGCGCAATCAGGTGCTGCTCGGCGTCACCGGCTCGGGCAAGACCTTCACTATGGCCAAGGTGATCGAGGCGGTGCAGCGCCCGGCGCTGGTGCTGGCGCCCAACAAGATCCTCGCGGCCCAGCTCTACGGCGAGTTCAAGAGCTTTTTCCCCGAGAACGCGGTCGAATATTTCGTCAGCTATTACGATTATTACCAGCCCGAAGCCTATGTGCCGCGCTCCGACACCTATATCGAGAAGGAGTCGAGCGTGAACGAGGCGATCGACCGGATGCGCCACTCGGCCACGCGCGCGCTGCTGGAGCGGGACGACGTGCTGATCGTCGCCTCGGTCTCCTGCCTCTACGGCATCGGCTCGGTCGAGACCTATTCGGCGATGACCTTCTCGCTCGGCAAGGGCCAGGTCGCCGACCAGCGCGAGATCATCCGCAAGCTGGTCGCCCTGCAATACAAGCGCAACGACGCCGCCTTCGCGCGCGGCAACTTCCGCGTGCGCGGCGACAATCTGGAGATTTTCCCCAGTCACTATGAGGATAATGCCTGGCGGATCAGCTTCTTCGGCGACGAGATCGAGGAGATTGTCGAGTTCGATCCGCTGACCGGCAAGAAGGCCGCCAGTCTCGATCATATCAAGGTGTTTCCCAACAGCCACCACGTTACCCCCGGCCCCACGCTCAAGCAGGCGATGGAGGCGATCCGCCACGAGCTGGCCGAGCGGCTCAAGGAGCTGACCGGCGAGGGCCGGCTGCTGGAGGCGCAGCGGCTGGAGCAGCGCACGAACTTCGATCTGGAGATGATCGCCGCGACCGGGAGTTGCGCCGGCATCGAGAATTACAGCCGCTTCCTCACCGGCCGCCTGCCCGGCGAGCCGCCGCCGACCTTGTTCGAATATCTGCCGGACAACGCCATATTGTTCGTCGACGAGAGCCACCAGACGGTGCCGCAGGTCGGCGCGATGGCGCGCGGCGACCACCGCCGCAAGGTGACGCTGGCCGAATTTGGCTTCCGCCTGCCCTCCTGCATCGACAACCGGCCGCTGCGCTTCAACGAATGGGATGCGATGCGCCCGCAGACCGTCTGCGTCTCCGCCACGCCCGGCCCGTGGGAGATGGAGCAGAGCGGCGGCGTGTTCGCCGAGCAGGTGATCCGCCCCACCGGCCTCGTCGACCCGCCGGTGGAGATCAAGCCGGTCGAGGATCAGGTGGACGACCTCATCCACGAGGCGCGGCTGACGGCGGCGAAGGGCTACCGCACCCTCGTAACCACGCTGACCAAGCGCATGGCCGAGGACCTGACCGAGTTCATGCACGAGGCCGGCCTCAAGGTGCGCTACATGCACAGCGACGTGGAGACGCTGGAGCGCATCGAGCTGATCCGCGACCTGCGGCTCGGCGTCTATGACGTGCTGGTCGGCATCAACCTGCTGCGCGAGGGGCTGGACATTCCCGAATGCGGGCTGGTCGCGATTCTCGATGCGGACAAGGAGGGCTTCCTGCGCTCGGAGACCAGCCTCGTCCAGACCATCGGCCGCGCCGCGCGCAACATCGACGGGCGGGTGATCCTCTATGCCGACCGCATCACCGGCAGCATGGAGCGCGCCCTCAATGAGACCAACCGCCGCCGCGAGAAGCAGCTTGCCTACAATGAAGAGCACGGCATCACGCCGGAGTCGGTCCGCAAGCAGATCGGCGACATCATCGCGCACGTCGCCAGCAAGGATCAGGTGACGGTGGAGACGGGGCTGGAGGATGCGCCGCACCTCGTCGGCCACAATCTGCGCGCCTATATCGAGGAGCTGGAGAAGAAGATGCGCGCCGCCGCCGCCGATCTCGAATTCGAGGAAGCCGGCCGCCTGCGCGACGAGATCCGCAAGCTGGAAGCCGAGGAACTGGGTCTCCCCGCCGACGAGCAGGTGACGGCGGGCGCCAGCCGCTACCGCGGCCGCGCGACCGAGGGCAAGCCCGGCACCCGCAAGCTGCGCTACGGCAAGACGCAGCGCAAATTCGGGCGGTAGAGGTCGTCTTGATACCAAGCCCTGCCCCTTCAGGGGAGTGGGGTGGGGCCGCGCAGACAGGCGCCATCAAGGCCCCATCAAGAACAGCGCCTACAGAAACAGGAACCCCGCATCCCGGCTTCACGATCTGGCACACAGCCACGGCGGGCAGCTCTGCCCGGCGGGAACAGCCCCACCCCAACAGAAACCCCGTGCTCCTGCGCAGGAGCACGCCGCTTGCAAACGCCCCGCGCCCGATGAGCGATAGGGAATGGCATGGGATGAGGGGTATTTCTCGAAACACCCCGTTTCTCTCGAAATCTCCGTTCGCCCCGAGCTTGTCGAAGGGCCGTCCCGAGCGCTTTTCTTGGCGGGCAGTCGAGGGGACGTCCGCAGCTTCCGGTTGAAGAAAAAGGCCCAGTCTCTCGACAAGCCCAGGGCGAACGGAGGACCGCTTTCAAGATTCTCGCGGCCCTCAGCGGACCCCGCCCACCCCCTTGAACCCGGCCCCCACGCGGCCTATCGCGGCGCCATCAGCAGGGAACCGCCAATGACCGTCACCATCCGCACCGCAGATCTCATCGAGAGCGTGGCCGACGCGCTCCAGTTCATCAGCTACTATCACCCGATGGATTATATCCGCGCGCTGGGCGAGGCTTACGAGACCGAGCAGGCGCCGGCGGCAAAGGATGCCATCGCGCAAATCCTCACCAACAGCCGCATGTGCGCGGAGGGCCACCGGCCGATCTGCCAGGACACCGGCATCGTCAACATCTTCGTCAAATGGGGCATGGACTGTCGGCTCGATGACACGACGCGCTCGCTGCAAGAGATCGTCGATGAGGGCGTACGCCGCGCCTATCTCCACCCGGAGAACAAGCTGCGCGCCTCCGTCCTCGCCGACCCCGCCTTCACCCGCCGCAACACGAAGGATAACACGCCAAGCGTGCTGCATGTCGAGATGGTGCCCGGCGCCACGGTCAGCATCGACGTGGCGGCCAAGGGCGGCGGCAGCGAGGCCAAGTCCAAGTTCAAGATGATGAACCCCAGCGACAATATCGTCGAATGGGTGCTGGAGATGATCCCGCAGATGGGCGCCGGCTGGTGCCCGCCCGGCATGCTCGGCATCGGCATCGGCGGCACGGCGGAGCATTGCGTCCACCTCGCCAAGAAGGCGCTGATGGACCCGATCGACATGGGTCCGCTCAAGGCGCGCGGGCCGCAAAACGACATCGAGGCGCTGCGCATCGAGATTTTCGACGCGGTCAACGCGCTCGGCATCGGCGCGCAGGGGCTGGGCGGCCTCGCCACCATTCTCGACGTCAAGATCATGGACGCGCCGTGCCACGCGGCCAACAAGCCGATCGCGATGATCCCCAACTGCGCCGCGACCCGCCACGCGCATGTCACGCTCGACGGCTCCGGCCCGGCCTATCTGGAGACGCCGGACCTCTCCGCATGGCCCAAAGTCGACTGGGCGCCGGACAGCAGCGCGATCCGCGTCGATCTCGATGCCCTCACCCCCGAGACGGTGCGGAGCTGGAGGCAGGGCGACCGGCTGCTGCTGAGCGGCAAGATGCTGACCGGGCGCGACGCCGCCCACAAGCGCATCCAGGACATGCTGGCGCGCGGCGAAGAGCTGCCGGTCGAGTTCAAGGGCCGCGTCATCTATTATGTCGGCCCGGTCGATCCGGTCGGTGAGGAGATTGTCGGACCCGCCGGCCCCACCACCGCGACGCGGATGGACAAGTTCACCCGCATGATGCTGGAGCAGGGCCTGCTGGCGATGGTCGGCAAGGCCGAGCGTGGCCCCATGGCGGTCGACGCGATCCGCGACCACCGGAGCGCCTATCTCATGGCGGTGGGCGGCGCGGCCTATCTGGTCGCCCGCGCGATCAAGGGCAGCAAGGTCGTCGGCTTCGCGGACCTCGGCATGGAGGCGATCTACGAGTTCGAGGTGAAGGACTTCCCCGTCACCGTCGCAGTCGACAGCGAGGGGAACAACGTCCACCAGCTCGCCCCGCTGGTCTGGCGCGAGAAGATCGCCAGGGAAAAGCTGCTGGAAAAGGCCTGAGCGCCCCCATGGCGGACGCCGGCCCTCCAGCGATCCGCCTCAAGCCACCGGCAGACCAGCGCACCCACCCCCGGTCGTGCTCCTGCGAAAGCAGGAGTCCAGGGCGAGAGGGCACTGCGGCCGGATCCCGGACCCTGCCTTCGCAGGAGCGCATCTTGGCTTAGACAGCACCACCGGCGGAGGCTGGCGGCCGGCGGAGGCTGGCGGACTGCGCGTGGGCACGGCGCCGGCCGGCTTCATATTCATATTCCGGCACCGCCCCGGTTTGCACGCCCAAGCGCTCTCAAGCCGCCGATAATCCCGCGCGCACCGCCACTCCGCCCCATGCCCCAGCGCAGGTCCCGGCTCACGCGGCCGCAATGCTCTGCCGCTCGCCGAGCCACAGCTTGACGGTCAGTTCCCCCCCGGCCAGCGTCTCGATGTCCGCCATCGTCACCCCGGCGGCGGCATACCAGGCGGCGATTTGCCGGTCCGAGAAGCCGAGGCGGGCGTGGGCGTCGCGCACACGCAGTTCCTCGCGGTCGTGCGGCGCGAAGTCGACGATGAGCAGGCGCCCGCCGTCGCTCAGCGTGCGCGCCGTCTCCGCGATCACATGCTCGGGCGCGGGCGCATAATGCAGCACCTGATGGAGGATCGCGGTGTCCGCCGTGGCGCTGCCGATCGGCAAGTGGTTGAAGTCCCCGGCGAGGAAGCGGACCTTGTCGGCGCTCTCCGGCGGTAGCTTGCCGCGCGCCAGCCGCAGCATCTCGGCGCTGCGGTCGATGGCGGTGACGCTGCGCGCGGCGGGAGCGAACAGGGTCGCCATGCGCCCGGTGCCGGTGCCGATATCGAGCAGGCGACCGAGCGGCCGGGCGGCGAGCATCCGCGCCATCGCCCGCTCGACCTGCGCCTCCGGCACATAGAGCGAGCGCAGCGCATCCCATTGCTCGGCGTGGCTCGCGAAATAGCCCTCGGCCGCCCGCGCCCGCTCGGCCCGCACGGCGGCGAGCCGCGCCTGATCAGCCTCGATCCAAAGCCGCTCGCTGTCCGATGGGGGCACGGCGTCCAGAAACGCGCCGAGCGCGGCCGCCCCCTCGCGCCGCAGGGCGAGGAACACCCAGCTCCCTTCCTTGCGCCGGTCGGCCAGCCCGGCCTCCACCAAGATGCGCACATGGCGCGAGACGCGCGGCTGGCTCTGCCCGACGACGACGGCGACCTCGCCCACCGCCAGCTCCATTTCGCGCAGCAGATGGACGATTCGCAGCCGCGTCGGGTCGGCGAGTGCGCGGAAAAGATCGAGCTGGCCCAGCATCCTCCTCCGTTTAGGCGAGTCTCGCGCCGGGTCAAAGCGTGCGAAAGATAATCCCACTTTCGTTCAGCTTTGCGCAAGGGATTGCGTTGGCGACGACAAACCGATACGACTCGCGCTCGCAGGCTTTAAGGGGGGGGACCCCTTCCGTAGTTTCTGCGCGGTATGAATTCATCAAGGGGTTTGCCCATGACCAAGACTATTGCTTTCTCGCTCGTTCTGGCCGCGTCGCTCGGTCTTGCCGCCTGCTCGCAGCAGGAGGCCAACAACGTCGTCAACGACACCGCCGATGCCACCAACGACATCGCGAACAGCGCTGACAGCGCGATGGTGGCTGCGAGCAATGCTCTGGACAATGCGTCGAACGCCGTCGCCAACGCGACGAACGCGGTCGAAAACGCGAACTGATCTTCGCAACGGAGCAACACAGTTCTTGGTTAGGGCCGCTGGGTGATCCGGCGGCCCTTTTCATTGGGCCCGGAGGCTGGCCCCATCGAACCGCTCCGTAGAGGCAGCCTCCGTCCAGAACGGCATGTCCTCCCGCGCAGGCAGAAGCCCACCTGCCGCTGCCTTCCGGCCTTCATGGGCAAGCATGGCGCTCCCCTCAGGGTGGATTGCGAACCGACGGCAATCACAGCGCAGAGCCGCCAGACCTGAATGTCGCCCCGCCCTAGCGGAACACCCACTGCCGGTTGAGCACGAACACCAGCGCCGGTGTGACGAGGCCCATCGCCGGCACCGGCGACCAGAGCGGCCAGCCGAGCAGGTCGACGCACAGCCACACCCACAGCGCATTGAGGCCAAGGCTCAGCAGCGAGACGGCCACGAAGCGCACGCAGCGCGCCACCGGCCGGTCGCGGCTGCCGTGGCCGCGGAAGGTGAAGCGGCCGTGGAGCACATAACCGCTCGCCACCGCGACGAGATAGCCAAGGAAATTGGCGAGCTGCGGATGCACCCCCGCCCGGTCCGCCAGCACCCAGTAGACCGCCGCCTGCAACGCGGTGACGAACCCGCCGGTCAGGCCATAGCGGATGAGCTGGCCGCCCATCACACCGCTCACTGGGCCGCCCGCCGCGCCGTCGCTGCCATCCTCCATCCCGTTCGCCAAGCAAATGCCCCGTTGCGCTTTCGATCCACTCGGCTAAGCCCCTAGATCGTGTATCCCAGACCGGCAACGGCCGTGATTGCCCGCAGGCATCTGCCGGCAACAAACGCTTCCTCACGCCGCAGCCCCCGCTGCGCACGGAAGCCCCGTGCCGATCGCCCGCGCCGCCAGCCCATCGGCACATCCGCCGGTCAGGGGACCCCCTGCGTCCATGTCCGCTGATCCTGCACCGCGCCCCGGCGCCCGCTGGCGCCGCTGGCTTGCCGCGCTCGACCGCTTCGGCCACCGCGAATGGCGCTGGATCGTCGTCATCGCCTGGCTGCTGATCGCCGCCGCCTATCTGGACCGCTACGCCACCGCCATCCACTATCTCTCGCTCGGCGATACCGACGACAATATGCGCTACCTGCAAGTGCGCGACTGGCTGAACGGCCAGAGCTGGTGGGACTTGCGGCAATATCGGCTCGATCCGCCGGGCGGCGCCGACATCCACTGGAGCCGGCTGGTCGATCTGCCCATCGCCGGGCTGATGCTGGTCTTCCGCCTGTTCACCGATCCGGCGCGGGCGGACGAGCTGGCGCTCGGCGTCGCCCCGCTGCTGCCGCTGCTGGTGCTGATGCTGGCGCTCGCCTTCCTCGCCCGCCGCCTCGCGCGGGATGGGCGCGGGCACGGCTGGATCGCCGCCATGCTGCTGCCGCTGGGCGCCGGCATGGGCCTCTCCATGTTCATGCCGCTGCGGGTCGATCATCATGGCTGGCAGCTTGCGCTCACCGCGACGACGCTGGCCGGGCTGGTCGACCGCAAGTGGCGGCGCGGTGGCGTCGTCGCCGGCATCTCCAGCGCCGCTTCGGTGGTGATCGGCATGGAGATGATGGTCTATCTCGCCGGCGCCGGCGCGCTGGTGGCGCTGCGCTGGATCTTCAAGGAGGGCGCGGCACGGCGGCTGCGCCCCTATGCGCTCAGCCTCGGCGGCACCACGGCGCTCGGCTATGCGCTGTTCGCCAGCAACGCCAACCGGCTGCCGGTGTGCGATGCGCTCTCGCCGGTGTGGACCAGCATCCTCGTGCTCGCCGCCGGGGTGCTGCTGGTCATCACTTACCTGCCGCTCAAGGGCTGGCCGCAGCGCTTCATCGCCGCCGCCATCGGCGGGCTGATCGTCGGCGGCTTCGCGCTTGCCGCCTGGCCGCAGTGCATCCTGAGCGGCGCCTACCAGATTTCCCCCGAGCTGGAGCGGAGCTGGCTGGTCTATATCCGCGAGGCCAAGCCCATCTACGTGCAGGCCGCCTCAAGCTGGGTGCCGATGATCGCGCTGCCGGCCACCGGCCTGCTCTGTGCGCTGGCCGGCTGCTGGGCAGCGCGGCGGGACAGCGAGCGGCTGTGGGCGTGGGGTACGGTGACGCTGATGATCGCCTTCGCCATCGCCCTCACCTTCTGGCAGATCCGCGCCGGCCCGGCCGCGCAACTGCTCGCCATTCCGCCGGTCGCCTGGGCGATGTGGGCGCTGCTCGCGGCGCTGTTCACCGCCCCGCTGGCGCTGCGGCTGCCTGGCCTCATCGGCCTCGTCCTGCTCGGCTGCGCCGCCAACGCCTATTCGCTCTACCCGCTCGCAGCCAAGGCGTTTGCGGGCAACAAGGCGGTGCCCGCTCCGTCGACCGTCGCAACGGTGGCCAACGCGAGCAATACCGGCAACGCGGCAGAGAAACCGGCGGACCGGCGCGAGCGGACCATCACCAACGCCTCGGCCCCCGCCCCCAACGCCACCGCCATCCGCCAGACGTCGCGCCGTTCGGAGGCGCGCTGCCGCACCCAGCCGGCGCTGCTCGCGCTCAACCAGATCGCCCCGGCGACCATCTTCACGCTGGTCGACCTCGGCCCGCGTCTGATCGCCGTCACCCACCACCGCGCCATCGCCGGGCCCTATCATCGCAACGGCAAGGCGATTCTCGACATCCACCACGCGTTCGACGGCACGCCCGAGCAGTTCCGCGCCATCGCAGCGGCGCATGGCGCCCGCTACCTGCTCTACTGCCCCAACTTCCCGGAAGGGACGATCTACCAGCGCCGCAGCCCGGACGGCTTCTACGCGCGGCTGGTGCGCGGCGAGCGGATGCCGTTTCTCACCGCCGTGCCGCTTAAGTTCGGCACGCAACTGCCCTTCACCCTCTACCGCATCGCCCCGCTGGGCAATGAGGATGAGGACGAACCCGCGCCGGCCAAAAAGAAACGCCGGCGGTAGGGGAGACGGCGGCCTCACCGATGCCTGGCAACGATCCATCGTCACCCTGGACTTGATCCGGGGTGACGAGAGGGAGCGGGATGCAAGAACAAGAACCAGTGTGACCACACCGCTCGAACCACGCCGTGCTCCTGCGCAGGCAGGAGCCCAGGGCAGAAAAGAGCCGCTCATGCTCCCCGAAGCCCTGCTTTCGCGGGAGCGCTATGCCCCTCCCACCTAGGAGCAGCATCAACCAGCGCCCACCGCCAAGCCGCTCAAGCGCCCCATTCACCCTCGGGCAATTACCGCCGCACCGCAAAAAAGCCGCGCAACAGCTCGGCCGCCGCCCCCTCTCCAATACCGGAGAACAGCTCCGGCCGATGGTGGCACTGCGGCTGGGCAAAGACGCGCGCGCCATGGTCCACGCCGCCGCCCTTGGGATCGGGCGCGCCGTAATAAAGTCGCGCGATGCGGGCATGGGCGATGGCGCCGGCGCACATGGCGCAGGGCTCCAGCGTCACCCACAGGTCGCAGCCGGTCAGCCGCTCCTGCCCGAGCGCGGTGCAGGCGGCGCGAATCGCGACGATCTCGGCGTGAGCGGTGGGGTCGCCGTCGCGGCGGTTGCGATTCTCGCCCGTCGCGATCACCGCGCCCGCGCGGGTAACGACCGCGCCGATCGGCACCTCCCCCGCCGCCCCGGCCGCGGCGGCGGCGGCGAGCGCGAGGCGCATCGGCTCGGGCAGAGGAAAAGGATCGGCCATCGCACAGCCCTAGGACGGATCGCCGCCCGGCCCATGCGGGGCTGCGAATGGCGGTTCCCCGCGTTTCCGGTGTTCGCGGACCGGCAGTCTGCTGCGCTCCGGGTCACGAAAAGCCACCATGTTCGCCTCCACCTGAGCTGACCGTCGATCCGTCCCTAGAGGATTGCCTGGCGATTGAGAACCGGGCATGGAGAGCGGCCGGCAAGCGTGGTTTCACCGGGAAAGCGCCTTGACGATCCGGCTGCGAACCGCTATCCGCGCCGCTTTCCGAACGTATACAAGATCAGGATCGAACAGCATGTCGCGCATCTGCGAGTTGACCGGCCGGGGCCGCCAAGTGGGCCACAACGTGTCCCACGCCAACAACAAGACCAAGCGGGTCTTTCTGCCCAACCTGCAGAATGTGACGCTGATCTCCGATTCGCTGGAGCGCAGCGTGCGCTTGCGCGTGTCGACCCACGGCCTGCGCTCGGTCGAGCATGTCGGCGGTCTCGACAACTGGCTGCTCAAGACGGCCGATACCAAGCTCTCGCTGCGGGCCCGCCGCCTGAAGCGCGAGATCGCCAAGAAGGCCGCCGGCGCGCAAGCCGCCTGAGCGACCGATCAGCGAAAAATGACGGAAGGCGGTCCATGCGGGCCGCCTTTTTTCGTAACGCACTGATATCAAAACAAATAACCGAAAAACCCGCCCTCGGACAAAACCCCGAATCGTTGACTAAAAGTCTCCACCCCACTCCACCGGCAGCGCAAAGCGCAGCAGCAGCGAGCGCTGGAGGAACAGGTGGTTGTCGTCCGATGCCACCCACAGGACCGGCCGGCCACCCTCATCGCGCGAGAGCGCCAGCGCCTCGAAATTGTCAGCAAAACCGGGCGGCGCAAAACGCGCGATCACCTGTGCCTGAAGTTGCGCCCCGGCCTCCAGCGGCGGCATACGCACCAGCGCAAGCCGGGCGGTAAAGCCCTCCGCCAGCGTCAGCCGACGGTTGAGCACGAGCAGCCGGTCGCCGCCGAGCCACACGGCATCGGTCGGCCGATAGCCCGGCGGCGGCCGGTAGCCGAGATGCACCGGCGGCGGCGTGGCCGGATCGACCGGATCGCCGCGCCAGAGCAACACATCATGCGCACCGTCCGCGCCCCGTCCCATCTCCGAGATTGCCAGAAACCGTCCGTCGCCCAGCCGCACCAGCGATTCGAGGCTGCCGGTGAGCGGCCAGCGCTGCACCGCCGCCGGCCGCACGCAGCCCTCGCGCCGCGCAAACCCCGGCGCATAGCGGCAAATCATCTGGAGATGCTCGAAGCCGACCCAGATGCGCCCCGACGCGGGATCGCGCGTCATGCTCTCCGAATCCCATTTCCAGCGCGGCACATCCTGTTCCGCCGCCGGGCGCGGCAGCGGCATGACCTCGCCCTGCCCGGCACGCGCCAGACCGAAGGTAAACGCCTCGCCCGTATCATTGAGCGCGATGAATCCGCCCGCCTCATCCACGAGCAGCGACGAAAAGCCGCCGAACGCCGGATGCGGGCTGGTAAGATGCCAGGCACCGAGCAGCCGCAGCGGCCCGAGCCGCGCCGGATCGCCCGCCTCCTCCAGCGGCAGCGCACGCGCCGCCACCGCGATGCGGCCGGCCATCGCCGGCGGCACGGCGCCGTCATGCTGCCCGTTCATCAGCAGCACAAACAGCAACAGGATGAGCGCGATCCGCTGCATGGTCCGCGCATAGGGTCTGTCCGGGCGCGATGGAAGCGCCGCATTGTGGAACGCAAATATCTCGACTTCGCTCGACACGAAGCATCGCCGGCAAGCTTCGGGCGTGGGCCGCGTCCGCCGTGCCCCGTGCGAACGGCGCGTCATTCTGAACGCCGCCTAACGGCGCCATTCAGCCTGGGCTCAAGGGGGCTGCGCTAAAAGAGCACTCATGACGGACGGAGCGTGGCCGCAACGCCACGAACGGTTCGCCGGAACGAAGGAGCAAGACCATGACCCCATTCAAGTTCATGAGCCTCACGGCCGCCGCTACCATGGTCGTGACCTCCCTGGGCGTCGCCGCACCGGCGGCCGCGCGCGACGGCTATCATCGCTACGATAACAGCCGCTACGACCGCACATATCGCGATTATCGTTCGCGCGATTACCGCGCCTACAACAATAATTACTACCGCGGCAATTATCGGAACGACTACCGCTATCGCTGCCGCGACAACGGCACGGGCGGCACGATCATCGGCGCCATCGCCGGCGGCCTGATCGGCAATGAGGTGGCCGGCCGCCGCGGCGACAAGACCGCCGGCACGCTGATCGGTGGTGCCATCGGCGCCGTTGCGGGCCGCGCGATCGACAAGAGCGACAGCCGCTGCTGATCCAGCCGGCGCATCCGCACCGGCTCAACACTTCCCCCTCCCTGGCAATGGCCGGTGCTTCCCTTGAGCACCGGCCTTTTTTTGCACGCATGGTTTCAACCGTTCCGCCTTGGCTCGGGAAAGGGCTGGAGGCGAGGCTTATTGCGACATTGCATTGGGCGCCCCCGTCCTGCGGATAATCTTTCCCCGGAAGGCGAATTGGAGAGGCTTCCTCCTTCCGTCACCCTGCCCTGCCTCATGGCCTGTCTATGCCGCTGGCCACGGTCGATTGGGGTAGGATAGATGCTGAAACGAGTTCAGCATGACGTGGAAAGAGGCAGAGGGCATTGGAGTAGCTCGGGCGCCTAACCGCCCTGGACTCCGCTTTCGCAGGAGCCCTTGGGTCGGCCGACATAAGAACTGTTCTGCGGGGTCCGCGCTCGTCGAGCGCATCTCGCAGTCAGTGGACGAAACGCGCCACCACGTCTCGGTAGGAGCGGCTCACCTTCACCTGACTGCCCGATTCGAGCACAAGGAAGCATTCGCCGTTGGTATGGGGCTTTACTTGCCGGACCTGGCTCAGATTGACGATGGTCGAGCGGTGGATGCGTTGGAAGTTGCGCGGGTCGAGGCGCTTTTCCAAGTCCTTCATCGTCTCGCGCAGGATCAGCGAATTATCGGCAGTGTAGATGCACATATAATCGCCGGCCGCGTCGATACGCTCGATGGTGTCGACGTCAATGCGGAAGATCTGGCCGCGATCCTTGATATTGATGAGCTTCTCGTAGCGGCTCGACGCGGGCGTATCCGCATCTGCCGACATGTCCGGCACGGCCTCGGGCGCGACCTCGGCCAGCACCTCGCGCAGGCGCTCCGCCTCGGCGACATGGCGCTTCTCGTGCAGGCGCTGGCGGGCGCGGTCGAGCGCATCGGCAAGGCGCTGCTCATCAACCGGCTTCACCAGATAATCAATCGCCTGCGCCTCGAACGCGCGCAAGGCATGGTCCGAATAAGCGGTGACGAAGATGAACAGCGGCGGCTCCACCTCCATCACGCCCTGAACGACGGAGAAGCCGTCGAACCCCGGCATCTGGATATCGAGAAAGACGAGATCGGGCTTGTGAGTCTTGATGGCGCGGATCGCCTCGCGCCCGTTGGTGCAGGTTTCCACGATCTCCACGTCAGGATGCGCCTCCAGCCTGAGCTTGAGGCCCTGGATGGCGAGGCTTTCATCGTCGACGAGAATGGTGCGAATGGTCATGCGGCTACCCTTGATGGTTCGGCAGAAATAAGCGGCATCTCGATGATGACGCTATAGCCCCCCTCGGGCGGAGAACGCGTTTCCATGCTCTGGCGTTCCCCAAACGCCTGAACGAGCCGGTCACGAATGTTGGTCTGTCCAACTCCCGTGCCCTTGGTCATGCGCTGATCGGCGGCATGCAAGCCGGGGCCGGTATCCGACACGACGATCCGGACGTTTTCGCCGACAGGCTGCGCCGTCACCACGATATCGGCGCCCTCCTCCTGCGGCGTAACGGCATATTTGATGGCGTTCTCGACCAGCGGCTGGAGCAGCAGCGAGGGCAGCCGGGCGTTGGCGACGGCCGGATGGATATCGAACACCGGGCGCAGCCGGTCTTCGAACCGCATCTTCTCGATCTCCAGATAGAGCTTGAGCGTCTCGACCTCCTGCTCCAGCGTCACCTGCGCGGTCGGCTCGTTGATGAGCGTATAGCGCAGGAAAGCGGACAGGCGCGAGAGCATGGCGTTGGCGCGATCGGTCTGCTTCAGCAACACCAGCGTCGAGATGCTGTTCAGCGTATTGAACAGGAAATGCGGATTGAGCTGGTAGCGCAGCATGGCGAGCTGCGCGGCGCTGGCCTGATTTTCCAGCCGCATGAGTTGATCCGCCTGCTCCTCCACCGTGATGTAGAAGTTGATCGCATAATAAAGCGCCGACCAGGCGCCGAGCAGGGTGAAATCGAGATAGAGATAGCCGAGGAACAGCTTGAAGCTGGCGCCCGCGCCGACTGGATTGAGCGTGGTGAACATCCACCCGTCGATAAATGCCGAGGTAGCGCCGGCCACGATGGCGACGAGGATCGACATGGTCCAGGTGACGATCGGCTTCTGCTTGAGCAAGAAGCGATAGCCCACGGCCATGAGCAGCGTGATCGAGTAGCCGGTGACGGTGGAGATAAGCACCGGCACCAGCGAAGGGATGGACTGGCCGTTGGCAATGCCCGAGACGGCGCGCAGCAGGAAAGCCCCGCTCCACCCCAGCCCCTGCAAGATCCAGAAGGCGCGGTTCTTGTCCTCGAAGAATGGCTGCGCGCGGAACGGCAGAGCCGGAACCGGATCGCTCACCCCCCGCCGCTCCTGTCCGTGCCGCTCCCGCCCTCGACAGAGACGGTCGCCAGGGCGCTCCCGCAGCAGGGTGCCCGCGCGCCTTCCCCGGTCGCGCCGGGCGGGCGATTCCGGTCGATCCAGCACAGGTCCTGATAGCTGAGCGGGCGGCCATCAGCGGCCTGTAGCGTCACCGGGCGGATCGGCGCACCGTCGCGCAGGTCGCACAGCACGCGGCCGGCCGGCGGGCGGTCGCTCCATTTCTCGCCCCACTGACGCAGCGCAATCATCACCGGGACGAGACCGGCACCCTTCTCGGTCAGGCGATAGGCGATGCGGCGCTTGTCGCTCGCCACCGGCTCGCGTGAGAGGATGCCGTTGGCGACCAGCTTGCCCAGCCGGTTGGAGAGGATGTTGCGCGCGATGCCCAGCGTCGCCTGAAAATCCTCGAAATAGACGATGCCGTCGAACGCGGCGCGCAGGATGAGGAACGACCAGCGCTCCCCCATCGCTTCCAGCGCAGCGGGCAACGCGCATCCCCCGAAGGCATCGAGACATTTGCGATCATTCATCAACTCTACGCTAGCGCATTCCGCGCCCCGGACCAATCACCCAAATATGGGGCGCTGGCGGGCCGGTGTAGCGCATCGGCAGCAGCCTTTCGTTGCGTGAACGATAAATACAGTTCGACAGAGGGGTCTGTGGCCGCGGATGGCGATAGTGCGCAGTGGAGCAGGCGCTAGGGTAATAAAGCGTCCTTTACCCCAGACGGCGACTGCATCCAGTAGCACCGCAGCACGGCTTCTCACGCTGCCTTTATACGCCCGCATCATTATTTTGTTGCACGGCCCCGCCGCCCAATCCCATCTTGGGGTAAGATGTTGCGCCAATATGAACTTGTCGAGCGGGTAAAGGCCTACGCCCCGGAGGCGGACGAGGCCCTGATAAATCGTGCCTATGTGTTTTCCGTTGCCAGGCACGGCAGCCAGAAGCGGGCGAGCGGCGACCCCTATTTCAGCCACCCGATCGAGGTGGCAGGCATCCTGACCGACCTGTTTCTCGACGACCGCACGATCGTCACCGCGCTGCTGCACGATACCATCGAGGACACGCTGACCACCACCGAGGAGGTCGCCAAGCTGTTCGGCGAGGATGTCGCGCGGCTGGTCGACGGCGTCACCAAGCTCTCCAAGATCGAGGCGCAGAGCGAGAGCCAGCGCGCAGCCGAGAATCTGCGCAAGTTCCTGCTCGCCATGTCGGACGATATCCGCGTTCTGCTGGTCAAGCTGGCCGACCGCCTGCACAACATGCGCACGCTGCACTTCATCAAGAACGAGCAGAAGCGTCGCCGCATCGCCCGCGAGACGATGGACATCTACGCGCCGCTCGCCGAGCGCATCGGCATGTACGAGTTCATGCGCGAGATGCAGATGCTCGCCTTCCAGCAGCTCGACCCGGAAGCCTATGACAGCATCACCAGGCGCCTCGCCCATCTGAAAGAGGGCGGGCACGACAAGGTGGACCGCATCGCCAGCCAGCTCCAGGCAATGCTGACCTCCGCCGGCATGCACGTGGTCGTCTCGGGCCGCGAGAAGCATCCCTACTCGATCTGGCGCAAGATGCAGGAGCGCCACATCAGCTTCGAGCAGCTTTCGGACATCATGGCATTCCGCGTCATCACCGACAGCACCGACGATTGCTACCGCGCGCTCGGCCTCATCCACCAGCGCTTCAAGATGGTGCCCGGCCGGTTCAAGGATTACATTTCCACGCCCAAGCGCAACGGCTACCAGTCGCTGCACACCACGGTAATCCATGAGGAGAATGCGCGGATCGAGATCCAGATCCGCTCCGAGCGGATGCATCAGGACAGCGAGTTCGGCCTCGCCGCGCACTGGGCCTACAAGCAGGACCACGCGACGCCGGACGGGCAGGCCGGGTGGCTGCGCGACCTCGTCGAGATCCTCGAACAGAGCCACGACGCGGACGAGTTGCTCGAACATACCCGCATGGCGATGTATCAGGACCGCATCTTCGCCTTCACGCCCAAGGGCGAGTTGCAGCAGCTCCCCAAGGGCTCCACCCCGGTCGACTTTGCCTATTCGGTGCACACCTCGCTCGGCAACCAGACGGTTGGCGCCAAGATCAACGGGCGGGTAATGCCGCTGCGTACCATCCTGGAGAATGGCGACCAGGTGGAGATCCTGAAATCCGACGCGCAGGAGCCGCAGCCGGGCTGGCTCTCCTTCGCCATTACCGGCAAGGCGCGCGCGGCGATCCGCCGCTTCATCCGCCAGAAACAGCGCGCCGAGACCATCACGCTGGGCGAGAAACTCTATGAGGAGATCGTCGAGCGGCTGCCGGTCGAGATCGGCGACAAGGCCGAGAAGGCGGCGGTCAAGCGGCTCAAGCTGGAAGACCGCGCAGCGCTGATGATCGCCATCGCCACCAACCGCATTTCCGACGCGGAGGTGATGAATGCGCTGGTGCCCGGCAGCGCCGAGGAGACGCCGGGCGGCCGCAAGCGCGCCGAGCAGACCCATGCCGTCTCCATCCTCGGCCTGACGCCGGGCATCGCCTTCACCCTCTCGGAATGCTGCCACCCGGTGCCGGGCGACCGCATCGTCGGCCTGCGCCGGCCGGGCGAGCCGATCGAGGTGCACACCATAGACTGCCTTGCACTGGAGGCCGGGCAAGATGCGGACTGGGTGGACCTCTCCTGGAACAGCAAGGCGAGCGGCGGCACCGCGCGGCTCTCCATCATCGTCAAGAACCAGCCCGGTGCGTTGGCGGCGGTGGCCAACATCTTCGGTGTCAACAAGGCCAACATCCTCAACCTGCAACTCATAAACCGCGAAGGGCCGTTCCACACCGACCTGATCGACATCGAAGTGGAGGATGCCCAGCACGTCGCGCGGATCATCTCGGCCCTGCGCGCCATCGACCCGGTGGTGCAGGCGGACAGGGTCTGACAGACTCGGCGCTCATCCCCCGAGTCGGCTGCGATCCTGTCGATGCGATCGGCCTATGCACCGCAGGCGCTCGCTCATTTCGCGATCATATCTTCGGGAGCGGGACCACCGATATCACCCCAAAAACAAAAGTAAACCGTAGCGTCCTGGGCGGAAGGACGGCTCTAAAGAGGCCGGCCTGTCTCGAAATGGGACGAGCCCGCACCCCCATGCAAAATATACTTAATGGTCTGGTTACAGATCGCCAAAGACGCTACAGTGCACTCATGATTCTTAGGGCGTAGACTCATTAGCGGCGATCCATAGGCGTGTGCAGAAGAGCTTGATGGCAGCGAGGAAGTTATCGCTTCGTTTGTCGTATCTGGTGGCCAAGCCTCTGGCGTTTTTGAGTTTCCCGAAGA